>OIZE01000109.1_pt1 | contig 86473 bp, 111 predicted proteins | sample 1588421 | NCBI WGS metagenome assembly OIZE01 (sample SAMN03283251) | human gut metagenome | biome: human-associated habitat; material: feces | host: Homo sapiens | place: USA | collected 2013 | reverse complement strand
CCCTGTGGAAATATTTCATTGAGAAAAAATTGGTATAGTCTGCCGTTTTTTGACTACCTTTACAGAATTCAATCGACAACAGAGAACTATGACAAACAAGACAGTCTTAAGCGATTTATACAAGCAAGTGGCAGGCGTAGAGCCAGCCGGAATCACCGAACTTCCGTCGTCGGGCTCCAACCGCCGCTATTTCCGCCTCACGGGCGAACGCACGATGATAGGCGTGATAGGCACATGCATCGAGGAGAACGAGGCGTTTCTCTACATGGCGAAGCATTTCGCGTCGAAGAATCTGCCCGTTCCGGAGGTTTACGCCCACAGCGACGACCGAATGGCATACGTGCAGCAGGACCTTGGCGACACGCTGCTTTTCAACGCCATCGAGAAAGGGCGCAAGACCACGGTGTTCAGCGAGGAGGAGAAAGCCCTACTGTCGAAGACTATCCGCCAGCTTCCCGACATTCAGTTTGCCGGCGCCGACGGTCTTGACTTCTCGAAATGCTACCCTTCGTCGGAGTTCAACGCCCGCTCGATAATGTGGGACTTGAACTATTTCAAATACTGCTTTCTCAAAGCCACCGGCATGGAGTTTCAGGAAGACCTTCTCGAAGACGACTTCCAACGCCTTGCCGACGTGTTGCTGCGCAGCTCCTCGGCAACGTTCATGTATCGCGACTTCCAGTCGCGCAACGTGATGATCAAGGACGGCAAGCCGTGGTTTATCGACTTTCAGGGCGGCCGCAAGGGACCGGTGTTCTACGACGTGGCATCGTTTCTATGGCAGGCCAAGGCCAACCTTCCCGACAGCCTCCGCGGCGAGCTGCTGGAGGAATATATCGATGCCCTGCGCAAATACACTCCCGTAGACCGCGACTATTTCTACGCCCAGCTGCGCCACTTCGTGCTGTTCCGCACGCTTCAGGTGCTCGGTGCCTACGGCTTCCGCGGCTACTTCGAGAAGAAGCCCCACTTCATCCAGAGCGTGCCGTTTGCCATCGCCAATCTCCGGCATCTTCTTGCCAACCCCTATCCGGAGTATCCCTACCTCTGCAAGGTGCTCAAAGAGCTTGTGGGCCTGAAGCAGTTTACCGACGACCTGCAGAAGCACACGCTCACGGTGCGCGTGATGAGTTTCGCCTACAAGAAAGGCATCCCCAACGACCCGTCGGGCAACGGCGGCGGCTACGTGTTTGACTGCCGCGCCGTCAACAACCCCGGCAAGTATGAGCGCTACAAGCCGTTTACGGGCCTCGACGACCAGGTGATAAAGTTTCTTGAGGACGACGGCGAGATACTCGAGTTTCTCGACCACGCCTATGCCCTTGTCGATGCCACGGTGAAACGCTACAAGGAGCGCGGATTCACGAATCTGATGGTTTGCTTCGGATGCACCGGCGGACAGCACCGTTCGGTCTACAGCGCGCAGCACATGGCAGAGCATATCAACAAGAAATTCAACGTCAAGGTGGAGCTCGTGCACCGCGAGCAGAACATCGAGCAGACGTTCAACGCAAAAATTTTCTAAGGATAAGAGGATGAAAGCACTGATTTTCGCAGCCGGCCTCGGCACGCGTCTGCGCCCGCTGACCGACAACCGCCCGAAGGCACTTGTCGAGGTGGCAGGACGGCCGATGCTCGAGCACGTGATACGCCATCTGATTTCATACGGCTTCACCGACATTGTGGTCAACATCCATCACTTCGGGCAGCAGATTGTCGACTTTCTGCGCGACAACGGCAACTTCGGGGTCAACATCCAGGTGAGCGACGAGCGCGGCGAGCTGCTCGACACCGGCGGAGGCATCCTGAAGGCGCGGCCTCTGCTCGACGACGGCGAGCCGTTCCTCGTGCATAACGCCGACATCATGACCGACCTCAATCTTGCCGACTTCTACAACTATCACCTCCACCATTCCGCCGACGCGTCGGTGCTCGTAGCCGAGCGCACCACGTCGCGCTACTTCGTGTTTGACTCCAGCCGGCGTCTGCAGGGCTGGGAGAACGTCACCACCGGCGAGACGCGTCCGGAAGGGTTTGTGCCTTCCTTCTGTCAGCTCCAACTGGCTTTCGGAGGAGTGCATGTGATTTCGCCGACGGTGTTTGACGCCCTTGCCGGCTACACCGACGCGCATAAATTCTCGATTACGCCGTTCTATGTCGACATGTGCCGCCGTCTGAAAATAATGGGCTACATCCCCGACACGGCATACCGCTGGTTTGACATCGGCTCGCCCGAGAAGCTGGCGCAAGCCGAGGCGGCAATCACCGGCTCACAACAATAAACGCGGCAGCGGCACCCGTCAAGGATGCCGCTGTTTTTTTGTCAATCTTCCGTCACACGCATCCGAGGATGCGCTGCAGGGTTTCAATCTGATAGTTCCAAAGGTCCTTCGCCTCCTCCACATCGTCGGGCTCGGCGAAGTCGGTCACCGTGAGCATCGTCCCGTCGGTCAGCTCCGACTGCGAGATTCTCAGCTCGAAGTATGATTTGTCGTTCTCCTCCGTCCAATGGTAGCGCACGAATTTGTCAGTGCGTATGGCAACAATCTGCACCGTCTGCTCCACACCGTTCCAATCCAGCACCACTTCCTTTCCCGTCTGCCTTGCGTTGTCGGCAAACCATTCCTTAAGTCCGTATGCAGTAGATATATACGACCACAGCATCGCCACTGGAGTGTTGCGCATGTCATACTCAATATGAAATTTCTCTTTGGTCATTGTCTGCGAGTTTAGTTTACGGGTGCTAAATAAGCACAAAGTTTACAATCTGCCAAAAGTTTATATAAAAATTTTATTGTCCGCATGCATTATATAGGGTGACAAATTGTCAGCGTTGTCGGATTGGCACGGGATATGCAAGGAAACTGATGTCGCAAAGGCGCAGACCAAAGCGGCGCAAAAAAGGAACAAAAAATAAAAAGATATTGATTATGGCAATTAAACCTTTGGCTGACAGAGTTCTCATCGAGCCGGCAGCCGCAGAAGAAAAGACAATCGGCGGAATCATCATCCCCGACACAGCAAAAGAAAAACCGTTGCAGGGCAAAGTTGTAGCTACAGGCAATGGCACAAAGGATGAAGAAATGGTTGTAAAAGAAGGCGACACGGTGCTTTACGGCAAGTATGCCGGCACTGAGCTAGAATACGACGGCAAGAAGTATCTGGTGATGCGCCAGAGTGACATTTTGGCAATCCTCGGATAATCAATTTATCAACAATCAAAAAAACAAAAGATCATGGCTAAAGAAATCAAATTCGATATCAAGGCTCGCGAAGAGCTGAAGAAAGGCGTTGACGAATTGGCAAACGCCGTAAAGGTTACACTCGGCCCGAAAGGCCGCAACGTGATTGTCGACAAGAAGTTTGGCGCACCCCACATCACAAAGGACGGTGTGACCGTTGCAAAGGCAGTGGAGCTTGAGGACGAGTTCCAGAACATGGGCGCACAGCTTGTAAAGGAGGTTGCGTCGAAGACCGGCGACGATGCCGGCGACGGCACAACAACCGCCACTGTGCTCGCACAGGCTATCATCAACGTCGGCTTGAAGAACGTTGCCGCAGGCGCAAACCCAATCGACCTCAAGCGCGGCATCGACAAAGCTGTAGCCAAGGTTGTTGAAGGCATCAAGGCTCAGGCTCAGGAAGTTGACGACGATTTGGCGAAGATTGAGAATGTGGCTCGCGTTTCAGCCAACAACGACGCTGAAATCGGCAAGCTCATCGCCGACGCTATGGGCAAGGTGAAGAAAGAGGGCGTGATCACCATCGAGGAGGCTAAAGGCACCGACACTACAGTGAAGGTTGTTGAAGGCATGCAGTTCGACCGTGGTTATATCTCTCCTTACTTCGTGACCAACACCGAGAAGATGGAGTGTGAGATGGACAACCCATACATCCTGCTCTACGACAAGAAAATCAGCGCGTTGAAAGATATGCTCCCAGTGCTCGAGGCAGTGGCACAGAGCGGACGTCCGCTGCTCATCATCGCAGAGGACGTAGACAGCGAGGCATTGGCAACATTGGTTGTCAACCGTCTGCGCGGCTCTCTGAAGATTTGCGCAGTGAAGGCTCCTGGCTTCGGCGACCGCCGCAAAGAGATGCTCGAAGACATCGCAATCCTTACCCACGGCGTTGTAATCTCTGAGGACAAGGGCTTGAAGCTCGACATGGCTACCGTAGACGAGCTCGGCTCGGCTGAGAAGGTGACTGTCGACAAGGAGAACACCACTATTGTCAACGGCAACGGCGACAAGGAGCTTATCGCCGAGCGTGTGGCACAGATCAAGGCTCAGATTGAGAAGACCACAAGCGACTACGACCGCGAGAAACTTCAGGAGCGTCTTGCCAAGTTGGCAGGCGGCGTGGCAGTGCTCTACGTCGGCGCGCCATCAGAGGTTGAGATGAAGGAGAAGAAAGACCGCGTAGACGACGCGTTGAGCGCAACACGCGCGGCTGTGGCTGAAGGCATCGTTCCTGGCGGTGGCGTGGCATATATGCGCTGCTTTGCGGCTCTTGAGAACTTCCACGGCGACAACGACGATGAGAACACCGGTATCCAGATTGTGAAACGTGCCATCGAGGAGCCGTTGCGCCAGATTGTTGCCAACGCAGGTTTGGAAGGCGCCATCATCGTTCAAAACGTCAAGGACGGCAAGGGCGACTATGGCTACAACGCACGCACCGGCAAATATGAGAACTTCTTCGAGAGCGGTGTCATCGACCCGGCTAAGGTGACGCGTGTGGCTCTTGAGAACGCAGCGTCGATTGCAGGTATGTTCCTGACAACAGAATGCGTAATCGCCGAGAAGAAAGAAGAAAATCCGGCTCCGGCAATGCCTGCCGGCGGCATGGGTGGAATGGGCGGCATGATGTAAGCCACTCATATATGGCGGCGATAGAATCCACTTTTAGATGTAATCGTCAAGACATCAACTAAATACAAACAAAATCACCTCTATTATTAGGGGTGATTTTGTTGCTTAAAAATTACCCATTATATTTGATATGCAAATAAGATAATTCCCTATTTATTACCCCCAAAAATTATGAACCTAAGAGTAACGATTCTAAAGGACAAAACGAGAGCAGACGGTTCTCATACAATACGGATTGCTTTATCTCATAATGGAGCAACTCGTTATTTTGTAACCCGCTTTTCTGTACCGTCAGAAAAGAACCTAAGAAATGGAAATGTGGTGAACGTTTCAAATGCCACCTACATCAATCAACAACTTCGCACATTCCAAAACAAAATCTATTCAATATGCGATTTGGTTGAGGATATTGATGTTTACACTTGCCCTCAACTTATGAAAATCATAAAGCATAAAATGAGTAGAGCAACTGTACGCACCATAGAAGAAATAAACGAAGAATATCTAAAAATCAAGCAGCACACTTGGTCGGAGCAAACGTTACGACTTCATAAAGACGGACTAAAGCGTTTCATTGACTATGCCGGAAGCAACTTCATACTGTCTATGCTGGACTCTGCTATGGTCTTTGGCTATAAGAAGTATCTCAAGACACAAGGGTTATCTGACACAACCGTTAATATAAGAATGGGTGTATTAAGACGATTGTCATATTTCGCCACAACGCACGGATATGCAAGTTATGACATTCCACCTTTCTATGATTACAAAGAGCCTTTAATTCTTGCCCGAGATCTTGCTATACCTCTTGCTAAGCTGAGAGAATTGAGGGATATGGAAATTACGCACAAATGGAAAGAGTGCGCAAGGGACATTTTTATGCTTTCGTTTTACTTGTGTGGTATGAATCTCGGAGACATTCTCGTGCAAGATTTCCGAAAGCCTACTGTATGTTTCATTCGTCTGAAAACACAAAGCAGACGCAATCCTAATGACAAAACGGAATTTACGATACAACCGGAAGCGAGAGCAATCATTGACAAGTACATTACACCAGACGGACATCTTCAGTTCTTTGGCAGAACGACCAAGAAGTCTATCCAGCATATAACAGATGATTACATACGTCAGTTTAGGGCAGACTTGGGCATTGACAAACTTGTGTTCTATTCTGCACGTAAGACTTTTGCCCAACTTTCAAATGAATTGATGATTAAAGATACAATCATTGAATACTGCATTGGCGATGCTCCGTCAAATCCTCGTAGAGCATTGAACTTCTATATCAGAATAAACAAGCGTATGGCCGACAAAGCCATACGCCGAGTATTTGATGCTGTCGCATCAGACGAGCCAATCGAAAAATTGATTTCTGATGCGATTATTTAGATTCGTCTTTTTCTCTAAACATCTTTATCCCATTGATGTTCTCTGAATGGTAGAGTAAGCCGTCTTGCTCCAGTTCTTCAATTGTAGCCTTTACATCAGAAATAACGATTTTGATTATTTCTGGTTCAATGGCTATGAATGGAGCAAGACGCTGCTCTTTCCGAATATTAATCAATCTATGTACAATCTCGTATATGTATGGTTGTAGATGTTTCATATTTCAACCTTTTGGAAGAATTTGAGATTCTTTGTATTTAATGCCGACATCTTCCAATAGTCGTCCGATTTCTTCTGCGTAAGAGAACTCTTGTGAATGGCGTTTTGTCAAAGGTATGCCAGCAAAACCACAAGCATCAATTCGCTCTTTGGTATATGCGAATTGATAGTATTGTCCCTCGGCAATTAAGAAATCTCCAAACTCTTTCACCAACATTTCTTGTGCGTACTTGAAACCTGCAATGAAGCAATCAACATTTACATTGTTGAGAAACCTTCTTGGCTGCGACCGTGCCCACCGCAAAGCGAGTAATTCAAGTTCTTCGTCTGAAATTCTCCTTGGATTCATTTCTTGGATTTTAGAATTTTTCTCACTTGCTTGGGACTAAACCCTTGCTTAATGTAATCCTTAACACCTCGATGCAGTTTCTTGTATAGCATACACCAATCTTCTCTAACGAGATCCGGTTTGCATAGACCTTGTGGTGCAGGCTCTCCGCTGTCAATTAGTTTATACAAAGCACCATTAATTTTCAATTCACCATAATACTTCGCAATTGACATTTGACTATTTATCCAGTAGTCATATTCAATCACGGCAGGAGTGAATTTGCTGTCATCGGCAATTGATGGCATACCTCCGGAAAATTTGTTGGGTATTGATATTTTTACAGAACTCATTTACTACTGATTTTGTATTTCTTGTTTATTCACTCTCCATAATAAAGGACATTCAGTAACCTCTTTATTGTATAAGTTCATAGATACATAAGTACGCTTATTCGTGTCTTTGTCATTTTGGTAGTGTTGATATGTCAGCCAACGATTGCAAGTTACTTTTTGGGAGCAATGCTCATTTGCACACATTGTTATATCGTAGTTCATTGTTTGCTCTACTTATCTGTCTGTGAATATTGCGCTTCCAGCAAATTCCAAAAACGAAGTTGCCCTAATCTTGCAATGGTTAGTTGCTCCTCAATGAACAATTTCCTATGCTTGCCATTAAGTGTATTATATCCGAAAGGTTCTCTTTTAATGCCACCTCTTTCATTATATGACAAAACAGCCCGTTCCAAGCCTTGTTCAGTAAGGTATTCTTTCACCTTTGACACGATTTGTTCTGGCACACAATAGTAGAAATAATACACTTGCTCGGCTTCGTGATTATGCTTTTTCTTGAAGTCTGCAAGAAAATCAGACCAAGAACGTTTGATTTCTACTTCAGTCAAATAACCACTTTTGGTAACGACAACAAAGTCTGCTTCATACGGTAACAATCCCCACGACAGATTTGGTATCATAATGTCGCTACGCTTATTCCACATTCCGCTATTGCGAAGCGCAAGTATTATCTCATTTATTGATAAGGAAGTATCCATACTATTAGGACTTAACCGGGAAATAATCAAGTATAGGTGTTTCGCTAATGGAGATTATTTCATAGTCTGCCATAGTTCCTTTCATGCCATCGATAAACTTATCATAAGCAGCTTTGAAGTCATTCGCCTGCACTATGATGAATAATGCCGTTTTCTTTTCTGTTGCTGTTTTCTCATCAATAGTGATGAAAGCGACTTTGACCTTGTAAAATCTATCTGCCGCTTCATCAAGAAACAATTCCGATACCTTCGGCTTTGTCAATCGAGGAATCTTGAAATCACCTGTAATGAAAGGCGTGAGTTCTTCGATTGTACGTGCTTCTGCTTCTGTGAAAGATACTGCATCGAGCAAATACTGCTCATTCACTGTTTTGTTTAGTCCGTTCTCTATAATCTTATCGTAGCGGACTGTACATATAAAGTATGCCATAACTATTTTTATTAATTTGTCAATATTATTCGTTTTGTGAATTGATTTTGCTTTTTAGGACATTATCTTATTTGCAAAGTTAGAATTGAGCAAATCAACTGAAACACAAATCAATAGATTTTATCTGATTTACCAACTCATCAACAAATTCATCTTGTTTCTTTATGAACTCCGAACTCAAAGGGCTATTTCCAGCAAATTCAAGGATAACATCGGAAAGTCTGTTTACACTTGTCGGCAATAACCGCCCAATTGGGTGCTGAACAATACTTTCAACTTTCGCTGTCATATAGTCCATATACTTGAACAGTGCTTTTAATACGAACTTACAGAGATATGCTTCCGAAATCAACATCTTGCTGTCGTAGTCCAAATCAGGATATGATGCGACCAATCCATCAACGTAGGAATGGAATCGGTCATTAAAGAACTTACTTAACTCATCAATGAATAGTTCCATATTTTCTTCCTCTGAATCAAGATGAGCCGAATCAAAATACTTTCGTTTGAAACCAAGATATTCTCTACGCAGTTCTCTGATACATCGGCACAACTTCTTCGTCTGAGACAAACGCATCAAAATCGCAATGTCAATTGCAGTATCTGCATAATCCCAAGCGACCTCTGCTATAACAAACGGTATATACCCAAATCGCAAGAATATGTCCTGATCCAGAAGTTCTGACAAGTCTTGTTTTGAAGAATTGTTGTTTGATTGAGCCAAAAGTCCAGGATATGACAATGAATACGGAGTGTAGCCTATCCGTTGTGCATATTGATGAAGATATGGATTAAGTGTATTCATTTTGCTAACTTATTGATGAGTGCTATCGTTTGTTCACTGATGGAAATGCCAAATGTATTATTATATGCAGGTCTGTGGTCTATTAGTGATACATACGTTTCTCCATTGATTGCATACAGATAAGCCTTTCTGCTATCGCAATTCTTTGGCTTATCAAAATAGAGCCAAGAATCATCTTCAAAATTGATTGCATTGGATTGTCTGTGAACAATTTTTCTGAATTTTTCTTCCTTGACATCGTTGGCAAGTCGTGCAACGACAGCATCATTGATTTCTACGTTTCCTGAATAGCGTGGTGCGCCTATCCTTGCAGACGCACCACCTATAATCAGGTCAAAGAAACGTTTCTTAGTTATCTTCTGCATCACACACTTGCTCTGGGGTAAACATCACGAAGTCTTTGTAGATGTCAATGAATGTTTTTCCTGCATATCCAGCAAGTTCTTCACTTTTGAAGGCGAGCCGAGAGCCGCCGTACGCGCCCGAGCTCGAAGAAACGTAATTCGCACTCGAGAAAACGAGACCGCCACCCGCACGCGCGTAGTAACTCGCACGACCAACAACACGGCTTTTTTCTTCTTCGGTCATTTCTTCTATCTCTTCGTTGGTAAAGAGTTCATAGTATGGGTACCAACGTCGTTCATCAAGTGTGAATTGCGGATGCCAGCCTTCATTGAGGGCTTCGCAGATGATTGAGAGTTTGGTGTATGCAAGGAGGTCTTTACCAACAAGCTCTGAACAATATCCATACTTGATGGATTGGTACACCTTTACGAGAGGGTGTTCATTTCCGAGTTCACCGACTGCATCTTCAAACGTTTTTACTCGTTCTGTGATTGGGAGGATTGTTGAGAACTGCTCTCCAAGAGAGTCTTTCAAAGCCTTTCTGGCTTCTTCGTTGCCACCTTTATAGATGGCTGCAACTTGCGTTGCATTGAGTTTAATTGTACACATCTTTTCTTGTGTTTAGGTTATTAAAACTTATTTGCTACTATCCTTTTAAGGATATACAAAGTTACTAATTTGTTAGTATATTTACAAATATAAAAACTGATAATTATCGCCTAAAAATATCAAATTTACGATTTGTGATAATTAAATGCAGTATGGGTATCCATTGGCTACTGCAAGTCCAGAATACCTGAAACTGATGTTGTCTATCTGCTTTATATACTCATCAATCGTGTCGTGGAAATACTCGTTAAAATCAACTTTCTTTTCATTCTCAAACTTCTTGATGTACTCCCTGTCGTTTGCGAGAATGGCGAACACTTGATCCATTTCTTGTAGCCGTGAAATGAGTTTTTTGTATATCTTATTCTCTTTTCTTGCAAGAACATTGATTATTGGGTGCTGCTCGTCAAAGCGACTGTTGAGAACCTTGACATTTCGTATCTCATATACAAACTCTGAATTAAAGCCATGATCAGGAATGGTTATTTTCTTTCCGTAGTGAGTATCTTCAATCGTCATAATACTTGCTTATTTGTTTGCATAGCCTTTCTTTTGTTTGCTTAATGCTTTTCCGATTAATGTGAGCTTTGTCCTGCCCAAACTTCCAGTGTCGGAATAATATGGAGTATAAGTTAATGCGACATCTTCTTCTTTAGTAGCATACCCATAAATGCAACTGCCTACACGATGGCCTTGTGCAATATGCCGCAGAAAAGCACGTTTTGCATCAACCAATCTCGAATGTCTTTCTCCGTCAAAAACATAGGGGCTAAACACGTCAAACTTGTAGAAATCACATTTCATAATTCTCTGTCATTTGGTAAAGCATAGAAAGGTATGTCGTAGTAGTCAGCCATTTCAATGATGCGGAGTGCAATCATTCTAAACCAGTTGTCTATAAAACGACACTCACTCTCGTCATCTCTAACGTAGCCCCATTGCTTTCCCAACTCTGCTATCCAATAGTTTTCATAGGCAACAGAGCATACAGACGGAAGTCCTTGCAGGTAATTGGCGATACGAATACTTAGGGTTGGATAGATTTTTCTTCTATAAGCATCGTCATACTCCGAGTGGAAAATGTCAATGAATTTGCTTACCTTTTCTTCATCAGTTGTATTCTCTTTCAAGTCATCGTAGTCAATACTATCAAGAATGTACTGATATATCTTTTCGTATTTCTTCTGGTAACTCATATTACATTTTGTTTATGTGGTTTTGGATTGAGCGAATTTCACCCGGATAATCTTGACCAGCGCAGTATGAGTATCTGCCATTCTCATACATCAATCGTTGTAGCATCCATGATTTGGCATACTTCAACAGGTTGATTTGGCGTTCTGTTGGTCGTTTCCATACGACTTTGGCACATTCCGTCCAAAATTCGGTTTCAAGTTCCTCGGAAATCTTGAAGTTGTACCACCAGCCATCAGCAAACCGGGTATGTTTTGTTGCTATCATTTCCGCTGTGATGATTCTTGTGCCAGTTGCTTTCATCAAGCCTTTCAGCGTCTTGTAAGTTGTAGGTTTAGTATTTCTCATCTTATTTGCATTTTGTTTAGTCTATCATTGATTCTTGTGCTACCAAAGCGTTCCCGACTATCATATCATTCTGATATATTGCTTTATGTTGGCGAGCTATATCTGTCGCTTCTGAATTGAATGGCAGGTTAAGTATTTTGCCTTCTTCATTTATTACCATTAGGTACTTGTTAGTAAGTCTGATTATCTCTATGTAACCGCCAACGTGTTCTTGGAGTTCTTCGAGCGTAAATGAGTTTCCGAATTTAGAAGTTACTTCAGTCTTCACTCCATTTGCATTGATGATGTAATTCTTCATTTTCTATGTCATTTATAAAGTTCAAGTGTATTCAGTCCGCATCGGTCTGCCAAGTACATTTGGTGGCTCCATCTTACATTGTCCAAGAACATTCCTCTGAACATTCTTTCAATCAAACGAGGGACCGTGTTTAATGTCATAGCGAGCGTTTGACAGGTTTCATTGAAGAATGGACCAACTTCTTTCTGTATCTTGGTTCCAAAGTAATGAAGCAATGCTGCTATGGCATTATATCGCTCCTTATTTTCCTTGAATGTATAATATGGAGATAAATAGAACGACAGCGATGTGCTATACATCGCCATATCTTTTTCGTTATTGATGTCGAAACAGATGTTATCAAGTTCGTATGCTTCATCTTCGGAAAGATTGTACTTCTTGATGATTGCTTTTATATCTTGGGCTTTTACTAACTTTTTCATCTTCTTCGTTTGAATAGTTTGTTATTTTGGATATTCAAAGTTAGCGATAATTATTTGATTTGCAAAGCGTTAAACATTTTGTTTTCAATGACTTACACAGATTTTTTGCGTTATCTTTGACGCAATTTTAGGTAGAAAATTAAGCGCATCAATCTTCTCAGACTAATACGCTTACTACGAAAAAGATGTGAAAATCTCATATCTAAAATATCTTTATTGACACCCCAAGTCCAACATATGGTTGAAAACCTTTTGGTGTCAAGCCATATCCGGCTTGCACTCCTATGTTGAACCGATTTGTCTTTGCTTGCTTTTTGACGATTACTTCAGTCATTTTGTTCGTTATAAATATGCTGTCAAGACTGGGGCGGTAACCGCTGATGTATGCTCTATACGTGTCGGTTTCATATACCTGCTGTGTGATTGGTAGATGAATAGTTGCGCTGTCTTGTGAAATTTCAACTGACACGTTTCCGCTATCGGAACAATGCTCTATGCTATCACAATGAGGTGGAGCGATTGGAACAACTATGTTGTCATACCGAATAACCACACTATCACGAGGGATTGGTAGGAGATATGCTATCGTATCAATGTGAATAACCGTATCAATCACTTCACTTTCTTGCTGATTGATATTGTCTGTTGTCTTTCTTCCTGCGAAGAATGATAGCAGGCACATTACAACCACAATCAACGCTACGACAAAATTTCTCATAGCAGGGTTATGTTTATTGATAGAGCAAATGCCCATACGTTATAGCATTTACTCTGCGTCGCCAACCTTTGAGGAATTTCTTCTGTGAAGGACTCTTTTGACAAATCTCATCAAAGTGCTTCAACCTGTCGCTATGCAGTCGGTGGAACAATTCTCTTGGTTCAAGAGCATTGACCGCTTCCAATGTCTTAGGTCCGACAATGCCGTCAGCACTGACACCAAGCAATCTCTGAGGACGTTTGATGCCAGTGACACCGCTTGCCCACACCCAATCAACAAGCAAGTTGGCAATTGACTGGTCTTTGATGCTGTCGGCTTTCCATCTGTCCCAATACAACGTTTTGAGGACGTCATACCAGACTTTGTATGTCATATTGCGCAGACCTGCTTCTGTTGCCTTTATCTTCTTGCGATTACAATAATAGGCATAGGAGGCGAATGTTATTCCGCACATTGTCAAACCACCTCTGTCATCAGGGTCATTTGAAAGTCCATGTTTGCGACACTCGTTGAATTGTCGTTCAAGAGAAACCAAAGATGGGTTATACACTTGTATTCCTGGCACTATCTGTTTACAACTTTTTGCACCGCCAGTTTCATAATACAGAATAAATGGTATGAGTTCTTCAATCTTTGCCATAATCAATTCTTTTTTATTTTACTTTCTTGTTGTCGTCATAATTCTTTGTTATAAACTCAAACACTTTCTGTGCGTCTTTTTCAGTCGCACATTCAACTATCCGTTGCAATATATCCGGAAGTTGTGTAGTATGGCTCTTTCGCTTCTTTGCGTGTTCAAACATAGACTTGATTTCTACGATTACAAGTCCTGCGCTGAACACCATTGCAAGAAAAGGAAGTTCATACCAGTTGAATATTGAGCCTATACAATCAATCAGAAAGCCAATGACGATGAACCGCCAATACTCCGACATCTTCTGTACTGTTACTCTCAACTTATGAGAATGGACTCTTTTCTTTGTCGCCTTTGCTGTGTAAACTCCGTCCCATAGGTCAATCATTATTGCAGAGACCACCAACATCGTAACGCAGAAGAATACGCTTAGGAATAGGAGTATCTTTTGAAGTGGTACTATTTCAAACATACATTTGGGTATTTGTTAATACTTCAAATTTAGCAACAAAGACGTTCTTGACTTAAATAAAAGTTTGGTATTTAGCTGAACACTAATGTTCAACGATAAACACCAAACCCAAACCTAATACGAAAATGATAAATCCAATCTTTTTTACCTGAATTTACATCACATCTATGTGGTTGATTTCTTCTTCAGAAGATACATGCGGAGCAACAGAAGGTTCTGGTTGATCATCCGTCTTTTCTTTGGTGGATATGCGGTGCATGCCAGAACTGCCAAATCCACCTCCACGGCTTTTGCAAGACAATTTCTCAACAATGCGGAAGAATGGCGAGCCGACTTGGTAGAACGTTAATTGAGCAATACGAGTTCCGGCAGTGATTGTGAATGCTTCATCGTTGTTCTTTACAATGGCATTGACTTCCCCAGTGTAGTTGGGGTCAATCTTACCAACAAGTGCATCTGCATCAAAGTAGCGGTTGCCGAGTCTTTTTGTTGTGATTGGTATGATGCCAAACAGTTTCGACTTATGTTTGCACACCCCATTCCCGAACAGCCCACGCAATGAAGCCCCACTACGAGGTTCAATTTTGGCTTCGACACCATACGGGAGATTGATGGCAAAGCCAAGTGGTATCTTGCAACGAGAGTGGGCAGGAACTGTGATGTCCTCCGGCACGGTAAGGTCATAACCTATCGCACCTCGCTTTGCCCTTATTGGGAGTTCAAAACCATCTCGCAGTGGAAGAATCTCATACTCTTTTTTCTTTACAATGTTCGTTTGCTTCTTTTCCATTTTGATAAATTCTAAATTAGTTGAGAGGAATGGATTTGCACCATTGACCTGCGGTCGAGGGGATTGAGCCGACAACTCCGCACCTCTTGTTGGTTGTCATCATGTGTGCCGCTGTTCCTTGCTGCCGCTCTACTGCCTGAGCTACCTCTCAATGTGGCAAGCACCACCACTTGGTTTTGCGTATGATGCCTGCCGTGGTTAACCAACTCATACTTATTTGGCGAATGTTACTCGGAGTGTATGTGTTTGCTTTTTTGACGGAGCAAAGATTGTTTGGACTGCTCCCGTTTCTTTATCAACGACATCAATGGAGTCGTCTATCGTTTTGAGGAACATCTCACGAGCCTTAATCTTTGCTGATATTTGCTCCTTCTGTTCAAGCAGAGCGTGGTATTCTGGATCCTGCGAGGATTCGTAGTCATATCTGGAAGTTGATGCAAGTGTTACTTTTGCTCCGCTGAATGTCGGGACATCTTTGCCGTAACGTGAAACTGCACTTTGCGTTGCACTTACGATATTTTCATTTTTCAGGAACAAATCGCAAACTTCTGCAATGGCTTTTATTTGGATAAATGCCTGCATAGGGTCAATTTCCCCATTTACGACTTTTGCTACGAGGTCATTTGCGACCATACCTTGTGTGGCTTTGCTTAACGAGGGTGCCACAAGAACTTGTTGGAGTGCGTTGTTTGTATCCATACGTCTTAATCTTTTTCACTTTCTAAATTTTGTTCTTTGCTCTGTTTGTAGTCCTGCCAAGAAATATGGGCAAGACCGAAGATGATGTACCAGACGGTGGCTGCTATAGCAAAACCGAGTATGCCGAATGACCCTTTGAACAGGTGGGCGATAATCCAACTGGTAACGAGGAGGAGCAGTATTACTCCAAGTGCTAATTGTAAGCCACAACAGGCTGTTTCGAGATTGTTTACTTTCATCTTTTCGTCGTTTAGGTGTTTATCTTATTTGCTGTGAGATTTTATTCTCTGGGACAAAGTTATCAATTATTTTTGAATTGACAATGCTTTTTGCTTATAATTTTTCAATTATTTCCAATGTTATCATATATGCAATTTATTGAATAAATTATCATTTCGGAATAAAGATAGTTATTGCAGAGTCAAAACTTGCTTTTGACTATTAATATCTCGTCAGAGATATTATAATATATATATTCTTTATTCTTTAGGTAAGGTCGGTTTTGCAAACGTGCGCAAAAAGTAGTGAATGTTAAATGTTCATACTCCTTGGTCTATTCTTGGTCGTTCCTTTGCGATTTGATTTCGTATTGAATTATACTACAGGCTTTTACATTCTATTTTGTTTGGTCGTTTTTACGACACATACAAATATTAAATGCTATGGAAGTCTGGTCGATTGTTGGTCGGTGAGAAACGTTGATTTTGACCAAAATTTAACAGATTTTCACTAAATTGCCTGATTATGGTTCATACACGCAACCCTTGCTGCTGTCGGAGCGTACCTCACATTCGCTTCGTTTGCCTGCAACATTTTGCGGAAAACGGTCATCACATTGATGCGGTGCTGCACTGGCCAACGGTCTTTCTTAGGCAATTTTTTGCAGAACTTGGAGACATCGGCTATCATTCCGTCAATGTAACCGAGGAACTCCATTATCGGAAATTCCTGTCTGAACCATTCTTCTATCAGCAGATGACCATTGGCAGGAACAAACGGCTTCTCAACCGGCTTGGGCGTTTGTTTGGCTTTGGGCATTGTCATACTCTTTGGCTGTACCAATGGTTCGATTGGCGGTATTGGCTCTATGGGTGTTCCGGGTGCATCTTTTGCTGTTAGAGGAACTTTACGCTCTCTTGCCACCGCCTTGTAGTGTTCCAAGACTTGCGACGATGTCAGTCGTTCCAAACGTGCTTCATCAAGTTCATCTATGGCAAGTGTCTGAGCAGGGTTCTGCATTGAGTACAGAACGTTGCTGACAATCCATCTCCGGTATTCATTTGCAGATGTGCGACAGCACATAATCAGTAGCGTTGATAGACCGTCGTTCTCTACGAAGCGGTTGCACGAGGTTACCTTGGAACGCTTCACGTTGTATTCTCGTACCTCGCAGTTCGCTTCTTCCATCCAACGCACAGCTTCAATGATAGTTATTTTCATTGTTCGGCACACATCGGTCATATTGTACCACGCACGACCGTTCTTTACACAAGCGTGGAGAAAGCCGAACTGCTTTGAGTAGAATTTTGCCATTCCCGGCTCTTGGACATTGTTCTTAATCATTGTTTATTAACTTTTTATGTTATTGAATGTGGATATTTCTATGTGGCTAATAATATACCATATCCGGCAACACAGGTCGGTACTATGTTTAATCCAAACAACAGTTATATGGTACAAACTATTAACTACGAGATTCTTGCACTGCTTGCGACAAGAATCATTGATGAGTTGTATGATGCCGTCAAAGAGCATCAGGAACTTATGGTCTGCGATTGGAGAGCATACGCTATCCTTGAAGCGTACAGACAGGATGATGTCATTATTGACAGCATCAACATTCCTTCGATAGAGGAATGCTTTGCAGGTATTGTAACACCCAAACAAGTGAGAGAGACCAAGAACTGGAAGGCTCTTGCAGAGATGCACGAGTTTCATTGGCAACGCAGTCAGTCCGCAATCTTTGCCAGTGGGTATGAAACGCTTCTGAACAAGACTACGCTCACTCTTGAACATTACACCTTGTCGCTCTAACTTGTCTGATACTGATGTAATGCAAGAACGGAGAGTGCTTGTTGCTCTCTCCGTTCTACTTGGACTGAAGTTCTCTGATTTCATAGCCTATCTGTTGGTTTAAGTTCTTGATACATTCCAACTGGTCATCGATTTTGTCAAGCAATTTGCCTATTCGACCTTGTGCTGCATCTTTGACGAAATTCTCTGTGCGATAATCATAGACTGTGATGTCTCCTTTCCATAACCTAACGCAATAGACCATATCAAGGGCATTTTCATCAAGGCAAACATTAAACTGAATGTTATAGCACCTGTCTTTATTTGACCGCCAGAGTTCTTTGATGCGCCTTTCTGTTTCTTTGAGCGCTTGCTTCTCCGTCATTATACCGAGTGGATAAATGCCACCGCTGATATAGTCGGTGTCGCAGATTTCAAGATAATACGTTCGTTTCATTTTTCATTTTCCTTATTTGCATATAAGCAGACTTGCTTTCTATCTTAGATTTCAGTGAATGAATACTCATCAGAGGAAATATTCAATGTTTCCATCAGTTCAACGATGGCATCTTCAACTTCTTCATCTTCAAATTCAAATGTGTTGGAAGATGTTTGTTCAACTTCAACATCTTGATAACCGAATAGGCGGATAATGTCGTCCATTGAATCTTGGATTCTTCTTGCGAGTGATACTGATATTTCAAATTCTTTTTTCATCTTTTTCGTTTATTTAGTTTGTTATTTTGGATATTCAAAGTTAGCAATAATTATTTGATTTACAAAATGTTAAACAATTTATTTTCAATTACTTACGCAGATTTTTTCATTATCTTTGGTGCAATGTTAGTGGTTGAGATTATACTTTTCTCTATACACGCAGTGGCTTCTGAAATGATTTTCTCAACATCGATTCCAAGCGATTCATAGAACAGGCTATTTCCGGAATAACATTCACTCGCTATTTGCAAGCATCGCTGTTCTTCTTTGCTAAATCCGTGGAATTTGGATAGTATTTTGAGTGCTTTCCCAATCTCACCTTGCTGAAAATATTGTATTGCCAATTCTGTTTTCGTCACCACAACTACTTGTTAAATATATATTTATTGCTATATAAAGATAACAATTTATTTCAAGATGACAATGCTGTATTTCTTTGATTATTTGTAGGTGAGCCAAATGGGCTTTGATTAAAAAGTTTTGTTTATATTTGCACATAAGATGGAAAATGTGTAATTTTGCATAGCCGTTTATGAACATACTAAACCCATATGAAGGAGTGGAGCATAAAGTTTATAAAAGAACTTTTCTCCAAAGCACCGAGGTCAAGGTCGAATTTGAACCAAAGATGACTCCGGCTGATTTCACGGCTCGTATAGTTCCATTTGTTAACAAGGCATTCAATAAAAACATTTCTGGAGAGTTGGACAAATCCGTTGAACAGATAGAACTATCTTCAAGTAATAGCCAAATAAGATTTGTTTTCAATCTCAACTCTGCTTGTGTCGTTGTGGGTTCTTCTGCATATAAAAGTTTTAGTTCATCCGTTGTTCCACATATTTGTATTTTTATAAACTACCTTAATGAAGTCGCTTGCATAGAACGAATAAAACAGACATACATCAACAAGGTTAATGTATGGCCAATAAAATCAAAAAATAGCAAGCAGGCTTTTGGCGGCGCTTCATTATTCATATTCAGGAAAGAACATGTAGAAGATATCGCAAATCTCAAGTTTGACGAATCTGATTATCCGGTTAGCGCCACAAAGGAGGCAGTCGTTAAGTGTGGAGAAACGGCCATATTAAAAGCTAAGATAGGCGTTGAATTGAAAGATGTTAATGAGACTCGTTTCATTCTTGAATTGCGTGCTCAAACTTCTAATATAGGAGTTGGTGATTTGATTTCGGATTTGCCCCAATTAAATGATATTATTTTTGGAGCGTTTACGGATATCGTTTCTCCTAATATATTTGATTTAATGTCAAAGGTCGAATAACTATGAGTGAAACAGAATTTAAGATAGACGAGCCGAATATACCTGCGACCAATCATAGTGTACATAATTGGGTGATGAAGGTATGTGTGTGTTCTTCAATTGCATTTTTATTCGGGAACTCTGTTGCTTCAGATACAGTGTATGGGAGTAATATATACCACGATGCTTGCAGCCCTGTATGTGATAATTGGCATATTGCAATTCCAGAATCTCTCGTAACAGAGTTAAATCGCAACGCAGAGATTAAAGAGCGACTTATATCCAGACTTTCAGAATTTAAGTCAAATCTTAAATATGGCTGGAATGGTGGTGCAGAATTGCCTATGGAAGAAATGTCCATATCAAATGCGTTGGCAGCCGTTGATGCTACTGCATCAGAAGAATTAGTCAAATGGACTGTATTTCCTTCTCCCAATGGAACAATTTTATTTTCTCCAACAGATGACTTTGTTGCAGGTATCAGTATCGGTAATAATGAGTTCTCATATGCGGCTCTTGGCAATAAAGGACAGGAAATTAAAGGCACAGAAATATTTTCAGTCAAATCTTTTAAATTGGCAATTAGGTTGATAAACTCATTGAATGAGGTGTGAGCAAAGTTGCAATTCATGAGCAATACAGTATTTCATAATGAAGAGATAATAGATGATTCAGAGCCAATATCACGGGTTTTGTTTTGTCCGTCTATGGTTGAAGATGGACGTGTTTCTCCAACAGCATTTGAATTGAACGATTTAAAAGGAGGTCCGGAAACTTATGTGTCTCTATTTTTGCTCAATCTTTTTCAACCGACGGAGGAAAACTGTGCGAAAATGCATGCAAGGAAAGAGGGTGATGTGCTATTTGGACATGCGGTGTCAGTTATAAATAAATGCAAAGACATTGTTTATGACAGAATTTCGCTTTCATTCAAAAAACACGATAAACATAATGTTGGGCATATCGGGTTGCATTATTCAAATGGTGGTAAGGCTATTAAAGGTAAATGTTCTGAGCCGTCATTTATTATTATAACAAGACTAATCGCACTACAATTTAAGCCAGTGCCATTTTCTTCGTACATCTAAACGTATTTATTGATAAAGATTACCACAATATAAAGAATACTCTACATACAGGAAAGGGACGCTTTGCGTCCCTTTCCTCGTTATTCTCATTTGTTAGCTTTTTTCTTTTTCAATGGCTTTTCTGATGCCATTGCTTTTTCCAATTGTTTTGAAACGTTTTCTGAAACTCGATTTGATATACGGGTAGAAATATCTTCCACCTGTTCACGTGTCAGTAGAGAACCCTTCAATTCGGATTCTGGACACATACTGCTTATCAAAACATCATACATATTTTTTATCGCTTAAAATAGTTACTAAAAAAGGATGCATTTAATTCGGGCTTGAAGTAATGTTTTCTATTTATCCACACAAAACCATCACCTTTAGAAATAACAGCCACATCTACAGGACCACCAACTGTTTCTTCCCCTGGTTGCATTCTGCGTACAAGTGAAGTCAATGAGATAAAACTTTCTGCCATATTCGCCATATCTTCTTTATCAAGTAAAACCACTGTATTTAACAATGGATCTGTATAGCAAGTTTTCATCTCTTTTACTATCTGCAAGCTTGTAGCTTTAAGAACCGAATTGATGTCTAATGATTTAACCGCTGAAGATAATGCTTCATTTCCTGGATTGGTATCCAGAATTTTAGTTATTTCTCCGATAACAGAATTTATTGATTTTTCTGTTACATTGGAAATTATATCCTGAAAACTCGGATGTATTCCACGAATGATTGTTTGGGTTACATCGATTTGTGCGAATGGTGCAATAACAGCTTCTGTCCCATGTTCTGAAATTACCGCAACTCGGTTGTCTTCTATGTAGTATTGTAACCGGCTATCTATACCTAAAGTTATATTTATTGGATAAAGAGCAGGGTAAATTTCGGATTCGCCATATCCAACAAACACCAAACCAGTATAAAATGATTTTGGAAATTTCGCAGTTAAGTAGTAATAAAAAGACTCACACAACAGATCGACATTAGAAAAGCTGCAATTAGTTGCATAAGCCAAAATATCATTATAAGCGTAGTCCTTAAATTTTTCATATGGATATGATATAAATTCATCACATTTCTCTAAGGACCTGTTAATTGTCATACAGTCATTTAACTTTCGCTCAATGTCAACATCTTTTTGGTCTTTTAGTTTGATACCATCATCCCTTTCAATTTCTTGCCGACAAATACCGCAAAAAGAATCAAGCAATGCCATCATCTGTTTCTTCTGAGTTAGCTCATCACAAAAGAAATTACGATGATGCAAAAAAGAAATGAAATCATCAAGATAATCTTTAACCGTCTGAAAACATGTATCATACAATTGCCTACGATATTCCTTGATTATAATATCCCAAGGTGTTCCCATAAAGGCTGCATTATTATATGTCATCACAGCCACAGGGTTATACTTTGATAGCGTAAAAATTTTATTTGCGCTATTGACGACTTTGTGAGTATTGCCCATAGTAACTGCGCTATCTGCGGCTACTGCAACGGCGTGTTTATTTAGAACGGCGACTATTGCTGTCATACTTATTTGGTATTATTTAGTGCAAATTTAGTAAAAAGCCCCAAAAAAACAAGCATTATCAAACCTATTTCTATTCATAATAGCAGTTCTTGCCACTTCGGCCAAAGATAATACAAACATAAAAATCACTTCACAACGTGTGCCACTTCATTGGAGACAGCCTTGTTAATGAAATCGTTTATGGTAGTTCCGGCAGCAGTGGCTGCATAGGCAACAAGACCGTGAAGTTCTGACGGCATACGAAGAACCAACTTGCCGCTGTATGGCTTTGCCGGAATAATACCACGCTCCTCACAACTTGCAAGATAGGTATCTACTGCGCTATGAAAATCATCTGTGATTTCATCAATCGTTGTTCCCTCATAAGAGATAAGGGTGCCGTGCAATCCTTGAACTTTACCGAATAAGCATTTGTCCTCATCGCTGTACTCAACAGAACCGGTATATCCTTTATATCTCAACTGTCCCATAATTATATAAGTTTTAATTCTTTCAATGTATCAATTAACTGCTTAACTTAGTATGACTTCAATTCTCCATTCGGGTGGGGTTTGTGGAGTAATATCGTGTTGTTGCCATTAACAAACTCAACTCGTGAGCAAGAAGTCTTACCCTTATTCCGTTCCTCAAAACCGAAGTATTCAAGCAACACCTTGGCTTCGTCATAATGGAAGTCTTTCGGCTTACTAAGCAATCGTGCTACCAGTTTTTCTTTCTTACTCATTAGTAATGGTTGTTATTTATAATGCAAAGATACTAAATATAGTACTATTGGCAAAATGTTTGTTCAAATTTTTCCGTGTAACACGCTCATTATCATTGATGCAATATTAAAAAGGAAAGCGCATCGATTCACATCGACACGCTTGACAATCAATTTATTCACATTTCAAATATGCAAGATAGAGAAAAACACCAAAACGTAATATACATTTGAGAGCAAACCAAGTTCTATCCAAAATACACATCGCTTTCGGTCAATGGCACTTACAACGAACCCAGCTATTGCAAGGAAAGGTATGCCATTCATTAGTATCAACCATAGCAATGCACAAACACCAGCGACTATGGCAGAATACTTATGAATGCTACCCTCAAACTCTTGCTTGAATGCAGGTGCAGAAGCTACAAACAGCAGACCGCCAGTCAAGCCAAATGCTAATGCCTTATAAGGTTCTGGCGTGAAGTCAAACAAGGGTACAACACACAATGCCACCGCTATCGCAAGTGTTATCGGAAACAGCCACTGTTTTTCAGAAACATAAAATGTATTGCTGATAGAAGTTGGCAACCCTCTATACAGAGAATATAATCCAAGATATACTCCCATTATCAGTAAAGACAGACTGATTAAAACAATATAGACCATAAGCGTATTATTTAATTACATCAAACACAGACCAATCAATTGAGTATTTCTCGTTCCATTCCTGCTCACAGACAGAAATTTTGTGGTTACTGAGTGCCACCGCAACAGATGCAAGTTCTTCAGCCGTTGTGAACTCGTGGAACACTGGTGCGCCATTCTGCGATGTTCCGAGATTGAGGGTGATAGGGAGTTGGATTAAACCACCTTGCAGGGCGACAATAAGCCCTGTCAAATCGCTTTTGCGTTCCTCCGTGTATTCTACCCTCAATCCATTCCATTCAAGTCCATAGCGGAGCTTATTTGCATACTCTTGCTCAACTGTAGCAATGATTGCTGACTTGATTTCATCAAGTGTAGGAAGATGATTAAAACGCAAGCGGTAGTTCCACCCAGTTTCATCATTCTCATTGTCCTTGCCGAAACCATAGATTAACTCGTATTTATTGCGACCAACTTTATAAAGTCCATCTTGTCGCTTGGGACTTCCATAAACTTTATCCATATCTTATAAATTGATGTTACAACGTTTTAGTATAGCTTCAAACTCTTGGTCGGTAGGTGTGTGGAGATTAAGGGAAGATGCAGAAACAAAATTCAGTTTCTTATACTTGCCTGAGTAATCAACACTTATGCCAACAAACATAGGCAGTACGTTTTCTTCTTCCATTTGGTCAAGTATTTGCCAAATCTCTCTGTCGCCAGTCCACAATTTGCAGACTGCACCGTGAAGTATCAGACTTATGACGTACTTGCTTTTCGGCTTTTCAACAAACTCACTTGCCACACCCTGTATGGCTGCTGTCTGTAATCTCTTGCTGTATTCTTCTCGTTCTCTGCGAGGAATAACATCACGTTCAAAGTCAAGTATAATCACGCCCTGCCTATCTACATCTTGTGGGTAAACCACTCTGCCTTTGAAGTTTTTCTTGCCGTCCAATGTAGATGGCTTTACCTTGAAATTTCCGAAATCATTCATATTTCTCTTGAATTTGAGTTTTTTATATTCTGTTGGAGTAATGAGTTTTTTGAGCAGGTGTTTACAATCAGCGTGTGCCACCATTCCAAAGAATGAGCCTATCAGCGATATTCTCCGCTTTCTTGATTTCACTTTGGATATTCTGCGAGCGAACTTTTGCTTTGTGCGCTTCCTGATGCGTGAATAAACAACACGCTTTTGCTTGCTGTCATCGGCAAATGTTACATATCCGAGATAATCAAGACCAACACTGATTGGACGGACAGCTTCGCTTGGTTTTATGGTCAAGCCTAATTCGGATAGAAGTTGTTTGAGGTAGTGGCTTAATTGCCACAACTCTTTCTTGTTGGAAGCGAACATCACTATGTCATCGCAATATCGGTAATAGTGATAGCGTATTTCCTGACCGTTGATTACGACTTTTCCATTACCCTTGCCAACTACACCAACTACTGTATCTATGTCAGTTATCTTATGGCTGCTGACAAGTTCACACATCTTGTGGTCAATCTCGCTCAAATGGAGATTGGCAAAGCATTGTGAAGAACGTAACCCTTTTGACAGACCATTATCAAGCAAACCGATGAAGTTGTCAAGCATAGGAAGTACAACAGTATCGCTGACATACTTTCTGATTTGTGATTTCATCAATTCTTGGCTGATGTGGTCATAATATCCGAGTATATCGCACTGATAGTAGTATTGCATTCCTTCTGGATCTGCCATCAAGTCTTCCTCAATGATTTTATGCAACCAGTGCATACCTCTGCCTTTTATGCTTGCTGCAGTGTTTTTGATAAGTGTTGCGTATGTGTATCGCTCAAATGGAACCATAATCGCATGACAGCCTATTCGATGAAATACTGTCGGTGCTTGCACAATACGTTTCTTAGGACCGTCTGTTACTTCAAGCGTTCTGAAATCCTTTTTTGTAATCCTGAAAGTTCCGGAATACAGGAGTTCTTTTAATCGCTTGCAGTATTCTTTCCTCTTGGGTTTAAGATGTTCCCTTTGCTCTGCGTTTTCAAGATGACCTACGACATAATCAAAACTATCATATATATTCCTGTCGTCAGCAATTTCATCAATGAGATTGCTGATTGGGAACGTCCTTGCTGTTTCTGCCGCAAGTGGTTCCGGACTATAAAATGGCAGTTCTGTAATATCCATAAGCCTTCAGGCGCTTTTGTTATTTTTCAGCTTTCTTCCTTTCGGAGAGGAGTGCTGAGGCTTGTGTCCCTCGGAAGATGAGTTTGCCATCTCGTGGTATTTTCAGTGCTTCCGATTATTGTTGTCCAAAGGGGCAATTCGTTTTGCGACTAAATGTGAGCCGAGAGCCGTTGTTCGTGTTCGAGTTCGAAGAAACGTTATTCGCATTCGAGTAAACGAGACCGCCATTCGCATTCGCGTTGTTACTCGCACGACCAACGACACGGCACCGGGGACACGCCACCTTTTATTTTGTTATTAATTTTATTCCATTTTTTGAGTGCGACCACGGCTTACTTTGCGCAAGCCGTGGAATAAATGTTTTGTTATTTGACAAACTCTATTTTGCCACTGAAGGCGAGCCGAGAGCCGCAGTTCGTGCTCGAGTACGAAGAAACGTAACTCGCATACGAGTAAACGAGACCGCCATTCGCATACGCGTAGTAACTCGCACGACCAACGACACGGCACCTACTGTGGGAATAGTATGCACAATCAGAATAGTTTTTGTTAAATGCAGAGTTGTCATTTGTTACTTTGCCCGGTACATAGTCCATGTATCTGCCGAAACGGACACGACCAATACAATAGCCAGATTGTGATGAGTTGTTGATACCTTGAACCACACGTTCTGTATCAGTCTGTACATCGTAGATATGCCAGCGAGCGTCAGTCGGGTAACTACCTTCATCAGTCGGACACTTCTTTGCTTTCCAGTCTGCAAAAGACTTGACATTCACAGCAACGTGCGACATCCATTCATAGTTACAAGCCACGAAATTCTGAATGCCAAACATCAAGTTGCCATTACCAGAACTTGTGTTTTCTTCGGTGCGGTTGCCAAGCGCATTAATGTTTATTCCATTGATTGTTTGACTACCTGTCGTATATCCAACTCCGCAACCACGACCACACACGGCTTGAATATCACGATTACCAACCAACTCCATAATGATGTTGGCAAGATCCTTAGACTGCTCGTAGGATATGGCGTGGAAGCCTTCACCTCTCATTTCACAAAGATTGATGCAGTCTTGACGGGTTCGGTTCAAAGACAATGGCACAGACAAATTGGTTACTCTGCCTTTGCTGTCATACGTCCAAGCGGAAGATGTTGTTGAAGTACCAGTTCCGACAACCGCTTTTGTTCCGGATATTGAGCGGGCACGGTTAAGGCTGTCTTGTCCCATACCATAAACGCCCACAAGAAACTCTTTTCGGAATACCCAATCAGGCTCAATCGCTTCAATAGAAGAGCTATCTACTGCTATTGCTTCTTGGTCATCACAACCGATTTGAGAAATGAAGATAAACTTGTCCGCACCAGCAGGAACGTTTGTGAAAATATAGTCTTCTCCGGCAATGAAGTCAAACTGAGAATGGGATATAGCCATTTTGAATGTGCTAATAACCTTACCTTCCGCATCAACAAATACGCAACCAAGTGTGTCATTATTGATGCCTGGCCAACGGACTTGTTTCATTCCGTTTACTTCAATGGCGTAAACACTACAAGCAGAATTAAGCGTAGTTACGGGTGCTTCGCCTATTACTTGGCTTGACAATACAAGTGCGGCATTTGCTTCAACAAGGAGGTCAGACAACTTATGGCGAATGATTTTTGTAGATGTAGAGATTGGTTCATCGGTGCAAATTGAACGAATGCCATATTTAGTTTGGTTCTTGAAGTCATTCACACCCTTATACCAATGGTTAGGAATGTGTTTGAAAATGTCATATCCCATACCAGAACTGTCTGTAAGGTCAATGCTCGTACCGTCAGCCATAAAGTTATAGTTGTCATCGCTGATTAGTTCACAATCCATAACCTTGGTGTTGGAGTTGTATGTTCCTTTGACAGCGTGACTCATTTCATCAAGGCGTTTGAAATGACCGCTTGGAACATAATCGTTGCCAAACAAATATCCTGTGCCGTTGTCAAGGTTCGTTATGTTCTCGCAATCGTCTTCTGTGTCAGTATAACTAACAAATGAGAATTGAGAGTTAATCACGTTCAATTCAGGGAAATATTGGTTGAGAGAGTTCAGACCAATAACGCCGTCAGAATCGTTGTCATCAATCAGTTCTGACAATATCCACCGACCGATTAAGCCCGAGCATTTACCACTTTCCTCATACGCCTTGCCAGTAGCATCAAGACCGATTGCACCGATAGAACATATCTTCCTCAACACATTGACACTTGCTGTCATATTGATGTTTGGAATACGAATTTCTCTAATTGAGCCACCATTTGCAATTTCCATAACAATGTTTTCCGTATCAATATGGCTACAGCCTTCAATCCACAATCTATTGATGCTTGCAACACTTGCAATAGTAAGACCGCCCGGATATGTCAAGTTCGGCAGGTTTACAAGCTCGAGCGATGTCATTGTTGCCGGAAGCGTCAGCGTTTCAATAGGCGAAGTTTGGGCAATGGCACAAGATGTCAGTTTGGTATCTGTCGCATTGATACTTTCAATACGAGGACAGCCTTTGGCATCTACGCTTGTTGCTGTGGTTTTGCTAATGTCAAGGTTGCGCAAGAACGGCATATCACCAAGGACAATTGAGCCAAGCGAATTAAAGCCGTTCAATGATGTGTTTGCCGTATGCTTATCACCTCCAAGAATGATTTCCTCGGCAAGTTCAAGTTTGCTCAAATCATCAAAATGGAACGCAAGCGACATTTCAGAAAGGTCAATCTTGCTCATTCGTCCCGGCTGATAGATGTAGAGCAATGCTCCTGCATCATGGGCAAAGTTGGTGAACTCGTGCGATTCTCCAGCTTCAAGGAATACCGTTTCTGACAACTGACCGCTTGCATCATTTCCAATACCGAAATATCCGGTTGCTGATGCTGTGATGTATATCTTAGAACTTTCAGAGATTGCAGACACACGACCGCTCAATGGATTTGTGAAGAAATCTCCTGTCTGATAATATCCATCACGTATCGCCCAACGCTGTTCAATGAATCGTGGCATTGTTGTCAATCCCAATCCGTGCAAAGCATAGAAGTAGGGCAAATTGGCAATACTTGTATGGTCAATGTACTTACGTTCTCCGTCATACGAAGATATGACCTTTGGCCAGAATTGCAGTCTGCTTTCCACGAAGAAGTACATTGCTCCGTCAGGAGAGAATGGAACCATTGTGCGACCACCAATCTCTGATGTCTGATTACGCATCTTGTTGATTACACTCTTCAGCGAAATCGTGGTAACACCAAGGTCATTGCTATTCCAACACTCTTGTTGCTTATCAATGTTGTTGAACAGCACAGAGCCACTTCCCATATAAGGGTTGGTGTAACCGCTTTCTTCATCAGTCGGTTTCATCGGATCTACCTCGGCATCAATATCACGACCACCGTCATTATCTGAGCCATTGCAAGTATCACAGTCATACACTTTGTTCAGATACATTCGTGTCGGCTCCATGTTCTTGTAGCCTGAATAAACACCGTTCTCAACCGAACAACCGTCTTCAAGGAAGAACATAGGCTGCATATTCTTGGCACGCTGATCGACAGCCGCTAAATAGTCGGAAAATCCAGTGTAAGCCATTGCACTTTCAAGAGAGATATATCGGTAGGCGTTCTTCTTCCAAATCTCTTTCCAACCATCGACCTTTGAGTAATCGCACGAATCAAGGAAACGCAATACATTGAACAAATCGTATGGAACTTTCTTACCAAGAGCAAGGTCTTCTTGCAACTGGTCATTGTCAATCATACATTCAAAGTAGTACGTCCACGCAGGATATGTTTCAGCGGCAAGACCAAGTTTGTTCACCCACGATGATTTCTGTGCGATAGGCTTCATCATATCATCAACTGTGGTTACACCTTGGAACCAGTCCATACCTGCATATTGAAGCAACTCATATCCGCTTACAGGATTGAGTACATCACCAGTAACGACCCACTTGCCATCAACTTGTTTCATTGAACCAGTTGAGCGTTTCCATGCACCGCTTACATAGCGATAAATGACATAATCTCTACCGCAGTATTGAGAAATGAGGTATATGCCGTTTGTGTCAAGTCCGTCAGTTGTCTTAAAACGTGTTTCTGTCTGAGCAAGTGTTTCGCCAGCAGTTCCGAAGAACTCAATGAAATCGCCATAGTTCAGACAGCCTTTGTTATATCCGGGAGTGTCTTTGAAACCGAGTGCAACTTGCTCGCCCTTGTCTTCTTTCCAATTGCCTTTTGCGTGGAACCAAGCATCTTGCAGAGTGTCGGTTGTGGCACGGAAGCAGGCTATCGGGTGATTTTTGGTTGAATGGTCCATTTGCAAACCAGTAAGCACATCATCACCACCCAAGTCTTGCGTACCGTCAAATGCACGTTGTGCAGGTGTCTGATAAGCAGAGCCAAGGGCTCGGAATGTTGCGTTCATCATATCACATACACCACAGTCATTAGCATTGCTACTGTCCGAGTAGTCCACCTTGACAGTGATAACATCAACGAACAGACCTGTTTCGCTGACATACACCTTATTGTGTTTTGCTGCAAGAATTGCCTTTCGTCCAAGTTCTGTGCTTTCATCTGGATTAAGCAGTGTTACAGTTGCTTTCTTACCAGTAGCCTTGTTCTTCTTGTTGAAGTTGAAGCGGTCATTCTTGATTGGGCGTTGTGCAGATGTTGTTCCCTGACGTCTCCAAAGCGTGTTTACAGCCTTGAAGTTTACTTCCGGGTGTTGTGGATTGAAGTAGTAGAGTGTACACGAGAATTGGTCTGATGTACTCGTACCACCATTCATCTTATAGTCATAGTTGTCAAACGTTGTCTGGTCTGCAACGATGACATAGTAAGGAATACCTTTTGCTTCCATAAGCGACATTGAGGGCTTTCCGGTTGTGTCAAGCACATTCTCTTTGTCATATTCAGCAATCATAGCATCAACATCGCTCAGTTTGCAAAGATAGTTTTGGAATGCCTGCAACCACTCCATATAGCTGTTATAAGCCATAAAGTAGTTGAGATTGAAATCTCCATTTTCAGAATTGAATGTAATGGTTTTGTTTTGTCGGAGTGCGCTTGTCCCCGGCAGATAGCCGATGGCTGCACATTCTTCGCCATTCACATACAATTTCACAAACGAATAATTCGTACCTGAAGATGCGTCCGATGCTTTATAGGTTACATACTTTGTTCCTGGCTCTACGACAACGGCAACCGTAACCTTTTCTCCGCATCTGAAACCTACTCGCTGCCTTTTGGGAGTACCATTGAGAACAGTCAATACGACTTCGTTGCCTTTGACATAAAAACCAACACCTGCCGATGGGTCATAACATTCGCACAGCATTGCATCTTTATCCTTGATACTCTTTGTGGAGAATGCGAATTGCAATGCACAGCCACTTGTTTCAAGTGCTGATGACGAGAATGGAGAGTATGGTATTTCTGCCGTAACATTCTCTGCAATGCGCAATACTTGCTCACCAAGAATAGAGACAAATCCATTGGAATTGTAGTTACAGCCATTAACGACCATTGAGTAATCACCATCTTTTATGCTGTGGTCTGTCTCGCTGTTGCTCCTTGTTGAGAAATCGAATGAGAACAAAGCACCTTCTTTTACGCTTGCATCAATAGCAGAACCCTCAATCGTCAATGTGATTGTTGCACTTTCAGACGAACTGCTACGAGCAAAAATATCAATGCTCTTGCTTCCGTCAGTTGCATAGCCTTGTATCTGTTTGCTTACGTTGTACGGCTGGCCTATCGGACAATTTACAGTAGTTGCAACAATGCCGTCAATAACGACCTCTACCGAAGTTGTTGTCTTGTTTGGCGTGTATGCTGCCACATCAACCGAGAGACTGTCATACAAGCGGATTTTACCATTATTTCTATCATCATAGCGTAATGCCACCAGTGGAACAGATGACGTGCTATCAACACACATTATAGCAGTATAAATGATGTTGCCTTTTACACTTGATGCGATATCTGTCCCCTGTATCCGTATTGGATAAGCACCGTGAGAAAGCACCTCGCCATCACCAAACGCATTATTTGGGTTGATAGAGATGTTGTGAGAATACGTATCTAAGACAGTGGCAGTGCCAAGAACTTTCCATTCTCCGTTGTATAGCATTTCGGTTTTGACAAGAATGCCTTGCTTGGTGCTTACATTGTTCTCAAACTTATACATCGGCAAAGACTTCTCCTTTCCACCGACTTCAAGTGCGGTAGATGATGTATAGTTTAGTGTTTGTATGCAAGTACAAGTAACATCAACAGCGGTAACGGTTATAGTTCTGCTCTTAGTGTTGCCGTCAGCATCTGTTGCCGTGATTGTAAAGTCCTTGCTTGATGCTGATGTGATGAAGTCTGTGAAGTCAAACTTGAATTTGAAATCAGTAGCACTTGTAGAAGATGCAGTATTTACTGTATCACTCCATAGCAAAATGCGTGTAAGTGGGTCAATAATGCTTATTGTCTTGATTGTGCCGAGTATTTCGGTATCACCATCAAAACTAACACTTTTGATTGCTGCACGCAGAGTTATATTGCTTCCAAATGCACCGAAAATTGCTTGCGTTTCTGGATAAATGTTGAGTGTTGAACCACTTTGTGAGCCACCGCCATTGCTACGAGGAATTTTTATAGCATCGCCAACTTTTTCACCTTTGGCATTTACTCCTTGGAAGATATAGTTTTCCGCATCGCTAAGGTCGTCAAAGTTTGCAACAGGCTTGGTCTGGAATGCTTCAAATGCACCGCCAGAAGTCAAGACCTCTTTGCTGTCTTTTTTGACTTCATCAGTGGACGCAATATCACTGCCACCGCCATTGCCAAAGTCTTTCCATTGACTTTCATTGGTGGCAGTCATATCAGTCAGTTTACCTTGGTACTGTTTTGTCTCCCAAGTGTTCGTTTCTGCATCACGTCTATACGTTATGACAAGACCTTCCTTGCGATACTTTATACCACTTGACTTCTCGTAGTCTATCAATGATTGAATAGCCATTGACAAAGTATAGTCTTTGTCCTCGTATAATTGATTGATGTTGATAACAGGTTCTACACCTGCGGATATTCCTGCTGTGTCAATCCAATTTCCAATTTCTACGAAGTCAACCTTCTTGGTGGTGCTACCGATATATTGGTATGTTTTCCACGATTTGTCCGCTATGGCAAAAGTGATTTGCATACCGAGTTTGTTCTTTCCTTTTTCGCAAGCAACCTCAATGGCGGTCTGCAAGTTGTAGTATGGATTGGTGCTATCAACAATAGGAACCTCATTCGTTACGTTAAAGCAGTTACCGACTGACGAGTTTTCCTCAATGAGTTTGACGATTGCTTCTTTGCTGGATCCAACAGAAGCAAGTGCGTTTTCAGATTTTAGCCAAACATAAGTAGCACCGCTATTGTCAATGAAAATACGGTCTGGGCGAGGAAACTCCGATGTTGTGTTATAGTCAAGTCTCTCTGGCCATTCGGAGCAAAAGTATAATGTGCCATCTTTGTTAATGTCAATACCGATACGGAATGATTTGTCAATGGTGGAGTAGTAAATGTCTTTCTCATCGTACTGATATGGAAACGTCTCTGATTCATCCCATTCAAATCCACCACCTGCATCACTGAACGATTTTGTAAGCACATTACCAAAACGGCGAGCAAGACCGACTTTTTCAAATTCGGCAATTTTATCAGCAAGTTCTTTTCCCTCATTTCCCGGATATGCGTCTTTATCTGTATATCCAAGTTTCATATCAGATCCAATGATTATGAGAGATGATGAGCCTTTACGATATACTTTGCTTGTGGAAGTACAAGTATAGATTTTGCCAGAAACCGGTGTGCGACCATTGTCTGTGGCTATGCCAAACTTATCTGCATCACCCCAATTGGGATAGTAGTTAAAATTATTTACTATCAGGCTTGGCTTACCATCAACATCTTTCCATACATCATCTGTCACAGAAAGTTCCGGCGAAGCCAATGCCTTTATCGTTGAATTAGGACGAAGCACAGAACCCCATTCATCTTCTGCGACAGTAAAACGAGCGACTGCAAGAACGAATGTGGAAGTAGCTTCATTATACACAACCATACAGCCGCTGTCAGTTGATTTCTTTGTAGTTGTGGTTGATTGTAAAGTAACGTCAGATACTATCGAATTAAACTCTATAACATTATCAAACTCTGTTGGTATATGTTTAGAGGGTACTAATCCGTTTCCATCAAGTGGTGCGATGCCATTAGTGGCACCTATTTTGTTGTTTACTTTCTCAATTGATGTTGTATTATTTTTTGCCACTTCCGATGCTTTGTCAGCAGTCTTTTGTGCGCTGTCAGCAGTTTTCTGTGCATTTTCAGCCTTGCTTTTTGCATCAGAAGCGGTATTCATAGCATTGTTGGCTATTGTCGTGGTGCTATTGATGGTGTCTTGAAGCGTTTTATCTGTATTCTCCCTTGCCTTGGTTTCTTCAATCAAAGATGAATCTGTCGCATCAATAATATCGACAAGCATCTTGCCGACACGCTCTGCGGTATTGTTACCCTCGCTATCCTCGTAGCGAATGACTTCTGCCTGGTTTTTGAGAAGTGATTTATTGTTAAGTGCCATATCGTAAGATTTTATCCTATTTTTCTAATTTTAATTCCTCCACTTGAAGTGGATTTGCCTATGCCATTTGAAATCAACCCTATACGCTTGCAGTAATCGATGCAGTCTTGCAGATAAGAGTTTGCCACCTCTATCGTGTCGTTATAGCAAGACGAGCGTTCTGCTGTTGATATGTGGGTGGAGTAGTCCGATTCTTTCAGAACAACGCCATATCTTGTAGGTTGGAAATCTCCGACCATAACATTTTTAGCAAATACGTAGTAGGATATTGTGGCTTTCAATCCTGTGAAATGGAATACATCACCACGATACACATAAGAACCACCTGAAAGCAATTTTTCAAGGGATTCGTCAATATCGTCCTGAAGTAAATGATGATACAACTTATCGCCAAGGACAGGCTTAATGCTCATCATCTCAACTTCAGTGATATATGCAAGCAGTCTTTCTTCGTTTATGTTGTTGCCCATTGGGCGTCCGGCAATGACTACTTCATTGGTTTGAATGAGGTGTTGTTTCATCTTGCAATGCAACTGATTGGTTACTAACATACGGTAGAGGTTCAATCTCATAATCATTACTTGGATTTGCAACCTCATACCATTTATCAAAAATTCTCTTTAAGGCACGGGAAATGGCTCTACGCTCTTTGTTCACAAGTGAATTGTAGTATTCGTAGGCTTCCGCCAAAACAGTGCCGCTAAAGCCAAGTTTGCCAGCCCTGATACAATACCACGGCTCTTGACCAAATGCCGAATAAATCCTTTCAACAATGCTTTGCTCTGTGCAGGTGAATTTGGCATCATAGTTCGTGCCTTCAACGTTGATAAATTCCGGCTTGTCATCATCGGCATTGAGTGTAATATCCATTATAGAGCAACAATTGGCATCACCTTGAAATACATCAAGACTCTTGCTGAAATCATACTCATCATCTTTCTCTATCGTATTCCCATTCTCATCAAAGTCATAACGGACACCTTTCTTATGTACGAACATACCAGCAAGCATAAATCCGTTACGCACATTTCGGTACTTTACGTTGTCAAGACCTTCGTCTGTGGAAAGACACGTTACAACCTTATCGTAAATAGGTTTGGGATATTGACAAAAGCCATCAAGGCTGAACCATAGTATCTGACCTGAATACATATCAATACCGCCCTCGTGTTCAATCTGCGACATAACCACTTTCTGAATAGGATTGAACATATATATCTTCTTGACGGATTTCTTATCTACAATCAGTTTCTTGCCTTTTCGTGTACTTTCACCAGTCCAATCCGGGTGAACATTGACATACAGTACCTGACCGTTCTCATCTTCCTCTTCAAGTCTGCAATCTTGGAATGGGACGTGTTGCAGTTCTACTATTTCTGCGGCGGCATTGTAATTGACGTGGAGCGCAAAGCCACGATACAATGCCACATCTTGTGCAATCAGACGAAAAACGTCATCAATAGTCTCTCCTTTGCGGTTGCACACATATTCCGCAAAGTCGGTATTTCGTAATCCATTCCCCTCAATGAATGTCTGATACCTATCTACACACCCTGCTCCCGTAGGACTATTCTGTATGAGGTCATACATTCGTTGTGGGTACAAGTTATCCGAACCATAACTTTGAATGTTAAGATTCATCAGATAATTTGAGGATATGCGTTTAGGCGGTCGTATTACGTTGTTGGCATTCATCTACAAGAATGGATATAGTTGTGTTTATTGGAGGTCAATGGCGGGCTCTGATGCAGCACTGTCTTGAACTTCCGAATTAGTGTCTTCAGTTGCGGCTTTGGCTTTTCTTGAACGAGTAGCCTTTGGAGTGCTTAACTTGGCAATTTCTGCTTTCAGGTTAGCCACTTCCTCTATAAGCGCATCACGCTCTGCGTATGCCTGTTCAAGAGATTGGTTTGCACCAGCAAGTTCAGTTTGCAGACTATCCTTTTCAGCAGCCAACTGAATATTCTGTGCTTCAAGCATTTCAATTTTTGACACGGAGTTGTCTGACACGTTATCGTTTGTGCAATTTTGTTGGAAATCAGAAACTTGCGTTTCCCAACCATCTGGCAAATAGGAAAACATCTTAGCGTTTTCCTCGCAAAGCGACAAATACTTAACGGCAACCTCATCAGTAAGATTGGCGTTAGTGAATGCTTGTGAAGAACCGAAGAATGTAATCACTGCACCTGCTTTAAGTTGATATGAAGATTTCTTTGGCATTTTCTGTTCACGTTTGAGTTTTGAATATATTTCTATGTATGCATCTCGATAGCAATTACTACACCCTTTATTGGTTATCTCCTTGCCAAAAATCATATAGTACATACTATCTAAGAAAGAACGGTCAAGAGAAGAAAAGCCGCTGTGATAACGGCTTTCCATTTCTCTTAACCGAAGTATGGTAGAATCGTAATCCATAATCAAGTTTTAGATACCGGAAACGAGGGACTGAAGTGCTGTACGGGTGGTAGCAACATCTTCTTTGAACAAATAAAGTGCAGGAGACGGAGCACCGCTTTCTTCAAGGGTCGAAGACCAACCGCCATCGGTTTCTTCGGAGTATTTGTCATCGGCAAGAGCAGTGGCAGACAAACCTTGCTCAAAGCCGTAAACTTGGAAAGTATTCTTGCCGTCTTTTCCGGCAAACTGATTTTCAAGTACAACTACGAATTTTCCATTGGCAAGTGGGTCTATGATGTCTCGAACAACATCTGGACCATTGTCAAGTATTACGACATTGACAGTCTTGGTAAATTTCTTTCGATAAGTACCGTCTGCAATCGCAGTATTTGTACCCGTGAAAGGTGTCTTTCCGGGTACATACATACGATAGCCCTTTTTGCCAGTCTTTAATACAAGTGAGGAGAGGATAAAGCGGTTGTCTTCGGCACGAGCACAAGAATCAAAGTCTATGTCATCATAGTTCATTATGTAGCCATAGTTCTTCAATCCGCCAACAGAAGCATTGTCGCAGTCAGCGACCATATCTGCTGCCAATTTGTAATCGCAACCATTTGAAGCCATAACTTATCCTTTCTTTAGAATGCACATTGCACGAGAGCATCTTCTCCTACAAGCGTACCGATGTTAGATTGAGCAAAAATGTGGTTCAGACGAGTAACATCATCAAATGTTACACTGACATCACTGATAGCGTCTTTAGCAGTTGTGCCGGCAAAGATGTTTTGAGGTGATGTGAGGATAGCACGGTGAGGACAGTTGAGAGAAGTGCCGTTGTCTTCGTACTTCTTAATCATTCTATCCCAAATGTCAAGCACTACAATGTTATGGCCATCATACTGCGACATTTGAATGCCACCTGTTACTTGTTCAACAGTAAGTTGAAGATTGTGCAAACGCTTAACATCGTTACGCAATGCTTTGAAAAGGGAGTTGGTCATCATAATGACGTGGTCCTCTTTGTCAAAGATACGAGAGTCAGCGTCAGACAGCAGTTCATCAACAATACCGACAGCAACGCCTTCTTGACGGATTGCTTCTTTCTGCGACTGATAAGTCACCTTTGAGTCGGAATCTTTTGCCGTGTTGGCTGCAATGGTGGTGAGTTGGTGAGCATTTGCGGCAGTGATTGCCTTGAAACGCTTGAACAAACCATCACACATTGTGAACAATGCAGGATCCACCCCGGCAGTAATCAGACCGCTACTTGCAATGTTCTTGGCATCTTTGTCTCCGAAGAATACAATACGCCAATACATATCGGTCATAGCACGTTGAAGGAGAGGAATGAGAATGTCATTCCAATACGGAGTGTCGGTAAGGTTGTGTACGTTAGTACCCCAATCAAGACCATACTTGGCGAGAGTATTTTCCAACTCGGTGTAGCACATCTTCAAAGGGATTTGCCAAGGACCGAGTTCCCAAGTCTTTTCAATGCCGTTTACATTGACATTATCATAGGTTGGGTTACAACCTGACTGGTTCTTACCAACATCGCCCATATCGTCAATGTACCCAAGTTTCTGACCATTGAATATGCCAGTCTGTTGGGTCATCACGAGTTCGATGTCCGGGTCATTGAAAACGGTGAGGAAAAGGAGTTCGCCCAAGTCCCTTAGCGCACCATTATCAACGGTAAATTGACTAAAATTCATAATTCAAAAAAATCTTTTAGTGTTGATTAAATGGTTTACTTGCGGCGAGCAGCACGTTTTGCATCAGCGGCAGCACGTTGCTCACGAATACGTGCTTGTGTAGAAGATTCACCGGCACCACGGCGACCGCCCTCTACAAAGCGACGATTCTGCGAAGTGTATGTGGACTTGGAATCAAGTACACGTTCAAGCCACTTGCGACCACCAGCCTTGCTTACTTTTGCAAGAATTACTTTTTCGTCAGCAGAGAGAACACGAGCACCACCACGTTTGAGGGCTTCAAGCTCCTCTTTGAGTTCCTCGTTCTCTTCTGTAAGCTCTTCATTCTCGGTTTCAAGTTCTTCAACTTTTTCCACAAGTTCTTCCTCGTCCATACCCTCATCGGTTACAGTGCCGTCAGGAGCGATGATTGAGGTGATAACTCCGTCTTCAACGATGATTTCAGTACCATCTTCAAGGACGAAGTTGCCATCAGGAGAAGCAGCATCACCAACTTGTGGGTCGCCATCTTCTCGTTCAACAGTGAGTTCTGTGCCGTCTGCTGCGGTTACAACCTGAGCACGCATAGAAAGGTCTGTAATGCGTTTAACACCAGCCTTGGCGAGAAGTCGCTTCAAAAGAGACTTCTCAACAGTTACTTGTTTTTTGTTCATAATTGTTGTTTTTGAAATATTAAAAGTTCGAGTTTTTGATGCGGTAAGTGGCGACAGGGTCTTGCTGATAAAACCGAGTTCCATAGCCCGATCACTTGTGATGTAGGTATCCTTATCCATTAATGCTTGCAGTTCTGAACGGGAAGCATTTGTGCGCTGAACATACAAACCGAGAATCTTCTGTTGTTCTTCACGCAACGCTTGCGCTTGAATTTTGAGTTGGTCAATGTTCTTGTCCAAAGCGTCTGCCGTAAGGCGCACTGCATAATCAATTTCCGGGCAGCCAAGCGCAGGGTTGTGAATACAGAAATGGGCGTTCTTGTATGCGAAGCGTCTTTCAAGTGGTGCGGCAAGCAGAATTATGGTTGCCATTGAGGAACACTCTCCCTCGACAGTGCAGGAGATTGTTTTCTTAGAGCGGCGCAACTTATCGTATATCGCCCAACCCTCAATGCAATCTCCTCCTCGACAATGTATGCGAATGTCAATTTCATTGTCGTTCTTATCCATTGCAGAAATAAACTCGTCAATGTCCTTGAAGCATACACCGTCAATGCCTTCCCACATTTGAAGTTGAATCTTTTCATCTTCTCCAACAATGTCATTGAAAATTTTGAGGGTTGCCATAGCGAGTGTATATAATCTTGTTATATTGCAAAGTTACGAGTAACCAAGCGTAACAGATTAGTTTATAGGACAAAGTAGCTGAACGGCTATGTTCACCAATGAAGCGCAACTACCCAAATTGAATACAAAAAGGGAGAAAGCCAAAAAGCCTCCTCCCTTATAGGTTGGTTAATTGTTCCAGTACGATTAAATCAAAGAGTTGTGGTAAGGTTGATTGCGATGCCGAGTGCTGACGCAATGCGTAGGAATGACGAAAGTTGCATATCCGTTTCTCCTTTCTCGATGCGGTTGATGTATGACCTCTCTCGCCCGATTGCTTCTGCGAGTTCCTTTTGTGTCATTCCGAGGGCTTTTCTACGGTCTCGTAGGATTTCTCCGTAGTACCACGCCTTTGCTTTATTCTCAAACTCAATACGAGATGGAGAACCGGGTTCTCCGTATTTCTCGCTCAGTTCACTCTCGGCTGATGTCAGTCCTGATACAGTGGATAAATCTGCATCACGGAACTTTGCTAACTGCTCTTTCGTGAGCCGTGGATAATTTGTACTCATATCAAAGTTATTAAAATGTTATACGCCTTTTTTATTTGCTTATCGTAGTCTTTGTTGCTTTTCTTGACAAAGCCGTTCAGTACAAGTATTTTGGTAGCAAGACTTATGTTGGCATTGTCTGCGGCAAACAATATCACCCTTATTTCATTATCAACAGACACTCTCAGTTCATAAAAGTCAGAACTTATAACCTTCTTGACAAACTTCTGAGATAACGGCATCTCGTGCTGAAGAATGGATATGCAATATTCCAGTTTGTCAGCGGCTCGCTGGCTTAATGTTTCACGGAACTGAATAAAATCTTCGGAGTATCGTATGTCTCTATTCATTGTATGGGTATTATTTGATAATGCAAAGGTAACTAATTAGTTTCTTTTTACCAAATAATAGCGCATAAAAATTTTATTTTGTACCTCTGATTTTTAGTGAGTTGCGTAGTAGATAACTGTCTATAGCAGCCAATGTTGTACATCACTTATGCGACACTCTTTATTCCACACCTTTCGTGGACTTTATCTATAATATGTTCAATCAACTTTGGAGAGAACTCAATCTCCTCATACTTGTCCATGGCAGAGTTATAAACCGACACTTCAAACTCCATACTTGAAATGGCAATTTCTACTTCATCTATCTCAATGCCACCAGATGGCGGTGTCCAATAATCTCCGGGATCGTAGTCGTCGTGAAACGATATATACGCATCATACTTGGCAAGAATGTATATATCTGCATCATCGGAATTGATGCCAGGCAGACCATCATAACAGATTTCTTCAATCTCGCCCTCGGTGGAATGTGAGCCAGAGTTATAGCAATGCCCAAGCTCATCTTCGTAGCACTCAAAGTCTGAATAATCGCCACCACAAGGGTCGTCAATGATGGATTGCAGTTTGTTTGCTGTATCTGCTATGATGGCTTGAACCTGTTCTTCTGTAGGTTTCATATTTCAGATAATCTTAGATTAGGGTTGATGCCTTGAATGAGCGGAAAGCGTTCTTTTCGCAATCCCAATAACAGATGACATCTTCATTCTTGGAATGTGCTTTTGTTGTTCCCTTTGCTTGATAATTCAAGTTGCGGAGAGTGCCTATCGCCTTTCTGATTTCTCCATTAGATTTGCGAAACGTGAAAACAACTATGCCCGAAAGCATTTGAGTGTAGATTTTGACAGCCTTCCATGCGGCTTTGAGTGCGTCAGATAATGTGGCTGCTTGACCTTTACGAATGATTGCGTGGGCAACCTTGAATAACTTTGATTTATTAACTTTCATCTTTTTCGTGGGTTTGGAATTAAATTCTTATTTGCATATAAACAGACTTCTGTTCGCTATATTTAGCATATCTCTTTCCATACGTGTTCGTCATTCAATCTTGAATAGCAAGGTGCGAAGTAGTCATAGTTTAAACCTGCTTCATAAACGAAATCGCCGGTGTTGTCCTCGTCTGAATATTCCATGATAGCCAAATAGAACACGTTACTATTTACATCTTCATTTTTGCGTATGATTTTTTTCAGAATATTCTCCAAGGATCTATGTGCTGAGTGCTTGGTATATCTGACATCAATGGTTTCGTTGCTGAGCGAATTGTTGGCTGTATCGTCCATATTAATCAGTACAATTTCATACTGTCTTTTCATCTTTTTCGTTTATTTAAGTTGTTATTTTGAATACCTAAAGTTACCAATAATATTTTGATTTACAAAATATTAAACAATTAAATATCAGAGAGTTATATGTTTTTACACCAATTAAAATCCCGAAAGAAATCATTACGATACTTTCGGGATTGATATTGTCAAAGGGCTTATATCTATACTTGTGGCACTTCTTTTGGAACAGCATTCTTCGCCTGCAATTCCTTTTCAAGTTCGGCTATTCGTTGTTCGTAGTCTTTGCACTTCTGCTTGTAGTCATCAGCCAACTTGCGGTCTATTTCTGCCACATCAGATTCATACGAGTGGTTCAGTGCTATGTCAAGCAGCGATGCAAATCCTGATGAGTAGCCAACAGACTTGTCTGACAGCATCATTCTTATAAACTCTCGCATTATCGAATCTTTGTGTTGTGTCAGTTTCGGAAATGCAGTACTTATATCCACCGCACTTTCGTAATCCATTCCAATAGATTTGCGGAACTCTTGCGACAGTCTGCTGACAAGCAGGGCAAGAAAGATGTTTTCTTCGGTGGCATCAAGAATTGCCTTATTGTCTGCATAGGTCGCTGTCTCCATAAAGGCTCTCTGGCGTTCTACACGTTCTACCTGCTTGGCTTCATCTGCTGCTCTTAGCTCTTTCTTGTACATTGACAACTGCTCCGCCTTAACAGTATCGCTTTGCTCCACTTGTCCGATTTCATCGGCTTTCAAGTTGAACAAATACTTGACTTCTCCAGATAAGATGCCATTGTAACTAACCTCAAAGACCTTGATAACAAGACCTGCATTGATGTTGTCCTCAAACACAGCCTTTACTCTTTCATAGTTGGCAAGGCGCTTTTGATAACGCTTATCATTAACATCACAATCATCAGACGGTGGCGTAGGTTCTATCAGATATTCTCGTGTCCCGAGTGGCTGTGGAAACAACTGATAGGCTTGTGCCGCTTGGACGATATGTTTGTTCTCTTCTGCACTTCCTGAATATACGACAGGAAATCCCAACTCTTTAGCCTTTCGGAATATCGCTTCTTGGTTTTTAGCCCGGAACAATTCTTGCTTCATACAACGAGGATTGTCATTGTCCTTGAACATCGGTCGTGATGCGGTGTTAAACTTACAGCCTATGCAAGACTTGCACGAAATGTAGGTTTCATCAGCAGGGTCAAACTTTGCAGTTGTGATGTGGCACATAACGTGTTCATCAATCCATTCCTTTACTTTTTCAACGCTTAATGTCTTAAAGTTCCAGCGCTCAATATTTGCCGGCTGGAAGCAACTCTCAAACAACGTATGTTGCTGCTCTTTCGTGAGTTTGGCTATTTCTGTAAGATGAGTAAGGTTAAGAGTATTCTCACGGAGCAACTTCACGAACTCTTCAATGATGTTGTTCAACTGAATACGACCGACAACAAAACTCATACTCTTACCGATGATTTTTGCGATTTCCTTAACTGGTACTTCACTTTCTTTATACAGATAGCGAATGGCTGACGCTTCTTCAAGTGGGTCTATATCCTTGCGTTGCAAGTTCTCAATGACCATACAAGCAAACGCCTGCTTGTCGTCAAGTTCTTTCACTACGGCTTGGATTGTTTCAAGACCGAGGAACTGTACAGCTCTGTAGCGTCTTTCACCGCAAACGACTTCATACTTTATTCCTTCTTCACCTTTTATCTTGCGAAGCGTGATTGCGTTAATCAAGCCGTTTTCTTTGATACTTTGAGCCAATTCCTCAATTTCGGTTTGGTCAAATGTCTTTCTTGGGTTTAGTGCGCTCGTTGTGATTTCTGCGAGTTTAATGTCTCTTACTTGGTGCATATACTTTTGAGTTTAATATTCAACATTACAGCCAATCAAATGATGATGGTTTCACTTCTTTTGGCTTGGTACTCTCGATTGCATAGGTGTTGATGAAGTTCGCATAGGATATAACTACGTATTCTTCATAACTACGCACATCATCAACCTTTTCTTCTGGACTTTTGTTGCACGGCATCTGAATGCTTGTGAGTGTATCACTGATTACAACAGCAGGTCTATTTGCACCCTCTGCTGCGTTCAGATACATCTTTGCAGTGCCGAGTTCAGAAGTGATGGCATACATTGACAACATTCGTCTGAGCGTGCTTATCACATACTGGTGTCCGTCTATAACGATTTGGTCGTCTTTGTGGCTGTCGCTTTGCTTGCACCACCAGCAACAAGCTCGGTAGAGTTGTCCGAGGTCTCCTCTAAACAAGTTTGACAAGTCTTTGGGAATAACCCTATCAATGTTCGGGTATTTTCCTACAATCTCTTTTCCATCAATTGAGAGGGTTTTGCTAGCGAAGCGTTGGTCAGATTCGTTATACACAACCAAGATGTGTGTATCTGTTGCGTAGCAACGGTTTTCTTCAAAGTGGACGCCCATCAAACTTGGTCTAACAGGATCCTTGCATGCTATTTCCTTGAATAGCGCTTTTACAATGGCCTTATCCATTTTCTTTCAGTTTTGGCTGTTAAATCTTATTTGCTATATGATTATTTTGATAGTTCTAAGTTACTCAGAATGATTGGATTTGCAAAACGATAAGCGTTTTATTTTCAATGCTATACGCAGATTTTCATTCGTTATCATTTAAGCAATTTTGGAATTTAATCCAGTGTGTCCATATCGGTTTTACATACGAGATAGTTATTGTCTTTATCGTAAGTTTGACCATATCTTTCCAGCATACTCAAATCGTAGTTGCTTAATGGTTCTTTACATCCTTTTGCGTGTTCTGTAGCAAGAGATATTGCGACAGACTTAGTGGAGCAGACGGCAAGTAATGTAAGACTGGATTTGCTTAACCACGTATCTCCTGAATATAACAGATGCACTTTCATACTAATATCGTCTTTGTAATCTTGCCATTTGTGATTTATACAGGTACGCTGACAACGCACATTTCAATGTCTGCGGTCTTTCCATTATCAACATATAAACCTCATCTTGCCAATCGTGGCTTTGCGGATTGTTGATTAATTCTCCAAGTGCATCGATGCATCGTGATGCATAGTTTTGTGCCGGAGTTGGCATTTTGACTTTATCTGTTGAAGCCAATTGTTTAATACTCATCTTTCTCGTAGTTTAGTTTGTGTTTCTTATTTGCATATAAGCAGACTTGCTTTGTTTTTAGATTTCATTGAAAGAGTATTCGTCAGAGGAGATATTCAATGTTTCCATCAATTCAACTATGGCAATTTCAACTTCATCTTCTTCATCTTCAAACTCAAATGTGTTGGAAGATGTTTGCTCAATCTCAATACCTTGATAACCGAATAGGCGGATAATGTCTTCCATTGAATCTTGGACTTTTCTAACGAGTGATACTGATATTTCAAATTCTTTCTTCATCTTTTTCGTTTAATTAGTTTGTTATTTTGGATATTCAAAGTTAACGATAATTATTTGATTTACAAAATATTAACCCGTTTATTTTCAGTCAATTACAAATAACAGTCGCGTTATCATTTGAGCAATATAGAGAATAAGGCTATACCAAAAAACGATACAGCCTTATCCAAATCAATTCTATCCAATATTAAAAGCCCACTTTCTTGATGTCTATCACATTCTGACAGCCAGGAGTAATGAAGTTGTTTCTGACGCTATACGAGTACGCCCCGATATTCTTGATTAGCAATTTGCCCCCGACTGATACCGGACCAGTATATTTGCGTATCAAAACATCTTCTTCACGGCATTCACACCCACACACAACAGCATCTACAACAGACTGTTCAGCCTTGCCAAAATAGATGTTGCTTGGGTCGTATCTATTAGCACTCCAGCCGACATCAGACTTGCGGCAGTCGCAAGTAATAAAAGTTTTACCTCTGACCACATTAATGTTGGTAATGGTGGTTAATAGGTGCATTGCATTAGTAACGAGGGCAGAACCACATTCTGCAATCAGTTCAATATCTCCTTGTGGGCAGACAGCAGCCATTTCGTCTCCTATTGCATCACAAACATCTTCCATAGTTGGAGGGGTATTTGGAAATTGGCTAACATACTCTGCACTCAAACGACCAATGATGTTGCCACCAATATCAACAATCTTTGCATTCAACAGGCGAGCTACTTCCACGCACTTTCGCACTCTCTTTCGGAATACTTCTGGAGTTCGCAATCCACCGGCAGAACCACCAAATTGAAAATGAACGCATTTGAATTTGAGGTAGGGGCGATTGTGCTGATTACATAGCCATTCAAAATCTTTGCCATCAACATCAAATCCAAAGCGAGAGGTCAAACCATTCTCCAAGTCTATGTTTATCCGAATACCAACTTCCATTGTTTCTTTTGATGAGTTTGTGTAATTGACAAACTTCATCATTTCAGGCATATTCTCAATATTGACTATTCCTCCTTTATTGGCGACAAGCCACTTATTGTGGAAGTCATCAATAACGCCATTGTAAATGATGTTTTGAGGATTTTCCCTAAGTTCACCTGTTACGTAATATTCTTGTGGAGATACTACCTCTGCATACAATCCAAGTCTTTTTGCTTCATCAATGAATGGGCGGAAATAATTTGTCTTGTAGCTATATGCAAGCCTGAAGTTCGGATAGTGCGAGCGTACAATGGATATAATATCTTTTGCATTGGTGCGAAAAGCATCAATATCATAGATGTAGGCTGGCGTTATAATATCTTCAAGTTTCATCATATCAAATCAAACAAGGAGCTTGGAAACATTCCATTATTTACTTCCTCAAGAGTTTTCTTTGGTAGTTTTGGTGTATTATAGTCCTCATCACGTCCCTCTGCATTCCATTTGATGGAATTTTCCCATTTTCTTTCATCATACAATCCAGGAATGTGTGGATTAAGAGAAACCTGCTCGGAAATTCTGAAATCTGCGGGTGTCTTTCCCATTGCCTTTCCTTTGCGCGTATGGAAGTCGTAAGTATATTCCGGCAGATTACGAGGTGCGCTGAACTTCATAACATCATAAACCATACTCATATCGGGGTAAGAAAAGATATCACAAGAACCAACCTCAACACAGTGGAAAAACAGGACGATAGCCTTGCACATATATATCCAAGTGCTGTTCTTTGCGTTCATAGTCATATCTATTTCCATAAGGGCTTTTATCTCCCTAACCAATAATCCTGATCCTAACTCTTTCGCAATGTCTTTTGTTACTACCCAAAACAGGCGTTTGTACCAACACCATATCTCGCAGCAGATATAACCGACATTCTCATCATCGAGATTGAATACCGCTTTCTTCAAAGCGATAGTCATTTCTCGTAAGTCGTGTCCGTGTCTGGTTACAAGTTGGGTAGTTCCCATTGGAAAATCTCGTTTGTCTTTTGAGCAAACATAATTGCAGGCAAAGAAGTCTGCATCACGGTTCTTCCTCGTTCTGACAAGAAGATTGACCGCCTCGGACAAATATCGGGTATCTTGTGTGTCCTTTACTTCCATATCTTTCTTGCGAAGATATAGGATTCTGCCTGACACTGGGTCATAGCAATCTTCAGCAGATGTGATAAAAAGTCTCGTCCACAAGTATGGACGGAACTTCCACATCATTTCGTGTGCGGCATAACAAGCAAACTCCATATCCCCACGTCTCAATGCTTTTTGAATAAGTGAGGATATGTCGAACATATTATGGCCATTGTGTGTAAACAACATATTTGACATATTCTTTTAGATGTATATTTCCATAAGCAAAGTTACTCATAATTAATAAGTTATACAAATGTAACATCTTAAAAATCAGCCACATATCATCGTTTTATGTTTATTTTTGTCTGGTTCTTTTTGAAGTCGAAATCGTAGTATCGACCCCATTTGTTTTTCATCGCGATGCGGAACAGTTTTTCCGAGGAAGATGAGTCCTCCGTACCACCTTTCGTCAAAAGTGTGGGTGGCGTTACTCCGTGGAAATATCGTGGTTGAAGAACGATACGATTCATCAGCAGTTCTTGGTAAACCATATCAATATCCGACATTGCTTCGTCTCCGGGGACATACTTACATTTCCAAGCGGCTTTATTGATAATTCTGGTAGAGCCAGTCATTCCCTTAAAACAAAATTCTTGTGTGTAGTTGTATAGCTGATACGCCGGCTGCGTAAACAAGAAACCAAGATCCAAATCCACCAACAACTGAGCCAAGCGGAGCAGTTCATCTTCTACAACATCTTTCGGATCTTCCAACTCTTCGTAAATGTCAATGGCTATGTCTCTGCGATACTTGTATGATTTGAGGTCATCATCGAGAATGGCAATAACTTCTTCAGGCGTGTTTTCAATTATCCAGTAGAAAGTGGTAACAAAGTCATTTACTTTTGCACCGCATTTCAGTGTCGCCCCATTTGGTATCACAAGCATTTCATCAATGCCCGCTTTCTTGTATGCTTCTGCTTCCGATTCTCGCACAACATAAGTGCAATGGTGGAACAGATGCTTTGTCAGTATGGCATCTGAACGCCTATACGACATTACATAGATGTTATATGAAATATTCTGTTGCATAACGTTTTCTCATTTTTAGACCTTTGGCTATATTCTTTCCGTCTTGGCTAATATCATATCCCAATAATCTCTTGCAATTCAAATATGGCATATTACAGCCGGCTTTGGCTACAAATGGGAGTGATGCGTTCAGTCTTGGATTGACTTCAAGTAAAACGACACCACCGTCAGGCTTCAGAATAAAATCAATACCAATGTTGCCGGATAGGTTTAGGTCAGCAACAATGAATTTTGAAATCTCAAAGGCTTGTTCGTTGTCTTTAATCTCTCCATACATAATACACGAGAATTCCATTTCATAACCTACATAGCCGACAATATGAGAAACCTTTCCGTGGTCTGCAATTAAACTCACGGTATAGTCATATCCATCTACGTATTCTTGTAATATGTAGTTTAGATGTTGGGTGTCAATGATACGGCAAAGGTGTTGAGTAGAGATGTAGTGCTTATATCCGTATGCGTGGAACAAATCTACTTTATCACAGAGTTCGTCATCGACAACGGCAAAGCCTGTTGCACCTGACGAATGTGGCAACTTACAACAAAACTTTGGAAATGCCTTTGCGAACTCAAACACATCATTAGAATTACTGCCTACAATTTGTTTGGGCATTAGATATGAATACCGTGCATAAAGTCGTGATTTGTCATTTGCTACAAGCAATCCGTCCAAATCGGTAACACTTACCTTTACCCCAACATCTTCAAACCTCTTTCTGTTTGTTGCCAACACTTCAAGTTCACTTGACAGCCGTGGAATGACAATATCAACGTGGTGGGTAGCACATAAAGCGAGAAGATGATTTATATATTCCGGAGAGTCATTGCACGGCGAAACAAATGCCTTTTCGCATACAGACGATGATGGCAATTCATCTTCACGGCAGTTGGTGCAATACATCGTAACATTTACACCGTCCTCATTATCTTTGATGCAATGTATTATACCAGTCTTGCGAGGAGAACAAGAAGTCATTAGTACAGTAAAGTCTCTCATATCAGTTGTGAAAATAATGTGCATCAAAATACTTAACCATATTCAAACCATAATCTATGGAGATGCTTTCTTTGCTTATGTCATACCCAAGTAACTGTTTGCATCGTAACCATGGTATGTTGCAACCTGCCTTGGCATAGAATTGAGCAGATGCAGTAACTCGCAAATTGATGTCAAGCAACTTTGCACTTCCGTCTGACAATAGAATGAAGTCAAAGCCCACAATGCCGTCTATATTCAGTTCTTCAATGACCTTTTCTGCAATTTGCTTTGCATAAGGGTGCATACCGATTTCTCCTTCAACAGTAGAGCCAAATTCAAGTTTGGTGGCATAGTTCCCACAACAATACAAAAGTTTTCCATTGACTGCAAGTGCCAAAATAGAAAAATCCATACCATTTTGATACTCTTGCAGTATCATTGGTTGCTGATACTTCTCTACGGCTTTGCATAATTGCCAAAGCGAGATATAGTGTTTCTTTCCATAGCCGTGAAATAATGAAACGTCCGTGCATTTCTCCTCATCAACGACAGCGAACCCTTTTCCTCCACATAGGCTGATGGGCTTGCAACAGATATTCGGGACTTTATGGGCAAACTCTAACACATCAAGAGCATTCAACGCTACGGCTTGCTGTGGCATATACTTCTCGAAGCGTTGCCAAGTCTTTATCTTGTCGCCTGTTACCATAACAGCGTCTAATGAAGATACTGAAACTTTTACTCCGTTGTCCTCAAACACATCTTTGTAGCGTGCCATAAGTTCAAGTTCCAATGATGATGTAGGAAAGATGATGTCAATCGCATTAATACGACACAACTGCATTAGGTATGGGATATAGCCCTCATCGTTAATCTTGGGAACTATGAAAGTGCCATCACAGCATTTATCTGGTGGCAAGTCTGCAACATTGCAGTTTGTTACAAACACTTTGACTGGTACGTTGTCGGGATTGTCTTTAAGACAATCTATTATGCCTACTGCGTGAAGCGATGAGCAAGTAAGCAACACATTGACAGGTTTCATTACTTTTCGTTTTTAGGAATTATGCTTGCCTGCATTTGGTCATACCAAATTGCACGTGCTTTGATTTTTCGTTCTCCGGTTTTAGTCTTGCATACGACAACTTTCTTTCCATCTATGCCGAGTGCCTGAACCAAATTCAAGTAATCCACCTCGTTGCGACATACAATCATTACATAGTCGTATTTCTCATAAGGAATGAGTTCCATATCCTTTATCTTGACATCTTCATGTGGGTCTATCGAATTGGGTAAGTCAAGTCCTAAATCAACGTGGAGGTCAGCAGTCCATTCTGCCAATTTATCCAAATCCCATTCACCCGAATGTGTGTTGGCTTTGATATTGATTGCTTTTAATTCCGACTTGGAATATCCAACCAACTGTTTGCACAATACTTCGTGTTCATCGCCATAAAGTGCTTGCAGTGCATCTACTCGCTGATGACCAGATATGATGTTGTCGTTCTCGTCAATGACAATAATGCCGAAATCACCAAGGCTTTGAAGCGACTCTTGCAGTTCTGACGCTTTCTTTCTGGTTATCTTTCTTGGGTTGCCAAGTTCGTCTCTTAGAATTGATACCGGCTTTGTAACGACATCAATCCTTTTCTCCGGCTTTTCTTCTTGTTTCATATAAACTTCTCTATTAAGTGGCTCATATTGTAGGAGCGGTAATCCGCCAACTGCCCAAAGAACGTTAAATTCGGTTCTTTATCGGCTAACAGTCTGTATCGTTCATATAGGGCTAAATTCTTTTTGTCTCTTACAGGATATATCGGAGCTGCATCTTTACCCGGAAGCGATGGGTATTCAAATGAAATCACCGTTCCTCTTGCACTTGTCTGACTTTTCAAGAAATGCTTGTGTTCAATACACCGTGTGTACTTTGGCTCAACATCAGTGAAATTCATTACGGCTACTCCTTGGTAGTTGTCGGTATTGGGCAACCATTTATGCTCAAACCTAACAGAACGATATTCTAACATTCCATATCTATACTGGTAATATTCATCAATTCTGCCAGTGTAGATAATGTGATTTGCAATACTTTTCCAATACTCCATATTGTTTGTGAAATCTGTCCGCAGTTCCAAATCACAACATTCAAGCATCTTTTCAATGAACTTCGTGTAACCACAGACAGGAATTCCCTGATATGCAACATCGTAATAGTTGTTGTCAAATGTCATTCTCATTGGAACGTGTGCCATTGTTTCCGTTGGTAGTTCAGAACAAGGTCGTCCCCATTGCTTTTCTGAATAGCCTTTTATGAGCTTTTCGTAAATAGTCTTGCCACATTGGGAGAGAACCACTTCTTCCATATTTGTACATACACCGCTTTGAGGAAGAACCACATCATTTTCAATAGCCTTTCTCGCCTCATTTGGTGTTGCCGTTCCGAATAGTTGATAGAACGTGTTCATATTGAATGGCAAGCTATACAATTCACCTCGATAGTTGGCTATTGGAGAATTGACAAATGGAACGAACTCACATATCTCATTCACATAGTCCCATACTTTCTTGTTGTTCGTCCTGAATATATGGGCACCGAACTTATGCACTTCTATGCCATGGATATTCTCAGTGTAGCAAAACCCACCAATATGAGGTTTCTTCTCAATAACCAAACATTTCTTGCCTTTCTTTGTTATGTCGTATGAACATAACGCACCGGCAAGACCTGCTCCTACTATCAGATAATCATACTTCATCATAATACGAGCGAAAGACGTGATACCATTTCTTCAAAACGATACCACTTGTTATACGAAAACGGATTGTCTGCACAAATGAATGGTGTTGTGTTTTCCAAGGCATCAAAAGGATTGAACCCATTATACACATTGACAATGGAACTTCCCGAAATACGCTTTGATGCTTCTATGAAATAGAACTCGCCACTCGCATCTTCCGCTACTTGTATGTGGAATACCCCTTTGAACAATGTTGCTCTAATCTTGTAACTTACCAACTTCAAGAAACGTCTTACAGCAGATGTTAGTTTATGCTTTTCGTCCAACAGCTTTATGAACTTATCATACCCTTGACGCAATACGACTTCACGAGCAAAGATGTTGAACTCACCGTTTCTTTCAAGAACATCAACGACATACTCGTGCCGTATATCTATCTTCTCAGAAACACATACATTATCATTGAACTCAATATTGCGAGATCCGGCAGACATTGTATTTGGCTTAACGCAGACGCTGTTCAACTCAAACGTTTTGGGTATTTTGATTAGGCATGAAGCACCAACAACAGAAGCCAAAAGTGTATTTACTCTTGATTTGTCATAGAACCATTGTTCTACTGAAGCATAATAGTCGTTCTTAACAAAGTCTCGTACTACTTGATTGTCTTGTCTGGTCATTTCATCGCCGGGGAATATACGGCAGTTCTTTAATGACAGTCTTGCAATGGTCTGCCAATCTTTCTGTCGTTTTACATTTGAGTGTGTGGTGGGTAATTCACTAAAAAGCGAATCAATATCTGTAAGGATTAACTTCGCATTGTTGTCCGGGTACCGTTTCTTCCATATACGGAAAAACATTTCGGCAGAAAAGCCTGCACGACTTCCTGATTCAAATACTACATAGTTCATTGCATAATCTTTTGAACGTAAAACTTCTCTGCATAATCAACACCACATTCAACACCCCTAATGCGAGCCAATGCCATAATGCCGTTTCTATTCAATGGTGATGGTGTCTTTCGTATCTGTGTTGCATATTCTTCAAACAAAGACACCTTGTCATCAATGCAATCAGAAATGTCGTGGTACATATATCCGCCACCAATAGGACCAACTTGTGTTGTAGCAAACGGATATTCATATAGAGCAATCAATCTTGGGGCATAGCCTTCTCGTAATCTACAAGAAGCAAGAGCACACTCATACATTTTGATGTGGTCTTGATGTAGACTCCTGTAATTGATAAACACCTCGTCTGGTCTAAACTTATCAATGATATTATCCAATCTACTTGTTATCTCAAAGGACGGTATTGTATCCATAACAGCATCTTTGCGTTGGAACAAGACAGAACCTTTTGCATTAATCCTACTGCATACAGAGTTGAACTCGTTCAACCGAGTGGAGTAGTCTTGCCTTGTGTCTGTTCCACCAATAGTTCCAATCACAAGTTCTATTTCCGCTCCCTGCTTCTTGCAATGCAAGAGGTAGCCACCACAACCAAGAACTTCATCGTCAGCGTGTGGAGCGATAACTAATATTCTTTTGGGTATATCATTCATACTTAAAACTCTATACCGCAAAATTAGCAATTAATTATCATTTATGCAAATTATGATTATATAAAATCATTTCATGTATAATCTTACAAGCATAAAAAAAAGACGCACCGAATTGATGCGCCTTTACTCTTGATTATACCCATCTGATTAATCGTCAATGGGGTAATGTTTTTCTTCGTAGTCAGCAACCAAGTTGCCAAGCATAGTCAGTTCTTTCATATCTGGGTCATTTTCAAGAGTGCCTTCCGGTAATTGAAGCATTAACTCTTCAACTCGTTTGAGAGCAGCTTTGTATTGTCCCTCACGTTCTATCTTGCGTTTCAGAAGCCCCGTAAGGTATCTCTTAACCTTTGCTTCATACTTATCACGCAAAGGCGTTCCTTTCTTGCCAAGCATTAAGTCTAACGCTTCCTCCTGTGTGTAAACTTTCATACACCGAGGACAATGGAGGGTGAAATATTCAATTTCTTGCTAATCTCTCTTCCGACTTTCATTGTAGGTTCACTCTTACCTGAGAGATAATCACATATCCTTGATGGGCTAACGCCAAGCAATTTGGCAAGAGATACTTGTGTCAGACCCATTTCATACATTCGGAGTTTCATTACATCTATAAGTGATGGTTCTCCAACGGAATAGTGCTCGTCAGAGTAATCTGCAACGAGATTAGAAAGAAGAACCAATTCTATATAGTTCGGATCGGTTTCCGGGGTTTCTTCAGTTACAAGAGGGAGAAGTTTCTCCACCTTTGCCACTGCCCAATTGTACTGGCTTTCATTTTCTATCTTTGTCATATCAATCAAATTAAATGGTGGAACAATCTATTCTGTCATATTCAGCATGAGTGCCGATAAAACGTATATACACAAATTGCGGTCTAAATTGAACAACAACTACCAATCTATAATCGTTTCCTTTGATATTGAAAACGTAATGTTGATTACCAACATAATCAACTGAGTTGAATGTTCTTTTTATATCGGCAAATGTCTGCCACTTGCTTTCATTGACTTTCCTAACCCAGTCTTGAATGGCCGTTTTTGCTTCCGGGTGTCGGTCAGCATATTCTTTCAGTGGCTTCTCTGTGAATATTCTCATTTTCCTTTTGATGTTATTTTGTATTGCAAAATTACGAATTATTTTTTGAATAACAAAATTTTTAATCATTGAAATCATTATCTGATATGCAAAATTATTGAGGGTAATATATCTGCAAATCAGACAATTTTCGTAACTTTGCGGCAGAAAAAATATTCGTCGGCATTTTCTGCTTTTGCGGAGAGTGCGACAACAGACATAGCGTTAGCTTGTAGGCTACTTCCGAAATCGCCAATTTCAAAATAAGGTCTTACACAAGCATACGGTTAGCGTCTGCGCTATAAGCGTGGACTAACTCGTACGTGTAAGACAGGTGTTTGGCGATACCTCGGAAGTGTATGTGTTGTCCACGCTTTCTTTGTGCCACCACGAATGTATGTATGATGATTTACTAACCGAATAATAACGATTATGAAGAATTTATTCACATTCGCACTGACGGCAATAATTTTATTTATGTCGGCTTGCACAAAGGACAACACTTGTGTTAAACAGATTGCAGAAATCATTTCTGCTGGAGCAGAGCAATACCAAAAGATTGACAATGGAGAACTCGCCATTGAAGATATCTCCGAGGAAGATTTATTCACAACGCCTGATGGCAATATCTTTGACAACCCAAAGATATACGAAATCATCAAAGCCAACAAAGACTATAAACTGACAGAAGAAGACAAGCAACTTCTCAAAAAAGAAGTCAGCAAATTCAAAAGAGAAGGAAAAGGCATTGACGCAGTCATAGAAACAGCAACATTCTATACGGCTGATGATGCAATTGACAGAGCAAAAACATTAAGAGACCTTTGGTACAATGGTAGTACGTTCTAATGATACAGACCTATCACAACTGCTTTATATGGTCGGTTGTGGCAAGATCCAGTTGCCGGACTTTCAACGTTCGTGGGTCTGGGATAATGAAAAGATATGTAAACTTATAGAATCTATCGCATCTGGCTATCCTATGGGTGCTGCAATGTTCCTTGAAACAGGTGGTAGCCAAGTCCGTTTCACATATAGGAAGTTTACAGGTGTAACAGAATCAAATCTTAGTTCTCCTGACTATCTTGTTCTTGATGGGCAGCAGAGACTTACGACACTGTTCCAAGTCTTTCACAGCCAAAATGCAGTGCAGACTTGCTCACAAGCAAACAGGGGAAAGAACCTTAAACGTTACTATTATCTTGATATTCGCAAGGCACTTGACCCAAATGTGGATATGCTTGATGCTGTCATATCTATTGACGAAAGCAAGATTCTTACAGAAGATATTGGCCGTAATATAAAACTTGACCTCTCAACGACAGAGAAAGAATACGAGAACCTGATGTTCCCATTAAATCTTGCATTTTCTTCACCTGAAATTCGCAGGTGGGAACGTGGTCTCGCTCGTCACTATGATGAAACCATTCTTGACTTATTTGACCAGTTTGATGAAGATATATTGGCGAACATCAGTTCATACAAAATACCTGTTATTACAATTGGGAAAGAAGCAACAAGAGATGCCGTCTGCCAAATCTTTGAGAATGTCAATACAGGAGGAGTGAAACTTACGGTGTTCGAGTTGATTACTGCCACGTTCGCTGCCGATGAGTATAACTTGCGTGATGATTGGGATTCTATTATCAACAAGTTCAAAACATCAAAGCAGAGTGATGTTTTGAGAGTGGTTGAGAATACAACATTCCTTACAGCAATGACTCTCCTTGTAAATTACAGGAAGTCTAAGCATAGTAATGTAGCTGTGTCTTGTAAGAAGAAAGATGTGCTTCGACTTGAATTGACTGATTACAAAGAAAACAGAGAAGCACTTATATCCGGATTCTTCAAGGCTGCCAACTTTTTAATCAATCAAGGAATTTTCTCTGCTCAAAACCTACCATATACATCACAGTTGGTGCCACTATCTGCCATCTTTGCTTATGCAGAAATTGAGGGAATCAATATGGCTATCCAAACCAATAAGGACATCATTGCGCATTGGTATTGGTGTGGAGTATTTGGTGAACTCTATGGCGGTGCAAACGAAACAAGGTATGCTCTTGACATTGTGGGCGTACTCGACCAATTACAGGGTGGTGGAGTTCCAGACACAGTAGCAAGAGCAAGTTTCCAACCAAGACGACTTCTGTCTATGCAAACAAGGAACTCTGCCGCATACAATGGCGTTATGGGACTTATCTTACAAGATTCACCACTTGACTTTATGAGTGCCAACAAAATGGATATTGCCACATATCTTGATGAGAGTACTGACATACATCACATCTTCCCAAGGAACTACTGCGAGCAGCAAGGTTATGACCAGACAAAGTGGAACTCCGTTGTAAATAAGACGCCCATATACGCAAGCACAAACCGTTCAATAGGTGGACGTGCGCCAAGCGAGTACTTGAAGACAATGGCAAACAAAGGTCTTACAGAGGAGCAGATGCGCCAAGCAATCGAATCTCATAAGATTGACTATGACATTCTGCAAGCAGATGACTTTGACGGATTTATCACTGACAGGGCTAAACGGCTACTTGACAGGATTGAGCAGGCTATGGGCAAGAGCATCGATGGACGTGACAGCGAGGAAACAATAAACATTTTCGGCACAAGTCTATCAAAGCGATAATTGTTTGTTCAGCCGTTTCACAATCTTAAAGATTGCTCGGTCAGACATACCATATTTTTCGGCAAGGGTTATGGCGATATATCTCACCTTTAACCCTTGCTCTTTCATTTGATTGAATTCCTCAAACACAGCAATGTTATTGATATCATTCGGGCTGATGCAGTTTTTTGTGAGCAACTGCAAGAGACTATAATTCATTTTCAGTATTTCGTAGTTTGTCATTGCTTAAAAGTTATCAAGTGATTCAATCATTTCTACTCGCTCTGCGGCTTCTGTAATCTCCACAACGGAAACAACCGGGCGGATTTCCTTTGCTGCCGTTTCAAAAGAATTGGTAAGAGTTTCAGCCGTTTCTACTTCCTTGTACGAGGATGACACTTGCATAGGTACACCTCTGCCGATATTGTTCATTGCGGTAAGAACAGGCTCAAACATTCGTGTCGCTTGTGCAGTCATTACAAACTCTCCGTTGGATAGCATTGCAGGAATACTGTCGCTTGTACCAGTGCCGGGGCCATTGACCTTACCACCTTGCGCAAACTTTGCCGATTTTACTGTGGAGATAGCCGTTGCGATGTTAGCCAATACAGTAGCTACAGTCGTGGCTATCGCTACAAGGTTTCCGGGAAATGGAACAGCAGAAGCAGATGCGATACCTGCGGACAGTGCTTTACCGGTATCTATCGCAATCTGTGCGAGAGTGATGATTTTTGACATCTTCGCAAAGGCGGCATTGCTTTCACCAAGCGTGTCAAGTAGTCCTGTCAAAGATGATGTTACTGCTTTCATCGCTTGCGCCTTTGCCTGCTCATTCTTTATGATTGCTTGGTTGGTGTTGGCTTGCGCTTGTGCTGAACGTTGCTTTGCAGCAAGAATTTCGGCTTCATATTCCTCTGTGGTTTGGGTAGAGAGTTGCCCACGAGCCTGCAATGCTTCAAGTTCTTGTTGTGCCGCTTCTTCTTGCTTCTGCAAGATTGCTCTTTCGTGTTCATCAAGACTTTCAAGCCCTTTCTGTCGCCACGATTCGTATTCTTGGTCAGACATTTCGTGTCCGTTCTTCAAGCGCATCTGTCGTTCATCTTCAGCCAACTGCATGTTGTCAATCTCGGCTTGAAGTGCAGCCTTTTGTCTTTCAAGTTCAAGTTTGTCATACTCGTCTGCAATTTCTGCCATCCGCTTACGATACTGCTCTTCAAGGTTTAGTTTCAGTTCGTTTCCTTGTTCTTCTGTGAGCAAGCCATCACTGACACGCTTGTTGATTGCATCAATTTCTTGCTGATGCTGAATGGAGAGTGAATCGTATCGCAACGTTTCTTCCTCTTGCGTCCCTTTCTTTACAACAGACAATTTGCTTTGGAGCAATTCAGAAGCAACCTTGATCCTGCGTTCCATTTCACTTTGCTCAAGCGAAGTGAGTGTACGCTCGTGCTGTGTGGTCAATGCTCGTATCTGCTGATTGATGGCTGTACGCATTTTGACATCATAGGCAGAATTTGATTTGTATTTGGCGAGTTTGTCTTGCAGCTGTTTTAGACTTCTCTCGTACGCAAGATTCTCTGCTTGCGTTTGCCGTTGATAACTGTCTTGAATTACGGCAATCATAGCGTCTTGACCTTTCTGAACCTCTGCAAGCAAATCTTCTTGAAGTTTCTTTGTTCGTTCTCTACGCTTGTCTGCGGCTTGCTTTGCCGCATCTGCTCTCTGCTTCTCCTTTTCCTGATTAGCCTTTGTTTCTTCCTTGTTTACTTCATCAAGATTACGTTTCTGAAGATTATTGAGGTCTTTTACGAGTGCATCATATTCAGCCTTAGTAATTTTGTTATACTTTAACAACTTCTGAGCAAGTAAAATCTGTTGTTGGGTCTGCTCTCTGATTAAAGTTCGCTTGTATTCATATTCTCCAAGTGCAGCCTTACGTTCTGCTTCATGCTGTTCAGTTTGGACTTTGGTTAGCAATATCAAGCCATTCTGCAGACTTGCTTCAAAATCTTCTTGTGCTTTTTTCTTGGCATCTAACGCTTCTTTGTATTCTTCTTCGTCTTCATCATATTGCTCTTTGATTTTATCGAAATGCTTGGCGTAGTTATTGTACATCGTGGCATTATCAGTGATTGTCTGACGAGCGATTTCTTCCTTTGTCTTGCCATAGGCTTCCATCATTGCTCTTGATTGTTCAAGTTGGTTTTGGAGTTCTTCCAACTGCTTTGCTTCTTCTTTTAATGCTTTTTTCTGTTCTTCACTTGATGATGTGAAGAATTGGAATGCTTTTACGAGACCATAGATAGCGGCAACTGCGGCTGCTATAATACCAATAAGCCAAACGAGAGGATTGGCATACAAAACGGCATTGAATACAGCAGTAGCCGCTGATGCAGCACCGGTGGCAGTAGTTCCTGCGGCAGTTGCTGTCGTGGCTGCGGCTCTTGCCACAAGATATTGACCAAGCGATGTGTTCAGCAACATTGTCTTTAATTGCAGGGCAGTGGTATAGAGTGCGCTTTCTTTCTGGAAAGCATTGTATATCTTAACTGCGGTAGAAACAGCCGTTATAACAATCATCATCTGTGAGAGTGTCTTCTGACATTCTTGACTCTTAAATCCTGCCTTTTCAAAAATATCTACCCATTCATTGAAGCCGAATCCGAGAGAAGTTATATCGTTTGCAAGATTCTGCATACTAAGTCCACCTTCATTTGATGCCGTGGCAAGTACTTCTCGTAAGTGTTCTGCCTTCTCTGCCATTGCATCAAACTCCGGAGTATTCTCTTGGTTGGCACTTTTCATTGAGCGAAGCTTATCTACACATTCGTCAAGTTGAGCGCCAAGCGAAGCCAAGGTCTGAGGATAGTTACCGACATTTCTGTAATAGCGTTGAGTGGCTTCCTCCAATCCTTTAAGTTCAGAGGTGACTGCATTAATCTTATCTTTGAGAGCCGTACCTTTTGCTCCCTCACGTTCAGCCTTGCTTAATCTGTCATACTCAGCCGTCAGATTTGACAGCTTGGCACGAAGTTGAACAAGAGAACCCTCTTGCTCCTTTTCCACTTTCAGTTGATTGGAGATTTGCTTGGTCAATACACTGACTGCATTATTGTATTGGCTCGTCAGTTGCTTTGAGGACTCCATCGCCTTGTGGTATTCTTCTTGGGTGATTTTGTTCTCTTTCAACTGGGTTTTAAGTTCTTTTTGCTTTTCCTTGATTTTGTCAATCTCAACACGGTATTGAGCAATCTTATTCAAGGCATCAGCATACTCAACCTGAATTTCTAATATCTTGGTGGTTACATCACTTTGTGCCATAGTCGGATATATTATGGTAGTTTAATCAATTCACATTTACATATTCCTTTACTATCACGAGTTATTGATATGATAGCGAAGTAAGAGTTGTACTTTTGCAAATACACAGGAACAGAGTAATCCAAATCTCGCAAGTCAAGTTCTGTGAGGTGAAACTGCTCTGTTACAACTATCGGCTTGTTGATAATGGTTTGCAAAGCATCGTATGACGGATTCTCATCAATGTTCTTAAATCCATTCCATACACGGAACAACATTGTATATGTACCTTGACCGATACACGTTGGTGGGTCTGTTATCGGTTCTTCGTATAGACATTCCTCGATAGGCTCAACAATGCCAATAGCAGGCTTTGCTTCAGAAAATGATGTGGAGTCATCGTCATTGAATTTCTTATACTTCATATCCTTGCCTGTATCGTATTGCGGTCTTGAACCATCTTGCAAAAATGCTCCGTAATATGGTACTTGTATCACGGTAGTCTCTTTATCCAATGTTTCATTATCGCATACAATACAGCCCATACCTGATGCATATACATCATCACCTTTCTCAGACTTATTTTCAAGGTCATCATTCTTCATCAAGTAGTAATTCTTTCGAGAAAATCCGGATACTGCGAAAGAAATCTTGTCAGGCAAGGTCATAACATTAGTCGCAACTTTCTTTGTCCAATCAACTGCCTTTCCATTGCTGATGTTACGATACAACTGATGGTAATAGTATGGATATATCTCACCATCTGGATTTGAATTCGGAAAAGCACCCATCATATAATAAAGGGATTTGATGAATGTCAAGCAACTAACATCTGGTAGGTTTGTCCGAATATCAACTTCCCAACCTTTCTTTATGTCGTCTGAGATATTGCCAGCCGGAATAATCTTGAAATCGGACACTTCTTTTACGTCTCTTACTTCATCATTAATGGATATGAAGTAAGGATAAGTTTCGCTCGATGTGTTGAAATCATCTAACTCCAATCGGCTTCTGCCATTTTCTTGACTGAAATCAAATTCAAAAATGACAAATTGATAGAGATATTCTTCGTTTTTAACTATGTCATATCCTTTGCGCTTTCCCTCTATTGTTACTGCTTCATTATATACAATTTCTCCATTTGTGCTACTACCTTCCTTTAACTGGAATGTTCTGCGATATATTATCAGTTTAGGAACAACATCTTCTCTTGAAAATTCCGCAACGTTGTTTTTGAACCGAGTTCCGATATTACTGAATGAAACTGTAATACTACCGTCTATGGCAACCTTTTCCACTATGGCTCCAGCTTTCTTGAAAATGGTATATTTTCTCGTAGTACCTGATGTAGAACCATTATTTCCGATGCTATAATAGTTGTTGTTGGAACCTGGTGTAAAATCAAAACTCAGGACATTATAAGCTCTGCAATCGTCCCAAACTTTTAATGCCACACCCCAAAATGAGTTGTTCAATACAGCAACATTTTTGAATGTACCTGTACGTGCTTCATACTGAGCATCTGTCAATTCTCTATTCACAAGTGGTACCGCACCAAAATTAATCAAAGAGTCTCCACTCACATTGACAAACTTGTGAGAGGTGCTATCCCAATGTTCAGCACCATTGAACGAAGATCCGAAGTTGAATTTTGTGCCAAAGTATTCATTGATGGCTTTAACAATCAAATATATCGGAATTACCGGCAATGCTGATGAGCCATAATCTCGTTGGTATAAATACTGCTCGTTATTATACCAATACGAGCCCTCACTCGTTCGCCAAGGAATAAAGTAAGTCATTTCATTATGCCAATTCGCAGGGCGAGGATTATCTGTCATAACACCATAGCGAGCAACACCTGTGATTGTCGGCAATTCTCTAAGCGAAACATCATAGTCTTTCAGCGTTTGCATACCTTTGACTACTCCCCAAGTCATCACAGCCTGATAGCAAGTGTCTATCGTATCTATATACAAGTTCGCATCTTGGAATAACATTATGCCATTGATACTAAACTCTGCATTAAGTTTCTTGCGAGTCATATTGGACTGCTTCCTGACATCTTCGGCAGATTCTAATGCAATACGATTGTTCAAGGTCATAGGCAACTTGAACGTATAAGAATGAGAGCAAGTAATCTTTGACACATCGCCAAACAAGTTGCTCTTGAACACTAATGAAATGCCACTTGGCGTGTTCAAGTCCAACTTGACCTTTTCTCCGTTTTTGATGACAAACAATTCTTCAACCATAATTACAGACTTTGTGCGTTTGTTGGAGGTAGAGTGAAACTAATCTCTAAATCATGTAAGCATTGCTTATTATCATAGTCAATGCTACTTGCAACGATATTGACTGGCACCCATATTTCAGTTCCAGCTTTAGTTTTGCCGACATACAAATCAATAATTGGAGATGCTATAATCGATGACACATAATCAAAAATATCCTCTTCAAGTAGTGGGGCGCAGCACTTAACCGTTGTCGTTGCTTCTATGTGAGTAGTTCTTTCGTGATTGGCAAAATACAATCCACCTACAGAGTAATCTTCAATCACAGTATTTGACCCAAGTTTGTTCTTTACCGTTTTCTTTCCCTTGTCAAACAAGTAATACTGATACATACCGCAACGGTCAATCCAACGTAGATAATGACCATTGGTGCGGTTGTCGATTATGAGTTTGGTTATGGTAGAGTATTCTCCCGACACAAAGAATGTGTAATCAAATGTTGTGTCAAACACTGACGTCTTGTCATTGGTTGAAACACCTTTCTGTTTATACGTTACAGACTTCACAGCATTCGGGAAAGTGATAGAAGGACAAACCTCAAAGATGCCAACCTCATAACTACGGCCATAGGGTATTTCAACCAAGTCTTGAAGTTCGCTATCATACCTAACCAATCGCCCAGTCATTGTTGCCCAAACCATATCAGTGCGAGCAACGCCATTCTTGTTATAGGCTTCCGGGCCGTAAACATAAGGCGGATTTGCAGTCCAATCCTCGTAAACGTTGTTCTCATCAGAGCAACCATAGAATTTATTCTCTGAACGCACAAACGCTGCCCCTTCAAGATTTACTCCTTCTGTAAAATCATTTATCGTTCCACATTCTTCATCTTCCACGCTGTCAAATATTGAGAATATCAATGGGTAGTGAACGAATTGATTTTCATCGTAAGGCATACCGTCATATCGTGCTTGGATAGCCTTATCCTCTGATGCGCCAGTGTGGGCAAACATTGATACGGTAAATGGGAAGTTCTTAAACCAAATACGCCTGCGCTCAAGATATGGCTTCTTTCGGTCGTAGTTGAATGCACCGTAATATGAAAACCTTTCACCGACCGAAATATTCCCCCATATAGCGATGAAACTTTGGCTCCACACAACTTCATTATATGCTTTGATTGTTACAGTCAAATCAAGACTTCGTTTCCAGCGTACATCATCAAAGAACAACTCCAATAAGCGAGACATATATATGCGAGTACCGCCATTATAAAGTTTGCAGTTCATTTCGTATTCTTTCTCTCCTGATAATGTAGTTCCTTTCACAGAGAACTTCAATGATGTCGGGAATGGTATTGTGTTGCTTTCTCCTGTCCGAGCAAAGTTTACATACAATGGGTTGAACACAAATACCACTCTGTCGGGATAAGTGATATTTGCGTTACCAGCGTATTTGCCGTTACTTTTTATAGAAACATTTTCTGTTCTCATATTAGTTTTGCTTATTGATTTCTGCTATTGTGTTAGAAGTAAAGATGATTAATTCGTTGCCGAATGTTTCAAGTTCATCCCGTACTGCCGAAGTAAAGATGTCGTTGTAGCCATTATCCCTATACAACTTCGTCCCCTCTTTCATAATCTTGTATGCTATTGCTCCTGCCATAGAGTTTAGTCCTCGTTCATGTGGAGAATACTTGCTTTGCCTTTTCTTAGTTGGGATAGGAGTTACAGATATGCCTTTGTCTATAATCCACTGCTTGATAATGTCTCGGAAGCGATATGGCACTTTTCCGGGTTTCTTTCCGTGTTCCATCACGAGAAACGACTTGCTGCCGAATAGTGTACCAACATTGCCATTAACTTCTACGAAAAGTGATGCAACAGAACGCCCACTGGCATTTCTTCCATTGTCAGCCATCGCTTGGGCAATCTTCCCTTTGACATTTTCAAGATGCCGCTTCAACATATCTTGTACGCTTTCCATTATCTGATAGGCAATTTATTGAATTTCAATTATTTTCTTGTAATTTCTTCATCACAGATACTTATACCTTTGGCCTCTGTCAATGTCGGTTCAATCACAATGCCGGTAACATTCACATCAAGATAGTCATACAGCACACGGTAGGTCAGATTGCCACTGATTGGACTGAATAAGCCACTACTATTGAGAGATAGAATAAATCGTATGCACAAACGTTTCATTGCTTCAATTATGCCGTCATTCTCAATACCATTGAAGTCAAACTTTGTGTTGCATACAAATGCTATTTGAGAGTTCGGACTGTCCTTTACATCTTTCCAAGTAATATCTATTGAGCCTGATGGCGGAAGAACATACACAATTGTCGGCTTACGAACATTGTCAAGAGAAACATTGGCTTGCGCCCAGTTCGCAAACATATACTCAACCTCCTCGCTCATTGATTCAACGATGAAACGAATCTTGCTTTCTACTGTTCCAAGAACATTGTCTTTATCTAATCCTGCTTCCATTACTTCCTTTTGATTTTGTTCATATACTGCTTGTGCAATCTTGATTCATACTCGCTTTTCTCGTTGTCGTTCTTCATACAGGTGTAAATGCGAATCCAAGGAATAGCATAAACATCATCGTGATTTGTGATACCCATTCGCCTTGCATACCAATCAACAACGCCAAATGTCCCGAAATTTAGGCTTTCTATACCTGCTGCTATTTCTTCTGAAGTGTGAGACACCTTTATGTTTGAAAACAGAGTATTGATACGCATAACCTCTTCCTTTACAAAATTGAGAAAGCCGAACACATCAAATACATTTACCTCATACGCATCAACGGGGTCTATGTCAAGAAGAATGTTAAGAACTTTTGTTCCGGGATCATCTGTACTCCCAATACGACTAAGGTCATCAAGTTTGCCATAACTTATCATATTCAAATTTGTCATAACCTCTTTGCCACAAATGAAGTCAGGCTTCTTTGCGTGAGACAATGTTTCCATCAACTCCATTTGATGTTCTTCTTTGCAACATTGCGCCAAAACGAGAAACTCTCCATACGAGGTTACTCTAACTCTGTGGCTATGTATATCGGGAAATGTCATATTCAAATTTACTGATTATCTTAACGTTATATTATTTATGTAAATCTAACAAGATGAACGCTTTCGGTCAGCAATTACTTTCTTTCTATCCCATACTTATAGACTGTGGGCTTTATTGCATCATTTGCACCATTGTGATAGTTCTCCACCATTCCTGTCAAAACATCAGGGGCATCATCGTGAGCATTCTTGCCAACCTTTCTATATCCTTTCACCGCCCTTGCGAATTGCGACCATCTGCGCTCCCAATCAGAGGGAAAGAAGATTAGGTTTTGAACTTCGGCAGAGTGGCTGAAGATGCGCACATTCTTATTCAGACCTTGACTAAACGTTACAAATCTCATTCTATTTGCGGCAGAACCACCGGCATACCTAACAGACCGTTCAACATTGCGTGCAAATCCACGACCACCATTGTTGCTTTCAACCTTAACGTAGGTTGTTTGGTTCTTCAACAGCATTTCGGCTGTCTTGGGTTCTGTGAACTCCATTGGCTTGTCTGTATATAAGACATCTGTAACATACATACCGACCTTAGTTTCCAAGTAACAAATTGAGCACAAGAAGTCAGAGCCAGTATCGGCTGTATCTGTGTAGTTCTTTCGTATGCCTGGTTCCATTGGCAAAGCATCGTATGTTCTCAACGTTGAGTACATCAAGCCTTCAAGCGGTTGTGGGTTCTGCATATACTGCGTATCAAACACATACTGGTTGGCGACTTCTATCTTGCGCAGTTCTTCCAAAGAATGCTTGAATGGCCATAGCGGTTGCTCGTTTCCATCTTCATCATAGTAGATACACGGAATGCTTAACATTTCCCATTCATTTGGCTCTATCTCTTGCAAGTAACCACACAAATCGTGTTCGTGCAGTCTTTGCATAATAATGATGATTGGAGTTTCACGAGAATTGACACGGTTGCGAATTGTGGTTTCAAAGTGCTGATTAACCGATTCTCGTGCATTGTCATTCAATGCCATATCAGGCTTGATAGGGTCGTCAATGATGATTGCTCCACCGAACTCAAAACTATTGTCCTCATTGCCTACTGAACCAGCGCCAAAGCCGGTTACCTGACCAAGTGAAGATGTGGCATACAAACCGCCACCTTGATATGTGTCCCAACGAGTTTTGGTATCTGAACTTCTACCAATCTGCACATCAAACAAATTCTGATACTCTTGCGAGTTGATGATATTCTTTACTGCAACCGAGTTGTCAAGTGCAAGCAGTCCTGAATAAGATAGATGAATAAACTTTGCTGCAGGATTGATGGCGAACCCCATTGCAATGAAATTCTTTACAGCAATCTCTGTTTTGCTGTAGCGAGGTGCGATGTTAATCAACAGTCGCTTAACCTTGCCACGGAGTACATCGTTCAATTTGTCGCATATCAGTCTGTGATGTCTACCGACAACAAACCTCTTTCCGTTATTCTGCGAATGAAAGAAATAACGAGTGAAGTTGAGAGAGTCAGCAAGCAACCAACTGCGTAGCAAATCATCTGAACGATACTCCATAGCATTTAATACGTTTCTTCAAGACCTTTGATAAACTCCGATGCTTCTTCTTGGCTCATCGATTTGTTTGTGGTAATGTTGGCATTAATTATCTGTCCCTCGATATAGCCACGTTGTTTGCCTTTCGTCTTTAAGAAGAATATAATTGCAGTCAAGTTGCCCTCATTGATTTGTTGCATCAACTTGGTTTCACAAAGGTCAATCAGTCCTTCTTCCACATCACACATCATATTGTGTAACTCCGGATAGCGTTTGCGCCACCTGTCAAGCGTCTTTCTGTCAATATTCAGTGATTCGGCACACAAACTAAGATTGCCTGCCGATTTCTTATAAACAGCCACTACTTTCTCAAAGGGAATATTGTTGTAGCGGTTGTCTTCAACTTGCTCTTTATGTTCTTCCATTTTTTTATGTGACATTTGGGGCGGTTAAATTTTTCGTTATGCTGTTGATTTATATCTACTGTATTCTGGTCTGAAAGGTCAGGGATTCATCATTTATGCAAAAAACTCTTTGCGACAAATGGCGCAATCAAGCGCCATTACTTCATTTCGGATGAGCTGTATTGTGAATCGTTAGTTCAAGCCGTCTTTTTGCACTTAGGCTTTATGAACTTCACAAAGTCATAATCAAGAGTATTCATCAACTTCTCTATGTTCCTTATAGGCATTGTACGAGATCCATTCAAGAACGTGGAAAGACCAGCTAAATCAATCTTTGATTCTTCTGCGACATCTTTAATCTTCATACCTGCATTTTCTATCGCTTGACGAAAAATAACCGGAAGTTCTATTGGAGGAATTATTGATGCGCCTGATGCTTTGGGGCCAACTGTTAGATTTAACTCATCAAGGGCAACTATGAACTTTTTGTATGGTAGGGACCTTGTGCCTTTTAAGAAAGCGTTCAAATTCGGAGTGGCTACTCCGATTATTCTGCTAAATGAATGTTGGGAATATTGTGATGCTTCAATCGCCGTTCTTAACCTTTCTCTTACCATAATATCATTTTTTCTATTGCAAAGTTAATCAATAATTATCATTTATGCAAATTATGATTATATAATACCATTGTAGATTGTTAAATTTTGCATCGTTCAAATAACAATGTTAAATCTATTCATTATCATTTATGGTTCAGCGGATTGCCTATGTCGGGAAAATTTTGTACCTTTGTGTCAAGTTTAATATCCAACGTCCAAAAATCCTCTTTTGAGGTCATCTTTTGGGTTTAGGAATTAAATCTTATTTGCATATAGGCAGGCTAACCCGTGAGGGCTGGTCTGCTTTTGGTTTATGTGGTTTCTCCAACAACGCAGACTTGATTAGTCTGTACCGATTTCCGATATTCTATCGCTGATGAACGAGCTTCGTTCAGTTTGGCAATAACATCACTTACAGATATGCCATAATCCAGTTTGTGAAAAGGAACATCGTTGCAAGTGAGATACATACTGCCATTCATCTCTGTTACCCGGAATTGAGAATTGATGTATGATAATTCCTTACGCTCGTTATTCTCTTTATGCGTGCTTCTTATAGAAGACAGTAAAGAGGTTATTTTTTCGTACAACATACCTGTTAGAATTGTCTGATGAACCAATTGCGATACTTACTCCAAATGGAGATTACAAACTCACCCATAAGCGACATAAAGACTGCGATGGCGAGTATTGGAGATACGATTATCATCTGGAGCCAAATCAAGGCTTTTCCAAGCCGACTTCTTCTAACTGTTACTTTCTTTGTTTTCATCTTTTTGTTTTGGATTTAGTTAAATACTTATTTGCATATTGATGTTTACTTCTTTTTCATAAAAGGCAATCTTCTTGGAAGAATATATGTCAAGGCTATTATCCCTCCGAATAAGACAAGATAGAGGAGGAGTAGAACATTCCACCAAATTGCCTTTATGATATTTAATGCTTTCTTCATCATTGTTCGTTTCTAAGAAGTTTGCAGATATATTCGCCAAACTCATCTTGGATTTTGATGGCACTTTCTGCCGATAGGTTTAATACGCCAGTACTTGTAAGATGCCCAAATCCTCGGACAACCATTAGCAGGTTTGCGCCATTATAAATATCTCCATTGGAATAGGTGATGTTTGGATTGCCAATAGACTTACTTTCCCCATTTATGATTTGGCAAGTCCGTTCCATCAACCTTTCCGGATTATTTATGCAGTCAGCGACCATCAGTGCCATAACATCATTTGATGACCAAATGAACACTCCGTCTGTTCTAAACGGTCTTTTGTATATATCAAGAGCATTCATACTTATAGACATTTAATGTTTTTTGCTATATGTAAAGTTAGTGATTTTTAATGAGATATGCAATATTTTTCAGCGTTATTTTTCTGATTATCAAATTTTTATGGGATTTGTATTCATCGCCTTCAAATTCACGAATGCTCCCTGATAATCAATACCACCTTCCGTTATCAACTTCCATAGCAAGTTGCAACAGACTTGCGCTATCATAGAATTGACAAACAGATCTTGCTTTGACAATGCTTCTGCGAGTGAACAGGACGGGCCACTGTCTTTTTCATCAACTTGTGTAAGGTCAAACAACTCATCAACGCATTTGAGCGAACTTACGGATTCAACACTATCACTTTGGGGTTGATTGATGTTTTTGATTGTGCCAAGCACCACTTGCCCTCGGTCGGTCTGATTTCCACAGTCTATCCAGTAGTAGGGAGTTCGCATATCGTCATTACCACAATAAGAGCGAATATGTTCACCTATAGAGATTCTGGAATTTACATTATCAACACAAGTGATTGTGATGTTGTTTGTGTTCGCCTTATCGAGAGGATAGCGGTTCTTGCAACTTTTCCAATCGACCCCGAAAAAAGAGTTTATTCGGTCTATCAAAACCATTGACTTTGACAGTCCTACATCAGAGGGACTGAACAATTGCCTGCCGATGTTTGCTTCGGTCACCACATCATCGTCATACAACGTAACGTGAATACCGGGATGCCCAAGTTTGTATAAGGCATAATCAATCCTTGCCAATTCTCCAATCACTTGGCTTCCTGTTCCTCCCGCTCCGATAACAGCCACTGAAAGTCGGTGCTGAGGGTTTAGAAGATAGTTGTGTGTAAAATGTCGTTTCATTGTAGTAAACTCTTTAATGTGTGAATACTTGGAAGAAGAACTTCATTAGGGAACTTGCTTCCACTTTCAATCAAATGCTTTGTCAGCGTTGCCAAATTGCCCTTTATGGGATTGACATCGAGTATATGGGAAAACTCCGACATCCAAAACATCTTCTCCCAATAGCATATCAGCTTATTGAATGTGGATTGTTTGGGAGGCTCTACTTTTGAGTTTCCAAGACAAACACCCGTATCAGACACATTCATAAATGGGGCTTTGTATAGTTTGCCATTTGGCTTTTTCCCCTTGAACGCCATAACACTCAACTTTCCATTATTGACCATATATACCAAGCCCGGTACAGACATAACTCCATTCGGAATACCCAAGGATTGTATAAAATACACTTGCCTTGTTTGTGGAGGGTTGTACCAAACCAATTTTGTGCGTCCTGGCGTTGTGTCAGCATATAAAAGGTTTGAGGGAACCGTTCCGTGAATGCCATAATCAAAATTCTCATCATCAACGGCAATCACATTCATTATATCAACAATACATTTTTTTGTTAGAGGAGTGCCGGAGGTCATTTGCCCATTGACAATATCTCTGCGTTCAAGATACAGGCCAACATTGCTATCAGTACATTCATATACAACAACAGCCATCTTCGGCTTATACACATCATTTATCAATCTCGTAAGTTTGTTCATAATTCCAACGCGCTTGGTTGTACTTTGCCATATACTCAAACCACTTATTTGGAAAATCAGAGCCAATAAATGGTTTATCGTAATTTGGCGTTATCAATTTCTCATCATATAATTCTTCTGCATAGGTATCACAACCATTATTGTTAAGTATGTCAATCACACTGTTTACAATAGGGTCATTGTCCTCATCGCCATAACAAATGGCACACAGTCTGTCTATTGAAAGGAAATCTTCATAGTAATCATCTTCGACATTAAAAACTTCCAAATTGCATTGGTTCAGGCTATGGCGATAATAGCGAATGCTCTCGTCTGCCATCAGTTCTATACCCTCAAAGGCAACTTTGACCAATTCTGCAAGTTCTTTATTTGGTGCATTGCTTATTAGAGAACAAATTCTGTCATAGTTGCAACGATACGTTTCTACCAGCATTTGCCAAGATGATGATTCTATCTCGTCAAATAGAGCCTTTATATCACCCTTTATGTATCGCAAAGCAAACTTTTCATATTCATCGTCTCTCTCGTCTTTATCAACATAGTCAAAATCGTCTATGATGCCGAGAGAAAAAGCAAAATCATAATTGTCTTCTGGGAAAGCCATTCCCATTGTTGCACGAATCAGAGAAACGAACTCGCAGAAAAATGTTCGATATGGTTGTGCCATACTTTCAATGAACTTTACAGGGATAAATGCACAAGTGTATGGAGGATAATCACATCGAGCATACTCAACGAATACAAGTTCTTTGCTGTCATAATCATAATTGATGATTATCTCGTTGTCAGCAGGACAACAACTTTTCATGGCTTTATACAAATGCTGAATTTGTTCAAACGGATGTCCTTGTGGAACTTCTGTGCAAAATGAATTGTGTGCTTTGCAATAGGAGTTTGCACATTGTTGCAATCGGTCAATATTTGATTTGACATCTATGCTTTCTTCACCAAGAGTAAGACGAGACTTCCCATTCTCATCTTTTAGAGAAATACCATATTCACTATATGTGAGATTGTTGAAAATGGGAAGTTCGTCAAATCTTTGATTCAGAAAGGAACGTTGCAATGCTTTTTGCGTAATACTCTTGGCGGTCTTTCCATTACACGAAGCGTTTCGTCTCTGTTTTGTTCTTCCAAGAGCAACCGACCTATTTGCTGTAACAACTTCCATTCTTTTGAGGTCTTTGTTTTGTCTTTCATCCTTTGGTTCCTACCGTAGTCTTGAACTCATACACTGCTTGGTCGTTTTCTATAGTAGGACCAAAGACATTGCTCGTTGTAAGTTCCGGATATTGATTGGAGTAATATGCCATTACCTCATCTGGTGTCATATCACTATTCGGATCTGCGAGAAGTAATTCACGATGCTTGAACACACGAGGGAATACTTTTACGTTCAGTGCCATTATTCTTCACCTCCTTCCTCATCGTCAGTGGTTTCCTGCTTGGTTTCTTTTGTTCTGCCGATTTTCACGTTCTTTCCATCAGACTTGTCTTCTACTGCTCCGAACATTGTTCCTACTCCAGACATCTTGGCTACTTCTGCTTCAAGTTTGTCAAGTGAAGATGTGTCTTTGTCTGATACGACTTTTCGTGCGTTTGTGATACAAGTTAAAGCGTCTCTGAACTTTTCTTCTTTGAGGTTCTGCTTCGCAAGTGATACCCATTCGTTCATTTCCTTTTTCTTCTTTTCTTCAGCAGCCTTTTTATCGGCTTCCATTTTTGACTTTGCTTTGGCCTCTTCTTGCGCCTTTTCATACAAAGCCATATTGGAGAGTAGTTCGCAACTTTTGGCTATCGGAGCGGTTATCGCATCAAGAAAGCCATTGTCAAGGTCTTCTGCCGAACCAGTAAGGTTTAGCGGAATAATTTTACCCTTTGCGGTATCTTTCACGAGGTTGTTTCCGGGAAGAACGCTTACGACCAGTTCTTCTCCCTTTTTTGCTATGGTGATAGTTACGGTAGAACCATCGCCAAGCATTTCATTTAATGTCTTGAACATTTCCATAATTGCTTTTTGAGTTTAGGTTGTTATTATCTTCTGATCCACCTAAGAAGTGGAACTCTGTTTCGTAATAGTCATCAGCGGACAGAACTATTTCATCGTTATAGTACATATCCATAACTTTTTGTCGTGCATCAATGCCACAGCCAAGAGGTAGTTCTACTTCCACAACTTTCTTGAGGGTTTCAAGCACTTCCACTTTGTACTTTACTTTGGGAAGTGCTATTGCTTTGTTTACGATTTCTTCCATTCTAATTAAATCTTATTTGCATATAAGCAGACTTTATTGTTTGCCCCAAAATGTATTTGTGTTTTCACCCATTCGGCATAGAGCATCACCGAGGTTGTTGATTGCTGATTGAATATCACAAGCAGTGGTTCTCGCTTCTTGTCTTTTGCTCCAAAGCTCATCTTCTTCCGATTCATCAGCATCAGGATTACGTCGCAACTCTTTCATCTGTTTGTCCATTGTATCATAGACAGCAACAACTGCATAGTAATCATCAATCAACTCCATACGTATCTTTTTGATTGCTTCTATCTTTTCTGAAAATTTTGCTTTAACTTCTGAATTCATATCTTTTTCTTTTTAGTTAGTTTGTTATTTTGGATATTCAAAGTTAGCGATAATTATTTGATTTACAAAGTGTTAAACAATTTATTTTCAGACACTTACGCAGATTTTTTCATTATCTTTGATGCAATTTTAGAGGTGGATTTTCATATTGGTCTATACGAACTATTATGAAATGGAACTATCTTCATCATTTCTCTAAACCTATCAACAACTCGTTCTCCATAATGGTCTCTTATCTGGAACAACTGCTTCTTTTCGCTTTGGACTAAATTGGTAGTGATGATTGTAAGCCTTTGGCGATTATACCTTTCTTCAAGCAAATCTCTAATTGGAGTATAAACCATTCCGTATGAAATTATCTCCGCAGGTTCTTCACCAACTTCATCAATTGCAAGAAGTTCCTCGTTGAACAATTTAAGATATAACTCCTCTTTACCTTTATCAACAGCCATCTTCGCAATATCTTTTGCGTTCTTGATTGTAATGGTAATCCGCTCCGATGAAGAACTTGAATCATATAGATAGTTTATGAGATTGCACATAGCCTGCATCAATGTAGTTTTGCCATTTCCATATAAACCGGTCATCATAAATCCGAGCTTGCCATTTTTATCGCACAGCCATTCTGCGGCTATTCTTATATGCTCCTTCGTTGCATCGTCAAGAATCATTTCCTTGTGCCTTCGTCTCACCTCTGCCACATAGGCGGCATACAGCGCATTGGCAACTTGTGCAAATGGCAAATCAATACTAAATCGTGTCGGTATAATCTTCCGCACTCCGAGCCGATGAATCAGCTCCTCTACGCTTAGCGTATCTATCGCTTTGTTGGGTTTCATAATTATTCTGTGTTACAGTTTTCTTATCGTCATATTTGCCTTCAAGGATTTTAACCCAGTTAGATTTGTGTATTATCCAATCAAAATCCGCACTCCAAGCACGGTTGTTATCACCTCGTAGGAATGATGACGATTGCGCCCTGTCAAAAATCTCTTGAACTTTCTCATACGTTCCACCAATGTCGTCAAACCATATTCGTATAACTTTCTTGCGCTTTTCGGTGAGTTTTACAATTTTAGGGAAGCCCTTGCATCTGTCATTAAACAACTTCACGACAAATGAACAATCCAATTCTGTCGCTTTTGGAGTTGGTCTTTCAGATACGAGTATATCTTCTTGCGTAAACAGACTGTTGGAGGGCGTTTCTCTTATTTCAACACATTTCTCTTTCTTGGGTGTGGTTGCACTTTCCTCAATCGAAACAATCTCGGAATTTGCGTCTTCTTGGTATATTTCCCAATTCATTATCGTAAGTATGGAGAACGCTCCCTGTGGCTTAACCGAGATTTCTCCAGATTTGGCAAATCTGGAAATAATGGTTCTATATCGCCTTTCTGATATGCCAAGTTCCTTGCATACCGTAGAACGTGAAACAACCAGTTGCCCTGGCTTTATATAGACACCTCGCCACATTCTTTCATCGACATTGGCATTGCATAAACACCATATAAAGAAAACTGTCATATCGTGTTCACTGAACCATTCCCAATCAACGATGGATCTATATATTTTTAGCCAGCCTGATTTCATAATGGTATCTATTTTGACGGTGCTGCATAATCATCATATTTGTTTAAGGTGATGAGATAATATTTGCGAACTTTATCTATTGTTATGCAACCGCTATCTTTCAGCCTACGCATTGCAGTGGATAGCCTTTGGGAAGAAATGCCGAGGTCTCTCATTAGTGTACTACGGAGTACCATAGATTGACCTCTTTGCAAATTATGCCCGAAAACGACATCACCATTTAAACTTGCATCAATCAATAGGTAGATATACAGACTGACAGTCTCAGGTGAGCAAATCCACTCAAAACTCAAAAACGACTGGTTCAATATTATTTCAGACTTATACATACTATTCTCTTAAATAATCGGTTATCAGTTTCTCAAATTCATCAAGCGATTTGCACACAACGTACTTGTTGCCGTGCTTCTCTACACCAGACTGCCATTCCTTTTGCTCTTTGGATTGATAGTTCCCCGGTTTCTTCATTTCAATGTACAATGCGTTAAATCCGTGCCTTGATACAGATAAGCACAAGTCGGCAACACCCTTTACAACACCTTCAAGTTTGAGTTTCTTGCCTTGCCATTGTGTGCATTTACGTTCATTTGCAACGTGGAACAGAACACCATCTTTCCAAAGTTGAGGGTGGGTAAATTGAAACCACCTTATGCACGATTGCTGTATCTGGCTTTCAGACAATCCGCTTTGCGCAATCTCCTTTGCTTTCTTTGCAGGAATGGGTGTCCCTGAAATAATTGCATTGAGTAATGTCTTGTTATAGTTATCATCTTTTCTCATAATAATCAGAAGTAAACATTTGTAAGTTGTTTTTCTCGTCCACCGCTACTTGAACAGACTGCATATAGTCCCGGTCGGTTTTCTGTCAGTCTCAAATCTTCAACTTTGCCGAATCGTTGTATGTTTCCACACAAATCCACTATCCACGCACATTCTTTATCTGGGTGAGGTCTAATCGCCCTACCTACTATCTGATAGTATAAAGCGAGTGACATTGTGGGTCTTGCAATCACAATTGTATCAAGTTCTGGATAGTCATATCCAGTGGTGAGAACTCCACAATTGGTCAATACTTCAAACTTTCGTTCTTTGAAGTCAGACAATATCCTGTCTCGTTCTTTTGACGGAGTTTTGCCGCTGACCATTCTGCAATTCGGAATAACCTTGCACAATGCTTCGCTTTCTTCAAGAAACTTGGTGAACACAAGTATTCCTCTGCGTGGCTTACCGTCTTTAGGTCTCATCAGTCGTGTAACAATGCTGATGAGGTATGCTTGTAGGTTTACATACTGCATTTGCAACTTCAAATCATATTCGTCATAGTCCATTCCTGTGGTATTTCGTTTCACTCTTGACGGTTCAAGAATAGTCATATCAAAGTATCTCATCTTTGAAAGATAACCACGGTCAAGCAAAGTGCGTATATCAACTTGATAAAGTACGCTACTGAATATTCTTGGACGAGTTCGTGTAAGGAACTTCAAAATACATACAGGTTCACCATTCTCATTCCGAGTAGAACACAAGCGATATGGAGTAGCCGTCAAACCGAGAATTTTTCTGTCGGCACATTCAAAGAAATCTTTGTACATACCGCCTCTTGGATTGGTTACGTGAGCTTCATCTACTATGATGTATCTGAATTGATTGAAGTCTTCCATATTTGACATCACACTACCAATGGTAGCAAAAGTGATGCGCTTAATCTCCTTACAGTTGAACGATGCAGAGTAAATCGCGCAATCCTCAACTCCGTAACTTTTTAACTTGGCAAAGTTTTGTGCCAAAATCTCCTTGCTGGGTTGAAAAACAAGCACTTTGTCGTTAAGGCGATATGCAATATCAGCAAGTACGAGGGACTTTCCACTGCCGGTAGGCAAGACCAATAGCCCATTATTTTGAGCCTTGCTTTGGAAGAACTTTATGGCTGCATCACTACTGGCTTTTTGATAATCTCGTAACTGATACTTCATAAGAAACGTTTTGCTTTTGAAATTTCAATCTCACATTGCCGTAGTAAAGAGCCTTCTTCTGCCGTTGGCAGATAAATCTCGGCATATTTGGAGGACCAATTGCGGAATCTATCAATACATACCGACATTTCTTCTGTTGTGAGTGATGATGTTGAACGACACCTTATCCTCTTTTCTCCTGTAAACTTATCTACAGCAGAATTCACGATGAATATATCTGGATTGACAAGCACCTTAAAGTATTCCTGCTTTACATACGTTGGGTCTTCACCATATACAGCAGCAAAGTAATCTATCAATACGTGGCAGTACGCATTCTGGTTGAGCGTCCTTTGTCGCTTTGTGTGCAACTCCACTACATCATTTCTGTCTGCAAGGAGTTGCGCACGAGCGAGGAAGTTTGCTCTGTCAAGGTCATTCTTACAATCGTAGAGCATAGGTCAGTTAGAATGGGTCGCCACTGGCATATCCCGGTTGTGGATAATAACTTTGATTTGGTTGCTGATACATATTTTGCTGTGGTTGGCTTTGTGGCTGCTGAACCTGCGGTTGGGCAGGTTGCACAACAGTCTGACTTTGCGATGCTGATTGTTGTCCCTGCCGTTGATATGGCTCAACCTTATAAGGACGCACTTCATTGATGATTTTGCTGATGCCTGATTGGTCGGTATATGTTCTTCCTTGCAAGTCGAAATACACATTGACCATTTGTCCGATTTGAAACTTATCAAGTTCATCACATCGGTCTCCCATAAACACGAATTGAGGAGTGTTTTCTTTGTCAGTTACAGGCTCTCCGGTATTCGGGTCATATTTACGAATGGAGATGACGAGTTCTCTGAGTTTGTACGCATTGCCACTACGAGATACAAGATTGCGAGTTTCGCTAATGGAAACAATTGCGCCGGTAATGAAATTTGCCATTTTGTTTATAGTTATTGATTAGTAATACTTTTATCCCAAGCCATCAACACTTTGATAGCGTCTTTACTCTTTCTTGGCACTTCAACTATCGTTGAACGCCCATACTTAGGTTTTGGTAGCCATATCGCATATAGCCGAGGAACTTTTAATCCTGGATTTTGCATTTCAAACAGGTTGGCATAAATGGATAGTTGCCAAGACAGGTATTCCATATCCAATTTTGAAGTAGTCTTTATGTCTGCAAGCGAGCAGTCGTCAAACACAATGTCTATTGAACTTGCATATCTCATTTCGTCAGACACCAAGTATTCATTTGACAATGTAGTGAGGTCGTTTTCTTTTTTGATTCTACAATAATCCACAACTGAAGGATTATCACTTTCAACGCCAAGACTATCCACAATCTCTATCTGCTCGTGAATGTTGTGTCCATATTCAGCCGCCTTTGCGAGAATACTTGGGTCAATGCCTGTGTACTTGTCTGCAAACAAGGTGCGATGTAGGAGAGAGGTTATTCCCGAAAGTTTTGCTCCGAGGAAATCGTATGTATGAGACAGTTCATCAAACACGACCTTTGATTTCACCAATTCTATCTTACTCATAGTCCAATCTCCTTTTTACGAGTGCTCATACATTGAGTGAATATGGGGTTTGATTTCATTTGTCCGCTGAATGTGTTCCAAACCGTTACCAGTGAGTCTTTGTCATTGGCGGCAAGCATAGCATCAAGTGCCTGAACAAGCAGTGCGTCATTTACGGCATCAAGAGATTGTCGTATCTCCGCTATCGTCTTAGGGCGAGTCTCTGGTGGCATAACTGCATCAGGATCCTTTTCTTCCTTTGTCGGTATAAGCAACATCTGCATAAGTGCGTACTTCAACGCTATGCTCATTGCCTTGTTCATGCCTTTGTCGGCAGAGTCCATTGCTTCACCGACATTAATGGCGATTACTTCTGACGCATCTTCTGCTACAAAATGGAACTTAATCTTTGCTCGTGTAAAGTAGAGTATTGAGCCTTTTGCTGTGGTTTTCTCCGAAACGCTGTATTCCAGAGTTTCTGGAAGAATGAACACACCATTATTAGCAAACAATGAGTGAAGTTCATTCATCACGCTATCAATGCCACGAAACATAAAACCTTGCTGTTGGTTCTTTTGGCCTTTGGCTATAGCCTTGGTTTCTTTCATTATCGTGGCTATCTTTCCATAAATTAATGGAACTGCATCTTTTGTGTTTTCTCTGTTTTGCATATAGTTTAATATCAAATTAATTTGTGTTTTGCTTGTTTGATAACTAATATTATCATTTGTGAATAAATGGATAATATTAGTTATGTCCCAACTTGGCTGTTCCGATAGTAATAATGTGCTATCGATTTTGTGTCATTAACGGAAAGTCTTGCGATTCTGGAATCAGTGCGAGTGTTTTTTACAATATCCGCAAGGTTGAACCGCCATTTAGTATTGCGAGCGCCATCTGGCTTGAAAAAGCGGATTTTGCCTTCTTCCATTAAGGATTCAAGTCGTTTCTCTCCGCCAACCAAAATCACTGCCTTTTTCCAAGAAACTTCTTGCTTCTCTGCTCGTTTGAGAAATGATAGATATTTCTTAACGATTGCTTCTACTGGTGTGATTTCCATATCAACTTACCCGTTTAATTCTAACAATCAAATTGTTGTCATCACACTCGTTGTCAATGATTTCAACATCCCAGCCTTGACGCTTGTAGTCTTTGCGTAGCCGGTGGATTGTTGCATAAACCGAAGACCTCTGTTCCGTAGGGAACTCTGCCACTTCTCCAACTCCAAGCATTTTCAATGTTGGAGCGATTGGAACAGAGGGAGCCACAGAAACTCCCTTGCCGAACTCCGGAGTGATTTTTCTCTTTGGTGGAGCGTATGCTGTAACGCTCCTCTTTTTGTTTTTTAGTTCGTCCATTACTTTTAGAAAATTCCTTAAATCTTATTTGCATACAAGCAGACTTTTACGTATATTTGCGTAGTCTTGTATATGTTATTTGTTACAAAGGTAGTTAATAATGTTGATTTAACAAAGCAAATATATTATCATTTCTACGGTTTTAGATTTTATTAACAGATGACATATACATATAAAATATAAGGTGCGTACCAACCACTTAATTATATAGAATATGCAAGAAATAGAGAAAGTCGAAAATGTACTCTGTGCAAAAGAGATACGAGACTCACTGCTTAAAGCTCTCCACCTTGGTCCTGGTGAGTTTGCTACTGCTTTGGGCATAAACTATCAGCGCATCTATGACCTCGGCAGTGGAAGAACGAAAAAATTCAATCCGGGAATAGTAAATCTTATCTGCAAGAAGTTCCCACAAGTCAATCCTACATATCTTTATTCGGGCAAAGGTCCAATCTTGCTTGAAACAGCAACAACAAATACTTCGGTTTCTGACACGGCAGACATAATTGCAATGTCAAAAAAACTAATCGAATTGATGGAGCAAATCAATGCTAAGGATTCTGCATTGCGAGAAAGAGAATTTGAGTTGGCGAAAAGAGAATTTGAGCTTACAAAAAGAGAACAACTGATAAGAGAACGAGAAAAATCGCTTGGAATAAGCAACAATTAACATTGTCTTCATTCAACCAGAATGGAGATTATCTATCACATTCAAATCGCATCAAATTTCCATTTTATTACCCATAGATTTTTGAATTATCTTGTAATTTGGTGATTTTAAGCAGGTTGATTTACGCTCTGCGAGGTATGATGTAAGCCTTTTCCCGTATAAATAAGAAAGCATCTTGACCGATTTGGTCAGGATGCTTTTTTTTGTGCGCTTGACGCTTGTGTCAGTCGAAGATTTTGTCCCAGTCTTTCCACACGGGCTCGTAGCCGAGGGCGCGGATTTCGCTGGTGACGGCTTTCGGCGAGCGCTCGTCGCTGACGTGGAACTGCTCGAGCGAGTCGGGCTCTGCGGCGTAGCCTCCCGGGTCGGTCTTGCTTCCGGCACTCATCGATGTGACACCGAGCTTCATCATGTTTGCGCGGAACTGCGGGTTCTCGCGCGTAGAGTATGAGATGTCGACGTCGTGGTCGAGGATTCGGAATGCAAACGTGAGCTGCGCCAGCTCCTTGTCGGTCATCGTCACGTTTGGCTGGAATCCGCTTTCCGACGGGCGCATCCGCGGGAAGTTGACGGAGTAGCGCGTCTGCCAGTAGTGCTTCTGCAGGTAGCGCAGGTGGTGGGCCATCATTGTCACGTCGGTGCGCCAGTCCTCAAGGCCTATGAGCACACCCATTCCGATTTTATGCACACCCGCCTGTCCCATGCGGTCGTAGCCGTTGAGCCTCCATTCGAAGATAGACTTCATGCCCTTTGGATGGTACACGTTGTAGCGCGCCTTGTGGTAAGTTTCCTGGAAGCATACCACACCGTTGAGTCCCGACTTCGTGAGCCGGTAGTAGTCGTCGGCCTTCAGCGGCTGCACTTCGATTGAGAGGTTGTTGAAGAACGGGCGGGCTATGTGGAGAGCGTTCTCCAGATAGTCGACTCCGGCAACCGCCGGCGCCTCCCCTGTCACGATGAGCAGGTTTTCAAACGGGCCGAGCTTTCGTATCGCCTTGCATTCCTCGAGAATCTGCGCGTCGTTGAGAGTGGTGCGCGTGAACGGGTTGTTGTGGTTGAAACCGCAGTATACGCAGAAGTTAGTGCAAGCGTTGCTCAGGTAGAGCGGGATGTACATGCTGATGGTTTTTCCGAATCGTTCCTGCGTGTATTTCTGCGACAGGCGCGCCATTTCCTCGAGATGCGGCACGGCAGCCGGCGAGATGAGCGCCATGAAGTCGTCGACGTCGAGGCGCTCCTTAGCGAGCGCCCTCACCACGTCGGCGTCTGTCTTAGAGGCAATTTTTTGGGTTGTCTCGTCCCAACTTATTTTCTCTAATACGTCTGAAAACATTTATCAATCTTTACAAATTTCGTCTGATATTTTTTGCGTTATGCGCATTGCGCAGAAGTTAGGTCCGCACATGGTGCAGAATTTGTCGTCCGTGCCGCGGCTCTCCACGTAGTACTGCTTTGCGCGGGCGGGGTCGAGCGACAGATTGAACTGGTCTTTCCATCTGAATTCGAAGCGCGCCTTGCTCATGGCGTTGTCGCGCACGTCGGCACCCGGCAGCCCTTTTGCCAAGTCGGCGGCGTGGGCAGCGATTTTGTAGGCAATCACTCCGTTGCGCACGTCTTCCCTGTCGGGGAGTGCGAGGTGTTCCTTCGGTGTGACGTAGCAAATCATCGCCGTTCCGAGCCATGCAATCTGAGCGGCACCGATTGCCGATGTTATGTGGTCGTAGGCAGGCGCGATGTCGGTTGTGAGCGGGCCGAGGGTGTAGAACGGTGCGCCGTGGCAAGCCTCCACCTGTTTGTCCATATTCTCCTTGATTTTCTGCATCGGCACGTGTCCCGGGCCTTCGATTATCACCTGCACGTTGTGTTTCCACGCCTTTTCGGTGAGTTCGCCGAGCACGTCAAGCTCGAGAAACTGCGCGCGGTCGTTGGCGTCGTGGATAGAGCCAGGGCGCATACCGTCGCCGAGCGACAGCGCCACGTCGTATTTCGCCACGAGGTCGCATATTTCGTCGAAGTGGGTGTAGAGGAAGCTCTCCTCGTTGTGGATTACGCACCATTCCGTCATGATGCTTCCACCGCGCGACACGCATCCCGTCAGACGGCTGCCCACGAGTTTGGCATGCTCGCGCAGCACACCGGCATGGATTGTGAAGTAGTCCACTCCCTGCTCGCATTGCTCCACGAGCGTGTCGCGGTAGATTTCCCACGTCAGCTTAGCTACGTTTCCGTTCACCTTCTCAAGCGCCTGATAGATGGGCACCGTTCCCATCGGCACGGGGCAGTTGCGCACAATCCATTCACGCGTTTCGTGGATGTGTTTTCCTGTCGAGAGGTCCATCAGCGTGTCGCCGCCCCAATAGCAGCTCCATATCGCCTTGTCGACCTCCTCCTTGATTCCCGAAGAGAGCGCGGAGTTGCCGATGTTTGTGTTCAGCTTCACGCTGAACGCCTTTCCGATGATCATCGGTTCAGCCTCCGGGTGGTTGATGTTGGCAGGGATAATAGCCCGTCCCGCCGCCACTTCCTGACGCACGAACTCCGGAGTGATGTAGGTTTCGATTCCCAGTTGCTTGTTGTTAAGATTCTCGCGTATAGCCACATACTCCATCTCGGCAGTCACCACACCGGCTTTCGCGTAAGCCATCTGCGTGATTTGCTTGCCCGGCAACGCCATGCGCGGGTTGTGGCGCACGGGGAATCGGATATCGTCGAGCGAGGCATCGGCAAGCCGCTGGCGTCCGTATTCGGAAGAGATGCCGTCCTGCAGAGCTGTGTCGGCGCGCTGCTCAATCCATTTCTCCCTCAGCCGTGGGATGCCCTTGTTGATGTCCACCTCCACGTTGGGGTCGGTGTAGACGCCGCTTGTGTCGTTGACCACGACAGGGGTGTTTTCGGTCATCACCTTCTCGCCGTCGACGATTTTCACCGTCGGAGTCAGCTTGATGCGGCGCATACCCACCTTAATCGGGTAAATCGAGCCGTCGACATAGATTTTTTCGGAATTCGGATAAGAATTTACGTTGATATCTGTAAGTTCCATATTAATAAGTTTTTTGTTGATTATTATTCATCAAGAAATGCAGTCAGAGGGCTGCTTGCCTCGGCGTGGTCCGACTGGTTTCCGAGTCCGGCAAGGTAGGCAGTGCGTCCAGCCTCCGTGGCGAGGCGGAATGCGCGCGCCATAGCCACCGGGTCGCCAGCCACCGCGATTGCCGTGTTGACGAGCACCGCGTCGGCACCCATCTCCATCGCCTCGGCAGCATGCGACGGCGCTCCGAGTCCGGCATCGACCACCACCGGCACGTTTGTCTGGTCGATTATTATCCGGAGCATCTCGCGCGTTGTCAGTCCCTTGTTGGTTCCGATAGGCGCTCCGAGAGGCATCACGGCCGCCGTGCCCACGTCTTCCAGCCGTTTGCAGAGCACGGGGTCGGCTTGGATGTAAGGCAGTACCACGAAGCCGAGTTTGGCGAGTTTTTCGGTGGCCTTCAGCGTTTCTACCGGGTCGGGGAGCAGATATTTAGGATCGGGGTGGATTTCGAGCTTTATGAAGTTTGTGCCGAAGCAGTCGCGCGACAGCTGAGCCGCCAACACCGCCTCGTCGGCGTTGCGCACACCCGATGTGTTGGGCAGGAACTGCACGTGCTCGCGGTTTATGTGTTTGAGCATGTCGTCAGAAGCGGCGTCGCTCGTGTCGAGGCGTTTCATCGCCACGGTAATCATTTCAGAGCCCGACTCCAGGATAGCGTCGAGCATAGCATCGTTTGAGGAGAACTTACCAGTTCCGACAAACAGACGGGAAGAAAACTCTCTTCCACCGATAGTCAATTTGTCCATTTTTTTTATTCGTTATATTGTCGTTCTACAATTTTTTCAAGTATGCTGATCATGTCGGCGGTGTGCTTCGTCATGTTGTCGGCATTTATCAGCTCGCCCGACACGGCAATGCCTCTCACACCGGTTGCCATCACGTCCTCGATGTCGGCGATCGTGATGCCGCCTATTGCCACCACCGGCAGGTTGATGCTCGCGTCCTTCATCCGCGCAATGATGTCGCGGTAGCCGTCAAGTCCGAGCACGGGGCTCAGTTTCTGCTTCGTGGCGGTGAAGCGGAAAGGTCCGAGTCCGATGTAGTCGATGTCGAGATGGCGCAGCGCCTGCACGTCGTCAAACGTGTTTGCGGTTGCACCGATAATGAAGTCGCCTCCGAGGATTTCGCGCGCCTCGTTCGGGTGCATGTCGTTTTTTCCAAGATGCACGCCGTCGAGCTGCAGCTCCTTGGCGATGTCGACGTGGTCGTCGACCACGAGGATGCAGTCGTCGACGTCGGCGCAGATTTCCTTTGCGCGCTTTGCCGTGGCGACAATCTCATCGCGAGTGGCGTCCTTCATGCGCAGTTGCACCCACCGGCATCCGCCGTCGACGGCTTGCCTTATCTCCTCCTCTATTGTCATCCGGGAGGATGGATGTGTTATGAATTGCAGCATATTCTTATATTATTTTGTTACGTTGTTCTACAATAAGCTCCACGCGGCGGCAGAACTCCTCTGCGCCTACGCCGAACAGATACCCCAGGAAGGCGCATCCTCCGAAACCCACATCGGCGAGCCACGGGATTTTGCCGGCGGTCACGCCTCCGAGCGCCATCACCCTCGCGTCGACGTGTCCGCGCAGCTGCTCCTCGCTGAAATGCGAGGCGTAGCCCTGCTTGCTGATGCTGTCGAACACGGGGCTAAGAAACACGTAGTCGAGCTCTCTGCTTTCAGCCACCTCCTCCAGCGAGTGGCAGCTGCGGCTCACGGCACCCTTCCATCCTTCCGGCACCCTCGGCGACCTCTTGTTGAGATGCACCCCGCCGATGCCCTTTTCGGCAGCCACGTCGGGGAAATAGTGCATCGCCAGCCGGTCGGCAATGCCCGCCGGCAAGGCGTCGACATAGCCACGCATCTCCTCCACTCCGCAGTAGGGCTTGCGCAGATGCACGGCGTCGAAACCGGCGTCTAACAGGTATGTTATGCGCCAAGTCTCGTCGGGCAGCGTCAGCTCGGGCGTTATGGCAATGAGTTTGAACGCCATGGGTCTACCCTCCGTAGAAAGCCTTGATGACGAGCACCGTGTCGCCGTCGTGGAGCGCAGTGGCGTCATATTCGGTCTTCGGCACCATCTGTCCGTTGACCGCCACGGCGATGTTGACCGCCGAGATGCTTTTTTTGCCGAGCATACAGCTCACAGTGGCACCGTCGTCGAGAAGCAGGCTCTCATCGTTGAATTTTACAGTAATCATATCGTTTTCAGTTTATTAGGGTTAAACAGATGGTTCACCGGACCGTGTCCGCCGCCCAC
>OIZE01000104.1_pt1 | contig 87259 bp, 146 predicted proteins | sample 1588421 | NCBI WGS metagenome assembly OIZE01 (sample SAMN03283251) | human gut metagenome | biome: human-associated habitat; material: feces | host: Homo sapiens | place: USA | collected 2013 | reverse complement strand
ATATTATATTATTTATTTAATTAATATAGAGACTTTGTGCCTCTATTTATAATCCTATTAGTCTTGAGATAATTCAAAATCAGCTTCTAAATCGACATGTTCTTCATATTTATTATTACTTAGCATAATTAAATATAACTTATCTAAGCTTGAAGATATATGCTCTAAATTGTCAGCTATTCTATTTAGTCTATTAACTAATTTAGACTGGTATTCTCTTTCTTCTACTGTAAGCATTATTTAATATGATTAATTACATAAGTTTGTATTTTATTTAGATTGTTTAATTTCACTATCTCTGAATCAAGAATAGCTAAATTAAACTCTTTCTCAATATCACAAATTAAATTTACTTTATCCAGACTATCTAATCCCATATCTGAAAAATCTTCAGTAGGATCATCTGTTGGACCTAAATAAGACTCAACTATATTTTTTACCTTCCTAGTTATATCTTTAGTATCTACCATTATTTACTCTTTTTTATACCAATTATTCCGGTTTTACTGGATAGATAGCATCTACAAACCCATCAATGTCATCAGCGTCAAGACCATCAATTTGCTTATCGTTAAACAACTGATTGTGAATAGCCACATCGATACTAATGGAGCGAGCAAGAATAACCAACTCTTCAGCAGCTGCATTAACATCAGTTGTGAACTTAATTGGATCAATACCTCTAATTTTAGCGGCAATATCCATAGTAGTATCATCTCCAAGATCCAACAGAGAATCAAACTTCATTCTCTTATTACGAAAATCTACTATTTTGCTCTGAATATTCTGTTCAGAGACACTTGCCATGTTCTTTAAGGCACTACTAACTCTAGAGTCCTTCAAATCTTTACTTGAGGCTCCTACAATTTCTCTAATACTTTTCATTCTTAATTAAATTAATAAACGTTTATTTAAAATTACTGGTGCATCCTTTGATTCCTTAGTTGAACCTGGTGCGGGAAGTGCTTCAGACTTTTCAACCTTAAATTCATCAAGATGTTCTTGAATATACTTTTTAAATGGCTTTTTATTAAGTAATGTTGAAATATGCCAATCATAAATCACATAATGGTCAGCCACTTCATCATCTACTTTATATGTATCAGTATAAGATAGAGCATCTCTAAGGTCTATTTTATTTTCTTTAGGCTCATTGAATATATAAACTATTGAGTTCTCCTTAGGTATTAATCCTATAGTAAATAGAAACTCACCTCCCTTCTCACCTACAGACGGAACTCTAAATAAACCTAAACAATAAGCATTCAAGTATGACAGGTTTTTTTCACTCCCTTTATAAAAAGGTCCCTTGTCATAATCAGGTTTTTGACTCATTATATACACTGTCTTACTATCTCTAGGACGTACTAAATAGTATTTAGCATCAGGAATACTGTCTTTAGAACTCTTCTTAGAAGAAGTCACTTCCGCAGATGGGATACAGCCCTCTACTACCTCATCTTCATTCATTATATATCCTCTTTTTTAGTTTTAAACACATGTTCTGTATGAGTAGAAGTAAATCCTGGGTCATATTTAAGTTTTTGAATACCAAGTACCTTATTATACATTACATTAGGAAAAGAATCCAACATAGAGTTCTGCTTTCTTACAGTCTCCATACATGCTTCTTCTAACTTGTAATATTCTTCTCGTTGCCCATTTACAAATCCAGATAAATCACCATAAAATCTAGTAAACTCAGAATAAGGAATATTTTGATTCTCTTGAAGCCATTTCCAAGTAACTTGTGCTCCATCATGTCTTCCCTCCATAATCATATTAGTAACTTCTAAGAAAGTATTCTTGTTTAATTCACAAATTTCATACTTCTGAAGATATACTTTCCATAATTTATCGAAGAACATTTTACGAGCATATTGTTGCTTGTCTAATTGATTAGTATATTCAATATTCTTGTTATACAATTTTATCATAGCACCAATAGGACTTATAAACCAACAGAATATAATAATCCCAGGAATTACAATCCACTTCTTTTTAATGTTTATGTCTGAATAATCCTCTACTTTTTCATCACAAAATATACAGATGGCATAAATAGCAGTAATAGCAGCTGCTATAAATAAAATCCATTGGATAATACAATGACAGAAGCCCATTCTTATAGCATTAGGAGACCCAGCCAAGGTTAGAGGTCCTTTGTCACTAATTATATCATCGAGCATCCGAGTATCCCATAAAAATAAGAACAGAATTGCCCATATGACAGATACACCTAAGACTAATAAACCATGTTTAATATTATTTTTCATATATCTTAATTAAAAATTTATTAAATTTATCATGAAGGGGTTGAAATTCTTTCCTAAGCTCCATTAGTTCTTCCATTTCTTCTAAAGAACTAACATCACTTAATCTAATATTATTAATCATATTCAAAGCGTCTCTAAGACGACATTGAATACCTCTTATTGCATTATCGTTTATCATAATTAAGATTCTATAAAGACTGTTACAATTAAAAAGATAAATACAATAATTGAGGTCACTTTACAAAATTCATCAAGTTCCATATTTTGCACGGCAAGTATACTTTCTATTATACCAAATAGAAATAAAACACTGCTTCTTATTATAAGTTTACGTTTATTCATCTCCTAATAAGCCTAATTCTTTCAGTTTAGCAACATCATCAAGGTGTATGGTTAATGGATAATCTATATCTTTAATATCCCTATTAAACTCCATACGAATTGCTCCCTTATAAGCATCTGAATAAGCCTTTCGTATAATACTTAGAAACAATCCAGTAGATAAAGTAATAGTATCATTAACTTCTTCTAATCCTTCTAAATATTTACGACACCATTCATACGGTGCAACCTTAGATAAAGGCTGCGAGTTACTCATACAAAAATCATCATAATCAGGACACCCTGGACATTTTAATTCAGCCATAATTAATTTATTTAAGAATTTTAACCTTTACATTTTTAATACTAATTCTCTTAGAGTCTTTTGGATGAATGAGTATGTCAATACGATGCTTATATCTTTTATTCATAACATCCTTGACCTCATAAATACCATATCCCTCTATAGACACTCTCTTTGGTTTATTCTTTGGAAATAAATAGAGTAAATCACGAGAAATTGCACACCATTTAATTCTACCTCTTTTTAAATGGTGTAAGTTAATTTTAGAACCATCAGATGTAACCAATGGCTCACTATCACACTGACTTCTTACTGGTTGATAACAAGTAAGAGTAACATGTGTAATTACATTACTAGATTGTGCTTTAATTAGTCCTAGACTAAGAAAAATTGCTATTAAAATACACCTCATCTTTATTTAATTTTAAGAGTTTTTATTTTGATAATGCTTTGTAGGCATTATCTAAAGACCTAAATAAGTTATTCCTTAACTTATCCTTAAATGGATTATCGTAGTAAGGCATAGTATCAACATAAGCCAGTGCTACAGCTATTTGCTCTCGTGCTTTATTTATATCCATAATTTTATTTTTATAAATTAGTATTTTCTACGTAAATAACTGTAATCATCATACCAACTATCTATATCTATTCTGTCATCTCCCATAATTTAAAAATTAATTAATGTTAAAAACTAAATTGAACATTTCTTTCGACATCTAATAATCCTCCATTCCAATTAGATTGAAAATCCATACTAAACCATCCTCCATTTACTGTTCTGGCAAACCAAACAAGATGATTGTCATACTTAGGAATGTAACAACCCACGAAATAATCAGTATCTCCATTCTATATCCAATTATAATCAAGAGCACTATTAACTAAATGTATCTTTAAATGTATATTAGCTTTATTAAAAGGAATTACTTTCTTTACATAAGCTTTATATAATCTACTCGGTGAACATTTACCGTCATCAAAGAAATTATAAATCTTCTTCTTCTTTGGTATCATCTACCTTAAATAATTTATAATGTTTTACTAATCTCCATCAGGCAAACTATTTGAAGGAGTAGTTACTTCCAAATTATTCCTCTCTTTTTCAAGCTGCTGAATAGCATTTGCCTGTCTAGTGACAGTTGTTTGTAACTCTTTAATTTCTCTTTTTTGAGATGTATAGCTAATAGTTAAGCCTAGTACAGATATTGCTAGACATAACATTGTTATTTTCCAAATTATATTCATGTTTTTATTCTTTTAATACCAAACTACATAAATTCCATGAACTCCATGATCAAGATCTTTTATTGAGTAACCCAACTCTTTTAGATACTCAATATAAGTATAATTATGAGGCAAATTATATATTATAGGGGTAATATCTGCACGATAATTACCTTTACTTGCTTCCTTAATTATAATACAACTTATTTTATCTAATATCTGCTGATTTAATTCTACAGACCTAGATATAGCCTTGGCATCTTTTGCTTTAATCATTTACTTAGTATTCTTTTATAGTTATATAAACGTCTAAGTTCTTCTAATTGAGTAATTAATGAATCTCTTAATTCTGGAGAAGCACAATCACAATATTTATCAACTATTTCGACTGTAGATAAATGACTCTCCCTTAGATCATTTATCATAAGTTTCATACATTCCTCTGCAGTCATAGTTCCTTAACTTTTAAACTGGCGTCTTTAAACCACATATTAAGTCTACTTAAAGCATACTCCCATTCAGATTTAGAACACATTTCATAATATCTTAAGAAATCTGTAGTATTTAAAGTATATTGAGATATTTCAGAGCACTTTCCACTTGGAGTAATTTTAGTTATAATATATTTACCTTCATCACTAATAACTACTTTTATACAAGATACCTTATTTTTATAGTAAGGATTTATTCTAAGAGAGCTATTATTAGCTAAAGTCTTTTTATATTTTATATGATTTATTACTTCTTCTATAGTATTACTCAAAGTACTTTTTTGATTTAAAAGATCTTCTTTAAGACCTTCTAAATCTTCTATAGACATTTTTGAATAATCATTCATATCTTCATAGTAATTTATTTTTTAATTTCATTTACTATATATTTCATGCTGATCATAGAGTCTTATCCCTATATTTTCTCCTTCCTCTGTTATTTTTTTATAAGGAAAATTATCATACTGTATACTATTTATAATTTTGTAGTTTAAAATTAGTATACAAATGATAGAACTTATTAATATTAGTAATAAGATATCCATAATTATTTATTGGATTTATTTTTTGATAACTTTACAATTAACAGTTTTATATATCTAGCTGATTTTCTCTATAATTGTTTTGAGATAATAAAGGGTATCACCAATACATAAACGATCCTTGCAAGGACTTTTATAAGTTTCATAGATTCGTTCCAAATCCTTGATAATCGGCTGTAGTTTAATTTTATCCTCCCAATCAAGAACTACAACTTTTCTTGTTTCTTCTTTCATATGCTATAATTCTTTTAATATTTTTACATTCTTGATTAACGGTTCACCATCAGTACCGGTTTCATCTAACAAATCACCGGTTACTAAATATTTATTACCAGTAAAGTATTCTATATGATATATAAAATCATTAAATGCTTTTTCACTTGTTGGAAATGGAAGAACAGGAGAATATGTTCCATTAATGTTTTTATGGGCTTCATAAACTGAAACTCCAGGTTCTTCTCCAACTTTTTCATTTCCTTTCCAAATACATGATTTCTCATTTTTAGGTATTTCACCAAATCTATAGAATATCATTTAGTCTTTCCTAATATCATTATACTCTTCTATGAAATACATAACTAGAGAAAAAATACTTACTATAGCAGCTATTATACAAATAATTGCTATTAGAATCATTATAATTAATAAAAAAATGTCCATAGTTATTTTGTTTAATTATCTTTAAGTTCTACTGGCTCATCCTCCCAAGATAATTCTCTTCCAATAAGTTTCTTAATGCTTCCATGCGGAAGAACCATTTTATCACCCCACCATTCTCTATGTTTCTCACATTTTTTCGGTTTAAGCCAAAAAGCTTTTTCTATACCATTATAATCAACGGCAAGCCATATACTATAATTTTTAGGTAGTGCCATAACTTCCTCCACTTTTGAATAAGGACAAACTACTACTTTTCGATAGTACTCACATTCATCCTTGTAATCACAAATATCACAAAAACACCAAGCCATACTATTCTTCAGTAATTTAACCCATATAATTTTTTATTCTTCCACACTTTCGACACTCCTCAAAGTGGATATTGCCGTACTCCTTATAGACATACTCATGATGGCAAGTAACATTTTGCTTCCACCATGTCTTTAAAAATAAGATTATATCTCCTATCATATACTATCCTCACTCTTTTATACCAAATGGAGTTCCATCAACAAAAGTATAATAATCGAGTAATCCAGAGAAACTCCAACCTCCAGAAGATGGACCTAATTTAACTCCACAAGTATCATTAGTCAATCCTGTAATAGGAAAATAAACATCTTCTGTTGCTTCCCTACTCTTTAACCACCCAATCGGCTGATGCTTCATCATTTCAGTCATGCACTCTTTTGTGTTATTAAAAGGACGGTAAATAGGTCCTGACTTAATACGATATTGAAATGAATGTGGACTGAATTTATGATAGTTTCTATCTACATTAGTCCAAACTGCCGATTCATTATCTTTTATTCTGTATTGAATGGGTTTCCCCTCACTAAATGCCTGAATAATAGGCAATAACTCTGCTGCTTCTTTACGATTCATACTTAACCTTCCTTACCTTTATAGAATTCTGGAACTCTATTGACTTCCCACCAAGAACCACCTTCATCACCACGAGACTCTATCCATACTGGTTCTTTAGTATCTTTATCTCGACAATATACTGTACCTTGAACTTCCTTCTGCATATCGAAAGGGTCAACTTCAAAGTCTAAATCCTCTAGAGTAGTGTAGACCTTACAGGAAAATACATCTCTTTCTTCACCATAGAATCTGGCAAAGGACTCTTCATCGTTGCACAAGTCTATTTTGAGTATTTCTAGATTATTGTTTTCAACAATCTCCTGAATTGACTTTTTAACATTTATTTTACATAACATTATTCATCTCCGTATAAAAGTTCAATACTCTTTCTCAGAACTGCCTCTATATGGTCTCTTTCAAGACTTTCGGGTTGTTTAAGAAGCCATAGCAAATCTCCATTTATCAATTTTTGATAAGCTTCTTTACATATTTGTATACTCATAATCAATCATCCAATTCTTCTTGAATACTGTCTAACCACATAAAAATGATATCAATACTAACGGAAGTAGCATGCCTCTCTTTCCATTTTCTTAAAAGATTTCTCTTTTCAATGATTTCATTAATTGCAGTTACTTTACTCATTGCTTATGTATTTTAATAATGTTACAACATACCAATTTCATATTTATCCTTTCTATATAAAAAGTTCAATTTACATCCTCGTATAAGTCTTGATAAAAATATCAGGCTTACAAGGATAGAACTCTCCGTTTACACCTTTGATAATGTAATCATTAATGGATGCTTCCATATCTCCTTCTAGGGTATGAATTATTAGACTAGTACCTTTGATATTAATACTTCCACTAACAAAATTATCAATTTCAGATAAATTCTCTCCAGTCCATTGAACAGCTTCAATGATAACTGGCTTCTTTTTATATTTCTTAATCATAATCTATTTATACCTTTGTAAGATAATTAACTATTTAATACCGTATGCTGTTGGCAACTTCTTAATAATATTACCACCATAGGAATTTTTTGTTAACTTTATGAACTCACGAACAGATGTCTTGCCATTAAGAGATAAACCTCTATCTTCTACAAAAGCTTCTCTACCCATTTTACAAGAGCCTGTTAGCACATGATGGTATATAAACAAATCTTTGTTGTTATACTTAACATCATACTCAGGGAATTTCTTTTTAAAAGCTTCAATTCGCTCTTTCTCAGTACTATAATCATATAACTTTTCTTGAAGAGAGTCAAAAGCATTACGAAGAGTTTCACCATGTGCAAACTTATTACCATCTTTCACAATATAGCAAGGAATTAGTTTTAGGTCTGTTAGGATAACAAAACCTTTTGCTATATTGTTATGTATAGATGTGATAATTGTAGGCATATTATCAATAATGTGAACTGTGTTTCCATTTATGCTTTTAAGCCCAAAACCACAATGATGACCAATACCATAACCACTGGTAACAGTAGGCTTAAACCTATAGTCTTCGTTAGCAGGCGTGCTATAACCACTACCACTACTGTAACCACTACCATAACTATAGCCTCTGCCATTACCATTACCTTCCCCAAAGCCATAGCCACTTCCATCCCCACCGCCAAAGCCATCATTAAAAGTTAAAAACTCCTTAATTTTGTCTTCTAACATTTCCATTCCTCTACTCCTTCAATTGATTTGATAGCTTCATCTGTACAAGGAATAATCTCAACAGCATCAAGGATTGTAATGCTATCTACATATACAGTGAACTTGCAGCTTTCAGGATTTTTAGTTCCTTCCTTTGCTAACTGAGACAAAGATGCAGCTCCGTCCCAATACCATATACGGCGAGCATTATGAAGTGTAACCTCACTACCTTTATATCCTACAAGTGTTCCAAACTCTACTCCACTACTATTACCACGGATGATTACTTTCTTTCCAATATTACTTTCCATTGTTGTTATTTATATTTATGCCTAAAGGCGATTAAAACTTCTGTTGATTATCACATTTCTCTGTTTCATCAGGAACAGATAATTCATCCCACATATCACACTTACCTTCATCATTGTAGATACATGGTCTGTGACAGATTCCCCTAATATCTTCTCTTAACATATTCACACATTCATTTCATAATTAAGCTTTAAACCAAAGAGAAAGTTCTGAAGTTCATGGACAGATTCTATGCCTTTCAATATTTTATTACCATTAATGTAAATATCATAACAGTTACATACATAACTATATACAATGTCAACACCTAACCCTTTTTTAAAATAAAGAACACCACTTTCATCTTCTCTAACTTTTTTAAAACCATTTATTGAAAGTATCTTAGGAGTAATAAGAATAGGACAAATAGAATCAGCAGGTAAATCAAATAGAATAGGTCCAATACCTATTGGAACTAATTCATAAAGGAAATCATCAACATGTGGTTGGGATTCTACACTATCTATCTTATAAACAGTATTAAATCCATCTACCATTACCAAATCTCCTGGAATGTATTCCAACTTCTTCATACGCTTTACTTCTTATTACCCATCGCAAAAGCTATATCATGCACTTTGTGACACATTTGACAAACATCTTCAAGACTTCTTGTATCCCAATTATAATATAGTCTTCCGTGGTCTTCGGTTATTACTACAACTTGTCTGTCACGAAGGATTCGCCATATCATTTTTAACTTCTGTTTCATACGCTTTACTTTTTACGATGATTAAACTTCTTGATAGCATCTTTCTTAGAAGCTGCCATAATCTTAACACCCTTGATGGTAAACTCATGCTGTGTCTTTAGCTGACACTTCTGTTTATCAGATGGAATGTTACCTTTGGGAATGTTAAATCTAATACGCGGAGAACCAAAAGGGAAATCACCCATTTGATATTCTAACTCAGTTTGCATACTAAGCATTGACATTAATCCATTCATACATTTTACTCCTTAACCTGTTTAAAAATTACATTCTTGTGGTCTGAGCGTGTGCATCTATTGCATTTACAATTATATGTACATGGAATATTTTCTCCTTGATCAAAAAAACAACCACCACAACCTTCCCGTTGTTCAACAGCTTCAAGAGTAATAGTAACTCTTTCTCCAACTTTAAGCTCTTTCATATTTATTTCTTTTTAAACATATGGGTTTAATATATTATTAAACTTACAGCAGTCTGGGCAATAGTGTTTGTCACTTATCTCTACCCATTCTGATTTAAGAGCATAACTTCTTACAGACTTTTTATCTGCTCCAGTAATTATGCTATCACCATTGCAAAAAGATTTTCCACATCTGTCACATACGACAGAGTACATAGTAATTGACTTAATCATGCTCTTCTTCTATTTACTCTTTATCAATTATTATACCCATAATTTTATCTATTTAAGTTACTTTTTATTTTAGCATATCTGTTTAAGTTATTTTTTACTTTAAAAATAAGCACTCTTAAATCCTTCTCAATCCAGTAATCATAATGTGGAAAACTAGAAGTAATTCGGGAATATTGTTGATAAGTAGGAAACGGGTTTTTATTATTATACATTACTGTAATATAATCTCCTGATTCAAAGAAAGTATCGTCTCCACTGCCAAAAACCTCCTTAGCATTCCAAGTATAATCGCTACTGAATACCATCCAGAATTCATTGTCGACCTCTTCACAGTTAATAGCCTTTAACAACATTACTATTTGGTCTATGTCTAGCGGCGGTAATAATTCTTCCATATCTATTTTTTATGCTGTAAATTTCTCGATAGTTCTTGTATTACCCAGTTAACTCCTTTCTTGAATCCTTCTATCCTACATTCACTATCATAAATTGAGCCATAATCACAAAGTTTATTTGCAGCTTCTTCAATTTTCTTACTATCTATTATGTCCATCTAATTAATTTACACATTATTAAATAGATATTATAGGTATAGCGGTTGGACGGATGATTGTTACAGAAATCTCCTAAATCACTTGTCCAATCCAATACCCACTTTGCATGTAGTAATAACCACAAATCTCTTTTCATTCTTTCCATTCTTTAGTAGTACCTATTAGCTTTGCTGTTTTTTCATTAAAAGGTACTGCCTTAGAATATGTAAGACCGCCGATACCGACAATAGTTTCTTTGCCTTTATAATCTTTTGAATAATGGCTAAACATATCACATACCCATTCTCTACCGATTTTCTCCAAAGCTACAATTTTATCAAATGGCTTAAATCTAACTTTTGGTTTCAAATCTATAACTTCTTTCTTTGAGTCATCCCAATATTTACCTTCTTTTGTAAGAGCATCAAAGAGTTCTAGCTTTTCCTCTACTGTAGCAAGGTGAATATTACGGTCTCTTATTGTTCTATCAACTATACCGAAACTAATAAAATTACTATCTATATTATAAAAGACATAAGAGCTTGCACGACTTTCACATGCATTCAAACCTCCTTTTAATATGAAAATACATTTAGAATAACACATAGAAGGAACGGCATCTGTTACTACAATATCGCCATCCTTAAAACTTGCTGGATTTTTCTCAATCTCCAAAGTTTTAAGATTGAGCTTACCACCCAAACGGTCCTCGATAGTAGCAACATAACACAGGAAAGATTCCGTATCTTCTAGAGAATATTTCCATGTTGAACAAATGAATTCTTCAAGATACCTTACATCATTCTCATCTTCGCTGTCTAGATAATGCTTGCAATAGAAACTCGTATAGGTATCATCATACCATTTATCAAAAATAACCTCTATACAACCATCATCACTAACCAATACATCACCTCTCTTCCAAGCGAACTTGGACCAGTCACGCATTTCTTTTGATGGAAACAACGTTACCTCTCCGCCTTTTCTGTATATTCCATCTGAGTAATAAATTTTATAAACTTCATTTTTTGTTAGCAACCAGATTTTTTGATCATTATAATCTAATGCATCGTATGTCATTTGTCCAAATGCTGTAGAATACAATTTAGTTCCCTTTGACTTACCCTTAAGGATTTCTGCTACATTAATATTTGTTTCCATATTACTTTTCTTTATTAATACTATCATAAATAGATTTAAGAGCTATATCCCAATTAGATTCCCCTTCATCTTCAAGGTCTGGATCTTGAATATCTCTCATTACAGCATGATAAATATCTCTAAATTGATGAGGAGTAATCTTCTTCCAGCACTTAGTACCATTTAAATAGTAAAAATCTCTTTGTATACTCCCATCAGTTATAACAACACAATGGAGTATATTATTATCTATTGCAACAATTTTTGTAAAATAATCGCAAGCAGTATTTAAATAGCATTCTCCGACAGCAAAATTATTAGATACTTCTTGTTGTTCTAATTTTACAATTTTCTCATAAAGAGTACACTGCTCTTCACAAAGATTACTGTATTTTTCTCTTAGTTGTTCTAATGTCTCCATAGTTAATTTTTGTAAATTGTGTCAAGAATAGCTTTAAAATTAGGATTAGTTATAACCTCTAGAGCATCTTCTTTATCTTTGAAATAGACATTGCTATAAATATAACTATAATTATAATCTATTGAATAGGAATCACTAGCATTATTATATATAATATAATATTTATGTTTATCTCTATCATTCCAGTCCGGTTTCCAATCCTTATTATAGTATTTAGCAATATTCATAAGTTTATTTAAAGCCTCTAACTTAATACCATTACTTGTATTGATAACCGCACCTGCATAATTCTCGGAACTTAAAGCATCCTCGACACTCTCATAAGTAATCCTTTTCTTTTTGAATTTAACTATACCATTAGCTAAATCACTGTTCTTCAAATCTATCTCCATTCCCTCAGGAATCTCAATAATTAATTGATTATTCTTTATATCCATATACTTTTTCACTTCTTTAAATATTACACTAGTACCATCTTTTCTCATGGAGCTATCGCAAACACCTCTAACTTCAAAGAACACACGCATATTGCATCTTAAGGCTTTAAAATCACAATTTTCGCACCCATAACCTGGTACTACTTTATAGGTTTTATCATCATAAGTAAATATTTCTCCTACCTTTCGTTCCATATCTTCTATTTCTTTAAATATTACACTGGTATTATCAGATCTCATGTTAGTACATGGACCTATATATGATTTAAGATCACTACATACTTTTTCACTAAATGCACAATCTATACATGCATTAGATTTTATTACCTGATAAGTTTTACCATTATAGGTAAATATTTCGCCTATTTTTCTTTCCATAATTCTCTAGAATTATATATTTTATCTGAAGTTATTTCTATATGATTACCTGTATACATAATCTTATCTGATACTGCTTCTCCATTTTTATTTAAACAGTAAGTTGCTCCTTTGGGAATAATAAATTCTCCCAAGTATACTGTATCTCCTAGTAAAGATATACAAAACATAAGTTTTCTACAAGAATATATATTCACACTATTATAGAAGGGTACTAATTCACAGTTAGTATAACTATGGAATCCCCAATTTATTATATCTGTGAATTTAACTTTTGTAAATATTATTCGATTTACCTGATATTCAAACGCTTGATAAAAGAATGGATTAAAAGAATCACCATCAGCATAGATACCTATTTTGTACACTTTAAGGTCTCTTTTAGCTACTAGTACTTTACTTTCCTTAGTTTTACAAAAGCACATAAGCTCAATATTAAATTTAATTAATAAAGTTCTTTCAGATTAATATCTGAAGCTTCAAACACACTAATATATTGTCCTGTATAAATTATCTGATTAGATATAATTTCATTTAATTTATTAACACAATAAATTGCCCCTTTAGGTACTATAAATTTACCTAAATATAGAGTTTTATTATCCCATGATGGGTAAACACTGATTACAGGTTTATCTTTAGTATTTTTTTGTACAACAGCAGATCCTGTAATAGAAGCACTAAATGCTATTATATTTATATATCCGTGATACCCCTCTAGCATGATATTACTTTTAAAATTCGGGGATGTTCGGTATTTAATACCAGTCTTGTATATAAAGCTATTTATAAAATAGGGTACAAAAGTATTTTTATCTGCTTTATTACCTATTTTATAAACTACTACATCTCTTTTAGCCTTCAATACTTTACTTTTTTCTGATTTCCAAAAACACATGAGCTTAACCTTTAGAATGTTTATCTATAACTACATCATCTAGCTTTTGAAAGGATATTACGTGCACATCCTCTACTTCTATGCCAGATTCTTTAAGATTATCAGCTATTTCTTCCTCCCATCTCCATATTGTAAGTGCTGTGACTTTTCCATCATCGTTACGTAGAGGTTGGGCGCCAATATATCCATCTAATTTATGTTTTATTTTTGAAATTCTATATGTTACCAAACTTAACTCCATAACTCAACTTAAAATTATTAAACACAAAAAGAGTCTAACTAATTAAATAGCCAGACTCTCAAACAATTAATATTTATAGATATTATCTAGTATATTCCTGAAGTTGGGGTTATCTATTACCGCTTGGGCATCCTCGGATCTTTTAAATAGTATATTTCCAAATGTTCTAGAACTGTTACCATTAACAGTATACGTACAATTAGTCGGATTAAAGCCAATACTAAATTTAAGTGCTAAACTCTCCCAATTAGGCTTCCAGTCCTTATTGTAATAGTTTGCAATATCTATCAGTTCAGCAATAGATAATAACTTATTGCAAATTGTATTCTCTTTAATTATTACTAAATTTCTTGCATATTCAGTATAATTATCTTCATAAATATCTTTAAGAGTGATATTATACTTCTTAAACTTGATAATACCTCTAGATAGGTTGCTACGTTCCGTATCTATAACATATCCTTTAGGACATGCAATATGCAAATCATTTAAAGAATTATCCGTGTTAAATAATGGTCTTATAATGTTAGCATTTGCATTGTTATCATCTTTATTCATAATCTTATTATCTATTTGTTTATAATAAACCTGAGCACTGTCTGTTCTTTCAAGTGGACAACAATAGCCTCTAGTATGTTTAATAAAACAACAATTAGCTCTATTAAAAGCACATTTATCACATGGATAATAACAATTGTTACCTTGACAAACTCTAAACGTATTACCTTTATAGGTAAATGTTGTACCTATAGGTAAAGTTTTATATTTATTCTTTCCCATTGTTATTATACCATTTAAATACAGTAATAAAAGGCTTGTCCATTATATTATTCTTAGCAGCAAATTCAAGTATTGCTTGTAAATCTGATTTATCCATTTATATACTTATTTTATTCAACTACTTTAATTATACCTAAGTAGATTTTAAATTTTCACTTTTCTAACCTCATCTAAATGAGCTAGTGGATTAAACTCTTTATTAGCTATATCGTCAAATACTTGAAAATTATAACCAAAATAGTAATTTACCATTTTCTCATTCTTTAAAGGTTGAGTACCATAAGCAGCTAAGTCAATAGCATAAATATATGGATTACATACATCATGTACATATTCTTTATAATAGTTACTAACTACTGCACCATTAATAGCATTATCAGACACTATAATTAGTCTATCATAAACCTTACGATTATCAGTTAATAATTTGAATACAGTATGTAACCAAGTGCAACCTTGACTTGCATTAGCTAGTTTCTTACCTAGTTCATAGACATTCATATGATACATATATGGACTCATCTTTACAAACTCAGCATAAGAACCAAACTGAATAATATCTGCACCTGTAGCCTTAGTTATAGTTGCTGCAATTAAACCTGCTTTTCCAGCTACAGAGTTACAGCCATCAGGTCTATTCCAACCTAGATAGGTGTTAGCTTTATTACCTATATTAATACCATAAGATCCCATAGAACCTGAGCAATCTACTATTACACAAGTTTTGCCAGGAAGAATACTAGCTAAATTAGGAACAGCCATTTCAAAGCCTTTTTGTAAAGCCATTTTAACTTGTGGTGTATATTCACATGAATTAAATTCTTGATTAACTGCTTCAAATGCTAAATCCAATTGGAAAGGATTTATCAAACTCTTCCTAATTAAATTAGGAGTAGTAATTAGTTTACACCATAAATCAATGATTTCACTATCTGGATTAGTTAGAATATTTCTAATGTTACGAATAGCTGCTAAAATACCTAACTTACCCTCTTTAAGAAGAGATTTCCAATTATCTTTCTTAGCTTCTGCTAATACTTTAGCTCCCTCTTCTTTAGTTATTTTACCAGATTTAACTGCCTTAGCTACTTCTTGACCAGCCTCTGACTGTGCTACTTCCCAAGTATCTGCTGAAATAGATTCACCTTTCATAAGTAAGTCTAATACTTTCTTACCATTAATTTCAGCTTTAGAATTTTTAGATACTGGGTGACACAGATTAGATATATCTATAATAGACTTCTTATATTTAGTTAGTTGATATGCATCAAGATTCTCAATAACAGATGCAAAACCTTTCTTCATTGCATTAGTTAATGTGACCTTAGTTAAACTCTTAACTATGTCTTTAATCTCACTCATATCATCTGGTCTATAGATACATCCTCCACCCTTAATTTTTTTATTGTAAGCACTGTAGAATCTCTTAGCATATTCTTGACCACTTATAAATGGACTAACTAATGCAGCTGCTAAATGATTAATAGAACGCATACCACTTCCTATACATCTAGACCATACAATAGCTTGACATACAAAATAAGGATCTTTACTGGCTACTTTTTCAATTATTTGTTGAAGATCCTTCATCTGTTGATTTTCACTTCTGTAAAATTGAGGTTCCAACTTAATAGTGTTAAGCATAGCTAATAGCCTAATCTCATCATCTAATAGATAAGCTGCACCTCCTGCAATATTAGTAGTGTCTTCTGCAGGAATATTAGCTACTGATTGAACTCTCTCTTTGTCAGCAATTCCACCTAAAGCGGTTCTAAGTTGCTGATTTCTGTCTTTCATTTTCATAGAACATAAAACATTTAGAATAACAATGAGGAAAACTCATTACTTGACTATCTAACTATTTAAATAATCTAAATTATTTAATTTAAATATATTCTTACATTTATTAAAGCAAAAGGCTAATTAGATACAAATACTCTACTAATGAGTATCTACCTAATTAGCCTAATTAGACCACATAACTAGAGAATGTTGAAGAGAGTGTTAAACCAAATGAGGTCTCGGTTGGAATCGAACCAACTACACATATATTGCCAAAAAATATTGCTCTAACCAAATGAGCTACGAAGTAACTCTCTTCTTGACTACTAGTTAATTTTGTAAAAACAGAACTGCATTTGTGATATTTAAAATTCTTAATTATAATCTTTTAAAAAGATTACTAATTCTTTTTTAGTATGTGGTATTTCATATTTTTTACACCACTTTCTAATGGTAGTATCTGATACCTTATAAAATTGACCTACTGCAACAAAGGATCTTAATTCTTTAAATTTATTTATAAGACCATCTTTAGTTGGTAAATCCACTTTTTGTGCCATTTTAGCAGCACATTTAGAACAATATCGTGCAGCTTTTGTTTTCTTTTCTGCACCACATAATTCACAGAAGTATTTTACAGCTTTATTTGCTTGTCCACAATAATTATCTGTTTGTGAATGACAATTTGGACATAACATCTGTAAATTTTCTAATCTATTATCCTTGTTATTACCATTAATATGATGTAACTAACATATCAAAGGATTATCTAACCAATATCCATTTTTACAGGAACATTTAGGATTCTCACATTCATTCTTTTTGAGACCTTCTTTAATTAGTTTTTCTTTTAATTTGGTAGTTTGAATATATTTTCCAGTACCTAAATATTTTTTTACTGGAACATAATTTTCAATTCCCTTCTTACTTTTTGCCCCATAAGTAAAATGCGAGTAATCTATGTTATATTCCTCTAATTTCTTTCTTAATGTAGTGGTATTATTACCTGCTCTAGGTATATTTAATTTTTCTAATACCTAAGATAATGAATCACATTCTGCAATAATTGATTCAAGTCTTTCTTTTGACCAATCATACTTCATATTATGTATTCTTAAAATTAGAAGGATATAGAGGAGTCAAACCTCTTCTTCTGGGGTCAAATCCCAACGTGACTGTCGTTACACCAATATCCCATTTATTAAACTAAATCTGTAGTGCTACCATTACACCATAGAACAAAGTAAGATGAAGAAATTATAAGCCACTGTAATCAATAAACAATTTACAAAATTGCTGCTTTTATCCACTTAGCTAAACATCCAATGCAGATATTATAGGATTCGAACCTATGTAACGAAGTAAGTGACTTATTGACTATCATCTTTTATTTTAATGTTATTCTTGTAAAGATACAGAGAATATTGGAAAGAGTTTTTTGCAAATTAAATCCAAGGCATCTACGAAGTAACTCTTTCCTTGACTGCTGTATATAACTTTATATTTTTATTTAATCATTGCCTATTTAATTAACAGTTATTAACTATAAGAATTATATAACCTATTTATTGTATAAAATACAAATGTAACTATTTTCCCAAACCATTACATTTTAGACTCACAATAGGATTATTACAAGATTTATAAGTAATCTAAGAGAGACTCGAACTCTCTGAAACCCCAATATTCCTAACTAAATAGAACTATTTGATTATTTAGATTAACCACTCATACAGAGGATTTATAGATTAACTAATAAGAGCGTCTTCTCACATGGCTGAAAAGTATGTTGCAAACTAGATTGTAACTAATTAACAATTACATACAAATTGAGGCACTAATGAGTATATTTAATTGGACTAACTTCCACCGCTCACAGTTGCTTCCTATTAGACCAAATCTTTATTAATAGCGTCCTATTTATAAAGATCAAAGGATTCGAACCTTTGTTTCTCTTATTATATACATAATTAACTAAATATCTTCTTGTATCTCGATTTATTTCACTAACTAATTTAAACCTTATTTTATTTCTTGTTTATTTCGTTAGCTACTCTAAATTTATGATAATATCCCTTATTAATTCTTTTGTCTATTTAATAAATAAAAGTGTGCACAATCTATTCGGGGATTATATTCCGCAATCTCTCGCTCTCTCACAGCTGATAGAGAGATTTATAAGAACCAAATACTTCCTCTTTATGAGGAGAGTCAATAAATAGTTAACTATGTAAATGTTAATTCTATTATTTCTATCAAATATAACCAACAGTATTTAATGTATTCTAGTATTTAATGTATTCTATTAAATAAACTATCTATCTTCACAGACCGATAGTTTACCAACATAGTTGTGCCTATGAGATAAAGTACGTTTAAACAAAATGCATTATAATAATGGATAAATACAATATATTTTTAATTAATCTACCTTTCAAAATAGTAAAAAAGACATCTACTTTCACAAGCAAATGTCTTTGTATAAAACGTCAAAACAGTACTTTTACTGAAAATTTGGAAAACTCTAAAAACTTATGAATGTAAAACATCAAATATGAGTAAAAGATTATTGCCTATTACTGAAATAGAGGTTGTGGAAAGACCTTTCAACTAGCAATAGAACAATAATCTTAGTGAATACGGACAGATTCGAACTGCCAACTTCCGGATTGAATCCGGTGCTCTATCCAGTTGAGCTACATATCCCCACTCCGAATCTCACGTAGATGCTATTCTAGTATACACAATAGCTAATTCTAGTTAGTTGATTATGTGCCACCACATACTGCCATACTATTCAGTCAGACAGCCTATTCCAGGGATTAAGCATCTGGACATGCTCTTATACTAGTATTGCTATATAGCCTTAACTAATTTATATATTCCATATATAATTATATCTACTATCAATACTAGTGCACTAATTCTAACATATTCGAGAATAGTTAATTCTTTAAAAGAATCATCGTACATTCCTAAATAATGAATAAGTAGCATCATACAAGCAAATATAAATATATATATTATAGTAAATAATTTCATAACTTAATTCTCTTTATACTCCCATTTAATACATTATAATCAACTTTTCCAGCAATCCCAGGTACTTTTTTAATATACTTTTGATGCATAACGTGATTAATCAACGCTGGATAATTAACATCGCCACACCAATACATACAATCACTAAATTTACCAAAGAAATACTTCATGTAAAAATGTTGAGAACAGTATATTATAGGAGTTTTACCATAATATTTTTTACACAAATTTACAAATACTCTAACTTCACTTTGCAACTTCTTTTTAGATATTGGATAACCTTTAGTTATCTTCTCTATATCTAAAACTGGAATTAACTGAACATTAAGTTTTTTTGTATTTTTATAAAAGTGATAAAATTGAGATTTTGCAGAGGAACTCGTAGTCATAAAATGATATACACCTATTGGAATGTTTCTTTTATTGGCGTTAGCTACAAAATTTCTATATTTTGAATCTACATGGGTTGTACCTTCTGTAGCTTTTACATAAATGAAACTGGCAGTTATGCTGTTCCAATCAGTTACCTTATTATGATGTGATAAATCAACACCATATGCATTAATATTTAGTATATTAAATAAAAATGCAAAAAACATAATTACTTTTTTCATTGTTTATTAATTTTATTTGCTGTTACTATTACTTCGGGCAATCCTATAGGTTTAATTCCCTAATATTGATGCCCATCTATTACTGTTCTCACATTATCATTGTAATAAGAATCTTTATGATTTAAAAAGTGAGTAAGATGATTTATATTACCATCTTTTATATATTTATTATAATTATCCTATACTGTAGTTTTACCTTTTCCTCTTTGTGTTATAGTCATTCCTTGATTATGAGATTGCTATAACATAGCATTAGCTAAATCAGATATAGAACCATCTTCATTGTATAATAAATGCTAATCTTGAGGTCTGAACATTTTCTTTAAAGCATTAAAATTCTAAGCCTAAACCTAGAAAGTTGATAAACCTCCATACTAAGGGGATGAAGTTGAATACTACTTAAATTCTACTTTAGGTTTTTCCAAGAATGTAGAATTTTTAACGCTTCCCATACCTTCAGAACTATCTCTTCTTAGTATAGAATTAACTAAATGTCTAGCTACATCATACTTAGCGTTTAAATGAGTTTTAGCATATTTAGTATTTGGTTGAATACCATTTGCATTTAAATATGTGGGATACCCTCCATTAGACTCTTTATATAAAATGCCATGAGTATTAGCTGCCAAATTAACAAATTCGTCTTGAGTAAGATTATATTTGTTCATTAATTCTCCACGTTTATCATATACGCTAGCTAAGGCAGCTCCAATCATAGGTGAATCAGCATTAGCATATCTCTATAAAGGTTTCTTACCATCTTTAGTAATACCTATAAAAGACAAATCAACCCCATTAGGAAATGCTTCTAAATGATTCATCTGTCCACCTTCCTGATAATGTTTGACCCTACTAATAGCAGTTACACCATATTTATGATTTCCACCAAGTACATCTACCAATCTTTCATTATGTTCCTAACCATGTATATTATGAGATATTCTCCATGTTTTTGTTGGATTATCATAATAAATATTTCCAGTATGAGTTCCCCTAGTAGCCTTATGCTTACCTCTTATACCAGTTCCATTTGCAAATGCTTTTTCGACATTTGGTGAACCTTTAAAATACATATTAGCCATATAAACTTCTCCAGGCTTTAAACTTGTTATCCTAAACTTCTTTTTAAAAGCCTCAGCTGCCTATACACTATACTAATATCTTCTTTTTGTCTCATTATCAAATGGATTCCAAGTAGTTTCAAAATCTGGTAAGTCGTCATATCCACTTTGAATATTGTCTCCATTCATAACTCTAGTCCAAGCATCTCCTGCTACTCCTGTATAATAAGAACCGTGTTTGAATGCTGCTAATTCCTAATTAGCATATTCAGAACATTCCGTTGTATATTTTTTAGTTACTGGATTATAAACCTTTCTGCACATTTTCTAAGTAGGTTGCCAGTTTTTACCTTCCTATTTAATAAAATTTCCATTTCCCCTATAGGTGTATCCAAGTTGTTTGGCTTTGTTAAAAGCTGCAGTAGTTCGCTTACCGGGAAGACCATCTATAGCTTGCTACCTAGTAGAGTTATCATACATTCCATTATTAAATAACCATGTCTACTAACTAAGTAATTCTTTATTTTGTATAGGTTTCTAGTTCTACTTAACTAATCTGCCATTGGAGTTGATATACCCCTATTTTTGAGCTTGTTCCCAAGCTCTTTGAGTATTATTTCCCCACATTCCATCTACTCCTTTAGTGTTAAATCCCGCCTGATTTAACTACTTTTGAAAGTTTAAAACTATATTAGATTTTGCCATAAATATTAATATTTAAGTTATTATTTTTAATTGATTAATCACTTATTTATTATATATTCATTGCATATAAATTGCCAATTAATTAAACTCATACTACTTTCACAAGCAATATGAGTCACTTTTATCCAAACTGTATCGTAACAGAGAAAAAAGATAATTAATTTACTAAATTTTCACAAACTGATAAATTAATATAAGTTTAAAAATGCTTATCAATACCTAAATAACCACTTAATCATAATTTAGTAGCTCAGACAGGACTCGAACCTGCACGACCATTCCTGGTCAAGGGATTTTAAGTCCCTCGTGTCTACCAATTCCACCACTGAGCCATTTGGCAGTTTTAGTATTTAACGTCTAAGTGGAATAATACTGCCAACCTTCAGACAAAAAGGAGCAACTAATTTATTTTATAGCTAGTTGCCAACTATTTAATGTAAGTTTATAATTGTTCTAACACTTTCTTAGCTAAATAAGATGATATTTCAACATCGATATTGTTAACACCATTTGTCATAGTTAAAATATATTTATCTGTGTTTTTAGAGTTCTTAGTTAAAGATACTATATAATATTTATTAACTATGAAACCTTTATCAACCTGTATAAAGTTATTTAAAAACCTAGATATTTCCTTTATTGATGAGATAAACTTAAACCTAGTACCTGATACAGTATTAACTATTACATATTTATCAGATGTTGTAACACTAATTATATCATTTATATTTATTTGCTTATATTCTGATGCTCCTTTAATAGTTAGGAATACATCAGAATCTAGCATTATTGTTGATACCTCCATAATTACTTATTTAGTAAGTAAACAAAATATTCCAATGCAACGACAAAGACTTGCAAATACTAAAAGAATAAATAATATATTACCCATATTACTTACTAATTAGTTCTTTGATATAATCCTTAACCTCTTTAGGAAGTGGACATACATCTTTTTCATAAGCGTCTATCCCATCCATTTTACCACTTGTAGTAACCTTGTAAACAGCTTCTACAAATGCCTTCATACTCTTAATAGATGGTTTAACCACACTGACCTCAGCACTTTCGTACTCATCCTTTACTCTGGATAAACCAAACAACATACCTTCAATAGGGTCTACTTTGCCTGCTTCTACTGCATCACTGATACCCCTTGCAAGAGATCTACTTACTGCCTCTTTGCAAGCTTGTTCTATATCTTCATCAGATTTAGCACTTGTTGTAAATACGATTCCCATGTTTTCAGTGTCTACATTAACAATAGTAGCACCCATTTCATACAAATGATTGTTTCTAATCTCCATAATCTATTTAATTTAAAATTAATAATCTATTTAAATATAGGCAATTTTCACTGGTTATATTTAAACTATTCCATTGTCCTCAGCTATCTAACGTTCTTTCTCTTTTTAACCCAAATGATTAATTTTAAGGTAATTACGCTATTTAATAGAGTTACTGAGAGTTGTTTAGTACCTATTTAGTTGTCAGGCTTAGAGATTCGAACTCCTTAGACTTATTCACGTACGCATTATTCGTCAATCTAACCTTCCCTCGGCAGATAACAGTTCCCACACTGTAAGTCACCTGTTGTACCATAATTTAAAAAACTATCTATTCTCACGAACCAATAGTTTTTATTGCTTGATTTTTCATAACTCTAAATATTACAAAACAGAATTGTGGGAATAGTGGGACTCGAACCCACACGCTATTAGAGCACTAGATCCTAAGTCTAGCCTGGCTACCAGTTACAGCATATTCCCTTGTAAAGTATTGTAAGATGAATTTTAATTATCAAGTTATTGTATATAATGACTGTCATATTGGATTCGAACCAATGTAGTAGGTTTTGCAAACCTAAATCACTCAGACAATGGCAGTTATATTCATATTTCTTGCGGAAGCAGAAGGATTCGAACCTTCGGAACCTTTCAGTTCGGCACGTTAGCAGTGTGCTGGTTTAAACCACTCACCCATACTTCCATACAAGGGATTTTATATTTCAATTGCTGTTCCCTTCTTCAATTGATTTGCAACTCCAATTGATATGATTCAGCAATAACAACCTGTACCAAACAAATAGGACGATTCGTTTAAATAACTTTGTTATCCATCATTAATTATCTCTCGGTCCTTTTCCGGTGCCCATGCAAGGTTACCTATGTAATTATTGGTTTTGTCCAAATTCTACCTTCTTACACACGATCAATAGAAGCATTTACATGAATCTTTGATTATCCAGATGTTAATGATGTTGAGTTTCTCATGCCTTATACATTCTCAGGAGAGATCTCTTGACTACCATGTGGTCACGTTAGGGACTCGAACCCTGTACTACAGAACCACAATCTGTCATGTTACCAATTACACCAGACGGACCATAATGGCTTCCTATCTTCACAGACTAGAAGCCCTTCCAACTCTTTAACGTTTTTTACATAATCCGCTGATTATGCATAATTTAAGACCATTTAATTTGTTTACGTATGGCGCAGCACTAATAAGACTCGAACTTGTTTTTCCATCTTGAAAGAATGGCGTCCTAACCAGGTAGACGATAGTGCCGAGTAGATTCTCTATCTTCACAGACTAAGAATCTTTAATTTTGTCAAATTGATTTCTGTTAGGTTATAATTTCTATGAAACGAAAAATAGATTTGTAGTGTTCCCTATGGGATTCGAACCCATGACCCTCGGATTAAAAGTCCGATGCTCTCAAGCCTTACGGAACCAACTGAGCTATAGAGACTGATAAGAAATATTGTATACACTAAGGCATGATTACTTATATGTATTAGTATCTAAATCAATAGCTGCCATACCTGTTTTCCATCTACTATAGATAACTATTTTATGAGGTCTTTTCTTAGAATCATACATTATTTCTAATGTTTTATAATCGTAAGCCTGTACTTTAGAACCACTTTTAGCAGGATAATTATAACTATTAACTAGAGTAACAGTTAGTAATAATCCCATAATTAATAATACTTTCTTCATAATTTTATGTATTTGCCAGTATAAATGATTTTATCAGACACAACTTCACCTTGGGAATTTATAATATATGTAGCACCTTTAGGAATTATAAAAGTTGCTATATAAGCCTCATTTTCAAAAGAGATAGACACATGTCTCCTTCCAAATAACATGGTTTTGAATCTAGTTGCTCTCTTATGATAAGAAGAGTTACATATGAAATGTATCCCAGTATAACTATGGTATGCTTTTTTTATGTTAACTACCTTACACTTAAAACCAAATACCTCATACTCTATAGTAGGTGTATAATATGGAGTATTTACTGTATAATCAAAGCCCATAATAATAGACTTACAAGATTGCTTACCTGCGTCTGATACTATTTTATAAACCTTAAAGTCCTTATCAGCGATTTGAACATTTATATTATTTCTAATTTCAGCCCAACACATAGTTATTTATGTTTAAACCAACTAATATACATAGTAAGAGAGTTCTTAAATCTATTAGCATCATTTAGTAATCCTACTAATGCAACTTGCTCTGCTTTAGGAAGAGTATCAAAATGATTTTTTCTAGTAGGATCTTGAGGCTCTCATACTACATTATATAACTTATCACAAAGAGAGTCTACTTGTTCATAAATAGACTCTATTAATGCATCACGTTCTTTATTTTCCATTTTAACTAATTTATAGTCACTAATTTCAAATCCTGCTTCTGTAGAATCTAAAGACCAAACTTCAGGAAATACATTAAGACTATCGAATGAATGACATTCTACTTCTATGCTGTTAGTAGTTCTATCTATACTGAGAACTTTAAACCACATAGGTTTCTGACATCCCTCCCATGCTTGAGAAAAGATGTCACCTACTTGTAATTTTACTTTGTCCATTCTGAATCAATGTTAAGAAGTCTGAATACATATTTAATATGGTGTAGTAAATTCTCATCAGGTTTCATGTTCTTATAAATCTGATAAGTTAATTCAGCATATTCCTTCTTTTCAAATCGACAAGCCCCAAGTAATCCATTATGAGAACTGATATAATAACCATGCTCATCCTTACTAATTGTGTACTCAGGACCTCTATTAAGTCTCTTTTGTAAAGCATTATACATTATAGTTTGTTTTACTGGACTTAATGAATCAATAATTTTATTTATATCTTTCATATGTTAATGTGTTATTTAATTAAACAACAAAAGAAATAGTGGACCAGCTAGGGCTTGAACCTAGGACCTCCAGATTATGAGTCTGTTGCTCTAACCAACTGAGCTACAAGTCCGAATTGTGTCTGAGGGTCGCTACTTCCTCTCCTCCCTCCTTGCTAGCAGGGTATGCACTTGCCACTAAGACACTTAGCGCTTTAGGCTTTTTAAGGAGCCTTAACTTATTAAGAGTTCTCACATAATTTTGATTAAAGATAAGCAAAATTTTATTTACAACTTGAAAACTGTTCTTATGGGTTGCTGCCACTGGGAATTTCGAAATCCCGACCTGATGATTGCTTTTTACATTCTTACAATGTTGCTATTATTGTTTCTAATTCATAATCTTTTGCGAATGAAATACCTTTTATTTGACCATTAGCAGGAGGAATAAACCTTAATTTTTTAGAGGTACTACATTCATTCTATGGAATCAAATAGCATTTATCTCGATAAGTGGTAGCGAAAAAATCTACATCTTCGGATGTATACTTTTCATTTACACATTTACCATTTACCCGATGAGAACTTCTACAACTAAATTCAATAGATGTTTCTATATCATCAGTTTTCTTAGATGTTTTACATTGTATTTTATAAAATTTTCCGTTTATATCTGCAACGAAATCGTATCTTTCACAATCGCCATAAGGCTATAGAACATTATAACCTAACTTTAAAAAAGCTAGCATACATTCTACTTCAGTTACATTTCCAATTTGCTTACTATTCATAATAAAATTATTTTGAAACAACATTGTAATGCAGAAAAAACAGTCATCTGCTCTTCCTCTGAGCTAAGTGGCAATAATTCTTCACAGTGAATTACTCTGTATGCGTGGTCGTGGATTTTACAAGGGTTTCAGAGATTTGGATTAGCTACTCCTCCTCTCCTACTACGACCATCCTTGTCTAAACGTATCGCGATACTATTGTTTAGAATTTCTTTAATTGTTGCGAGTGTAGGAGTCGAACCTACTATCGTACGGCTTATGAGACCGACATGATTTATAAATATCCGTTTCACTCACTCACGATATTAAAAATCAAATATGGCAGCGGACGTGCAAACTATCATAACCATATTCTAACAATACATTGAGATATCAGAAGGTTTCTGTAAATTGCACCGCCATCTCTAACAACTTCCTAGTTAACAGCTAGGTCCTCTCTATTGTTTGCGTAATATAATGAACTCCAATTTAATAGTGCTCCCACTGTGATTCGAACACAGAACCTACGCTTTAGAAAATCGTTACTCTAATCCGTTGAGTTATAGGAGCAAGTGCAACTAATTATCTGCTAGTTGCCAACAATATTTGGGTAAAAACCAACATGTAATCCTATTTTATGATACCCTACTTATTTAATATTTTAGTTACAACGATGTACCATTTACCTTGATAGTTAGCAGCATCAGTACTAATTATATCAGCACCTTCTACTTTATGTTCAAGATTAATTACATCTTTAAATTCTCTATCCCATTCAACCAACAATTTAGTTGCTTCTTCGGGACTCTTAACCTCAACACTTTGAGTGCTAATGGTTGAAACTCTTTGTAATTTCATAAGCTATAATAGTATTATTAATTATTTCCATATTCTCTTAGCTAATTACAGATATAGTCTAATTAAATAGTGAAATACTAGAAAGGTGTTTCACAACAGCAATCTAGTATATTAACACTATTAATTTTCCAAAGTGAAAAAATGTTAAATATGATACTTATCAATAAATTAGATTTTAATTCACTTTGACAGCTTAGAAACAATACCTGTCAATACAAGCTAATTATATTAATCATTCCCCAAATGTTCGATTAGAAATATCTTCAAGTCTATATATAATATTTTCCAATTTGGAAATTCTATTAAATGTAGGCTTGATAGCTTTCTCTAATGCATCAGCTACCTGTTTAACTAATGCATTATGTGCCTTATCCCTAACTATTTTATCAGCTAACTTAGGGTCGTCCTTATCACTCTCATGTAATGTAATCTTAGCTACATACAGAACAACAGGATTCTCAATAGAAAAACCAAGATGAGTAAGACATTTAGTAAATATCTTAACCTCTCTAGATAACTTAAAGTCAAAACTAAACTTATCTGACTCATACTCAATACTAGATAAATGTACATTCTCCATCAAGCCTAAGATATACGATAAGTCAGCTTTAATAGTGCAGATTGTGGTAGGAACTTCATTCTCTACCTTACGCTCTACTTTATATTGAATATTCTTTAACGTTTGCATTTTTTAATCATTAGAGTTATTAATATGATTCTATTTAATTAGAACTACTATTTTTCAACTTCTCCCTTTCAGCAAATTCCTTCAAGATTTCATCTGGAACAACATCATGTCTTTCAAAATTCTTAAAAGACAAATCATCATTTCTATGAAAACTTGTGTTGTAATAGATTAACCAAACTAACATAAGACAGCTAACTGTAATTATAAAATTAGCATAGTATAACATTTACTTTCATTTAAATAATTAAATCAGTAATCTAACTAATAGTTAATCTAACTATAAGTCAGTATCATAATTATTTCTAACTACGATACTGACTGAGCAAAGTGAGATTTTTAGTCTTTCTTATTATATAGGGTAATAGAAGTATCAATTACTTTCTCTAACACTACGCTAACTAAGTGAGCGAATGTGATAGATTGTTTGTGACCCTCTGAATCAGTTATGTCCTTATTTACTGGTTTTACCCAATAAAGGGATTTCTGAATCTGACACCAACCATGTGCTGTTATCTCATCATATTTATTTTCCTTGATGAGTTGTACAGTCTTGCTCATTACATCATACGATGGTTGGTCATACACATTCACAGCTTCATCAATAGAGACATAAGCAATAGAACACTCATTAGTCTCAATGATTCTTTCAGTATTCTCCATCACCTTGGAGAAACAAACTGATTTTCTCTTATCCAAAGCCTGGATTAAGACGTTTTTGAATGCACCTAACACCATTTCTGGCTCAGGAACAATGTACTTAGCTGCTAATTCTTCATTAACGGCTAAAGTTGATACCAACTGTGGTCCTTCTTGACCATCAAATTTAATCTGTTTCATATTATTATTTATTATTTAATTACTACTGCTCTTATGAGCAGCTATTCCATTTCTTTATTGTGAGTTATATAAAGTTATGACTAACTAGTTATACACATTTTAATGTACTCTGACTTTTACACATTTTCTGTACATACCTGATGAGTTCAGACTATTTTTAATTTGTAAAGCCATTTCATCCTTCCATAATCCCCTATTAAATGTTCTTACATTAAAGTGGGCTGTAAGTTTCTTACCATTATCAAATGTGCATGTAGCCATTACTTCAATCTCGCTAATCCATCCCATAATTCTTTTCTAAGTCTGTTACTAAATATAAAAGATAGTTTAATGACATATCTTAGGTCAACTACTAGTTATACTCTAGAGTGAGAGTAAAATATTGTTAGATATTTCTGAATGTTTTGATGATACAACTAAATAATTAGTAATCTAGAAAGTCAATTACTTTTAAGTTATTATCAGTAAAGACTTTCATTATACCTTTATCAGTACAAGCTATCTCAGCAAATTGTTTGAGTGCTCGTATCATATTGTCTCTTTTTACTGTATCCATACTAATTAGTAATTATTATGTAATATTTGAACTAATTAGTAACCTAACTCCAAATATTTATTTACTAAGTTTTCTGCTGCTCTCTTTTGATATTTTACAGCATTGCTGAGACATATTCTGTATTGATCTAAAATAAGGTCATAACATTTAGTATCGCCTGAAATTCCGAAGCCATTACCTGCCATGGTTTCATCTCTATTATCTTCCCAGAATGGAATATTATGAGTCCAAAGACCATAGATGTCACCTAAATAGACTTCATCCGTTCTCATAGTTGCGATGTCTTCAGTACGAAAGAATCCATACTTACATGGTTTAGTGTTCTCATTCTTGAAGCCATCATTCCATAACTTCTTGTGAATGTGCATCATCTCAATAAGAGAATTACAATTACCAATACTATAGAGATATTGGTCAGCACAGCCTACAATGTGTTGTTGAACATGGAAGTCTATACTATTAGCATTTACTTCCTTTGTCTTGAACAATCTGTTCAATAATGAATTTTTAATAATCTTTTTCATGTTTCTAATCTGTTTAATTAATAGTATTGTTATTTAATATTGTTTCTAATTAAATAGGATATTAGTGAATAACTAAATATATTATTATATAGTTAATCAATCTCATTCACCACGTAAAGGTTTCCTATCCTAACTAGTTATACACTAAATAGCTAATTAGTTATTAGAATGAGATTTTATCACAGCTGGATTGGATGACTGTGAAAGGAATTTCAACCTTTTTAATACTTACTATTGTTCAGTATTACCTACATAAATGGAATTAAAGAGTAATTAAATAACAGAATATACTGCTATTATATATTGTTATAGTAATGATTACTAATCTAATGGCAGTCCTTTATCATGTCTTGATGTAAATAATAAATAAGCATGAGTTAAAGCTGCACATAACACAAAAAACCAGACTACAAAGCATCTGCTATTCAGTCTAATCATGCAATATGTGAGAAAAATTAAGAATAAAATTTCTGCTATTAGACTTACTATAAAGAACGTTTTAGTTGTTATAATGTGATTCATTTTCTAAATTATTTATAGTGTTAATAATATATTATTAATTAGATATTAGCATAATTAGCTAATTTAAATAATGCTATATCTACTTTAACTATTGACATCTTTCTAACAGAGAATTTCCCATTAATTATGAGTGACATCAATTTGAATGTGTCTGGAGTATAATCTAATTCACATTCTCTAATTAGTTGATTAACTGCATAGTTATGTGATTTACGATTAGCTGTTTCCATATTGTGATACTTATATAAATTGTATCTCCAATTCTTGCGTTCTTTCTCTCTAATTTTGTTATTATAGAGAGAATAAACTTGTAATAGTGTCGAATTTCCTGTTATCATATTGTGAATATTTAGAGTTGTTAGTATTATATTTATAGAACTCTAGTTAAGTTACAACCTTAATACAATGCTTTCATTTACTAGAGTTGAATGGGATTATTACAAATCCCATTCATAAAGAGCCTGTTCAGGTGTAAGACCTGAATTAATCTCTCTTGCTACCTCAGTCTCAAGACCATAGCAGGCAGCTACTCTTAATGCTTCTTCTTTTGTCATGTTTTTTATTGTTAATGTGTTATTACTAGATTTTATCGTACGAATCCTGGGACTGATACGATAAATCCGTCTTTTCTAACGCAGTCTGGATGACCAGTAGCTGGTGCTACTAAGTCACCTCTACGTCTCCATATTGGCTTGCTATTGTTTGCAGCTAATACCATAGCTGACACAATATAGTAAACCCCATCTTCTGGTTCTGGAAGATTTTCAATCTCCCCATAGAATACTTTTGAGATACCACAGCAGAAATTGCTAAATTTGTTCTCAACTCGTACCACCTTACCTGATGGATGGTACTCTGTACCATTATTAAGTGTGATTGTATGCGGAGTTAAGTTAATAAACTTTTGTGGAACTAACTCGAAATCTTCACCACGCTCTTGGAAGTCGAGGTCTTGTACCCCTTCCTCTTGGTCGTCAGTGTGAACATCGTAGTTAATTGTGGCATTAACTTTATAGTTACTCGTGATTGTACCAAGTACGTTATCACTCTCATCATCCGGAGCGAAACTAATCACTCTTGTACCATTTTTTAATATATTCTTTTCCATTTTATTTATTAATAATGAAACTCAAAATAGTATTCTTTACGGATACCCTTTGATAAGAAAAACTTAATGAGTCTTCTTACTTGTTCAAGTTCATAGTTAAGAGACTCAAAATCATCAGAAGGTAATACTAATTTACCTTCACATATAATTAGACATTGCACTACCTGATCACAAGTCATCATACGATTGCTGTGGTTATGTACTACTTGTCTATATATTAAAGAGTCCTTAGTATTATCTGCAATATCTGCATAGGTATTAAATATACTTTCCATCCAGTGAAACCATTCAGCAAACTCTTTAGAAAGTTCAGGAGTACCAGTAAATGTACAGTATTTACTGTCAAACTCTGCCAAATTAATCGGCTGTTTTGTTGTTGTGTTAATAATCTGAAATGTCATAGTTTACTTTGTTAATGTATTATATTTGATGTTATTTTTTACATGTTCTAAGAACAGTTTTGTAGTAATTACCAACCATTCTTTGTTTATCCTCAGTTACTTCAGATTTGTCTACTTCAATAACCTTACCATTTAAAGAGGTAGTTATGTAACCTGGCATAAACGCTTTATCTAAATTTTCTATATTGTCAATTTTTAATTATTCATAGATACCTAATAACGTACAACTGTTACTAGGTATTTCGTCCAGTCTCATCAGTATGAATTTTATAGTCTCCTGGCTGACTTATGAGGAAGCGACCTCAAATTGATTTCTAAATCCTCATATAAATATAGTGTCTACTTATGCCTTTAAGTCCATTATACAATGAGAGTTCACACTATTACATCAGTGTTTAACGCCTTATCCCATTATCACTTATTTAGAAATAAGAAAATTTTCTGAGGTGTTTGTGAATACCCTTTAGATACTTCCTGTTAATAACTTACTAAAATTGTATTATTTTACAATTATAATAAGAGAAAAAGTCAACTACCTAATATCGCTTTTTACTTTTTTACTTTAAACTAATTTTCAGTTTAACCGTCTAACCGAATAAAGGACTTAGTGTTGTTTTGTTGTTTGTTGTTGTTTGAATTGCCATAAAGTAAAGTAGTAGTTCTCAATACACCAAATGAGGAAAATAGGGTAATGTGAGCAGATACATTAAATGTCTCCCCTTCTCATACTGCCGTTGCGCGCTTACCTCTCCAGCGTATCTGAAAGCTACTGCAATACTATTATTTTAATTTTGTTATTAAATTTAGCTGTCTTTCCAGCTTGCCAGAATAAAAAAAATAAACATATTGTGAACTAACTCTAATAAATTATTGATGTTGTGTTTTGTTGTTGTTTTGTTAATTACGACAGTTCCAGTACCACTCGTCGACTAATTCGATACCAACCGTCGTCTAAATCATGTAATTCAAAGTAGCCATATTGAGGATGAGGTGTAAATTGTCCACATAATGTAAACTCTCTACCATCATCACTTACAAATGTACTACCTGAATAAGTTCCTTTAAGACAAATAACCTTTTTTGTTCTTACTTTTCTCATATGTTAAAATAATGACATCATCGGCACTTGCTTACAAATTTTAAAATACACACCAGTACAAAATGAACATTGTATCATCGGCACTGGTGTACAAAGACAGTATTTAATAAGTAGGGATTTCTCCCTACCTATTAAATTAGAGTGACCATACGTTTACACGCATCACTCTATGCGCTCCCTTTGCGTAGTCCAAATTGCCTTGACTGACACCACGAGTTGCTACAATAGGACGACAACCCTGAGCCACCAATGTAAGTTCAGTTGGGAGTTGCTTTTTACCTGCTTTTACTGCCATAAAAAGCTCCAAAACGTTTCTTGTTTCAGCGTCCCAGAACTCAACATTTGCAGGGTCAAAGCCCTCAATGTGTTGCGCTGTATGCTCGGTTTCTGTACGAGCTTTGCCCTCTTTTCCGTTGTCCTCCTTAAACGTGCCTTCCCACTTATAGCCCGCTAAACTTGGTTTGATAAGGTTGCGAAGTGAAATGTTACGACCATCGGACAACTTAGCCGCAAAGAAAGTGTTTTGTGGAACTTGTGTGCCATTTACATTTGCGTAAACGACAACAATCTCAACTTCGCCTGTCAAGTGAATAGTTTCTCCAATAGTGAAACCATTGCCTCCTTCTTGGCGTGTCTGCATCTGTTTCCAGGCGTCATCAGTTAACTCATTAAGACCCGCAGCTTTGCGGATTTTATTCAATTCGTCAAACTGCTTTTTCAAATCGGCTGTACTTGCTTTAAAATCTTTCATATTCTTCTAATTTTTAAATGATTAAATTATAATATGTTTATTTTTTTATTCAAGTATGAGGGAGGGACTAAAGTGGGTGTCCACCGTAGATTTAAAGACCCCCGTAGATTTAGAGACTCTGTATATATATTTAGCATGCGAGTATCTATTATATATGTGCATAATAGCACTTTCTTATATTAACATTTTTTAACTTCCCATTTTTTGACATTTACCATTATGGTTATATGTGATTCAGAAGAGATCATATCTAGTTAAAACTTAAATAAAAATGAAAAAGAATTTAGGAGAATTAATAGAACAATTAATGTCTGAGCAAGATATAAAAGAGTTATTAATAGCTTCAGACCATAATGAAGATTATAGTTATAATAAAGATGGATTAAAAGTAGAAATAAAACATACAGATAACTCAAAGACAATTTCTATTACTTATGACAATCCTATTGAAGCAATTAAGAATGATTTTCTATCAAATTTAGAAAACATAAGTGATGAGGACTTCATAGCAATTTGTGAGTTTATTGGTAAAGAAGAACTAAACCATATTCAAAATTTGATTGATTCTGATAATCAGAAAGATGTTGAAGATGGTATTAATATATTTAAAAGAAATGTTTATAATTATGTAGAGGATAAAATTAAACATTTAACTAATCTTAAATTACATATTTCTAAATTTTAACTTATTTTATAAGCTTAAATAGTAAATATGAAACACAGCTAGTTTAGTAACTAGCTATACTGGGGTGTGGTGTAAAGGTTTTAAGTCATAGGGGTCTCTAAAACCCTTGGTCTGAGTTCGAGTCTCAGCGCCCCAACTAAATTGAGTTATTTATGATTATAGCAATTTATAAATTAAATGGAAAGCTTCTTAAAACAACTAATTTAGAAAAGAAATTAAGAAAACTCAGGAAATATTCTTCTGAAATAGAAATACTTTTTAAAGAAGAATACGAGGGGGATTTAAAAGAAGCAGAAAATTATTTAGATTTTATAATTAAAAAAAATTATGTAATAGATGAAGAAGAGGATAATGACATAGTTTTATTACATCATTATATAAATAAGAAAACAAATTATTCAGCTACAAGTATAAAGAATGCTGATAATTATTTATTAAATCAAGGATATGAACAAGTTGATTAATACAAAGAATGCCGAACAAAATTTAAATATGTCTGATACATTATATAAGAGATACTTAAATATAAAGTCTAAGCAAATTAAAAAGGAAACATCTGATTTAATTGATGAATCATTAGATATTGATTTACAAGATACTCAATGGTTCTTAAATTGGATGGATTCAATAAATGAAGAGAGTGTAAGATATTAAGCTAATAATTTTAGTTTTTCCATATTGTTTTCAAACGTTAAAAGGGAAACTTAGTTGTGAAACTAGGCTTCCCTTATTTTTATATTATAGTAATTATAACTTCATATAATAACCATCCAACAGCTACTCCTATACTATCTAACAATACATAATCTACTCTTCTATTACTATAGAACTTCCATACAGCATATACAGTATTAATAAACAAAGCAGATAATATACTATTAAATATAGCCACTAATATAAATATAACTACTATATCTAAACATCTTATATTTAATAATATATGTTTTATATTAAACATATTACTCATCTTTCTATTTTCTAAAAATTCCTGTAACACTATCTATACCTAATAAACCCATACAACAATAGAACATAGTATCTATCATCTATGGTGCTTCTATCTAATTAATAGTACAGTATACTAAAGTAATTAAACCTATTAACCATCCTAATATACCACACACTCTTTTACTACTTATTCCTGTATGTGCAGTAATTAATTCAATTAAAAACTCTTTCATTTAATTATTACAATATACTTATATAAATTATTAACTAAATCTAACTGCAGCTCTGTCTGGACCTATGTGGAAATGTTTTCCAGTAGCTCCAGTTTTAGCCATCATCTAAGGAGTAGTTTCATCTAGTATTCCCCAATTTCTCATTCTAAACCATTCTTTTACATCCTAATTATTAGCTAATATATTTCTGAGATTGGCAAATGCTGAATCACTTTTATCTACTCTACCATTAACTAGTGGCTAAATATCATAAGCCATTGGATGTCCATGCTCATCTAATTTATTATGATTAGACTATTTACCAGATTTAGTTTTACCTCCTCTGAATCCATTCTTACCTCTATATCCAGATGAAATCTAAATAGGTAAATTATAAGTTTTAATTAAATCTTCAAAACTCATATTAGCTAAATTACTATTCTAACTAAACTAGTTATTAGTTAATGGCTTCCAGCCTGCAAAACCCTGATTAGATTTATTCTATTTAGTTATGGGTAACTGAAGAGTATCTATAAAAGGGTCATTCTAACTATCTATATAATTAGTCTAATCAGACTATTCTATATAAGGATAATTAGTTACTGGTTTATATGATACAAATAAATCACTTAACTAGCTATTCATATTCTAAATAATTTAATATTTCAGTAATAGTATGAGGCTCTGTTAATAAATAGTTTTCATCTTTTAACTAATCTAAAAGACCTTCCCCAAGTGTAATATACATTTTAAAATTTTAAATATTTATTCCATAACTATCGGTCTCTTTCATCTATAAAATCTAAAAATTCTTGCAATTCATTTAATTGTATATTTATATCTTTCATACCTAATTAATATTCTAATTATATAATCCAGCTATTAATGGAAGACCATTTGTTTTATTCCACTAATTAATTATCTATTTATTTTTATCCCTTCCCCTATTTATTTCAGTATTATAGAAAGCTGGTCTAGTATTATAATTCTTCTGTTTTAATCCCTATTTAAACTATCCAAAGTTCTAGACATTCTATAAGTTTTTATATCTACCATTAGTTAGACTATCAGTTGCATTTTTAGTCCATCCACCTAAGTTAGAAGCTCTTCTTCCAAATGAATAATATTTACCAGGTCTTCCATCTTCTACAATAGATAAATGTGAAGTATCAAAAGCTGCCTACTGTGGAATACCCTAATTAACTAATGCGATATATCTCTATAACACTTGAGGCTATGAATTATTAATCTAAAAATTTCCACCCTACTAATGTTTTTTAATTGTATTAGGATAAATTTTTATCTAATCGTAAGTATTATCTATATATTTTCCATGTTTAGGAGTTACAGTAATTTCAGGCAGCACAACTCCTCCTTTATATATCATGGTAGTTTGACCATCTGGGTAATTATCAGGAGCACCAAACAATGTAAGATTAGGGTTATTCATTCCGAAGTCGGTCATGTAAAATTTTAAACCATCTTTACTAAATGTGCCCCTTTTAGGGTGAGTTGGATGATTAATTAGTTTTACTCTATCATCACGATGCTAATCTTTTCCTGTAGGTTTATATTTGCTGAATAAGGCAGTGTTGACATTATTATAATTTCCATTTCCATACTTCTATTCTGAGCCATTATCATAAATAGCATCAACTAATGCTCCTGTAGTAAAACTTCCTCCCTACTAATAAGTGATAGGATGATTCTTCTTTAAGTCTTTTGTTTTAAACCATCCATTATCTAATATTGATCTATGACCATTTGGCTTATGTACTTCACCACCATCTCCATGCTTCCACTTCTTTGCATTCTAAGCAAATATGGCTCTCTTTCTAGTTAGAGGATTTTTACTGTGAGTTAATTCTTCAGTAGTTTTACCTGTTCTCTTTTTAGTTTCAGTAAATTTCCCTCTATTTTCTTTCTTAATGTGTATTCCTGAACCATTAGCTAACATCGGAATACTAAATAATTCAAAATTATTCATTAATTATTAATTTACGTTAATTATTTAATCTTCTATTTGTATTTCACATATTATAAATATATAATAGTGTATGAAAAAATAAAAGTTAATAGATTATAAGTTAAATGAATAATGATTATGTTTTATGAATGAATTACAAATTGACAAACAAAATGGTAACATTGGATTTAATGAGGCAGCTCATAAATATTTCGATTTAACTGACCCCTCAATTAAATTTACATCTGTAACAACTATGATTGAGGAATTTGCTCAACCATTTGATAAGGAATTTTGGTCAGCTTATAAAGCTATGGAAAAGTTACTAGATGCTGATAGCTGGAAATTAGAAAAGAAGTCACTTTTATCTACAAAGAAATTTGATAACTCTTTACTTGAATTACATGATATAGATATTAATCTATTTAATAAGACTCAGCAAGGAATCCTAGATGATTGGGATGCTGAAAATAGAAGATCATGTGAAAGAGGCACTAAAATACATTCTGAATTAGAAAATTCAATGTATAAAGCTAAAAGAAACATTAATTTATCTAAATATCAAATAGGGGGCAGATTTGAATGTCAAAAAGATAGAACAACTTTAGATTTGGAGAATGCGGTATATCCAGAATATCTTATTCACTGGGATTCACCTTCTGGTAAATTACATATAGCTGGACAAATAGATTTATTAGTTAAAAAGGGTAATTCTATTACTATAGGTGACTATAAAACTAACAAGAAGATAGAAACTAAGAGCTTCTTTGATTCAAAAATTAGAAGTTCAGTTAAGATGAAGTTTCCTTTAAATAATTTAGATGACTGTAATTATTATCATTACTGTCTTCAATTAAGTACTTATGCCTACATAATAGAATCTTATAATCCTGATTTTACTATAGAAGAATTAGTATTAGTTCATTTTGACCATCAAGATAATATGACAGTTTATAAACTACCATACCTTAAAAAGGAAGTAGAAAGAATGTTATCTTTTTATGAGAAAGAACATTTACTAGCTGAACGTAGATTAAAAAATAAACGAATCGAATATTAATATGATATTAAATATATTAGTTACCTTGATGGTCTCTTATATCGTATATAGAGCTATCTAGGAACTATTTAAATAAATATATTAATTACATGGAAGAATATATTACTAAGCGTACTAAAATATGTAGAGCATGCCCTATATGTGATCAAGAAAATGAGATTTGTAATGCTCATCTTTATTTAAATCCTATTAATAATGATGTAAATACAGAACCTAAAGAAGGATATTTAAAAGGATGTGGCTGCCATCTAAAATGGAAGATAAATAATAAAAATAGTCACTGCCCTTGTGGGAAATGGGATTCTGAAAACTAAATATGAATATACTAATTAAATGGTTACATGGTATTTTAACTAAACCATTAACTATATTAAAAAGCATTTACTTTAATATAAAAAATAAACATCAAGATTTATCAGATTATAGATTATCTATATGTAACCAATGTGAACATAAACTGACTATTAAATTTGGAGACATATGTGATCAATGTGGTTGTATATTAGAAAATAAGACTAGATTAAATGAAGAGAAATGTGATTTATGTAAATGGTAAATTACAGTAATTTATTAATTAAGTAATTTGAATGATTATGGATTTTAGAAATGAATTAAATGGTAATGAGAAAGTAGCACAAAATCTTATAGGAATGGAAAGTACAGGAACACCTATAGTAGTTAATGGACAAAGAGCAGATATTATTTTAGCTAATGAAAAGAAAGCTAAATTTAATACACAAGTAGATGAATATGTAGACAAGTTTGAAAAACACAATAAAGCTCTTGAAGACTACGCTAAGGAAATCTCAAAGGACATCAATGGTTTAGAAATATTACCAATGGGTTCTTATGCACTAATTAAACCTTTTGATGAAAATCCATTCCAAAAAGTAACAGTAGAAAGTGGAATTATTACTGACCTTGGCGGATTTACTCCACAATATAAGAGTGAGGAAGATGGTCAAATACATGAATGTGAACAATTTATTAAAGTTGGAACAGTTATTGAAACAGGTTATAAATGTGAATTTTTAAAAGAAGGTGATGTAGTATTCTATACCAAAGCTAGTGAAGCTATTGTTCCATTCTTCAAGCAAGGTTTTGTGGTAGTAAATGAATCTCGTATCATGGCTATAGTTAACGAAAAATTAACTGAAAGAAGAAATAATATAAAAAAGAAATAATGGAAAACAAGATTTATTTTAGTCCTGGGGATGTTGTAATCTTGCGTTAGCATGACAAGATGCACTCCCCAGCAATGCTTGTTCTTAGAAAAGAACAATCACTGTTTAAAGATAGTCCTGAGTTAAAAGGATTAAGATGTAGATGGTTTACTGATTCTGGATTAATGTAGGAAGCAGTATTTAATACTAAGGATTTAATACTTATATAATTATGGCATGGAAAACAGTTAATGCAGCATAGTCAACAGACGCTCAAAGTCAAAATGCTAATGGTAATATTTAGTATAATCCTCAAGATAAATCTTACCGATTAGTAAATGACAATGGAATATTTTATTCTAATGGCAGATTCTTTTCTAGATTTGGAGCAAAGGGTAATTATGACATAAATACAGGAAATTTTTTAAAGAAAAAAGTAAATAAACCAGCTGCTTCTGTAAAATAGCAGTCTTCTGCTGGATCCAAAGATATAGTATCTTAGGTGACTAATCCTAACTATTTATATGGTTATAAAGATTAGGTAAATAAATAGAATAAAATTCCTACAAATTCTCCTGCTACTAACAAATCAAGAACTGCATTAGCTCCAAAAGCTCCTGCATCTAATTCATGGATTAATAAGGGTAGAGGAATATGGAATTATAATGGAGTATCTCAAGCAGATGTAGCAAATGCTTATAAGACAGGAGATTTCAGTAAAGTAGGAGATTACCTATCTCAACATAGAGATTTAGCTAGTTATTTAAATAATGTTTATAGTAAGAGAGGAGGTAACTAGTTTAATTCATCTACAAATCCAACTAAGTAGGCAACTCCTATTTAGGGAACTCCAGGATATGGTATTCATGTTGGGAATGGTGGAGTAACTTTATCTACTCCAAATGGTCAGACCACAGATATAACTAATTCACATAATGTATCTACCCTGATTAATAATGGTAATTACAAAGCACCAAATTTAGGAAGTATACCTACTAATTAGTAGAAAAATACACCATTAAATAGTTATTCAAAACTTACTGAGCATAACTTTAATAGGAGTGATATTAGATAGGGTATGAGAGATAATGGGCTTAATCCTTATGATTATTCAGGTTCAGATAGAAAATAGTTAAGAACATATTTAAATAATCCTACAACTGATAACTATACTCAATCTGTAGGTAAAATTGTAGAAGATAGTAAAATCTAGCAGAATATGTTAAATAATGCTGTTTAGAATTAGACTAGTAAGTATCAATTAACTAAACCTAATTTAGCTAATTTAGGATATGATCCAAGTCAGAATAATTAGTTAGTTAGTTTAAAATTTAAACAAGGAGGACAGATGTTCAAATATCAACAAGGAGGTCAAACACAATAGACTAATGGATAGCAAGATATAACACAACAAGCTATTGCTTTAGTTCAAGCAGCAATGCAAGGAGACTAGTAGGCTAATTAGACTATTTAGTAGATTACATAGGCTGCATAGCAAGGAGATTAGCAAGCATTACAAATAGCACAATTACTTCAAGCTATTATTCAAAAAATGCAAGGTTCTCGTAAAGCAAGACTTGGTGCTAAACTTAATTATTTTAAATAGGTTAGTGAATGTCCAGAAGGTCAAGAAGTAGTATATTTTAAAAAGGGTGGAGAAATCTGTAAAGTATGCGCAGGTAAAAAGATGCAAAATGGAGGAAAGTCTGACCCTATTAAAGAATTTAAGAAAAGAAAGAATCGAAAAGAAATTGGTAAAGATGATACTAATGTAGCTCCATGGAATTATAAAAAGAAGAGATAATTAAAACATATGTTTAATGTTAATGATTTATGAATGTATTTAATTATGATAGTGACCATCTTTAGCTAGAAATAAATGAGCCTGAGATTCTTTTAATTAAGGAGTTTAAGGCTCTTCTAGATAGAGATAAAACTAAAACAAAAACTAGAGTAATTAAGGAACTTACTTACATTTATTTAGCCCTTGATTGGAAATCTTAGTATGCTAACTACTCTGAATAGGAAAGACATGAAGAAGCTCTTGCTGATAGTGGTTTAACAGAAGAACAATTTAATGACCCAATATTTAGAGAAGCTTGTCGTAAATATAGAAAATTACAAGACTCTAATAAATCTATTTAGTTACTAGGAGCAGCTAAAAAGGCAGCGGACTAGTTAATTGATTATTTTGATGTTATAGTAGATTTAAATGAACGTGATATAAATGGTAAGCCTGTATTCTCTGCTGAGAAATTTATGAAGGAAGTAGCTTAGTTAAGTAATGTACATGAACAACTAGTTACTTTGGAAAAAGAAGTAAAAGAATCAGTATCACAAGAATCTACTACTAGAGGTGGTGTTAATACTGGTTATGATCCAGGTGATATTTAATAATTAATTATTATGACGAAGAAGAAAATATTACCTACTGAGTTATAGTTAATAGTTGATGATATTAGAAAAAAATAGCAGGAAGAGGATTATCAAGAAGTACAAGAATTAATAGATAATGTTAGATTAGAAAGATCTAATGATAAATCTTATTGGGATGTTCCTATTAACTAGGAAATAACTTGTTTTGATCCAACTCTCAGTTATGAAATAACTGGATATAGACCTATTGATGAAACTCATAGTTTAGATTTTAATCCTGATTGGTTTACAGAAGTACGAGAAGTATTTAAAAGAACTGGTAGATACTGTTCTTACTTACCAAGAAGTAAACGTTGGGATGCATTTTGGAAGGAATAGTATAAAAGATGTAAATATGGTATGACCTCACATGGTTATACTATTACAGGTGATAACTATTTCTTCCTTAATTTTTATTAGTTGCCTGTTGTAGATTAGGATGAAGCTGCAGGTAGTGGTACTGAAGATAACTTCCCTAATTTTATGGCTTCCTAGTATATGTTCTTTCATTATTTATAGATGTGTAGAGTATTAAGACGAAATGCTTGTCTTATGAAAGCACGTTCTATTGGATTTAGTGAGATTATGGCATCTATTGCTGCTAGAATGTATACAGCTATTAAAAAGAGTAGAACTCTTATTACTTGCTTTAAAGACGTATATTTAAAAGGTACTTTTAGTAAGGTTGACCACGCTCTTACTTTTCTTAATATGAATGCAGATGGATTCTTTAAACCAAGACTTAAAGATACTGCATTGGAAATTAAATCTGGATTCTAGGTAAAGAAAGATGGTTAGTTTGTTGATGATGGTTGGCAATCAGTAGTTAAAGGAATACTAGCTGATAAACCTTCTAAGATTCGTGGAGACCGTGTTGATTTACTTATATATGATGAAGCAGGTTCTTGGAATGATTTAACTACTGCAGTTGTTCAAGGTAGGGCATTATGTGAAGTTTAGGGTATTATTAGAGGTATTTAGGTCTATGGTGGAACTGGTGGTGATATTGGTGCTGCCCTTGAAGGACTAAAAAAGATATATTATAATCCTAAAAGTTATAAGGTACTACCTTTTAGGCACTCTTGGACACAAGATGGGGCTGTTGCTGAAACAGGTTTCTTTATACCATATTTCTTACAATCTCTTAATCCTGAATACATGGATTCTAGAGGAGTATGTAACTAGACTGAATATAAGAAAATGCTAACTAAGGAGAGAAATGAGTTACTATCTGTGCCTGATGATTATGTAAAGCATTGCGCTGAGTATTGTTGGAATGCAGAAGAAGCATTTACTCTTGAAGGTTAGAATAAATTTAATAAAACTATAATAGCTAATTAGTTAGCTAATATAAGACTTCACAAAATAGGACCTAAACCACAAGTAGGATTATTAGACTATACTTATAAGAATAATAAACATACATTAGATAATGTAGATGGTTTTAGATGGATTCCTGGTGCTGGTAAGGTTCAGATTTTGGAACATCCTGTATGGTCTCCTTTATATAAAGAATAGATTGAGAAGTAGAAAAAGGAAGCTGAAGAACAAGGATTGGAATTTACACCTTAGACATATCAAGAGATGAATGATATGTATGTTGCAGGAATTGATGGTATTGATATAGGTGCTAATTAGACTTCTAAAGAAACCAGAGATCCTTCTGACTTTTGTATAGTTATTAAAAAGAGGGCATTTGGAATGAATGAACCTTAGTATGTAGCTATGTATAAAGATAGACCTGCTAATATTAGAGAAGCTTATAAGATAGCTATGTGTATGTGCCGTTACTATAATTCTAAGATAAATATAGAAGCCACTCGTATGGGAATGGTAACTTGGGCTAGAGAAAATAAGTGTCTTCAGTATTTTATGAAAAGACCTAGAGCAACTCTTACTGATATTAAATATGGTACTACTAAATAGTATGGTACTCCTGCTACTAAAGCTATTATAGAATAGTAGACAGATTTAATAGCTGATTTTGTAGAAGATTATGGACATACTATATGGTTTGAAGAAATGTTAGAATAGTTAAATAACTATAATGACGAAAATAAAACTAAATTTGATATTATTGCAAGTTTAGGTATGGTGGAATTAGCAGACCAGGAGCTTTCTGGTAGATAGCCTACTAAAGTAGATAAAGAAGTAGAAGAGTTCTAGGATATAGGATACTATATAGATGAAAAAGGATATAGACATTTTGGAGCTATACCTAAGAAACCTATATAGTAGATATTAATTAATTAGGAAAAATAGGATGACTCATACAGAATTGAAACAAGTGATCCGAGATTATTATAGGACACAGTTCTAGGTGGATTTTATAGGAGATATTCAAATTACTGATTTAGATCCAGTAGGATATAAAGTTGCTTTGAATCTTAATCACGCTGAAAACCCAGTAGTTTATATAGCAGATTTACCAGATAAAGAATTTATACCATATATAAAGGAGGAGCTTAGAAAAAGTAAATTACATGAAGTAAAATTCTTTAAAGCTGTTAAAGTACAACCTCCTAAACCAACTTTATGTTATGACAGAAAACGAATTAATAGATAAAACTAATGAAATAATCTCTGAATTAGTAGTTAATAAAACTAAATTATAGAAAGCGTTTAATTACTATAATGGTAAAAGAGACAAAGAATAGTTTAGATATTTAGAAGAAAATTGTGGTATAGGAAGTCCAACTTCTGTAAATTTTACTCCCTTATTAAAGAAGCATGTAGATGCTTTAGTAGGAGAATTTTTGGGAACACCTATACTTCCAAAAGTATCTTGTAAAGATAGTAGAACTATATCTAATATAGGTAGAGAAAAATAGATAGAGCTTACTGCTAGAGTTACTACTTTTTTAAAAACTCATTTAAATAATTCATTACTTAGACTTATAGGAGGTAAAGATATTGTTGATAAAAATATCAAATAGTAGTTAGATAAAATAATAGATGAACTTGATTAGTCTTTTACTTCACAATATGAAATAGCAGCATAGAATATACTTTAGTATATAATGCAATCTTCTGAAACTGATTTCATAACTAAACTTAGATAGTTATTTATTGATTTATTAGTTACAGGTTACTGTTATTTTAGAATCAAACCTTCTTTAAATAAAACTAACATAGAAATAGAAGTACTTAATCCTCTTAATACTTTTGTCGATAAGAATCCAGAATCTCCTTATGTAAAGAACTCTAATAGAAGTGTTGTTAGACAATGGCTTACTAAGAGTTAGATAATAGCTAAATATGGTAAAGAGTTATCTAAGGAAGATATATAGAAAATGAAAGATGATTGGACCGATGATAGTATAGCTAGATATAGAAGAGCTTACGGTCCGGTTGTGTCTATTGATGAGGATAGAGAAGATGATGAAGATATAGATTTACTTCCAGGTTATCCAGATGATGACTCTTATAAATATAATTATATTCCTGTTTATGATGTAGAATGGATTGAAACAGATTCAAACTATACAATGCAACGATATAATTGTATTAGAATAGGTGAAGAATTCTATATATTAAGAGGATAGGATAATAATGTAATTAGATGTTAGGATAATCCTAATTATTGTACTCTTACAGTAAACGGTGTTTATTTTCTTAATAGAGCACGTCAACCTTATAGTCTAATATTAAAATGTGCGCATTTACAAGACTAGTATGATGTCCTCAATTATTATAGAGATGCTATTCTTGCTAATAGTGGAGTAAAAGGTAGTATTATTGACATTTCTATGATTCCTACTTTTTTAGGACCTGAATATGCAGCTAGAATATAGAAATGGATTGCATATAAAAAGTAGGGAACTATGCTTATAGACACAGCTTAGGAGGGAAGAAATGAAAATGGTAATGCCCCTTTAAATACTATATTTAATGGTTACGATGAATCTCTTCCTGCGCAAGTTATTCAAGCAATTGATTTAACTATTTAGTCTATTGAAAATACTGTATCTTCTATTACTGGAGTATTTAGAGAAAGGCTAAATGGTATTGAACAACACGATGCTGTAACTAACATTAAATAGGGAGTAACTAATTCTTTTACTATAACTAAACCAATCTTTCAATAGATGGACTTAGTAGTTAATTAGTTATTAACTGATTGCCTTAATGAAGCTAAGATAGTTTATAAAAAAGGTATCACAGGAACTCTTATATTAGGTGAAAAATATTAGAAAATATTTACAGCACTTCCTGAACACTATACTTTAACAGACTATGATATTCATATAATATCTAGTACTGATATTATGTAGGATATGTAGACTATTAAATCTACACTTCCAGATTTAATTAAATCTGGTTTAGTTAGTGCTGATATTATATTTGAAGCCCTTACAGCTAAGAGTCTTACTGACCTTAAATATAAGGTACAAAAAGCTATTGAAAAATAGAAAGAGGAAAATAATTAGATACAACAGTTATAGTCCAAATTGGAAGAGACTAGTTAGTAGTTATAGCAGGCTCAATAGGAATTATAGAAAGCATAGTAGAAGATTCAATAGCTAAATGAGTAGAAGATGCAGCTAGATCAATCCAAGATATAGTTAGAATATCAAGTTAATTGGTTTAAAGCTCAAACTGATAGAACTTATAGAACTAGATAGTTAGATATAGAGGATGAGAAAACTAAGATAGAGCTTGCTTAGTTACATGATGGAAATCCTTATAATGATAAAATTAGACAGTCATAATGGCAACACAATTATATGATTCAGAAAGTCAAGCCATTTATCCTAATACCTAGGCAGATGCAGTATCAGTAAATACTGGTAAAACAGATATAAATAATGTACAGTCAGCTATTTAGGATTTATATAAATAGGTAGCTAATAAAAACGGAGATTAGGCAGCTATATCTAATCTTACATTTGAAATATCTTATTTAGTGTCTAATATTTCAGATACTGAGCAGATAAAGAATGAAACATAGTGGAGTAACACTTTTTAGCTACCAACTACTAATAAACCTTATGCTTGGAAACGTACTGTTATAGGATATACGGGAATTGCAGAAGCAGATAAGAAATCTGTATATGAAATAGTAATTGCAGATATAGCCGAAATCAATTAGTCTTTATATATAGCTATGGATAATACAAAAACTCCTAGAATATATTATCCATAGGCATATAAGGAGGATGATACTCCTTATGATAATTTACAAGCTTCTATAACTAATATTATAGATGAAACTAAAAAGAGAGATAATTCAATGATATGGAGTGAATCTCCAGTAAGTATTAGTGCTTCCGCCCCTTATGGATATGTAGCTACCAGAATTAGAAAAAATGGTACTTGGACTGAATTTGTTATAGGTTTAAATTCTAAATGGTCTTATGATAGTAAAATGATAGTTAAATACACGTATACTCCATCAAGTTCATCCCCTTCTATAGATAGGACTAAGGATAATCCTGGAGATATATGGAAAGATCAAGTTACAGGTACTGGTTATCTTTGGATGATTACAGCTACTAGAGTAAGTACTAATTATGCACAAGATGATTCAGGTAATATTTGGAGCGAACCACAATTAATATCAGTAATTCAATAATGGAATTTAATATTGATATTTGTAATACTATTTAGGGAGGTATAACTATATTAGATTTATCTAAAGAATATAATTAGTATCTCCCTGAAAACAGTATTGATTCTAGTGTTTATGAAGATACTTTGCTATTTAAATATAGTGATACAGTTACAGTAAATTCCCTGTTATATGTGACTACTAAGAATATTAAATATATAGATGCTTTAATTCATGAACACATTAAATTAGACAATGGTATTTTTAAAGATGATTCATGTACTTTCAATATTCTGGAAGATGGCTATTATACGATTGACCATTTTATATTTCCAAATATTAATTGGTACAATTGGTATAAAACGAAAGCTTCTGAAGAATATAAGTAGAAAGTAAATAGAATCTATATAATAGATAAAGGAGTTATTAAAAAAGAAGTAGATGGAGAGTTAATAGAGACTACTTTAAAGGAAGTACTTGAAATTAATTTAGAGGGTACTCCTATTTAGAAAGAAAGAATAGATACTTTCTATACAGGTAATCTTTAGCAATGTTATATTAATTATTGTAAAAGAATATTTGACCATTTACTTAATAAATGTAGAGTTTCTACCTATAACGATGATTTATATGCAAGAGACTTTATTTGGATGACTCTAAATATTATAGATTATTTAATAGAATTTGGATAGTTTATGGATGCAGAAAGAATTATAGAAGAGTTTAATACTTGTGGAGGATTCTGCACTGGAAATCCTGAACATATAAAATCTCATGGTTGTGGATGTTCTAAAGCATAAAGCAATAAGACTATATAGAGACTTATTAAAGCGAGCTTCATATGGTTATAGAGATGATTATACAGATCTTATGAATATAATATGCTTTATTAGTCTTCCAGAAAGATTAGATAATGATGAGTTTATTAAACAAAGACTTTTAAATTAGAATGATACACTCTATTTACAATTAGGTAGGGAAGGTCAATTTAACACCATGTTCTAAAGACCGTCCTATTATAAATGTACCTTTATTTAAGATTAACTATTTAAATGAGTTCCAGACTTAGCTAGAAAAAGAATAGGTAAGACAGAATTTGGGTATTAAGATAACAGGAGATTATATATATCCAAATAAGGAAAATCCAGTTGATACTATTACAGATATAACTAATATTAATGATGCTTTAGATTTTTTAATTACAATAGCTAAATCTTATTAGGATAAAGATATTGAGTCTAAAGTATCTTAGTTAGTTGAGGATGTAAATAGAATTAATAGTTAGATAAATGATGATACAACAGGTATCGAAGCTATTAATAGATAGATAAATACAATTAATGAATCTATTGAAAGGATTAATAACTGGTTAGTTAATCCTAAGGTAGATGCTTAGATTGAAAAATGGATTATAGACCATACTGGTTCAGTAGGATTAAATAAATAGAATAAACTAGGATTTGCTATATCTAAAGCTGATGGTAATGCTATTAATGAAAAAGACGATGGTCTTTATGTAGAAAGTTCAAGTGCCGCTGTTTATAAAACAGATTTAGCTGATTCTACTAAATCCAAATATTAGGTAGGAGGTATTCCTGCAGGAACTACAGTAAAGCAATTAAAAGGTAAAGCTTTCTCTTCTATAATTAATGATATGTTATTTCCGTCATATACTAGAGACCTTATTCAACCTAAATTAACATCTGTTTTAACTGATTAGTTAGTTGAAATGAATACAGCAGTTCTTTAGTTAAATCCTTAGTTTATTTAGGGAGATGCTGGAGAAATGATTGACCTTACTCAATCTATTACTCATAACGGTTAGGAATTTACTAATTCTATTTATAATGATTTGGGAGAATATTCATATACAGCAAATGTTAGATATAATGCCGGAGAATATTTAACTAATGATAGAGGTGAATTAACTAATTAGAGAATAGAAGCAGGTTCTATAGAATTACTAGTCAATATTACGGCTACATATCCTTGGTACTACAACGATAATAAAGGTTAGTTAGTAGCATTCAATACTTAGTCTGATGAACTAACTATTTAGTTATCTGGTAAAGCAACTATTAAATTACCGGGAGTTAATTCTACTATAGATTCATTTAAAGTAGATGGAGGGCTTAGTTATTTAGATGTAAATTTAGATGGATGGGATAAATCTACTGAAGAGATTAATGGATACACTTATTCTGTTTGGACTAAGTAGGATGCATATGTATCTACTTTACCACATAAAATACAATTTACATTAAAATGAAATATACAGGTGATTCTCTACTTGGAGTTTCTTTTGAAATGCAAACTCCAAAACCTTTAGACAATAGATTAGTAATTGATACTAAAAAAGAGTTATATGAGATAAATCCTAATACAGCTTATGAAGGAATGTTAGTAACATGTATTACAGATGGATTTACTTATATGCTTAAAGATAAGTCTCTAATTAAATCACAAGATGGATGGAAATCTGTAGCTATCCAAGTAGTTAGTTTGACTAAAGCTGAGTTTGATTAGAGAAAAGAAAACACTAATTCTGATTATACTCCAATAAATGACAAAATGCCTTATTTAGATAAAGATGTTTATTATTATATCTATGAGGATAGTATGTCAGAAGTTGGAGACTTCTATGTAACTTAGAATTAGTTTAATTAGTTAAATAAGTTAATAGGATTAAAGGCAGATGCTTCTGCACTTAATACTTTTAAATAGGAAACAGAAGGTAAGTTTAGTTCTCTTAATAATTAGTATGTGCCTTTATCATTTTTAGATGGTACAGGTAAAGGTACACTCTCTGCAACATTAGCTAGTTATTATACTAAATAGGAAGCAGATGGCAAATTTCTAACTAAAGAAAATTTTGGAGGAGATACAGATTTATCATTTGTTAAAACTAGTTAGTATAACTCCGATAAAGAAATTATTAATTAGGAAATCGCTAAGAAAATAAATTCCAAATCAGATGCTGAACTTAATAGTTTAAAAACTAAGACTATCGAATTAAATGGTAAATAGATAGCAGTTTAGCCAGAAGGTCTTTATTTTGGAAGTAAAAGGTTAGCAGAAACAGAAGAAGTTCCTGATTGGGCTTGTATACCACATTAGCAGTATTTACAAATGCTTAATGAAGGTAAATTAGAAGAGGGTAAATACTACTTAACTTATGGTGATGATATTGATGATTCTGGATATATAACTATGGCTAATCTGGAATAGAAATATATGTCAGTTAGGAATGCAGCAAGTTTAATAGATTAGTAGGTAACTGAGAAGATAAACTCCCTTGTTCAAGTGAATGATGGAGTCTTAGTCATTTCTTAATAAGAACTCCTACAAATTAGCTTTAATTGCATTGAAATACATTCCATTTATCACTGCAACTATAATGTATATTCATGTAATTCTAGCACTTTTTGCCAAACCTTTAATAATAGCAGAAATGTTTGCAGGATGTTCATTATTGCCAACTATAATTATTTATCTGATGGCTCATGTATTAAGGTTTTGCTGGGTACATAAAGGATTAATACTTTATACGGCATTGATAGATGGATGTATTACTTATAATAGATATTTTTAGTTCACCAGTAAAGAAATACATGAATGGGAAGCTTTTATAGTTGGAACATTTTTGATATTCTATACAATAATATTTAAATTTATATGGAAGAAATCGCTTGGGTAAGTGGAAGATATAGACCTTTAGCTAAAGATGCTTTTTTAAATACTCTTAGGGAATTAAAGACTTCAATAAAAGAGATTTAGGGAATTGATGTTTGTGTCTAGGACAATACCATTAAAATAATAAATAAACATGGTAATTAACCTACTATAGATATTGTCACGTAGTCTAAAAGGTTAATATAACTATAGCTACTGAAGAACCTTCTGTTGAAGTTGCAGGAATCAAGTTAAGTGTATATATTAATGGAGGTAAAACCCCGCAATATTATACTAATGATTCAGAAGGTAAAGTATCATTTACGGTATCTAGAGGTGATTATTACTAGATAGAATTTCCAGAATATACTAAAGTTCAACCTATATCACCTATTGGATATACTGCCACATTAAGTAATGAAGATATAAATGTTACTTATTTACCTTATGTTGAAACTACCAGTAAGAAAGTCATAATTAAAGTAAATAAGATAAAAGATGGTATTGAAACAGCATTGGTAGATAAGGAAACAAATATAATTATTGATAAAAAGACTACTTCTTATACAATAGATGCTAATGTACAATATATAATTTGGATTCCTTTTGGAAAAGAATATACTATATAGGTAGCAGATTCAGATGGATACTATGTAGATTTCAGTAGAAATACTAAAACATTTACTGCAAATATTGCATAGAGACAAATAGTGTTTAATGCAAGTATTTATCTGACAGGTATATTTTTGGTAAATAATTAGAATGAACAATACAATATAGATGATTGGAAGAAATTAGGATATACCGGTGATGATGTAGTTGGTATTAGAATAAGTACAGATATATTAATAGCTAATAACTCTACTTATATAATACCTATAAAAGTATTATTTAAATTAGATAAAAGAGATACTTATAGTTTAATTAATTATTATTTATTACAATGGATAATATAATTTATAAAGTAAATTTAAAAGGAACTGAATATTAGGTGGCAGCTACTTATGATGCTTCTAATAATAATATAGAAGACACTTATTCGAAGAAATCTGATATTGGTACTCCTGAAGATTTTGTTTTTACTCTAGCAGATGGTACTAAAGTTACTAAGAGTATAAGAGTATTAAATACAGTTAATAGTTAATATTATGATTGAAGATAATGTTGTTGGAGTTTAGATACCCGAAGGAGAGGTAACTCGTATAGAAGATAAAGATGGTAGATTATTATGGTTTAAAAAGGAATCTACTATATGATATATTATAATGGGCAATTAATTTCCGAAGTTAATGAGACTTTTCTAAAACTAGTTAATAATGTTGGTAAAGTTACAGAAAGAGCTATTGGTGCTATTTATAAAGGTTCTCAATTAGTATTCTTAACTGTAGCTAATGCTATTAAGAGCTGTTTTGGAAGTGGTACATGGATTAAAGATAAACCTTGGTTAGATGATGATTTATGGAGAAATAATTAATAACTAGATGAATAATAATTAAATTAATTAATTAAATTAATGGCAGTTTTTAAAAACCTAAATGACAGAATCCTTGATATAAATACTGAATGGAATGGTAAGTCTGGAGAATAGGTAGAAGATTACATTTCTAGAAATTTAGTTGGAGGAATGTCTTATAAGAATAGCACTTTAACTATCTATGGAAATGAAACTACTGATGATGGTAGTAGAAATATATTAGCCAGTACACAAGTAACAGTTGAAACTCCTGTTTATAGTCAGGGTATCTTAGCCCTAGCTGTGAGAGTAAATGGAACTAGTTATACTACAGGTTCTGTTACTATGCAATATAACTCTAATGCTAAAGTAGAGTTAGCAGTAGCTACCTATTATATATCTAGTACTCCGACAGCAGGTGATGTAGATTCAACTCTTCCTGTTAAAATTAAAGTTAATTATGGAGGTAAGACTAAGACAGCCTCAGTAAATCCTTATAAGAAATCTTTATTTACTGTAAGTGGTGATACTCCTATTAAAATAGATATAAGTGAATCAGATTATAGATGGATTGATATTACAGATTTATTTAAAGATTCAGCAACCAGCTCGATTACTGTTTCACTTGTTGATTATAAGAAATCTAGCACTTTACCAGTTACAATTACTAATTAGGTAATTACCTTAGAGTATGTTGGTAATATAATATCAAATAATGCACAATTTAAGATTAATGGTGGAGTTGCATCTAACTATTATCTGGAAGGTTGGGATAATGGTGGTTCTTTATTTACAACAGCTAGTGGGGTATTAACTAAAGGAGATTTAGTTGCTGGACTTAACTAGTTAGCAGTTAGAGCTGTTTATAACAGTAATAAGGATATAGCTACAGATTATATTTATGTAGATGTTATTAATCCTAATAATTTAACAGATACAGCAGTAGCTATTAATAATACTAGTACTAATGTTAATAACCATGATACTGTTGAATTGTACAAATTAACTGTATATAGTCCTAATAAAGAATCAGTTAAAGTTGATACTTATTTAGATGATACTTCTTCTACTCCTACTTCGTTACTTGATTCAATATATATAACTAGTTAGGATTATGATTCCAACAATACTTATGAAACTCAATATTCTAAATATATTGAAATTAATAAGGATAATGGTGAAAAGTATTTAAAGGTTAAATATAATGGTGATTATACTTTCTATTTAGCTAATAATGGTAATATTTATTCAGATACTAATAGAAATATAACAGTATCTAATGTAATTGCTGACTATTTATATACTTAGGAAATAGCTCCATCAATTAACTTTGACCAAATAAGTGGTAGAACTACTACCTTATTTAATGACTCTCCTAATTATTGGAAAACAGAATCTGGTAGAATAGTTTATTCAGTAGAAGCTTTAAGTAATAAAGTATTTAATGGAAATGGTATAAATCTATCATTAGCTAATGATTTTACATTAGAATTTGGATTTAAATCCTATAATATTAGTAATGAAGAAGGTTCCGAATCTGCAGTAATTACATTTGGTAATATGTAGATTAGACCTACAATGGTTTGTTGGAATACTTCTGCTGCTGATACTTTTAATGCTAGATTTGCTTAGTTTAATGAAGAGGTTGATACACATGTAGTAATTACAGTTCAAAGTAATTATTTGATTAATAAATCTGATACTTATTATCCAGATTACTTTGTTACAGATGCTCAATAGAAGGCATTTGATAATAATATTCAACCTTATAACTTAGTTAGAATTTATATAAATGGAGTTATAGCTAGAGAGATAAAACTTATTGATAGTGATGTTCAAGGATTTAAGAATGCAGTTCTTTAGATAAATCCTCAATCTTCTGATTTAGATTTATATCTACTTAGAGTTTATAATTCAACAGCTTTAGATTTTGATTAGGTTCAAAGAAATTATATTTCATTCTTACCTACTAGATAGGAAAAAGATATATTCTATGATGCTAATGATATAATTGGAACTAATGGAGCTATTTCATTTGCTAAGGCTCTTGGTAAATATAATACTCTTGTTTATGTATTCCCTAAAGGTGGAGTACTTCCAAACCGTTCATGGCAAAACTAGGATAATACTCCAGGTGGACAAGATGGTGTTGCAAAGAAGCTTCCATGTACTTTGTTCCTTAATTATAAAGATTAGAACATAAATAAGGAATATGGTGGCAGAATAACTAATGGTTTAGTTAAAGGTCAAGGTTCTTCTGCTATGCGTTATCTTATCTGGAATACTACTTTCTAGTTAAAGAAGATTAAGAAAGATGGTTCCACATTGGCTAGTATATTTACTCCTTATTTAAATCTTGATTAGGATACTAATAGATTTACAACTGTTAGAACTAAAGAATTAAAGAATGCATATCATATGCCACCTTATGAAGGTTAGGCAGATAATACTGAAAAGGACCTAAATTTAACTAAACTGGTAGGTAAAATCAACTTTGCTTCTTCTATGCAATCTCACAAAGAGGGTGCTTGTAAACTATATAATGATGCTTTCAAAGCTAATTATACATTAATTAATGGTGGTAGAAAAGCAGTACATGAGGAAGCTTTCCTATATTTCTATTTAATTACAGATTTAGATACTGTAGATTAGGTAGAATTGGCAGACCTTATAGATAATGATAATGTTAAGTTCATGGGATTCTAGACATTTGGTTCTGCTAAAGGTGATAAAGCTACTTCTGGATATGATGATAATTTAACACCTGAATATATATTGCTTGAAGGAGGTGAGAATGCTGACCCTGTAGTTAGATTTTTACGACCTTGGATGTCTTTACAAAGAAAGACTATTGCAGGAAGTTCTGTAGGTTTAACTAACTTCCCTACTGTAACTAAAGCAGAATCTATAGCTGATTCTTCTAAAAATCTGTATATTCTTGACGAATCTATTACTTATAATGGTAAGAATGGAGCTTGGGATGTTGATTTTGGTTTAAATGATAAGGCTGATGATTTTACAGATTTAGCTAAAGTATCTTTAGAAAAGTTTAGAGCTTTCTATGACTTTGTCTATAAATACAATTATAACCTAACTATATCAACAGATACAACTACTGATTCGTGGGATAGTACTAAAAGATATGTACTTGAAAGTCAAATTACTTCATTAACTGGAAGTAAGAAAGGAGACATTTATCGTTGGGATGAATATGCTAATGACTGGGTTAAAGCAGGTCTTTACTATGATTCTAGTAATGGATGGGAGAGATTAAATATCTTTGATGATTTTAAAGAAACTCCTCCTAGTGGTAATCTTCAAATAGCTATTGATAATTTAAAATCAGCATTTAAAACAAATATAGCTAAATATGTTGATGTAAGTGATATTTGTTTCCATCAAGCTCTTATAAAGTTACTTTCAGGTACTGATAATAGAGCTAAGAATACTTACTTCCAAATTGTTGGAGCACCTTATGAAGAGCATGTTGATGAAAGTAATAATAAGACTTATGTAAAGAAGGTACTTGATAAATATGATGACTATTATTTAATAAGACTATTAGGGGATGACCTTGATACTATTATTCAAACTGATAACAATGGTCTTCAATCTAAACCTTATAATTTACTTGAACCATCATTTGATTGGACTACTAGAAATCAATGGGGTGACTCTGGAATGAATGCTTTCTTTTATATGTTTGATTAGCAATATGAAGCTCCAACTGCTAAAGAACCTCGTAGTATAAAGTCTGAATTAGCTAAGATTATTAACTATTGTTGGACAGCAGGTAAAAACTTTGATAATTTCTTCTTTAGTATTTAGAGAAGTAAATATCCTGCTATTGCTTACAATCATACTGCTAAAATATGGTATGAGAATGCACAATTCTTAATGGATGCTACTAATAGAGGTGCTGATATTATAAGTGGATATACTAATAATGGTATTGCCCCTATTGAACAGAGTCATGGTTCTAGCTTAGAAGGTGAGGAATTATTTATGAAAAGACGTAAAGATTTCTTAGCTTCCTATGCCCAAACTAGTATTGATGGTGATTTATATAGTACAGCAAGTTCCGCTGGTGGAGGTGGAATATTACAAGCTAGAGTAGAATTTGAACCATTCTAGGACTTTTACCCTTGTTATACATACGATAAAGGAGTATTTAGATATGTAATCCAAAATGATGGATCAAATAATTTTGATGCCAATAAATATTTAGCTAAACGAGGTTAGACATATACTTCTTTAATTAAAGAAACTAACACCTCTATTAACTAGGGCTTTGTTCAAGTACCTCTTTATAAGAAGTTTAATGTAACTGGTCTAAATAATGATAAATTGGATGCTCCATTTAACAGAGCTACATCTTTTACCATTGATAATAAGAATCTTAAAACTTATAAGAGTTTCTTTGGTGATAATTATGAAAAATTCTCATTAGGTAGTTTCAGTGCTAATTTCCCTGTACTTGAAGAACTTACTTTAAATGATATGACTACTATAGAAACTCTTGATTTATCTAGTTGTAAGAAACTAACTAAGTTAAATCTAAGTAATACTACAGTTAAAAGAGTTATTTTACCTTCTAAGGTTAAAGAATTAACACTTCCAGAAACTCTTGAAACATTTGAATTATATAATCCTGTAGAGTCTATAACATTTGAAGGATTAAATAATATCTAGTCTGTTGATTTAGAAAATGTAGGTCATCTTAATGTTAATTAGTTCTTAGTAGATATAACTAGTAGTGGTGCATTAAATTCAGTAACTCTTAGAGATATTGATATTACAGTTACTGAGGAAACTCTCAACAAATTAGTTAGTGCAAATTTAAAAACTACAGGTTCTATTACTATAGTAGATAATTCTAATTAGTTGGCTGAAATTAGTTTTAATACTAAGAAATAGTTAGTCGCTGCTTTTGGTGATATTGATTCTGATATTAATAAACCTAAGATTAATTACAAAGCTTCTAGTGTTTCCCCTGAGATTTCTTGTGAAACAGAAGTAACTGCATTTGATACTAGTACTGTTTATGACGTATTTAATGTTTAGGTAAATAGTAACTAGATAGCTATAACCAATGACCCAAATCCTAGATTATGGATTGATTATACTTCTAATAATAATACAAATATTAAGTTGGATAGTAAAACAGGTAAATTTACTATAAATAGTATTACTACAAATGCTATTACTGTTACTATAACCGCACACCTTATTAATGGAAGTATTAAAACAGCCACATCTAAATTAAGTTTAGTTTGGAAAGCTCCAAAACTTGGTAATTTTGTATATTGTGATGGTACTTATACATCATCTTACAATCCAAATAAGACCCTTGCTGGATTAGTTTATGCTATTTCTCCAGATAGTAATGGTGAATCAGGAACTGCTTATATAATTGGTAAAGAATATTTTACTAATAATGCTTTATATTTAGGTTACGAAGGAGCAAATAATGATTAGAATAGTGCCGATTCGGATATGTTAATAGATTTGTACTACATAGGTACGTGGTTGAAATCAAAGGGTAAAGTGACAGATGCCAAAGGAAATGTTACTGGAGATTATCAAGTAATTGATACTGATAAGGCTAATTATACTTTAAAAATTAAAAATATAGGTACTACAACTTATACCCAGGCTAATAATTGCTTCTTAAATGACCATTTTAATGGTAAAGCTGATATGGCTAAATATATTGAAGCAGCTAATGGAATACTTAAAGATGTTTATAATAGCGGTAATTAGTAGGTGAAGAATGCTATTAGTACTTCCGATGGTTATAAAATTACATCATTAAGTAATCTAAATACTATAGTTAATAACTTCACTATTAGTAATGCTAATAAAGAAACCAACTCTGCTAGTTGTGTTATATTTCCTTATTTCTATGCTGCTTATTTATATCAACCAACCATTAATAGTGGGGAGACATTAATAAATGACTTTAAACAAGGAAATTGGTATGTACCATCTATTGATTAGTTATCTAGAGTTATTTATTATAGAGGATATAGTGTTAGTACTAATTTTAATAATTCTGATATAACAGGAAGCATTTCAACTAATATATCTGGAACTGCTGTAGACAAATGTCCAATATTCTCAAAGGCTCTTGCAGCTTATAATAGTAGCTCAGCTACAACTAGCTTCCCAGATGCTTGGAGAAATATTGCAAATGATTAGAATATAACCAGTACTACTGACTCTACTGCTAATAGTTATACCTATGGTAAGAATACTAATGATAATTCTTCTAGCAATTATGGTTGGGTTCCTGGTAGTTATACTAAGAATACATACTTTGATTTATGGGCTACTACTAAACAGGCTTGGAGATTAACTCCTCATATTGGAGTCCCATTTGCAGAATTTAAATATTCAAAGAAATGAATTATAAAGAATTAACTTTAGACTCAATGTTAGAATAGGAGGAGTTATTGCAACTCCCCCTATCTAAATGGTATGAAATGATTAAAGAAAAAGATGGGGTTTGCTATGAGTTTACATTAATTACTATTTTAATAGCTTTAATTAAACATTATGATAAATCAATTAATGTAAATTCATTCTATTATAAAGATAAATAGGAGTGGTTAGATAAAAATACTAGACTTGGATTATAGAATCTAATTAATAGTGGTGCTGATAATATAACTATTTAGTTAAAAGATTCAATAGTAGATATTAAAGCTGCTAAATTAAAAGAATTTCTTAACTAGTTAGAAGTGTATGCTGGTAAGTGTTTTTCTGTAACAGCTAAACATTTAGAGGATATTAAATAGTTAAATACAGTAGATAATCTAATTAATTATGATTTTAAATCTGGTTATCCTTTGAAAATTACTTTAGATGAATGATATACGAATTGGGTTGGGAGGTGAGATAAAAGTTTCTCAACCCACTTTTGTACCTCCTAAAGAGACATTCACAATAGATATTCCTGAAAAGATAGAGTTTAAAGAATCTTCTACAATAGATAGTGGATTTGGACATGACAGTAAATTATATTTTGATTGTCCTAAACCTAAAACTCATATACACTTATGTAAGGAAAACTATTTAAGTGAATTTGAAACTGAATCTGAAAAATAGCTGGCTAGAGATAATTTAGGAGTTTATAGTAAATCAGAGGTAAACAATGCTTTAACTAATATTCTACAAAATCTAGATTCTAATACGTTTATAACTCGAAAAGAAGTACACAGTTTAATAGATAACTTAGATTTTGTAAAATCAATTTTAAAGTCTAATATTAATTATGAAATTCCTGAAACTTTATTCACATTATGACAGACATTAAAAAATTACAATAGAATGGTAAGGAATTTGTTCCAATTACTCTAGCAGAAGCAGTTGTAGTAAATGCTACAAATCTTTAGGGATACAATACGTTAGGAATAACAACATTAGATAAGGTTCTTAATGCATTAGCTGCTATTGATTATAAATAGTAGTCTGCAATTACTGAAATAAATAATAAACTTAAATCATTAAAAGCTGGTTTTAGCTATTAGATAGTTGATAAATTACCAACTCCTAATATTGATTGTTTAGGTATTATTTATTTAGTTAAAGGTTCTGATACTAATTAGAATAAGTATGCTGAATACATTTGTATATTTAATAATGCAGAGTATTCATGGGAAATGCTTGGTATAATTAATTCAGAAATTGATTTAACTGGATATGTAACTAAAGATGAATTTAACTCGTTTAAAGCTACATCTTTAACTGCAGTAGATGTAACAGATTCTTTAGGAAACAAAGTTTCTGTAGATTATGAAATTCCAAAAGATTTATACGATGCATGAAACTAACTAGAATATTACAGAACGGTGATTAGATAGCTCCTCAAACTGTAGATAAGGCAGTCTTAGTTAAAGTATTTGATACTATAACTACCTTAGATAAAGTGTTACTAACTAAAGTAGATTCTGTGAAAAATACAGATAATACTTTAGATATTATATAGGAAGGAACTAAAGTAACTATTAATCATTTAACTAAAATAACTCCTAATGATAAACCTGAGAATTTATTAACTTAGATAAATTCATCAGGACATATAATTAAACTGGAAAGAGTTAAACCTTAGAATATTATAGTTAATGGTACTAAATATAATTCCTATGATGGTAATACTGAATCAAATATAGAGTTTGGGGATGATTTTTAGATAACTAATAAACAAATAAATTTACATTGGGGAAATGGCATTACTTAATTTTTCTAAAACTTATGATGGTATAAAGAATAAAATAGGAACCGCCGGTTATTTATAGAGTACTGATTTACTCTTTACTGAAGACGGACATATTGTAACTCATGGAGTTGATTATATTCCTTGGGGTAGTAATGGTACTATACCTATTGAAAAATTACCCATAACTGATAGTGAACATCACAATAACACAACTCTTTGGACTAGTGAAACTATATTTAATAAAATTAATAATAGTTTCTTAGCTAATTCAGCTATGAGATTTAAAGGTTCTATCGGTATTGAAGGTAAAGCTTATACAATAAATGGTGTTGCTACATCTGACGGTAAATTACCTAAAGGAGAAGTTGGAGATACATATCGTGTATCAACCATGGGTAGTTATGGAGGTAATACTTGTGAAGTAGGTGACTTATTAATATGTTATGAAAAGGGTGCTACTAAGGAAGAAGACAAATGGACTGTAATTCAAACTAATATTAATGGTTATAGTACATTTACAATTAATGGAACACCATACTAGTTATATACTACAGATTCAACAAAGAATTTTAAAATATATGCTCCAACTTCCGCAGGTTCAGCAAATGGATAGATTTTATTATGGAAAAATGGTGCAGCTGTCTGGTCAGATAAAAGTGCATTACAGATTGGTCAATATTTAAAAGCAGGTAGCGGTCTTAAAATAGGTGCTGATGCGACAGGATATAATGGAAGTGCCTAGAAAACTATTAATTTATTACAAGCTACTACAACTTCTATTGGTGGTGTAATTATTGATTCAGACGGTACGAAATTATAGGGTAAACCGACAGAAGTAAAAAATGGAGCTGTTCAAGATGGTTCTACTATTTCTATTAGTTCTACAGGTATTATTTATTTAACTCCTTAGAATATTATAAATGCTTTAGGATATACTCCAGAAGGTCAAGGTAAAGTTATTGACTCGTGGCGTTCTATCAAAGTAAATGATAAAAGTTTCTTAGATAACAAAGCTAATGGACTTGCCTTAAATATAGGTAGTGGAACAACTAGTACTATAGTTGTTACTCCGGGTGCTAGTAACTCTGGTACAGTAAGCTTTGATGTAAATCTTGGTTATAATGCAGCTAATGATACATCTGCTAATGGATTAAAGAGAGTTGCAGTAGAAGCAGGTACAGGTACCAATCTTGGTAAATTATATGTAGAAATCCCAGAGTATAATGTAGTATCTGATAAAGTAAATGGTTTAGCTCCTAAGATTATCAAAACTGAAACTGCTAAGATAGATTCAACTTATTACATTTTAGCTAGTCAAAAAGAAGGTACAAGTGCTAGTTGGTACAAGTTAAATATTGGTACAATTAATACTTGGAGACCTATTTCAATAGCTGACAAAAACTTAGAAAATAGATCTTTAAAAATAGTTGGGACTGATAACGTAGCTTTCACTTATAACGCAGAGGAATTTAATGGCGGGAAAGTTGCAACTTTTGGTATTGAACTTCAATGGAAAGAATGGACAGAATAAACTAATTAATATATGAATATAATATTTAACCCTCTTGACAAGGCTGCCTTAACTAAGGATTTGTTAGAAAAAAAATACAAAGACAAAGCCAATGATGATATTATATTTGACCTCTCAGGGAATAATATATTTGCCAAGGGGGTTAAATTTTATGGTAAAGATACACTTGATTGGGATCATATCATCAATGCTCCCGGTAAATTACCTAATCCAGAGTCATTAACAATATTTGGTGTCCCTTATAATGGTGCCAAAGCAGTAACTATAACTCCTAATAATTACATATATAAAGTAGAGAAAGCTAAGAATATTAGTTCTATAGCTGATAAAATAGCTTTTATAGGAACTTACTATGAACCATCTAATGATGTTACAAGTGCAAATAATACTCCACTTAGATATTCAGTAAATGATATATGGGATAATTTGTTAAAACCTAAAATAGATAGTTGGTATACAACATAGAGTTCTAAAGTTAATGCAACATTATGGGGTAATAAGTTTACAGGTACTGAGAATATAAGTAATTCCTTATATTTGGATGGTAGTTCTAAACTATTTATAGGTAATTCTGAAATACTTAGCTATCGAGATGATGATTAGCAAAAATATGTCTTGCGTATAGGGTATGATACATTTTTTAAAAAAGATAACTCAACTCGTATATACGGACGTGATGGAGTAATTTTATACACATGGGCTTTTAAGTCATTTGAAGTAACCCCAGATGGTGTAAGTACTAGTTTACCTATTTATGCCAACGATACTGTGAATATAGCAAAGGGTTTATATTTATCTAGTCATATTATAGGTAAATTAAACAATGGTATTTAGTCTTATACAGAGCCTTGGAAGGATTCTAAAGCTGATTTTAGATTTGGAGGTTCTTTAGCAGCAACTAAAATATATGCTTCTTAGGGCTTTTACCATCCTAATTATGACAGTACTACAGGTGATACTTATTTATTAACAGCTAATGGAGGTACTACTACTGTTAAAGATATTAGATAGGCTGTATATGTAGAACAAGATAATAATCTTAGTGATTCTTGCCCATTAATTTGGACGAATGAAGTAAATACCTATAATAAGGATTCTAACTTATATAAATCCTATGATAAATTTACCTTTAATCCTAATACTATTTCGTTAACTGTAGGTAGTTCTACTATTCCTACTAATCATAGATGGATTGATGGTATGACAAAAGCTGCTGTAAATACATATTCAAATGGATATAGAGCTTGGATTAGTGGAAGTACTTCTAGTGGTAGGTTAAGTATAGGTAGTTTTGGAGATAATACTTCTGATGGTAATATATATTTTAGTTATGCCACTAAAGAAGATATAAATGCTGGTACTAATAATGTAACTTCTAATATTTGGATAAATCCTAAAACTAATCTTATAAATAGTACTTATTATTCTGGATGGTCATATACAGCTTCAGGAGGTTATCATCTGTTATAGAAAAATGGTTCAAGTGATATAGTAGCAGGATTAATAACTACAGATGGTAATTATTATCAAACTACTAATACTGCCTATTACGCAAAGCATCCTTGGGGATGTATTCCTATTATTAATGGTGATTCAGGAGTTATGGAAATTGGTAAATACCTAGATTTCCATAATGATAATAATGAACGTGACTATTCAACTAGATTATATACTGACGGTAACTATGGTAATGATGTACTAATGCCTAAAAAGAATGGTAGATTATTAGTAGAATCTGACCTAGATAGCATAAAAAATATGTATGAAGTTGTAGTCAACTTACATCCATCTAATTATGTATTAAATGATAATAATGAATATGTGTCTGGATATTCTTACTCTGAAGATACATGGTATCCTATTGAAATACAATTACCTACTGTAGTAGACTGTGGTTATCCGGTAATAAGAGGTGAAATACTTTAGTATTTAGACTGTGGTTATACTAATAGCAAGGGTACTCGTATAGTAACAGGTAGTGGTAATTGTAAATGGATGACTCATTAGAATGGCTTTAGTACTAGAATAGTATTTGAATCACAAGCATTTGGTTGGGGAATGACTCCTAATAATATTTTAAGAATAATGGATGCCAATCAAACATGGTGTGTAGTTAATCCAGTTAGAAATATGGTTCAGGATTACAAATCCAGTTCTATAGTAGTATGGTGTAGAGGATATGGTGAATATAGATTTAGATTTAATTATCCTAATGTAGGGGTAGTTGTTCATAATAGTTCATTTAGTCTTGGTGATCCTGGTAATAGTAATGTTTATAAGACTTATACATTTAACTCAATTATAAATAATACAACTGATCCATCTTGGAACAAGATATGGAATGATTTAAATAGTAAATTACCAGAAATTAAACCAACTCTAGGATATTGGGCTGATGTGGCTGTATCTAATGTTAGTAATAAGAATACTTCTCCTACATTTTACACTGTACGGGCTTAGAATATGTTTCGTAGTATAGGACAAACTGGATGGTATAATGAAACTTTTCAGGATGGTATAGTTATGAAACAATCTAAGTGGATTGAAACATGGGCTGGAGCTAATATTTATACATCTGGAGCTATGTATGCCGGTAAATTAGTTGTTGGTATGAATAAAAATTTTGATACAAATTATGACCTTTATATAAGTAATACTAAGGGTAGCAAATTTAACGGTACTATAAATACTACTTTTGGAGCCATTTTGGGAAATAAACCATCTATAGACTTTAGGGGAGGTTCAGGTATTGGAGAATATACATCTTGGTGTCATCATGAGGTTGGCGGACATGAAGCATTATTATTTGCTACTGAAGATATTGATACTACTATAATGTTTGCTAATGGTATAAAATAGTCAAGAATTAGTAATAGTTTATATAAGGCTATAACAGCTCCACTACGTATATAGCAAAATAAAGTATGGATGGGATATTAGTATTAGACTGAGCCTAGTTCTAGTTGCACTTTAAATGTTAATGGCGGGACATGTTCAAGTGGATTTCACCATGCTACTTATGATAATGATAGTTATGTATTACTAGCAGGTGGAGGTGCTTTGCCTTTAGATTCTTTTGTAGGATGGACTTCTAAAACAGAATATGGATTTGAAGGAAAATATGATTTAAGTTTTGTAAAGTTATAGAATTTTAATAACCTTGTTTATGTAGATGGATGGGTATAGGGGAGCACAAGTTTTAATATAGGTTCAACTTATCATCCATACATATATTCAAATGATTATAATATGGTAACTTATTATAGACTGTCTGGCAATGATTATATACAAATAGATGGTTATGGCGCGGTAAAGATTGTAGCTAATCAATCTTACAGAATAGGATTTTTCTATACAGGAAGAGCTTAACAATATTTAACTAAACATCTAATTAAATACATATTAACATTAATATGTTAATTAAATACAATGATTTATGGTTTTAAATGAAATTTTAACAAGACAAAATGTTATTACCAAGATTTTATTATCTCATGGTGATAGAGAACTCTCAAAGGAGTTAAAAGTTAAGATAATGCGAATGAGAATGGCTTATAGCAAGATTAAAAAACAATTTGATGAAGATACACAAGAATTTAGTAAACAGATTGTTTCAGATGAATTAAGAGATTTGGCTAATAAGTCAGATAGAACTCCAGAAGAAAATGAGCGATTTAATGAACTTAATTCTAAAGCTAATGCTGAATATCAGGAATATTTAATTCAGAAAGGTAAAGAAGAAGTTAAAGATTTTACAGATACTGTCTTAACCGATGATGAATACGCTGATATTCTCGACATTAATTCGGATGGAGAATATGAAGTAAATGGACAAAAGATAAAAGCAGCAGACTTAATGGAAGCTGTTTATGAATTATTTGTTAAGTAATTATATATTTAATGGATATAACAAAACAAAGTGAGAACTATGCAATTAAAGACACTTATGGAGATTGGACTGTAACCGGAAACTTATCTAAAGATAGTACTGGTTCTGTTAGCGTTAATTATTCTATTAACACAGAACTATCTCATATAGGCGAATTTAGATATAGTTTAAATTCTTCAAAAAATGTGTATATTACATATGAAACACAAGAAGAATATTTAGAAAAAGTAAAAGAATATTCAGTACAAGCTCTAGCTAAGGTTAAAGAATATTTAAATAATACAACAATAGCTTAATAGTATCTTCTTTAATTATTAATTTAATTTTATTAGGGCATTATTAAATAGTATAATTAAATTGAGGTATGCTTAGTATTATTAGAAATTTACTACAATAGATAATTAATGATATAGATAGTAACAATACTAACCTTACCTATGAAGATTAGATGAAAGCCTTACGATTTATTTAGAATATGGTAGATAAAAATTGCAGGATGAGTAAAATGTAGGCTTGTGATTATCTAGGTGTTAGTAGAGCTACTTTCGATAACTATGTTAAGAATGGGTGGATTCCAAGAGGTGAAAATAGGATGGTTTTAAGGAGTTATCTTGGATGAAATCTGATCTTGATATTTATTTAAATACTTAGAAAGAGGCTAAGTAATGTTTTTAATTAGAGAAGGATTAGTTAAAGGTTAATATCAATTGATGTTGCTTTTAATCAATCTTTCTCTTTTTATTTTTAGTAACTTCCTATATTATGTGATTTAAGGTATATAGTTATTTAGTTCTAGAACATAAATAGATAATTAACTAAACTTTAAATCTTACAATCAATGAGTGATACAAAAACTTATGTTGTTCCAGATAATCTTACTGGTAATAACGACAATTTAGCTACTATGGCTATGATGAGTAATGGAGCATTTGGCAATGGTATGTGGAATAATCCTATGATGTATCTCGTATGGATGTATGTGATGCGTTGGATGAATAATGGTGATTGGAATAACAATTCTGATCCTGCTGTGCAAAGATAGCTTTAGACTCTTCAAGATTAGATGCAAGATAATCATAATTCAGATTTAATTATGCAGGCTATTAAAGGTAATGGTTAGGCTTTACAGGATGTTGCAACTAGAATGGGTTGTAATATAAATGCTTTATAGTCTGCAATTTAGAGTGTACAATCTGGTATAGCTAATGTAGGTAGTTAGGTAGGATTCTCTTCTGAGAGAGTAATTAATGCAATAAATAGTGGAGATAGTAATATCATTCAAGCTCTTAATAATTGTTGCTGCTCTACTTAGAAAGAAATTCTTAAAATGGGTTATGAAAATTAGATTAATAACTAGAATCAAACTTATTAGTTGACTAGCTAGTTAAATGGTGTAAATAATGTAATTCAAAACGGATTTCGAGATACTAATTATGCTACTTAGCAGTAGACTTGCTCTTTATAGAATACAATTAAAGATACAACTACTATTAATACTAATGCTATTTTAGCTAAATTAGATGCACTTAGTACTACAGCTTTATAGGATAAGATTTAGGCTTTACGTGAAAAGAATAATGAATAGGCTACAGCTATTAATAATGCTCAGTAGAGTGCATTATTCGGTTAGATGATTAATGCTGCTGTAACTCCTATTAATAGTACTTTAGCTAATCTATCTAAGGAAGTAGACGGAATACAATGTAAGTTACCTAATACTGTTACCTTACCATATTCTTGTGCTACTGCAATTCCAACCGCTATGGCATATAACCTTTATGGTTATAATAACTACGGTGCTTGGGCATAAGAAAGGAGGTAATTATGATTTTACTTAATCCTTACTTTTATGCAAATAAGCAAGGTATTCCTAGACTTGAAGCAGACACAGTAACCTTAACTACGGATGCTGCAACCTTTAATTTTGGTAATCATAAATATTTAAATTTACCTTATTCAGGTCTTATTCTATTTAAATTACCTAGTTTTACAGCACCTACTACAGCAGTTCCTATAGTATTTAATACTAATGGTAAAACACAGGCTCTTACTACTCTAGGAGGCGCTGCTGTAACATCTGCATAGTTAAATAGCTCAGGAATATATCTTGCATATTATGAAAATAATACATTATAGTTATTAACTGGTATTTAATTATAAAAAATGGCATTTTCTAATTTACGAAACAGTAATTAGCTGTTTATATTACATAAAGATTCAGTACCAACATTAGAAATAGGTAAGGTGATTAATGTATCACCTCCTATTCCTAAATATAGTAATACAGGAATGTATAATCCTGAAATGATAATAGATATTACTGCTGACGTAAATGGAACTTCTACTAATTTCCATAAATTGCCAGCAAACGGTGAGATAGCAGATTTTGGAAATAATATAGTTATATCTTGTAATAAAGATGCTATGAATAATGAAATAGCTGCAATGAAATAGCGTAGTTAGGATATAGTTAATAGTATTTAGTTACATAAAGATATAATTAAAGGATGTGACGATATTATGTCTTAGTTAAATCCAGAAATTAAAGAAAAGTAGAGATAGGAGGAAGAGAATAAAGCTTTACGAGAAGAAGTTAATTCTCTAAAAGAAATGTTTAAAGAATTTATGAAATCATGGCAACAATAATTGAAGTACAAGACACTAAATTAGAAAATCTTACAGAGTATGTAGAGAAGATGCTTACTTATGGAGGTAAACTAATGCATTGCTTAGAAGATATGAAGGATAATAAGTATGAAGAGAAATACGGAAGACGTAAAGATATGTATAGATATCCAAGAGAAGAATATAGGGATAATGACTATAATAGATATTATTAATTATGAGACCTTCTTTAGATAGTAACGATTAGATGCCTAAATACATGAGAAGATATTTAGCTAATTATGGATGGCATTTTAATAAAGCTTTATGTAATTATGCGGTATCTCTTATGAAGAAGGATGGAAATACATTAGAACCAGTATCTAAAGAATATGTAGATAAAACCTTAGAGCAGTATAATATCCATCTAGAGAATAATATAGGATATGATTATATATTTGTAGCTAACATGTGTAAAGCAGATTACTATGGAAGTAGTATAACTGATGAAAAACACTTTGCTCTTTATATACAAGACACAATAGACGATGAAGATGCAGGAGATGGAACTACTTTAAGACGTTGGTATGCTACTATGGTATCTAATGGTATAATGGTAGATTGGGAAGAATTTATATGATTTATAGTGAAACTTATTTAACTAAATATGATTGGATTATCTAGTTATATATTCTAACTAATGAGGATACTAAAGAACATATATTTAATATTTTAGACAGAATTAATATAGATAATAAATATAAATAGGCTATATTAAATAAATTTATTAATTTTGTAGATTGTGGTTCAGTAGTTCATAATATATCTGATAGAATCAGCATTATATTCATAGGACAACAGTCTAAAATAATATCCTATATAGACACTATAGCACATGAAAAGAATCATGTTGAAATGTGTATATGCAATTAGTTAGATATAAATCCTAAATCCGAAGAAGCATCATATTTAAGTGGTTATATAGCTGGTAAACTTTTAAATCCAGATGTTTTTAAACTTATTTAAGTATTTAATTACAATAGGAGAATTTTCTTTAATTAGAGAGTTCTCCTATTTTTGTTTTTGCACAATACTAAAGACTATTTATACTTGTTAAGTAAATATAAAATAATATAAATTATGGGAAAATATTTTAGTATCGCTGAACTAACTAAAAGTTCTACAGCAATTAAAAAGAAAATTAATAATACCCCTACTAAAGAAATTGAGAATAATCTTAATTAGTTAATAGATAATATTCTTGACCCCCTTAGAGAAGCATGGGGTTAGCCAATTATAGTAAGTAGTGGATATAGATGTGAAGCTCTTAATAAAGCTGTTGGAGGTGCTGCATCTAGTCAACATAAATTAGGGCAAGCTGCTGATATTCATGCTAAATCTGATTCAATAGAAGATAATAGAAAACTATTTGAACTTATTAAATAGTTAAAACTTCCTTTTGATTAGTTAATTAATGAATATAACTATGATTGGATTCATGTAAGTTATTCTCCTAGAAATAGAAGACAAATTTTAAATATTAAATAATAAATTAAAATATGGCTCAACTTTTTGGTAAAAACTATTAGGAGACAGGTAAGTCTTCATCCCCACTATTACTAAGAAGTAATGGAGAAATTAAATTATAGTGGGGAAATAAATTTATAGACCTTATTAAAAATGGAAAACTAAATAGTCAATCTGATAATATATTATCTACAGTGTCAACTAAAAATGATATAAATAAAGATGGTATTTATTTAGTTACAGAAGATAATTCTATATGGTTTAGTTTAAATGGTACTATTCTTTAGTTATCTAATACTGATTCTGATACTACTTATATATCTTATATGATAGAATAGAAAACTACAGCAGAATAGAAATACCAAGCACTAACTAATATAGGATTTTATTATAAAACACTTGAAGAAGCACAATAGGCTAATATAGTTAGTGGAATTATTTATATAGAAGGAGATAATAGTCTTTATTACATAAAGGATGGAAATTTAACTAAATATTCTACAGAATCTATTAAACAGACGTCTAGTAATACTTTTGATGAAATATTTATATCTGATTTACACATATACAAAAATGGTGATATGTATATTAATCGTAATGATTAGACTGTAGTCAGATTACAAAATAATTCAGTAAATGTACTTAAAAAGTTAGTACCTTAGAAAGACATATATTCCTTTAACTATGATTTAAATAATGGTTATGCTTTATATGAGAGTGATTCTAAATCTATTCTAGAAGTTGATTCTATATATTGGAGAAATATTGATAAAGAATTACCATTAACATAGTCTGTAATTGATGAACAAATTGATTATAATCAAGCTAATGTTATTAAATATTATGAATCTATAGAATCTAATTATCAAATAAAAGGCTTTCTTAAATATCCTAATCAATATAAAGTAGGAGATTATATATTTATTGCTTTAAATGTTGACTATTATACTTATATTGTAACTATAACCACATCTGATGAAGAAGATGGTAATTAGACCCTTAGTATTAATTAGGCTGTTCCATCAGACCATATACTTACATTGACTGATGTAAATGGAGTTAAGTATTCATTTAGTGGATCCGACACTTCTATTACTGGTAAATTTGAAGATTTTGAGAGTGGTACAATGTACTACAATGGTATTGAATAGCCAGAATTTAGAGTAGTGTTTGGTGAAAACGCTAACTTTAAGAAATAGCTAATAGAATTTAAAATATTAGATATTAGTTAGGCGGAAAATTATATTATATTTAATGCTGATAATGAAAATTTAAGAGATTCTATTATTGATAAATGTTATAATTCCAGAGTTGCTTTATCTAGACCTAGTTCTCTCTACATAGAGAATAATGCAATAACTCTTAAAGAAAGAACTGAAAAGAAGAATGAATTAACGGATAAAACTACAATATCTAATAGTACACATACTAAAATAGGTGAAGTATCTGAAAAGCAATTTGAGAAATAGTTAAATCTTAGTTAGGGTACAACTAATTAGGAAAGACCTAATGTTGGTATTTATTCTGATAATTTAATAGGGTTAAATCCTATATTATATAATAGTATATTTAAGGGTAGTTATCCTAAATATACTGGAAATATTCCAGAGAAACCTTTAGATTAGACTAATGATTAGAATTTATTAAATCTTAAATGGTTTAAATAGTTATATAATTAGCTAATTCCAATAGGTACAATTATAATGTTTAATAATATCCAGAATATTCCAGATGGATGGCATATATGTGATGGTACTAATGGAACTCCTAATTTAATAGGTAAATTTATTAAAGCAGGAACTTTGTTAGAAACTAATGAAACAGATTTGGACTAGAACAACTATTTAACTATTAACTAGGAAAATTTGCCTGACCATTCACATGGAAGTTTATCTTCTGAATAGGAATTTCTAACCAGTGCATATTTAACTAAAGGTAGTAGTGAAGTAAGTGGTACTTTTTATTCAGCTACAGAAGGTACTAAAATTAAGGTACAAACGTCTTCTGATACCTTAAATATAAGTAATTCTAAAGTAACTTTTGATAATACACCTATTAAGGTAGAGCCTAATGCTTATTCCTTAATATTTATAATGAAATACAAAGATTTAGATTAATTTTTTATATTAAATGTAAATGATTTATGGATAATTTTGATGATGCAATGTATGAAGATGATGAGTTCGCAGAGAAAATTGTAAATCCTTCTCAACCATCCTCTGAACCTCCTCAATCAGGAGACAATTAGCCACCTGCAGATGAACCTCCTTCTTAGCCTAGTCAACAAGCTAATTAGGAAGATGATATTACTGCAGAAGTTCTTAGGTTAAAAGGAATTAAGGACCCTAATAAGATTAAATTTGAAGATACTAGTGGAGCTGTTGTCGAGAGAGCTTGGGACAGCTTATCTAGAGATGAATAGATTAGAATACTTGGTGATGTAAAAGAAGAAGTACCTGCTAATATACATGATTAGCTAGATGATTCTGAAATTGATTTGATCAATTCCATTAGAAATAGTGGAATGAATGTGCAAGACTATTTAAATAGTATTACACCAACTGTTTAGGCTTAGTCAGATTCACCTCAAATAGATAAAATGTCAGATGAAGATTTATATGCTTTTGATATTCTAAATAAAGTTGGTTCTGATAATATTACAGATGAAGAGTTAGATGCAGCTATCGAACAAGCTAAGTCCAACGATAAATTGTTTAAGAAAACTGTAGAAGGACTCAGAGCTGATTATTTAAGAAGAGAACAAGAAAATCAAGAAAGATTAGTTAATGAACAACAATTTGCACAATAGCAGCGTTACAATGCTTTTGCTAATGTAGTAAATGGTGAGATTGCTAATTTTGATTCTTTTGGTGGACAAGACCTTCGATTATCAAATGATGAAAAAGATGAATTACATGATTTTATGCTTAATCTCGATGAGAATGGAGTAAGTGCATTAGGTAAATCTTTACAAAATCCGCAAGTACTTACACAAGTAGCCTTCTGGTTACTGAATGGAGATAAAGTAATGGAAGAAATGTAGAAATAGACAAAAGATGCATATACAAGAGGTTATAATGCTGGTAAAGGCGGAGCTAACTTAACTAATAGTTTTAAGTCTAAGCTAGTACATAGAAAACCTCAACCTCAATCTAAACAAGATTATAATTGGGATGAAGATTGGGATTAATAACTTAGTTTAATTAAATTTATGTTAGTAGCAAATTTTGTGACAAATCACGCCACTATGGGTGATACTCGAACATATGAAGATTTCAGTAAATTTTTGGGTGAAAGACCTCACCGTTTAGGAGTAGTATCAAGACTATATCCAGAGTTAACAGCTACATTCCTTACTGAAGCATTGAGAAACGTTTATTATGGTGATTCTAAGCCTAGCAAGTTCTAGAGCATAGATTCTACTTACTTTGATTGGGAAGTAGAAACCAACTATATTAAACGTATTCCTTTTGCTGCAGAGCCTGTGGGTGATGGTGCTAATGGTTCTGAGATTGAAATGATTTTCCCTGAGAATTATTATCGTTTACATGAAATCTTCAAAATTGAAAGTACTGGATAGCAATGTTTTGTTGTTTCAGATAGTGTAAGAAAAGCTGATAATATGTGGTCAGTAATGGTACGTTTATTGGATGATGATTATTCATCTGTACTTGATACTGATGGTACACATATTGGTGATTATACGTACTTTATTGGTAATGCTAAGCCTGAATTGCATGAGACTGGTTTTGTTAAGTATCAGAGCAATGTTGAAAAAATGCGTAATTATATGACAACAGTCAGAGTACAAGATACATACTCAGCTAAATACGCATTAATGGAAGATACTTTTATCAAGATTGGTAAGGGTGAGAATCAGGATTGTCTTACTGAGAAGATTTATAAACTTAACCCAATGAAGAAGAATCTTATTGAGAACTTCTTGTATGCTCGTGAGAATATGATTCTCCTTGCTAAGGGTACAGTTGGTAAAGATGGTAAGACTACATTAGCTGATAAAGTTACAGGAAGACCTATATTTATTGGTGATGGTGCAATTCCTCAGATTGAGAGATTTGCAAGTAAGTATTCTGCAAACAGAATTACTATAAATACATTCCATATTGTTATTAATACCCTTGTAGAGAAAGCAGATAAACCTACAGGTAATCACTTCTGCTTTGTTTGCAATGAAAAGGGTTGGGCAATTGTTTAGAGAGTACTTGGTGACTATCTAGCTAATAGACACACTGATGGTGCTTATCTATGGTCAAGTGCTGGTCCTGGAAAGTATTTGAAGGTAGGTAATACATTTGATGCTTATGAGTGGGGTGGCAATACGATTAGTTTCAAGGTTGACAGAACCTTATCTAGAGAGTATCCAGACCCATACTTCTTATGTATTGATCTTACAACAGGTAAGACATCTACACAACCTCCTATTCAAATGTTCTCATTGAAGGGTAAGGATTACATTTTCAATGAAGTTCTTGGTGTAGGTGGTCGCACAGGAGGTGAAAGTGGTGTTGTAAGTTCACCAGTAGCTGGTGGTCTTATGACTATTTGGGGATATGCAGGTATTGCTGTATTTAATCCTTATAAATCATTTATTCTCAGAGCTAAGGAATATTGATTTATTTTAAGTAAATTAGATTAGTATTAAATAGAGAGCTTAGTCAAATACTGGGCTTTCTATTTAAATATAATAGTAAATGAATTATGGTTAAAAATGTTAATAAGATTAAGGATGGCGATATAAAAAGTAATATTGTTACCCTTAGAAGTGTTTATGGTAAGGTTGGACAAAAATATTTTATTCAACCACAAGCAGATCCAAAAACTGGAAGATTCCCAGACTGTGTAAAGAGAGTTGATTCTCATGGTGACATTATCTTAACAGAAGCTGAAAAAGAGGATGAAGCTAATAATGTAAGAGCTTTTGTTAGAGAAGATAGAGTATTTGAAATCACAGATGGAAAGACTTATAATCTAGATGACATTTATCAAAGAGCAGAATGGGAGGCTATTAAGAATTGTGACCTCATTGCCCCTGATAGATATGCAAAGAATGATAAAGGAGATTATTTAATTGATGGTACTGTTGATACGAAATCTACTAGACCTAGATATGGTGTAGCAGAACTTTATATAGATAGACCAGGATTTGAATCTACACGTAGAGTAACTAGAAAGAAACAAGTTCTTCAAGCTTCTAATTTTATTATGAATGATGAAAGAGGATATGAAGGTAGAGTTCTTATAGCTAGAGTTCTTGGTAGAAATATGAATAATCAACCTAACTCAGTTGTTGAAGATTATTTATTGTCTATAGCAGAAAAGACTCCAGAGAAGATTATAGATTGTTATACAGGTGGCGATTTAAATTTACGTATGCTATTTATTCAAGCACGTGAAAATAAGGTCATTGTTAAAAGAAACGGTCTTTATATGTATGGAGAATCTACTATTTTAGGAGCTACAGATGATGCAGTTATTGATTGGATGAAGCAAGTCAGAAATGCTAAAACATTAACTTTAATTCGGAGAGAATCATTCCCAGAAATGTATGAAGAGGATGAATTTGATGAAACTCCTAGTTAGGAATCATCAGATTCTAAATCTAATGACAAGAAGGGTAAAAAATAAGCTTAATTTATTAAGACAATGACCGCTCGACAAATTTTTGAAGCGACTTTAATTGAATTAAGTAAGATGTAGATGCCAGCTCTCAAATTACATGAGTTTAATTATCTATTTAATAAAGCCATTAACTAGTATATTAATAAGGTATACAATGTTTATGACATTAACTAGCAAACTACTGATGATTTAAGAGTATTAAAGTCTACTGCTTATATGAAACCTCACAAGATAGAAGCTAGACCGTATATGAATTATAAGGGTAATGGTAACAACAGTGATATCAATCCTACCTATGATGGTACTAGTCCTAAGGATGCTACATATGGTACAGCTAGTTCATATTTGAGTAAAACACATTCTCAGATTCAATCTTTGAATGGTGCAACTTATGAGGTATTCATGCCTATTGACTATTTACATATGCTTAATTGTGTATGTATTTATTATGTAGCTAAGCAAAAAGACTGTTATGATGCTGGTTCTTATATTTAGATTCCAGCAACTCGTCTTACTGCGGATTCATGGAGTTAGATTGTGACTGATATTTATAATCGTCCAACTCCAATGCATCCTTACTATTATATACATAACCAGAATACGAACATCACGTTACCTACAGCACCAATAACAGGTAGTGGTGATACTTCTGATGATAATCCAGCATGGTATAAAGGAACTGATTTAGCAGGAACTTATAGTGTCAAAAATGATAATGATGCACCTGCAACTAATGGTGGTAAAGGTTCTAATTTTTAGAGAACTTTTAAACTCAATATAAACGATCAACCTCAGAATATCTCTTTAGTAGAAAAACCTACTGCTGCTCGTATAGCCAATCCTACTAATGTACGTTGTGAGATTAGATATGGTCGTGATGATTCATTATTCTAGTTAGTAGAAGTACAAATTGATTATGTGAAGAGTCCTCAATTTATTCGTCTTACACAAGAACAGATTGATTTAACAGAAGATACTTCACAAATTATGGAATTTCCAGATTACGTAAATCAAGAGATTATAAATGAGTTGGTACACTTAGTTATGGTTCATTCAAATGATCCACGACTTGCTAATGATATTTAGATGACTAATACTATTGCTCGACCAACTGGACAATAGTAGCAAGCTGCTCCATAGTAGGCAGCCCAATAATTTTTTTTTAATTAATAATTAATTATGGCAGGTTTAAATTTCCAAACACAGACTATTATTAATAGTAATTTGGATCCAGATTCTGGTAAAGGTGTGGTTCTCTTTGAATCTAAGAAAGAGAAGGTAGATGGTGTTGAAAAAGACATTGTAAGAGTTAAAAGAGACTTTCTTTTTGTAAAGGATAATGTTGATTGTATTCGCAGACGTAAGGGTTATGAAGCTGAGTTATGCAAGGCTACAATTGATTTTAATAAGTTGACAGATAATTTAGTACCTACTGATGGCGTAAATTACTGTCGCTTAGATATTTATATTGGTATAGAGGGTGCTGAACCTTACATCTATTCTACACCATGGTATCATAAGGGTAAACCTTTCTGGGTTGAATTTATTGTAAAGAAGGGTGATGAGGCTAAGGACATTGCAAATCGTGTAGAGAAGACCATCAAATCTAATCATATCTTCCAAGTTGATAAGGACCTTATCAATGTAACTAACGATGGTGCAGGTAAACTTACTCTTGAAGGTGCTACTGAGTATCAGAGATTTAGAAAGATTGAGATTAATATCTTTGAAGCTGATGCTGACTATGCTGATTTGGTAACTGAACTTAATCCTAATAAAGTAGTAGCTAGTGATGCTGTAGCTTTGGTAGCTAAAGGTAAGAATGCTTTTGGTACTTATTCACAAATAGTTAAAGACCTTAGACTTCCTACTGCTGCTAATTATCAATGGTCAGCTATTAGAAAGGTAGAAATTCCTATTGTAGGCGCTGTTTATAATCAATACATAATTGAATATCATGCACCTGCTAATAGTCATCCATTGTCAGTTGTAGGTGGTCGTCTTGATTCTTATACAACTCATGTATTCTGGGTTAAGAATGATACAGAACTTATTACCGCTTGGGAGACAGCTTTAAAGACTCTTAAGGATATTACTGATTCCGATACTAAGACTCCAGGAGCATCAGAAGCTGGTGAACAATCTAAAGTATCAGAACTCAATAAGGGAGTTAAAGCAAGTAAGTGATGGAGCAATCAATAATTGAATGGCTTCTTGCAATTATAGGTAGTGGTGGTCTTGGTGCCGCCATTACCTACATTTGCACTTTTAAAAGTAAAAAGAAGCAAGTAGAAGCAGAAGCTGAATCAACAGTTATTGATGTAGCTCATAAAAAAGAAGACCTTAAATAGGATTAGTATGATTTCTTGCAAAAAACATGTGATAAATATATAAAAGATTATCACGAATTAGAGAGCGATTTTAGAAAGCAACTACAAGATTTAAGAGAAGAAATTGATAAAATATCTCTTGAAAAATCTAGAGCAATAGCTGACAAATGTACTGAGATTGCTGAATTAAAATCGAAAGTTACATATTTAAAAGGAATCAGATGTTATAATTTCACATGTTAGCATAGAATCAAAGAAAATCCTGATAGAAGAAATAATAATGTACATTGAGAAACTTGCAAGTTAGATACGTAACGATGTAACTAGTGGTTTAAGAGGTTATCATCAGAATCTATCCATGAATATGGAATAGCTTCAAGATGAGGTAGTTGCTTGTCGATTAGCTATTCTTAATGAATATTTTTTAAAGGGAATCTTTCCTATTAAAGACTTATTAATTGCTATAAATTGTATTGATGTAGATTGTGAATCTTTAGAGAGATGCTCTTGTGGTAAAACTAGTTAGGGACAACCTATAAAACATTTTGAAATACCACAAATTGTCACATAGTATGGAAAGCAAGCTATAGATTATATAGGTTCTTCTGATAGACAAAATAAATTTACTGTTATATCTTCATTGTCAGAACTAAAAACTAGACAATATAAGAGAAGAGGACTATCTAAGCCTTATGTTTGGATAGACTATTCACCTAACACAAATGGTATGTTAGATTGTTTTCTTTTTAATGCTCCATTTGTTAAACAGGTATCAATAGTAGCAGTATTTAAAGATCCTAGATAGTTAAATAGGTATAGTTGTTGCAACACAGAGGAATTAAATGGTCCTGATGTAAATAATAGCTTTATAGATTAGTTAATTAAAGACAAACTAACTAAAGAAAAACTCTATTATTACAGACAGGCAGTTGCACCTCGATTACCTAATGACCAACAATATACTACAGGTAACTAATTAATATGAACTTTAATTATGCCATTAGTCAAGCCTAGACATTATATGATGTTGATGGAGATTTAGAAGATTTATAGGAAATTGGTTTAATCGCTTATAATAAAATAGGTAATAAAAATACTCAACTTCATTAGATATAGTTAAAGGTTGATTGTGCTACTGGTACAGCTTAGTTACCATGTGGAGTTGATATTATTGAAGCAGTTACTTATTGTGGTGAAGACTTTAACTATACAAGTAATATATATGATAATGGTGAACCATATTCTGCTTATGTAGAAAATTATATAGAAAGTAGAAAAGCTTTCTTAAATCCTTATTATATAAGTGGTAAATTTGTTAAATATAAAAGAGTTGGAAATATACTCTACATAAATAAAGGACTTCCTATGATTAATGTATTATATCATGGAGAACTCCTTGATGAAGAGGGTTTACCAGATATAAATGATAAAGAAGCTGATGCAATAGCTGCTTATATAGCTTATACAATTAAATATAAAGAAGCTCTTAAAACACATAATTAGATGATTATGTAGGAAGCTAAAGATTTAAAACAACAATGGTTATTTAATTGTGATGCAGCTAGAGTTCCTATGTATATGTCACAAAATGAACTCAATGACATGCTTGATGCTAGATATTCTCACAATAGAAAAGTATATAATAAATCTTATAAACCAATTATGTAATAGGGAGGCAATTATGTCTCCCTATTTTTGTTTTTAAATGTAAATGATTATGATTAAAAAATAGTTAGCAACTGGGCACTCTTTTACTTGTCACGATATATTTATGAACTTAAAAGTGAATAAATTAAAAATGACACCACAATAGTGTAAAGAAGTTTATTCTGATGGAAGTAAAAGAGATTTAGCAGCATCTATATTTTTATATAGTGTAAGATTAGTAATGTAGGATATTATAGATAATGGTACTTAGTTTAAACTACCTAGTATGGGTAGAACTTAGTCCTATATAGAAATGCAAAGGACTACAGGGGAAGACTTTAAGAAAGCATTTAAACGAGGTAAATGGCGTGATGTTGATTTTATTACTTCAAATTTTAGTGGTTATTAGTTAAGTTTCAGAATGGAAAGTAAAAAGAGGACATAGCGTATTAAACCTATCTATATTAGTTCTAAATTCAAGGATTAGATAACTGAATATACTAATTAGGGAAAACAATATTGATATAGAAAACTATTTAGGACTATTATGAACAAATATATGAAAAATATCCAACTATTCCTAAATCAGATATTAAAAGAATACTTTAGTATGGTTGGAAATCATATTATTTACATAATAGTTATGGAGGTGATGTACTCTTAAATTAGAGAGATTTATGGTTCTATTCAGGAAGATTAATGAAGAACTCTCTAAAATGGTTTGATTATTATAAGAGGAAGATGAAAGTCAAATTAAGAGTAATGTATAAAAGAAAATAGATTAAATGGGATGGTTATTATTACTTTGCTTTAACTAAAAACTAGTATGAGAAATATTTAGCTCAAACACATACTGGAAGAGGGAGACCTAAAAAGAACTTTCTATTTGAAAAGGTTTATATGTATAAAATATTCGATGAATGCAGTATAATGAATTCTAATTAGGTAGCTATATTTAGATACCCTTCTGCATGGGATAGAGGATTTGCATTTTATTATCCAAAATTAAAAACTGATAAAGCATAGTTAGTATTAATTAGAGAACCATTGAAATTTAAAGATATATTATTGTCTGAATATAATTATGAATTTATATCAGATTATTTACGTAAATATAAAAAGTAATTATGGCAAATGCAATAATGACAGCCAAAAATACATTTGGTGACGGTTTGTTAATGGATTTAGCTCCAGATAATACACAAGCTACATGCCTATCAAATGCTTTAAATGCTACTCTAGTTACTATGAATGGTAATGAATTATCCCTTTAGAATGATATGGGTAATGGTAGAGTAGAAACAGCTTATTTGCCTGAAGGATATGTTCCTGTAGGTACTTGTGAATTTGGAGATATTATCTATATAGTATCTTATAATCCACTAACTAATAAGAGTTAGATAGGATGTTTTCCTTCTCCTGAAAGAAATATTAGTAGTGAGGAAATGGGTGATTAGAAACAGACTCTTTCTATGGCTGATTTTATAAAAGATGGAGAAGTGGTTACTAGTTCTGTTAAAAAAATTCTATGTTCTAAAGACTTAAATCCAGGAGATAAATTTATTGTATATTCTGATAATCTTGAAGATTCTAATACAGTAATTACGGATTATGGCAATACTTCTGAAACTCTATATACATTTCCTAAAGAAATGAGAATTAGCTTAGTAGCTATAGAAGATAGTGGTAAGATTAATTATTTAGACAGCACATTAAAATGGTATGGTTCTGGAGATAATACCTATTATATAAATAAAGGTGCTAAAAATGGAAATAAACCAGATTTAGATAGTTATAGAAATTTATTAAATTCTGGTTATTCTGTTTTTCAATCAAAAGTATCCGGAAAATTAGCTATACTTGCTGAATTAGAAAGAATTGATAGTTTTGATTGTACTTATAGTGTATATAAAATTAAACCTAAAATTAAGGAATAGATTGACAACGATAACATAGAATATATTAATTACTCAATCTATTTAAATTGTAATTGGAAAACTTCTAACAATGATGTAAACCCTATTAAAATGTAGATATTTAATGGGGCTTGGGTTGGAAATTAGATTGAACACTAGGATGGAAAAATTGAAAAAAGGGGAGGTACTTATCCTTTATTAAAAACGGTAACCAATAAAAGAGAAGAAAATACAAATATAGGTAAAGTAGATCTTCCTGAAAACCTAAAAAATATAAAAGATATTGATTTTACATTTCCTGATAACTATATAAGCTAGAATAATAGAAGTAGTTATGAAGATTTTATAGGACGTAATTACGACCATTTTACCAAATATTTATCTATACATAAATTAACTTAGGCTATAGACGAAGGCGTTCCATACGTAGGACATTATTACATAGATTTAGCACAAATTGTTGGAAACACATACTATAATTCTAAATTAGATCCTTTAGAACCGACAGAAATTAGTGACATGATTGTTAATAACTTTTATAAAGGTTCTGTTTATAAATAGTTAATATCAGATATTCAAATTCCTAATATATAGCTATTAGAAGTTGATAGAAAGATATAGAGATTTAACATAGATAAAAAGGATTTAATTATTAAATTTGATGTAGCACCTGTAATGACTTATGGAACATTAAAAGATTTAACTAATACTCTATATATAGATTTTAGTAAAGTTGGGACAGGTACTATAGAGCTAAAAGGGTACAAGTACTATATAGGTTCTAATTTATGTACTTTATCTTTAGGAACTGAAATATATCCTGAAGAAAATAAAGGAGTTTCAGAGATTTTACTTGAATTTTATGATAATCAGGGATTATGTGCAACTTATCATATTAATGACCGAGAATCCTATTCTGGTAACATTACTGAGTATATTCCTTTAAATGGAGAATCTACTAATTATAAATTATCTGCATTAAAAGATGATGGAACTCCTATACTTCATGCAGGTATTAAAGATGTTAATGGTTCAATAGTGTTAAATAATGGCAAGCCTGAGCAGAAACCACAGCCTAAGGTAGGAGAGAAAGAAGTGAATACCTATCAGAATGATGCTGGTATTTTATATAGTAATATGTTATATGCTGTTAAAATAACCATTAAATATAGATCTAAAAATGTATTAGGTGAATATGAATCTTCATCCGATAATGATAAATCAGAATGGAGATGGTTATGGACTAATACAATGTTTAATGACTATTATTATACTGTAAAAGATTTTAAAGATAACTAGTTTACTTTAGATCTTGATATAACAGCAAATTATTATCCAGAATATAAGACTAATTAGAGAGTTATTTACGAAAATGGTACTAAAAATTTAGATGGTAATAATATAAATAAAGGATTAGGTACTAGTATTTAGAATCTAGATGGAGACATTAAATATCAGATAGATTTAGGTTTGTAGAATAATTATTCTATGTTTAGTTTAAATGGTTCAAAAGATAAAGGAGTATTTGCTGATGGAGTTAGTACTATAAATATTTATCTAGGGGATAGTTATATATCTTATGGTGATAAAGATTTAAAACAGTTAACTACAGATAATTATGATATTTCAGCCATAGAACCTAGTTATTAGAAGTATGATTCTGAATTAACTAAAAAGTATAAGAAACTAATTAATTATGAGACAATAACTGATTGGAAAGATATTTGGGATAAGCCAGAGTCTTATAAAGATACTATTTAGATATCATTCGATGAGACAGGAACTATAAATAAAATAGAATATCTAGGTTATGATTAGGAAGTACATACTACTACTAATGGTATTCATCCTACTTTAAGTAGTATTCATACTAGTTCGAATACCAAAAGTTTATTACATATTGACTTGTGGACATTTAATAAATATCTAAAATTATATCAATCTACCAAAACAGAAGCTCCAGTTATTTAGTCTTTATTATTAGCAGATAATAACAGATGGGGATTAAAATTTGGTAATAATACAGTACAATTTAAAAATATTTATACGTTTAGTACTATCACTCTTGGTGATGATGACCACGATGAGGGTTCTGTAGTTACCTTAGTAGATAAATGGAAAGAGGGTACTACTATGTCTATAATAAAAAGCTTAATGTTTGATAGAGTATTTTATAGAAGACGTACAGGACACTATGATGCAGACACTTTAGGTAGACATAAAGAGCATGCATAGGTGAGATTAGCTTATAATAGAAAGGATGATGGAAATACAAATTTTTCACCATATAAAAATGGTAATTTTATGTATTTCTTACATGATACAGTAAATACTGACTCATCTTTATACACTTTAGAAGAAAATTAGTTCTTTTTAAACATTGTATACCCTTTTACAGGCAATGGCAATAGTGGACGATTCGGTTTATCATAGGGAGATAGATCTCGCAATACTAATTGTTTTCAAAGCGATGATGCAATGCATAATGGATTATTAGGTAATTTTGAGGGTGAAGTATTAGCTCAAATAGGATTTATGTCTAATTAGGGAATTTATTTACTAAATGATTATATATTTTTAAATTATAAGGATTATGACAAGACAAATATATATGAAGCTACTTAGTTTATAGCAAATGAACTAGCAAGTTTGTTAGCAGACTCTTACGTATTAAGTACTTCAAATGGTACTCTCGACGTAAATACTTTACTTGAATTTATTCATTATAATTACAAAACTTTGTATACTTAGGATTTAGTATTTAATGCTTCTATAAAATCAGATAATAATACTCTAAATATACATGGTATAACATACTCTGATTACTTAAAGACAGTGCTTAAAAATTCATCTACTACTTTAAAATCAGATGATGTAAATGTGTCTATTTAGTATAATTCTATAACTAAAAATATTCCTATTTAGTTAGAAGTAAATTCAATTGCTCCTATTTAGTATAATAATTCGTCATATGTTTGGAAATCTGTTTCTGATAATTCAGATGTAGTTGCATCAAATATTGGATAGAATTAGATATACTATATTTCTTAGGATAAATAGTTATTACCTATAGGAGATAATCAAATATTTTCTATATTTAATTTTAAAAGTAATTCTGAAGCTACTAGAACTGAATATAGAGACGTAGCTTAGTTATATTCTGCTTTCTCTTATAAGAATGGATTATAGATAACACCTAGCTCTGCAACTTACTGTTAGGTAGGAGGTGACGTAAAAGGAAAAACTCTTGATTTACCAGTATTAAGAGAATTACCTTTAGATAGTAAAATGTTTAAATCTAATAACGGGAATTTCTTGCATGCAAAATTTTAAGTATAACTTTTAGCTTTAGACCTAGGTTACTCCCACTAAAGGATAGTTAGTATATGAATATAATCCTTTTAGAAATTACAGATGTACCTAGAACATGTATCAATACAAAGGAGATTATTATACATTAGATTAGTTAAAAAAATAGTTTAACATAGAACCTGATGAAGATAAATAGAATTGGTTATAGAATGGAGTAGAAAATAAATAGCTAAGTAATGATATTACATTATACGAGAAAGGATAGTTAATAGATTTTATAACCGATGAATTAAATTTTGATATAGAACATCCAGTAAATATTATACCTTAGTATAGTTATGATGGTTCTGTTAATCTTATAATTAATGATGGTCTTAATTAGCCAAGATTAATTAATAGTAGATTTAGCGCCACAGGAATGAATACTTATGAAGTCATAGATAGAAAAGGAAACAATGATACTAATATTTATGACCAAGGAGAGCAATTTGACATTGATACTTCTCTATATAAAAAAGTAACTAGCATTCCTAAACTAGAATTTTGTGGCACTTCTTCAGGAGGTAATTTAGCAATTGGTAATTATCATTTTTATATTAAATTATCAGATGCAGATGGTAATGAAACAGATTTTGTAGCAGAATCTGGATTAGTTAGTATATTTATAGGATTTGGAGCTGCAGATAGTTTAACAACTGGTGTAAAAAATGAGAATAGTTATAAAGGAGTAGACTTTGTATTATCTAATATAGACCCTTCTTATGACTATTTATATGTTTACTATTCTAGAAGTACTGCAGAAGGTTAGGAAAATTTCAACACAGAATATAAGAAAATTGATAAAAAGTTTATAGTTAACAATGCAGGAATAAGCAATGTACACATTACAGGATATGAACAAACCATTAGTTTAACTAGTTAGGATATTAATCTTAATTATTAGATAGTAGATGCTGTAAAAGCTTAGGCTTCTTGCTAGAATATGTTAATGTTAGGTAATGTACATAAACCTGAAATTCCTTATAAAGAACTTACTGATTTAGCTTTACATTTCTGTCCTTATTTAAAGGATAAAAAATATGACTGCCATTAGAATTAGAATTATGTTGTATCTACATCTTCTATGGGTTATTTAGATACTAAATATATATATAACTATGTAGGATATTGGGATAAAGAG
>OIZE01000102.1_pt1 | contig 87830 bp, 82 predicted proteins | sample 1588421 | NCBI WGS metagenome assembly OIZE01 (sample SAMN03283251) | human gut metagenome | biome: human-associated habitat; material: feces | host: Homo sapiens | place: USA | collected 2013 | reverse complement strand
CTCCCGGCTCATAACCGGATGGTCCTGGGTTCGAGTCCCCGATGGCCCACCATATCTCTTGAAGTCGCCAACGTGTGCCATGCACGTTGGCGATTTTTCTATATAAATAAAAAATCATTGAAAAAGGATGTGTTTGTATGCATGCAATCAAAGAAAAATTGCTGCGGATGGGGTTGCTCTGTCTGCTTGCAATCCTAACTGGAGCAATTACTGGTGTGATTACAGCAGGGTTCGGCAGGATTTTACTGCGAATTGGAACGCTTCGCATGACGCATTTGCTCTGGTTTCTGCCATTTTTGCCATTGGCAGGTGCGTTGATGGTTTGGGTCTATCAGAAGTATGGAAAAGAGAGCGGTCAGGGAATGGGCTTGATTTTTGATGCTGCAACCGGAAAAGCAGACCGTATTCCATTGCGGTTGATTCCACTGTTAATCGGCAGCACTTGGCTGACGCATCTCTGCGGCGGCAGTGCCGGACGAGAAGGCGTTGCTGTGCAGCTGGGTGCAACGGTCGCTCATTGGACAGGAAGCCACATCCCTTTATTTCAGAGGCAAAAAAGTTTGATTCGCATTCTCACGATTTCCGGAATGGCAGCCGGATTCAGCGGCTTATTTCACGCTCCGCTTGCCGCTGTTTGTTTCGCACTGGAAGTTCTGGTCGTTGGCAAGTTGGAATATCGGGCATTGTTGCCGGCAGCACTTTCCGCCATCACAGCTAATCTCGTTTCGATTGCACTGGGGTTGGAAACATTTCAGGTGACATTGCCGGAAACAGTTGTTTCCCCGATTTCCATTTCAATGTTGATTTTGGGCGTGGCAGCTGGATTGACAGGTGGCATTTTCACATTTCTATTGAAACAGGCGAAACAAGCAGCTGCAAAATGGTTGCCAAATCCGATTCTTCGCATTGTCATTTGTGGTGCAGGACTGGCGATTCTGCTGTATCTTTGTGGAAAAGGGCGATATTCCGGTCTGGGAACAAATTTGATTACCCTTTCCTGCAACGGCGATACCGTATATTGGTTTGACTTTCTGGGAAAACTAGGATTTACCGTGTTAACGCTTGCCATCGGCTTTCAGGGCGGAGAAGTAACGCCATTGTTTGCCATTGGGGCGTGTCTGGGAGCAGTGCTCGCACCACTGCTGGGAATTCCGTCTGTTGTAGCAACGGCTCTTTGCTATGCGGCAGTATTCGGAAGTGCGTCGAATACTTTGCTTGCACCGATTTGCATCGGAGCAGAAGTATTTGGATTTTCGTATTTCCCCTATTTTGCAGTAGTCTGCACGATTGCCCGACTTTGTAACGGCAATCATTCGATGTATGGAAAACAAACAACAACCCCATTATTTTTCTGGAGAGAGGCTTGCAAATGAAACTTGGTGTCATTTTTACTGGCGGAACGATTGGCTGTCAGGTTGCAGAAGATGGCTATTTACAGCTGCCGGATTCGTCCACCTATTTCCTGCTGGAAGGGGCAAAAAAACGAGGCATTTTAGATGGAATCACCGTCATTCCATCTGAACCATTTCGCCTGTTCAGTGAGCAGATGACTGGCGAAACGCTTTCCTTGCTGGTGAATCATGTGCGAGAACGGATTTGGAAAGAAGCTTGTGACGGATGGATTTTGCTGCATGGTTCGGATACCTTGGCGTATACCGCCGCTGTTCTGGGGTATGTATTGGGGACAGATTGCCCGCCGTTGGTACTGGTAGCCAGCAATGAGCCGCTTTCCAATTCAAAAGCAAACGGTTGGACAAACTTCGCTTATGCAGTTCGATTTTTGCAGGAACAGCAGGCAACGGGCGTTTTTGTCAGCCATTGCAATACAGACAACATTCCGACCATACACGAAGCCATTCAACTGTTGCAGCAGCTGCCCGGCAGCGGCAACCTGTATAGTTTTCGAGATGCTGTCTATGGAACATATGACAAGCAGGGGCAGTTTCATCAGAATAGAATCATTTCCAGCCGTACACCATTGTTACCGCTTTCAGAGCCGTTGAACTTGTTACAGCCTGCACCATTGTTGCAGTTGATGGCTGGCGTTGGCAGTTCGCTGCCGGAGATTCCAGACAGCATTCAAGCGATTTTTTATGCCTGCTATCATTCCGGAACGATTTGCACAGATGCAAGCTTTCAAGTGTTTGCAGCCAAAGCGGCAGAACGGCAAATCCCAGTCTATTTGACAGGTTGTCGGTCGGATACAATGGATTATGACACCGTGAAACAGTGGCAATCCTTGCAGGTGCAGCCCTTGTATGACATCGCTCCAATTGCTGCCTATTGCAAAAGTTGGATACAAGTGTCCATCGGAAAATCCGCAAAGTTGATATAACAGGAGTTGCAATAAAAACAAGATTATGGTATAATAAAAGATAGAAAAGAGGTGTTGATATGGAACCATTTTGGGAAAAGATGGGACTTTCCACAGAACCGCAAATGTGGCGTGCCAGTGAATTGCTGGATTGCCTGCGACAGCATCGGCAGGATGGCGTTTTGATTTACTTTTTCTATCAGGATGCAGCCTATGAAGTGGGGGTTCGGAAAGAGGACGGAAAAACCGTCTTTTTCTTGAACGATGATGTTTACCCGTCCATGCTGGCATTTTGCAGCAGTGCCAATATTGAAGGAATTTTGCTTTCTGACCTGTTAGACCCGATTGCTGTATTTTCCATAAACGGAAAAGCTCCGGAAGCAAAGCAGTAACAGAACGAAAAAAGAGGACGAACGCTCCAACGAGAGCTCGTCCTCTTTTTGTATTTGTGTAATGTAATGGGTTTAATGGAGCTTAATTGTTTGAATCAATGTGCGGCAAATTCTGATAGCCTTCCATGTTCAGAACGAACCGAATCAAAGCGGTTGTATCTTCTTCGCCGACTGTTTCTGTACCATCTGTTTGGTCACAGTTTGCATTTGTAGCTTGCTGCTCTGTAAAAGTGACTGCTCCAGCCAGATATTTGTTCAGCAGAATTGCGTCAAGGAGGTCAACCTTACCATCCATGGTTGTATCTCCGCAGCTATTTTCTGATGGGGTATCAGAATCGGTTGTAACAGTTGTATCTGTAACCGTTGTGGTTTCGGTGGTTTCTCCGGAAACATCGGTTGTGTCGGTTGTATCTGTAACAGTTGTGGTTTCGGTAGTTTCTCCGGAAACATCAGTTGTGTCGGTTGTATCTGTAACCGTTGTGGTTTCGGTGGTTTCTCCGGAAACATCGGTTGTATCCGTTGTCGTTGTCGTTGTCGGAGCATCTGGGTCGTTGAACGAAACGCCAGAATTGTTTGCATAATCAGCAGCCGCAGAACCGGTTTTACCAGTAATCTGGAAGCCATCCTTTTTAGATGTGCTCATGTCATCGTTGGTCTGGTAGCCGAACGCCTGATTGCCGATGGTGGTGACAGAATCCGGAATGGTGACATTTGTCAGCTTGTCGCAATCCAAAAATGCATTTTTGTCGACTGTGGTCAAGCCGTCTGGCAGTTTCACATCATTCAGAGAACGGCACTTTTCAAAGGCAGAAATGCCGATGCTGGTGACGGAATCTGGTAGGGTAATCGTTTCCAAGTTACCGCATTCTGCAAAGGCAAAGTTGTCAACCTTCTGGATGTTTTCGCCCAGTGTAACATCCTTCAAAGAAGAGCAGTTCCGGAACAGCCACTTGTCTACTTTTGTCAGACCACTGCCCAGCGTTGCAGATTCCAAGCTCGCACAGTTGGAGAATGCAGAAATGCCGAGACTGGTCACAGAATCCGGAATGGTAATGCTGGTAATACCAGTGTTATAGAATACATAGTCTTCAATCTTAACCAAGCCGTCTGGCAGGGTAACATTGGTCAGGCTGGTGCAGTTCTGGAACGTCTGTGCTTCCAGCAGGGTCATGCTTGCCGGGATGTTGATATCTGTCAGGGATGTACAGTTATAGAATGCCTGTTTCCGGATATCGCTCAGGCTGTCTGGCAGGGAAACGCTGGTCAGGTTTTCGCAGAATGCAAATGCACCGGAACTGATTTGTGTAATGGTATCCGGAACGGTGATGGATTCCAGACCGGAATACGAGAACACATCGCTCTTAATGCAAGTCATCGTAGATGGCAGCGTGATGCTCTTGAGATTTGCACAGTGAGAGAAGTTGCCGCTTGCAAGTTCAATCAAGCCTTCCGGCAGAGAAATATTGCTGATACCGGAATAAGCGAATGCAGAATTGCCAATCCAACGAACGGTACTCGGTAAGACCACATTGTCCAGAGCAGGGCAGCTGTAGAATGCAGAATCCAGAATCTTCTTTGTGCCTTCTGCAAAGGTAACAGACTGCAGCCGGAAGCATTCCTGGAATGTGGAAGCACTAACGACTTCCAAAGAACCCGGAATGGAAGCAGATACCAAGTTGGAGCAGCCAGCAAAGGCTTCTTTACCAACCTGTGTGACACCTTCCGGAATGGTGATGCTGGTCAAGCCGGAGGAGCAGAATGCTTCGTTGCCGATTCGGATCAGAGTAGACGGCAGTTCAATTTCTGTTAAGCTGGTGCAGGAACAGAACGTATCTGCATCAATGGTGGTGATACTTTCCGGGATATGAATAGAAGCTAAGCTGGTGCAGGCATAGAATGCACTTGCCCCCAAAGTGGTAACAGCATCCGGAATGTTGACACTGGTCAGGCTGGAGCAGCCAGAAAAAGCATTTGCTCCAATGGTAGTAACGGTTTCCGGCATTTTTACGGAAGTGATGGTATCGTTTCCGCTGAATGCACCGTCAGCGATGCCGAATACTGGCAGTTCATTGCCCTTCTTGTCAATCAGGGTATCCGGAATGACAACGTCGGTATCTGTGCCCTTGTAGCTGGAAACGGATAAGCCCTTGACAGATTCTCCGTCCACCTTGATGGTCAGCGGAGTAACTTTAAAGAGGGTAGCTTCTTCTTCTGTAACCGACAAGGTCGGCATGTCTGTTTCCGGAATTTCAACAACTGTGGTTGCAGTAGTGGTTGTGGTTGCAGCAGCAGTGGTTTCTGCTGTAGTTTCTTCCGCAGAAACAGCTGTGAAAGAAAGTGAGAATAAAGTTGACATTGCCAGCAGTCCGGCAATTGTACGTTTCCAATGATTGGTCTTCATCAAAAGACTCCTTTCCAAAAAGTAGTTCTCATAACAAAATTCGCCCACATTCGTATGGTTACTATTATTATAAAAGATGCAGGAAAGGATGTCAAGCCTATAGCTGTAAATTTTGTTGGTTTTTTTACAAGGTAGTTGGCTTGTTTTATGGAAAATGATGCTATCTGTGAAACAGGATTTCTTTTTTGGTTTGTTTGGAAAAAGAAATTGCAAAATTTCCGAAAATGTGCTATACTGCTACATGCACATCAAATGAAAGGACGAAAGATAATATCATGACAGCACAGCACAAACAAGCATTTTGGAAAGGGGTGCGGCAGGGAATCCCGATTGCCTTGGGGTATCTCTCTGTTTCGTTCAGCATTGGTATTTTGGCGGTAAAAGCAGGGCTTTCCGTTTCCGCAGCCGTTGCGATTTCCATGACGAATGTCACCTCAGCCGGACAGGCTGCCGGAATTGGAGTCATTGCAGCCGGCGGCTCTTACTTAGAACTTGCCCTCACACAGTTTTGCATTAACTTGCGATATGCCTTGATGGGGCTTTCCCTGTCGCAGAAGTTAGACCAGACGTTTCAGCATATGATACACCGTTTTTTGACCGCATTCGGGATTACAGATGAAATCTTTGCGGTTGCGGTTTCGCAGGACGGACAAATTTCTGCCCCGTATTTGTACGGGCTGATATCACTGCCGTTTATCGGCTGGAGTTTGGGGACGTTTTTGGGAGCAGCTGCCGGCGAGATTCTACCGAAAATCATAACAGATGCCTTGGGGATTGCACTGTATGGTATGTTTTTTGCGATATTCATTCCGCCAATGCGAAAGCAGAAAAGCATTGTCTTTGCAGTACTGGTTGCAGCGGGATGCAGCATTATTTGCAAGTATTGCCTGCCGTTTATCTCCAGCGGCTTTGCCATTATTCTCTGCGGAGTCTTGACGGCAGCACTTTGTGCGTGGCTCTTTCCGAGAAAAGAAGAAGAGGGGGCAGCGGTATGAGAATTGTCTGTTCTATCTTGGTCATGGCAGTGGTTACCTATTTGATTCGGATGCTGCCGATGACGATTTTCCGGAAGAAAATACAGTCCCGCTTTTTGCAGGATTTCTTGTATTATATCCCGTATGCAGTCTTGAGTGCGATGACGATTCCGGCGGTGTTTTATGCAACAGGAGATTTCCTCTCTGCAATTGCTGCAACGGTGATTGCCGTGGTGTTGGCATGGAATGGGCTGCCGTTGATAGTGGTGGCTCTGGCAGCCTCAGGAACGGCATTGCTTGCCTCGCTCATCGAACAGTGGATATAGAAACATAGAACAAAACAGCACCCATTCCAGGCGAACGGGTGCTGTTTTTCTGATTTCCTGTCAAAGAGAGATTTTAGCGATTCAATGCCGAAGCCACTTGCAGAATTGGTGATTGTGTGACTTCTTCAGGCAATTCATAGCCGTGCGGAGCAGGTACGAGATACAGTTCGTCCAGCTGGTCAGCATCGACCACAAAGGCAACCGTAACAGTTTGGGTTTCGCCGGGCTGTAACAGCACATTGTTTTTGCTGTGGCTGCCAGACGAGGAGAACGAAAAGAATTCGCCGTTGTTCAAGTCATAGTTGTCCACATAGTATTCTGTTTCAGTTTCTTCGGTGTATGCTGGGAATGTGCCGTCTGCCTGCATCCGGAACAATTGCGGACAAACGCAAGTTTCAACCGCTTCTGTACCGTTGTTGGTGTAGGTGAGCTGGAACGTCAGAATGGTTTGTGGAATGGTTTCCGTTTTGATGGCTTCATCCAGCGTGTTGACCCCATCGCCGTAGCTGTACCATGTACGGGTATTGTCTGCAATCGTGCCATCTGCATTCTGATAGCGGCTGTAATCGCAATCCAGCCCGATGGCGTCGGTGGAAATGCCAGCAAAGGTATTTTGTGTGGAAAGAGCATCCAGTTTCAGAGAAACCGTTTCCTCTGTGGTTAAGGTGTCACCGATGTTGACATACGAAAGCTGATTGACATCGCAAGCCGTTGCAGGGGCATCTCCGGAGGATTCGATGAGAGATTCTTCTGGCTGCCAGAGGCTTGCCGTTTCCTGTTCGGCTGGGCTTAGGGAGAGATGTTCTGCAATCTGTGTCAACTCTTCTTTCGTGAGGTCGTCTGTTGCATAGAACTGTGCTGCATAGGGTGTATTCGAGAAAGCAACCCAGACAATGTTGCGGTAGTCCATCTGTCCGTCTGGAAGATTTGCGGAATCCCGTTGCAGGAAAAAGACCTGATTGCCGTTGATGGTTTTGGTTTCAGAATGCACAATGCCACGGTTGACCGTCTGTAAGAAATCCCCGTCCTGCATCTTCCAGAACAGCATGGTAACGCCACGGTTTTGGTCGTCGTGATACTTTCCGGAACTTTTGTCAAGGGTCATACCATCCGGCATCCAGCCCACTTGCAAGGACTGTGTACGGGTGTCAAGGGTGCTGTCACCGGCATCAATCACAACCTCTTTTTGATAGCTGCCCGTGGATTGCATGGAAGCCTGATAAATGCGATTGACGGCATAAGCAGAAGTTGGAATGGCAACAACTGCTGCTGCAAGAATCGCAGCAATAACAATGGTTTTTCTACCACGAATGGATTTTTTTTGCATGAATAATTCCTCCTGTTTTTGTTTCTGTTTCTGATAACGGTCGGAAAAGACGTGGGGTTCTGCATCAGGGGAAAAGGCAGCGGCAACGATGGCATCCCAGTCTGCTGGTGAAATCGGTGGTTCATGGTTGGATGGAACATTTTTTGACATAGGAGATTCCCCTTTCCTCTTGTTTTTGAATGGCTTTTCGGGCACGTTCAAACCGCTTTCGTACCGTTGCCTCTTTCATGGAGAGCCGCTCGGCGATTTCCCGAAACGATTGTTCCTGTTCGCACCGCAGGAATAAAATGGTGCGGTCGGTTTCCGAAAGCCCTTGTAATAGCTGTGCAAGCTGTTCCTGCTGTTCGGTTCGTTGGAGAAATTGTTCGACTTCGTTGTGGGGACTGGGCACTTGTAAGGTGCTGTCGTCAATGCTGGTCAGCCGTTCTGCATCTTTGGCATTTTTTCGATACTGATTGATAGCAGTGTTGCGAATCACCTGAATCAGAAACGCTTTGGTTTTGGGGCTGTCTGGCGATTCGATTTGGTCGAGATGTGGAATGATTTTCAGGAACGCATCGGATACGGCATCTTCTGCCTGTTCGGTCTGGTGCAGGATGGCGTAGGCAATGCGATAGAGCGGCTGTTCATACAGGGCATAGAGCTGATGGAGTTTTTCTTTTTGCTGCGAGGACTTTACCATGAAATTCCCCCTTTGTGGTTTTTTGGACGTCCTATTTATGATAACAAATCGGGGAGGGGGTTTGTGACAAGAATCTGTAAAAAAAGAAAAGACCACCCGTAACAAATCGTTACAGGTGGTCGAAAGAGTTTTATTCCAATGAAAAGCGTTTATTCTGAAACAGGAAGGTCTTGAATCAGGTTGATGACAAACCGCATCAGCGAGGTTACATCTTCTTCATTGATGTTGCTTGTGCCGTCAGCGGTGTTGCAGTTTGCAGCGACCAGCTGGCTGTCGGTCAAGGAAATCACATTGGCAAGATACTTGTTTAATGCAATGGCATCCATCAGGTTGACAATGCCATCTTCATTGACATCGCCAACGGTATTCGACAATGGGAAGAAGTAATAACCATTTTCCTCTGCATAGGATTCTGCCGTACTTCCGGTATAACCATAGATAGAAACAGTGGTATAAGCCTTAGCGATTTTTTCACCGATTTCTGTCACGCTGGCAGGAATGGTAATCGAGTTTAAAGAATCACAAACAGAAAATGCGTAATTTCCGATTTTTTTCACTGTACCCGGAAGAACAACATTTTCTATTTTGTAACAATCTGAAAAGGCATTATTTCCGATTGTGGTTACACCATACGGAATCTGAACATCTTTTACATTCAGATAGAAAGCGAATGCATAGTCGTCAATCGTTGTCAGAGTGCTCGGCAGAACCAGTTCGGTAATATCTTGCAGCGGTTCATTATAGGAAACGTGGGTATTAATTTTCTGTGCCGTGAACGGGGCAATTTCTGTAATTCCTTCCCCATAAACCACTTTTTCAATGCTTGGCTGAATCCATGTGATGCCTTCCATCGTTGCATCATCGGAAATGGATTCTGTTGCACCGTTTCCTTCGATGTACAAAGTTTTAGTATCAAAGTCGAAGTTCCAGGTTGCATTTTTACCGCAAGTTCCACTGGTAATCGCTTCTGGAGCAATGCCCGTTTCCTTGTAAATATAGCAAGGATGATTTAAGCAATAATAATACGTCGGGCTATAACGGTTTGCGTTAATCTTAATGCGACGATAGGAATTGCTGCCACCATCATCACTTGTAAAAATGCAAGAGCCTTCCAGTGTTACCTTATCTGGAATGTCATAACTCGTTTTTGCAACAAGACCATCTCTGATATCGAAATCTTCTGCATAAAAGGCATGGCTTCGAATGGTAATGGGTGTAGACGGAAATTCTACGGTTTCCAGTGCATAGAAGTAAGCAAAAGCTGCTTTTGGAATATCCTGAATACCATCTTTAATAATCAGATGCTTTACAACAGAATGATACTTCATCCAAGGATAATGCACAGCATCTTCCCAAAGCTCAGAATTACCAATTACATTGACATAATTATCATCCACATCATCTGGAAGGTCGCCGTTTCCAGAAAGTGTTAAAGTATCGCCTTTTAATGTCCAGAGGGCATATCCAAATTCACCAAAGTCTGTTACTCCTTCTTCTGTTGTTACAATTTCATCTGTTGTAGCATCTGACAATACATCATCTGCCAATACAGCGGGTGCAAGTTGCAGAAAGAGAGCCGCAGAACAAAGAATAGCAAGGAATGATTTCTTTTTCATAAAAATCCCTCCTTTATAGGTTAGTCGACCAAAGTATTACTCTGACCAGCAATATATTTGTTTAATTGAATAGCATCTAACATATCAACTACATCATCTTGATTGGTGTCAGCTGCTAATCCATTGGTTGCAAAGGAATAGTGATTGCTGCCATCGCTATAGGTGAAATTAAAACCATCTATTTTCCCAACTAAGAACTGAGACAGGTATGTTTGATCCTGTGCATCAATTACGCCATTGTGGTCAACATCACCCAGTGCATAAGTTTCCATAGCCACAGAACTGCCGCTGATGGGATTAAACTGAATCGCATCTCTAAAATCACTTTCACTGGTGATGCTATTTTTATTTGTAATCTTAAAATTGTACCGAACAATTCCTTCTGCTACTGTTGCCTTTTCAGGAGCGTTTGCCATAACAGTTGTTTTGATTGTAGTATTCGTTTTAACTTGCTTGATAATATTTTGCATTGTCGTTTCACATTCTGATCCTGTATATGGAAGGCAAATAGAAATATCACTTTTTGCACAAGAGAGAATGGTGTTATTAAATGTGAGAGAAAAAATTTCTCCAACATCTTCAGTAGGGTCTGCTATAATAGCAGCAGCATAATGCTTTGTTCCACACAATTTAGAAGTATTATAGTATGGTGATGAAACAGATGCTCGTGTGGAAATCGACATTTGTCTCAAACCTTCTTCATAGGTTTTCATGATATCAGCAGTTTCCTCAAGGGAAAGTCCGCCGTTCAGATAATATTCAGCCACTTCTCTGGTTGTTTCATCGGAAAAGCTGTTTACAAACTGCTGTTCTGCGATTGCCTGTTCATTGAAAATACCATCCTGAAGTGCATTTTCATCCAAGGCAAATACCTGAGCTGCGGAAATCATCGCAAGGGTCATTGCACTGCCGATAGCAATTGCGGAAGTAAGAATTTTCTTCATGGATAAACTCCTTTCTAATTGTATCAAGTCTTTGCAGCCTTGAGATTTTGGTTTGTTTGTTTACGATTTCATTATATCATAAGGTATCGAAAAAGTCAATACAATTGCTTACATTTTTGGAAAATAAAGTATTTTTGTCGAATGGAAATGAATAAAAAAGAAATATCCTACATCATAACGATTTCATATTGCGTCCAACAAAAGAAAATAAAAAAGCAGATGATTTTTCATTGCGAATCATCTGCTTCTTGTTGAAAAGGGAAGAAATTTTACTGTTTCGGTTGGGCTTGAATGGTACGTTTTTTGACCTGTTCCCGAATCTTCTGAATGAGGCAAAACAGCAGGAATGCTGCCAGATTTGCGACAACCACGCTTGCTCCAACAGGGGTATCGAACTGATACGAACCAACCATACCGACACAGAAGCAAACGACCGATAAAATCGCTGCACAGAGAATGACCAGCGAGAACCGCTTGAATAGCCGCATGGAGGACAACGCCGGAAAGATAATCAGGCTGCTGATGAGCAACGCCCCCATCATCCGCATCCCCAGCACAACCGTGATGGCGGTCAGAATGGCAATCAGCGTATTATAAAACGAAACCGAAACGCCGGTTGCCTGTGCAAAGTTTTCGTCGAAGGTAATTGCAAAAATCCGGTGATAACAAATCACGAACATTCCCAGAACGACAATGGATAGAATCAGGCTGACCCAGACATCTTCTTTTTCCATCGCCAGAATGCTGCCGAACATATAGCTTGCCACATCGGTGTTGATGCCGGTTTTCAGGGCGGTGACAATAATTCCGATTGCCAGCGAGGAGGCGGAAACAACCGCAATTGCTGCATCGCTCTTGACCTTTGCCCGTTCGGTAATGCGGAGCAGGAAGAAGGCGGCAATCGCAACAATCGGAATGGAGAATTTCAGCGGTGCCCAGCCGAACGCCAACGCTACAGACAAAGCCCCAAAAGAAACGTGTGATAATCCATCGCCAATCATTGAAAATCGCTTCAGAACCAGACTCACCCCCAAGAGGGCGGCACAGAGGGAAACGAAAATCCCGACCAGCAAGGCACGCCGGATAAAGGCAAACGAAAGCATATCTATGAGAAACGTCATATTATTTTCCTCCCTGTCTGGATGCTGCGGAATGACGGTAAGCTTCGGCAGTATCATAGGTGTATGTTTTTTGTCCAAGGTGCAAGATGTGTTTGGCGTAATAGACTGCCCGTTCCACGTCATGCGTCACCATGATAATGGTGATGGATTCTGTGCGGTTGAGGTGCTGTAAGACCTGATAGAGTTCCTCGGAAGCGACTGGGTCTAAGCCCGTGGTTGGTTCATCCAGAATCAACAGCTTTTGAGCCGCACAGAGTGCCCGTGCCAGTAGGACACGCTGTTGCTGACCGCCGGAGAGTTCCCGATAGCAGCGGTTTTGCAGCGGCAGAATTCCGAGTTTTTCCATTGCCTGTTGGGCAGCGTTTTTTTCTGCGGCAGTATAAAACGGGCGGTGTTTCATCTGGTTCAGGAAGCCGGAGCGGACAATTTCCCGAACGCTGGCAGGGAAGTCCCGTTGTGCAGGCGTTTGCTGCGGTAGATAACCAATGTCGCTGCGTTTCCAGTCGCCTGTTAAAGCGATTTCTCCGCTGAGGGGTTTCAGCAGTCCGAGCAGGTTCTTCACGAACGTGCTTTTTCCAGAGCCGTTTTCCCCGATGATACAGAGATAATCGCCCTGCGGAATCGTGAGGTTGAGGTCAGAGGTTGTGATAATGTTTTCATATCCCAAAGTGACATGGGAGAATTGCAGTGCAGAAGTAGCCATAAAAAAATCCTTTCTAGTGGGCTTATTGCGATTCCAACGCCTTTAAATTTCGCTGCATCAGGCTGACATAGGTTTCCCCGTTGTCGAAGTCGGTCTGTGTAAGCGTGTGGCAGGATTGGAAAACGGTTGGGGTTGCTCCGGTCTGTTCGCCGATGACATTTGCAACCGCCGGACTGCTGACTTCCAAATAATAGACTTTCGAGAGGTGGTCAGATTCGACCAGATGCATGAGATTCGAGATGGTTGCAATGCTGGGTTCGGTGTCGGAACTGCAACCCGAAAAGGCGGCATAGCAGTGTAATCCGTAGGTGTTGGCGAAATATTGCAGCGGAAATTTGTCTGCAAATAACAGCGTTCGGTGTTCCGGCTCGGCGAAATAATCAGTAAAGGATTCGTTGAGGGCATCCAGCTGAGCCGCATAGGCATCCGCATTTTTTTGATAGGTGGCAGCGTTGGCAGGGTCGGCTTGGATGATGGCATCTCTGGTGACATAGAGCAAATCTTTTGCAATTACCGGAGAAGTCCAGATGTGTTCGTCATATTCCATTTCGCTTTCGCCCTCGTGGTCATGGTCGTGGCTGTCATGGTCATGCTCGTGCTCGTGGTCGTGTTCCGATTCGCTGCCCTCTAATTCCACTTCTTCCAGCAGCGGAGCATAGTCCATCATGCAACGGACAATGCGGTCTGGGTGGGATTGTTCATCGGAATCGAGCACCTGCGACACCCATTCTTCCATATGTCCGCCGTTATAGAGAAAGAGGTCGGCGTTCTGAATGGCGAGAATATCGGACGGAGCAGGCTCAAAAGAATGGCTCTCCATGCCGGGGGAGAGCAGCAAGCGAAGGTGAATGGTGTCCGTGTCTTTCAGGATGGCACGGGCGAAGTCATAGTAACAAAAAAGCGTTGTAACGAGTTCCAGTTGATGGGAAGTCGTTGCAGAGTTTGCAGCTGGCGTACAGCCGCAGAGCAACAGCACCCCGCAGAGCAGGCAGCTGAAAAAGCGTTTCCATTTCATGAGGATTCCCCCTATTGGTTGTCAGTCCAATCAAAATCGAATTTGAAATTGATTTTCAATTTCATGTTATTATACCACGTTCGGAAGCAAATGTCAATAGGAAAACATGGATTTTTTGCGGAACAGAACCGCTTGACTTTTCAAAGTAGCTGTGTTATATTGTTGAAAGTTGACCCTGCCAACGATCGTCTCCCTCTTTACGGGGGAGTGGATTGAAAGAAAGAAATGGAGAAAGGAAGAAATTGCTATGACAAAAACCATTCGACCACCATCCACCCTGTCAGCTTTTCTGCACTATGTCAGTTTGAATATGCTGGCGATGCTGGGAACGTCCTGCTATATTTTAGCGGATACGTTCTTCGTTGCGAATGGCATTGGAGAAGACGGGCTGACCGCCTTGAATCTGGTCTTGCCCCTGTTTAATCTCATGAATGCCACGGGCTTGATGATTGGCATCGGCGGAGCGACCAAGTACGCCATTCACAAGGCAAGAGGCGAACAGGAAGCCGGCAGCCAAATCTTTTTCCATGCCCTGTTGCTTGCCGGAGTGGCGAGCGTGGTCTTCATGCTGGTTGGGCTTTTGGGTGCTGACCCGATTTGCCGCTGGCTGGGGAGCGATGCAGCGACCCATGATAAGATGGTGGTATACCTGCGGACGCTGTACTGTTTTGCACCGCTGTTCCTGTGTAATCAGCTGTTTGCGGCGTTTGTCCGAAATGACGGTGCACCGAATCGGGTGATGCTGGGGACAATGCTGGGCACGCTGGGCAACATTGTATTGGACTATCTGTTTATCTTCCCGTTGGGAATGGGTATGCTGGGGGCAGTCTTGGCAACCGCCTGTGCACCGCTCATCGGCATTACCATTCAGAGTTTCTATTTCCGAAAACCAACCTGTCAAATTCGGATTCGTCCCTGCCGGTTGCGGTGGCAGATGTTCCAGCCGATTTTCCTGCTGGGCGGGGCGGAATGGATTACAGAAGTTGCCTCTGGGATTGTCATTTTCTGTTTTAATTTTGTCATTCTGAGAAAAGCAGGAAATACCGGCGTGGCAGCCTATGGGATTATCGCCAACATTGCATTGGTGGCAGCGTGTCTGTGTACAGGCATTGCACAGGGCGTGCAGCCGCTGTTGAGCCGCAGCTATGGCAAGGGCGACCAAACAGAAATGAAAAAGCTGCTGCGGATGACGATTTGCACGGCACTGGGCTTTGCAGCGGTGCTGTATGGCATGTTGTTTGGCTTTACCGAGCCGATTGTCCGGTTGTTTAACAGCACGGGGAATAGCACCTTGCAGGCGATGGCGGAAACCGGAACACGGATTTATTTTGTGGCGTTCTGTTTTGTTGGGGTCAATATTGCAACGTCCGCCTTTTTCGCAGCGGTAGACCGTCCGGCGGAGGCGTTTTGTATCTCGCTGCTGCGGAGTGGCGTGTTGCTGTTGCCGCTGGTCTTTTTGTTTGCGGCAGTCTGGGACATGAATGGCGTTTGGGCGTCGTATCCGGCAGCAGAGTTGGGGACGTGTCTGGTTGCGGTTTGTTGTCAGGTGCGGTATTGGAGAAAGCAACAAAAATAAAGGGGAAAGATTGTGCAAGATGTTGATTGATATACAACAAGAATTGTAGTAAAATTGTAGTGGAGGTGAGAAAGTGAACGACAAGGCGTTAAATATCAAAATCCCGTCTGCACTGTATGACGCATTAAAAAAAGAGGCAGCGAAGAAAAACATCTCGCTTGCCTCTCTGGTGCGGATGATATGTTCGGAATATTTTGATAAAAAATAAGGCTGTAAGTGCCTGTCTACCAAACTATCGCACTTACAACCCAACACAACGCCGAAACGCTGCGAAATCTATGATAGCAGACGGGGCGGCAAAAGTCAAGGGGGAAAAATGAAACCAGAATTAGAAGCCCTGTATGAGGACTGGCAGAAGCATGCCTTTGCGGTGGGGTTTGCGGCTGCCGTCCGACTGCTGACCAAATAACACCGCTTGTCGCCCTGCAAAAGGGCGTGGATTGAAATACCCCAACCGCAAAAAACGCCACAAAATAAATCGTCGCCCCTTACGAAGGGGCGTGGATTGAAAGAGTGCCGGTCGGTGCCGGTCATTTACAAACCTTTCTATGTGAGAGAAAAATATATTTTTTTTCTCCGTGTGTTAAGTATGTATTTGACTGTCACCGACCGGCACTTCCCAGTTTTCGGGCTTTTTTGCCCTTTTTGGTGACAGTCGAGGATTCTAAAAGTCGCCTACGGGGGGTGTGGATGGAACGGCTATAAGAATTGCATCGCTTTTTGTGCCTGTGCGTGTTGCAGTGTCCGAGGTATCTTATAACAAAGTCCCCCTTTTTCAAAAAACGTTCCGGTCTGCTTAAAGACGAATGGAACATTTGCAGCACGACACTGTGCCGCAAGGGACGTGACCCATTCCCAGCGGCAGAGCCTTGCCTGCTCGCCGGATTCGCCGCCGACCGTGACACGAGAGATTTGCGGCTGTAGGTAGGGTTGTAACTGTATGGGCGTTAAAAGCGGCTCGCAGATGATTTCTTTTCTGCAAATCGGCAATTGCAGGAGAACGGGCAGCCGTTCATCGGCGGTCTGTTGATTCTCTGCTGTGCAGCAGATAGTTACATTGGGGTAGCCCGTTCCCCAGTCGGGCGGAAAGCAGGAAGCCGCACGTAACAAGCGTTTGGTGATGATAAAAAATTGCAAGTCCGAACGAAAGCGAATCATTGCCCAGATATCCGGTCGCCAGTCGTCGGCAGCTGCTAAGAAAAAGTCGGAACTTAGACAGGTGTAGACGGGTTCATCGGTCGGCTGTAATTTTAGTGTGCCGCCTCTTGTCCGTTGCATCGGGAGAGCAAAGGCGGATGTTTTTTGCACAGTGGTGCTGTTGTGTCCATGCGTTGCATCGATGCGATAGACATAGCAATTTTGGCAGCCAGCACTATATTTTGTGCAGCCATGCCAGGGATTCCAAATGGGCAATAAAAACCCTCCTCTCTTGTATTATTTCTAAAGTGCGGTACTGGCAAAACCAACAAAAAGGAAAGATTGTGGAAGATGATAGTTGACTTTTTGGAACACATAATGTATACTGTATTTAGTGGTGCACAAAAAGTGAGGTGATTTTGTGAGCCCACGCACTGGCAGACCAAAAATAGATAATCCTAAGTCCATCAGTCTGAAAATTCGGATTGATGCGAACACGAACTTGAAACTTTTGCAATATTGTAAAGATAATAAACTTACAAAGACAGAAGCGGTTAGAAAAGGAATTATGCTAATTTTGGATGAAAAAAAATAAGGCTGTAAGTGCCACGTCTACCAAACACCGCACTTACAACCCAACGCAACGCCGAAACGCTGCTAAATCTATGATAGCAGACGAGACGGTAAAAGTCAAGGGGGGAACGATGAAACCAGAATTAGAAGCCCTGTATGAGGACTGGCAGAAGCACGCCTTTGCGGTGGGGTTTACGACTGCTGTCCGACTGTTGACCAAATAATATCACCGCTTGTCGCCCCTTTGTGTGGGTGGGGATTGAAACTTACCGTGTGTTAAGTAGGTATTTGACTTCCTATTGTCGCCCTTACGCAGGGCGTGGATTGAAAAAGGTGCCGGTCGGTGCTGGGCGTTTACAAACCTTATATATAGAGAGAAAATTTTTACTTTTTTTCTCCCTGCGTAAGGACTGTATTTGAGTGTCACCGAGTGGCACTTTGTCGCCATTGAAATAAGGATGCCCTATTATGGAAGCACAATCTGGGAGAGTACTGCTCCGATTTTATCCCGTATACAAAGGTCTGCTTGCTCGTCGATTTGTGTAGCGTCCCGATTTAACACAACCAGATGCTCCCCGTTAAAATACCGGAGCAGGCTGCACGCTGGATACACGGTCAGGGATGTCCCGCCGATGAGAAGCACGTCTGCCGCAGCGATGGCACGGACTGCCTGCTCCACTGTCTGTTCCGGCAAGGATTCCTCATAGAGAACCACGTCCGGTTTCACCAATCCGCCGCAGTGTGGGCAGTGAGGAACGCCTTCCGTCTGCAAAATCCATTCCGCATCGTAGCAGGCGTGACAGCGTTCGCAGTAGTTGCGGTGGACACTGCCGTGCAATTCATAAACCGTTTTACTGCCAGCCATTTGATGCAGTCCGTCAATGTTTTGTGTGACAACGGCGGACAGAATGCCTTTCTGCTCCAGTTCGGCGAGCTTTTTGTGGGCAGCGTTGGGCTTTGCGGATAGGCAAATCATCTTGTCCCGATAAAAGCGATAAAATGCCTCGGTGTGCCGGACAAAATACGAGTGGCTGAGAATGGTTTCCGGCGGCACGTCATACTTTTGGTGATACAGTCCATCTTGGCTGCGAAAGTCGGGAATACCGCTCTCCGTGGAAACGCCTGCACCGCCAAAGAATACAAGGCGGTGGGCATGGTTGATGATGGTTTGTAAGGTTGCAAGGTCTGATGTCATTGTGATTCCCTCCTGTTTTTATCTGCTGCATCTGCGAGAATCTTGACGTAAAATGTCCGGTTGCGAACGCCGTCAAACTCGCAAAAATAAATGCCCTGCCACGTGCCCAGCAGAAGCTTCCCCTGCTCGACAATAATCGTGGCACTGCTGCCCATGGCAGAAGCCTTTGCGTGAGCGGCGGAGTTGCCCTCAGCGTGGCAAAATGCCTTGCGGTCAGGGAATGCTTCTGCATAGGCAAGCAGCAAATCCCGCTGCACGTCTGGGTCAGCGTTTTCATTAATTGTAATACCCGCAGTCGTGTGGGGACAGTACACCACACAAATGCCGCTCTGGACACCGCTTTCTGCCACCGCCCCTTTGACTTGTGCCGTGATGGATACAAAGCCCGTGACAGGCGTGGTGAGATGGTACGTGTAAAGCATGATAGCCCTCCTTATCGTTATGTTATCTATATTATAGCACAATTTTTTGTTTTGCAAGAGAGGGCAAAACCAACAAAAACAAAAGGGAAAGATTGTGGAAGATGACAGTTGACTTTTTGGAACACAGAATGTATACTATATTTAGTGGTGCACAAAAAGTGAGGTGATTTTGTGAGCCCACGCATTGGCAGACCAAAAATAGACAATCCTAAGTCCATCAGTCTGAAAATTCGGATTGATGCAGACACGCACCGGGCACTTTTGCAATACTGTAAAGACAACAAACTTACAAAAGCAGCAGCGGTTAGACAGGGGATTGCACTTATTTTGGGCAAAAAAAAATAAGGCTGTAAGTGCCACGTCTACCAAACACCGCACTTACAACCCAACGCAACGCCGAAACGCTGCTAAATCTATGATAGCAGACGGTGCGGCAAAAGTCAAGGGGGGGAACGATGAAACCAGAATTAGAAGCCCTGTATGAGGGGCTATGCAGGCGAGAGCCGGACTTATTTGAGCCGGAAGCCCTGCACAAACAGTTGGATGCAGAAGCACGCCTTTGCGGTGGGGTTTACGACTGCTGTCCGACTGTTGACCAAATAAGCACCGCTTGTCGCCCCTTACGCAGGGGCGTGGATGAAACGAAAGTGTGCAGGGCGTTGCAGGTCGTTTACATACCTTTCTATGTGTGAGAAAAATTACTTTTTTTCTCCGTGTGTTAAGTATGTATTTGACTTTCACCGCCCTGCACATCCCAGTTTTTCGGGCTTTTTTGCACTTTTTGATGTAGGTCGATTGCTGCAAAAAGGGGATGTTATCCGCAGAGCACTTGTCCCCAAGATGGTTCTGCTCCGGCCGCTTGCTGTGCGTAGTAAGATAAGATTGCCGTGGCATCCTGTACGGTTACTAAGCCATCTCCGTCAATATCTGCCGCCGATATGCCAGCATTGTGCGTTACAATCTGGGGATGCAGGCGGAAATCAAGGCTCGCCGCCGTGCTTGCATAATATTGTAATACCAATCTGGCATCCTCGACGGACACCACGCCATCTTGATTGACATCGCCGAGGGTGTATGGGACATCAAACGTATAAAGAGCAGAATAGCGGTTGTTGATGCCATAGTAGCCGTTTCTGCCGTTTTCCAGCAAGACCGCTTCGGAGAGCCATGCAACGCCATTTTCCCGGTCTGTCCATTCAATGTGCTCTGCCCGACTGGAAATCTGAGAGGAATCCAACATCAAATACTGGTCGGTAGTAACATCATAGTCCACCAGTGCAATCCAGTGTCCGGCGATGTTGGCAGAAGCTGTTCCGCCGTTTCGGAGGTGTTCAAGAACGGCTGCTGCCTGTGTTGTCCAGCCTGCAAAGGTCATGTGGCTTTCTTCTGCATATGCCTGTGCAACGGCTGGGAAGAAGCCCATTGCTGCTCCGTCTACGCCGGGAATGCGATAGCCGTTGTCTAATGCAAACTGTGCCAGTTCGGCTGGATGTAAGAATGTTCCTGTGCGATAATAGACCGCATTTATGATGGAGAGCAGGCTGCAACCCGCTTGTCCAACGGTATTTCCGGTTTCTGTTCCTCGATTCCAGGGATAATCACACCAGTTGTCTACTTCTGGCAAGTAGGCAAGCCGTTGTTCTTCCGCTCCGCTGCCTTCGCTTTGCTGCCAGGCAATCGGGGAGGGAACGGTATCTTCTGCCGAGGCAGAAAGGGAGAACGAAGACCATAGGGACAGTATGCAGAGCAGACTGAGCCAAATGGAAAGGGATTTTCTAGAAATTGTTTGAAAAAGCTGCACAATTGTTCCTCCTATTTGGTTGATAAAATACGCAATGTGCCCATTATATCATAAAAGGAGCAAAATGTAAAGCAATTTTTTTAAAAATGTTTGTTTGTAATTCCGTCACCCGTTGGTGGAGCAAAAAGGTGAAGGTCGGTGACGGTCATTTACATACCTTTCTATAGAGAGAAAAATATACTTTTTTTACTCCGTATGTTAAGTATGTATTTGACTTTCACCGACCTTCACCTCCCAGTTTTTCGGGCTTTTTTGCACTTTTTTGTGACAGTCGGGTGGCGGTCGGTGGAGGTCATTTGCAAACCTTTCCCAAAAAGCGAAAATTTCTCTCCGGTTTACAGTCCGGCTTCCCACTCCCAGTTATACAGCTCCAGCCGTTGCAAATCATACGGTGTCAGCTGATAAACGCAATGATTAATCCAGTTTGCAAAGAGCAAATTTGCACAGCAACCCCAGGTATAGAGGGGCTGCTGGCTCGGGTCGTCGTTCGGGAAATAGTGGGCAGGAACGGCGATTGGCAACCCCTTTTCTTTGTCCCGAAAATATTCGCCCGCCAGTGTCATGCGGTCATACTCCAGATGTCCGGTGATGAAATATTGTCTGCCGTTGGTGTTGGCGACAATGTGCACGCCAGCTTGTGGCGATTCGGTTAGAATTTTCAGATTTGGTACTTGTTCAATATCTGCTCGCCGGACTTCTGAGTGGCGGGAATGCGGAGCATAAAAGCAGTCGTCAAATCCACGCAGCAGCTGCACATTTTTTTGCAGCACCTCGTGTGGAAAGACCCCGAACATTTTTTCCGGCAGGTCATATTTGGGAATCCCGAAGTGGTAGTTCAGCCCTGCCAGAGCTCCCCAGCAGATATGCATGGTGGAAAAGACATGGGTCTTTGTCCATTCCATGATTTGTTGCAGCTCTTCCCAGTAATCGACATCGGCAAAAGAAAGGTGCTCGACCGGAGCACCTGTGATAATACAGCCGTCATAATATTCGTTCTGGATTTCTGCAAACGTATGATAAAAGGCATCCAGATGCATTTTGTTGGTGTTCTTGCTGACGTGGCTGGAAACCTGTAAAAATTCCACATTGACTTGAATCGGCGTGTTGCTGAGCAGCCGCAAAAACTGACATTCCGTTTCAATTTTTTTCGGCATCAGATTCAGCAGGAGCACCCGTAACGGGCGGATGTCCTGATGAGAGGCACGGTCATTATCCATGACAAAGATATTTTCATTTGCCAGCGTCTGAAATGCTGGCAATTCTTTTGGAATACAAATTGGCATAAAATGCAAACTCCTTTCTGGTTCATTTCGGGTGCGTCTGGTTCTCGCACGGCGATTAGAGGTCGCCGCCGATGGCGTTGCGAATGGCACGCAGTTCTTCTGCGGTCAAATCCCGATAAGTACCCGGCTTCAGCATACCCAGTTTCAAAGGTCCGATGCTGGTTCTCCGCAGGCGGGCAACTTCCAGCCCCAAAGCTTCGCACATCCGGCGAATCTGGCGGTTTCTGCCTTCCTGAATGGTCATCAGCAGTACGACACGATTTGGTTCTTTGGTTTTCACGACGACGTTTGCCGGCAGGGTCATTTTGCCGTCCAGTTCCACGCCGCTGGAAAGGGCAATCAATTGTTCTTCGGAAATATCCGGCCGAACGGTAACCCGATAGGTCTTGGAAATATGGCGGCTAGGGTGCATGATGTTGTTGGCAAATTCGCCGTCATTCGTCAGCAGCAGGAGTCCTTCGGAGTCCTTGTCCAGTCTGCCGACGGGGTAAACCCGTTCTTCCACGCCGTCCAGTAAGTCCATGACACAGCGGCGGTCGAGTTCATCGGAAGTAGTGGTGACATAGCCTCTTGGCTTGTACAGCATGAGATAACGCTTGACTTTTTTGCGAGGGATACGAACGGCTTCTCCGTTGACCGTAATGAGGTCGGCACGGGTTGCCTGGTCGCCGAGCTTGACGGGATGTCCGTTTAGCTTGACTTTTCCGGCAGCAATCAAGGCTTCCGCCTTGCGGCGGGAGCAATAGCCAGCATCGGATAATAATTTTTGAATGCGTATTTTTTCCATGTTGAAATCCTCCTGATTGGATGAGATGTAATTCTATAAGATTATGAGAACCGCACTTGCAGCCAGCGTTGCAGCCGTTGCCAAATGGATTTTTGTGGCGGTTTCTCTGGGGTTGCAGGCTGTTCCGGAATGGTAGCTTGTGTGGTCAAGGGCAGCTGGAACAAGCTTTGCCCGTCCCGTTCTGCAACCAGAAAGCCGCCATATTGATTTGCCGGAACAAGGGCAAGTCTATGTTGAAAGCCTCTTGATTATGAGAACTGCACTTACAGTCAGCGTTGCAGCCGTTGCCAAATGGACTTTTTTGGCTGCTCCTCTGGGGTTGTAGGCTGTTCCGGAACGGCAGTCTGTGTGGTCAAGGGCAGCTGGAACAAGCTTTGCCCGTCCTGTTCCGCAACCAGAAAGCCGCCATATTGATTTGCCGGAACAAGGGCAAGTCTATGTTGAAAGCCTCTTGATTATGAGAACCGCACTTGTAGCCAGCGTTGCAGCCGCTGCCAAATGGATTTTTGTGGCTGCTCCTCTGGGGTTGCAGGCTGTTCCGAAACGGCAGTCTGTGTGGTCAAGGGCAGCTGGAACAAGATTTGCCCGTCCCGTTCCGCAACCAGAAAGCCGCCATATTGATTTGCCGGAACAAGGGCAAGTCTATGTTGAAAGCCTCTTGATTATGAGAACTGCACTTGCAGCCGGCGTTGCAGCCGTTGCCAAATGGATTTTTGTGGCGGTTCTGGTGTTGGTGGTTGTTTTGGAACGGCAGTCTGTGTGGTCAATAGCAGCTGGAACAAGCTTTGCCCGTCCCGTTCTGCAACCAGAAAGCCGCCATATTGATTTGCCGGAACAAGGGCAAGTCTATGTTGAAAGCTTCTTGATTATGAGAACCGCACTTGCAGCCAGCGTTGCAGCCGTTGCCAAATGGACTTTTGTGGCTGCTCCTCTGGGGTTGTAGGCTGTTCCGAAACGGCAGTCTGTGTAGTCAAGGGCAGCTGGAACAAGCTTTGCCCGTCCCGTTCCGCAACCAGAAAGCCGCCGTATTGATTTGCCGGAACAGGAGCAAAGAGAAACGGCTTTGTGTGCACCGTAAGGGGCAGGTCTACCGCATCTTGCAGCGTCCCGTAGGTGATGGAATCGGTTGCCTGTAGCGAAACGGTGTCTGCCGTTCCGCCCACGACGGGAATCGAAATCGTTTCCGGCAGGGCAACGGTTTGCTTGTGCAGCCGTGGGAAAAGGGTGTCATATAATTGCGTGTGGGTCTGCCAGTCGTTCGGGTCGTTCAGCGTCACACAAATCAAAGTCATGTCATCTCGCTGACAGGCAGACACCAGACAGCGTCCAGCTTCATCGGTAAAACCTGTTTTCACGCCAATCACGCCCTCGCACTGTGTCAGCAGCTTGTTGGAGTTTTTGAGCCAGCGGTCGTAGGGGGGATTGCCGAACGTAACTTTTGCAGTCGCCTGTCCGCAGATTTCCCGAAAGTCTGGATTTTGCAGGGCAGTCGCCGTTAAAATTGCCATGTCATAGGCAGTGGAATAATGCTGTTCGTCATGTAGCCCTGAGGGCGTGACAAAGTGGGTGTTCTGCATGCCCAGTTGTGCCGCCCGTTCATTCATGAGGTCTGCAAAGGCAGAGAGGGAACCAGCTAACTTTACAGCCGTTGCTCCTGCTGCATCGTTGCCGGAGGGCAGCAGCATGCCATAACAGAGGGCACGCTTCGTGACAATATCGTCTTTCACCAGCCCCATGGAAGACCCCTCGACCTGAATGGCGTTGTTGTCCACGGGGAACGGGGTATCCAAGTCGCCGCTCTCCAGACAGAGCAGGGTTGTCATAATTTTGGTGGTGCTTGCCATGGGGAGATGTTCGTCTGCGTTCTGGGAGAAGAACACTTCTCGGGTGGTGGCTTCCATGACAATGCAAGCCTTTGCAGAAACAGCAGGCAGTTCCACAGCAGTGGCGGAACATTGCCAGACAGAACCGCAGATAATTGAAATAATTGAGAGAATCGACAACAGAAGACCGAACAGGCGTTTGCACACAGGGCATCTTCCTTTCTTGTGGGTTAAGACAAGATATGAGTGCCGCTGTGATTTTATGCCGCTGCGAATGGGTTATGCTTCCTCGTCCGTGGTTGCGTCGTCAGAAGATTTCCCCGATTTCTTTTTGGACTTCACCAGACCGCTGACTTTGCTGATGACTTCCGGCAGGGTGCGAATGAGATTATTTGCCGTATCGCCGTTTCCCTCGGTCATCTGGAGCAGGCGAACGTCCCCATTCTGTACGACTAGGAAGCCCACGGGCTGAATGGAGATGCCAGCCCCCGTTCCGCCGCCGAACAAGTCTTTCGGAACTTTTGCTGGCAGGTCAGAGCCGCCAGAGGCAAAGCCATAGGAAACTTTAGAGATAGGAATGATGGTGACATCCGTTCCAACGGTAATCGGGTCGCCAATGATGGTTTCCACATCGACCATGTCCCGAATTTTTTCCATGGTGACATCCATCAGGTTGGGAATGGTGGTTTTAGAGGGTTTGGAATTGGATTCTGGCATGAGAAAAACCTCCTATATGCAAAATTTGCGTGTATGAGAATAGGGTGTGCAAAAAGCAATGGGAATATACGGAAAAGCCGTTCAGGACTGTTCCGAGGGGGCTTGTTTGCGTTCCAGCGTATTCCATAGAAATGAGAAGAGAAAGGCAAAGGCTGCTGCCAGCACGCCAGCAAGCGAAAGCCGAACCGTGCCGCTGAGATAGTAGCGAGTCCGATTCTGCCCGAAGCAGCAGCGAACATCTATTCCGTCATAGGCAACGGAACAGACCGTTCCCAGCACTGCCAGACAGGGATAGAGAGCGGTATTCAACTTGGCGTATTCTGCCGCACATTCTGCCGCATCCCAGTTGCCAACGCCAATATAAATAGAAACGTGTCGGAAACGAATGCTTTTGGTGAGGCGGCGAAGCCCCTTCCGGATACTCGAAAGAGCATCGTGCAGTAAGTCGAACCATTCGGAAAGACTGCGGCTTTTTGCATCGGTCTGCTTCTTTTTCTGAGAAGCGGACTTTTGTTTTTTGGTTCGTTTCTTTTTGTGCTGGACGGAGCGTTTGGCAGCGTGTTGTTTGCGGTCAGAGCGATAAAGGGGAATCCCCAGAAAAGAAAGCCGAATCACCGGCGGAGCGTTGTCCTGTAACGTCAGGTGCAGCACGGCAGGTGTAAACAGCAATCCTGCAAGCAGGAGCAGAATCCCTCCTGCAATCAGCCATCCAGTCATCGGGTATGCTCCTTTCTGTGCAAGGCTCAGTCGGTCTGTTCGGGAACGGGGATTTCCGGCAGCGGCGGCAGGTCGTCCAGCGAGGACAGCCCGAAACACCGCAGAAATGCGGGCGTGGTGCGGTAGGCAATGGGCTTGCCGGGCAAGTCCAGCCGTTCGCCCTCTTCCAGCAGCCCTCGTTCCACCAGCGTGTTGACGAGGGTACTGCTATCAATGCCTCGTACATGGGCAATGAACCGCTTGGTGACGGGTTGGTGATAGGCGGCAATCGTGAGCACTTCCAATGCGGCTGGTGTGAGGGGCAAGGTGCGTTTCTGTTCCAACGCTGCTTGAATATACGGAGCATAGCGTTCTACGGTACAGAGCTGAGCGGTTTTCTCCAGCAAGAGCACTTGCAGAGCGTGTCCGGATTTCTGGTAAGCAGTGTTCAAGTCGTTCAGCAGCTGGGGCAGTTCCCGTTCGGGAATGCCACTTGCCGCCGCCAGACGGGAAAGGGGAATGGGGTCGCCGCTGGCAAATAAAATAGCTTCTAAAATCGCACAAGCTGGTGCAAGCATGAGAAAAGCCTCCTATCTGAATGTTTTTAAACCATGATTTCTTGTGGTGCGGCATCTGCTGCCGCTGCTTTGCGGGGGAGGCGATAGAGGGATGTTCCATCGGTAGAAATGCCGATTCTGCCGTGTTTCGTCAGCTCCAGCACCGCCAGAAAGACGGCGACCCGTGCGGAGCGGTCAGAGATGTCATCATAGAGCGTGACAAGAGAAACCGTTTCCGCATGGGAAACCTTTCGCATCAGCCAGACGATTTTTGAAAAGACCGAAACGGTTTTCGGGCTGACCACTCGCTGTAATTTCTCCTGCATGGCAACCTTGGAGGGCGGCAGCTGTTTCTTCCCGATGGAGAGAAAACTGCTGCGAAGCACCTCTGCCGGATAGGTACGCAAATAGGTTTTTTGCGGTTCAGGCAGCGGCATGGGCTGCCGACAGAACGGTTGCTGTTCTTTGTACCGTCCGGCAAGAATCGCTGCTGCCTGCTTACAGCGTGCATAGAGCAGCAAGGATTCCTGCAAGTCCTCTTTGTCCGCCTGTGCCTCCTGCGGCTTCGGCAGCAGGGCAGCCGTTTTCAAGTAGATGAGCCGGGCAGCCATTTCAAGGAATGCTCCGGCAAGCTCTAAATCCTGTTCCTGACAGTCCGCTAAATAGTTCAGGTACTGTTCCAGCAGCTGCGAAATGGCAATGTCATAGATGTTCAGCTTGTGCTTTGCAATCAGTGTCAAGAGCACGTCCATAGGGGTTGTAACCCCGTTGATTTCAAAAGAAAGTTGCTGCATCGTCTGTCATTAACCTGTCAGTCCGCTGACCATCAGGGGTACCCAGTTCGTCAGGAACGTGAAGCTCTTGAAAATCAGCTGCTGTAAGTAGGAAAGCGGTGTGTCCAGAAAATCAGAGAAAATCAGAATCAGGAACACAAACGAAATCACCTGCCGATGCTGCTGTACCCAGTAGATGGCTTTATACGGCAAGAATCCCAGCAGGATGTTTGAGCCGTCCAGCGGCGGAATCGGAATCAGGTTAAAGACTGCCAGCCCGATGTTCACGAGGATAAAGAAATAGAGAATACTGTAAATAATCGAGAGGGTGTTGTACATGGCCTCTGAGGAAATTGGAATGCTCTCTAAAATCCGAAACGGAATCATCATGACAAAGGCAATCAGCAGGTTGGAAGCAGGCCCAGCCAAAGACGTCCAGATAACACCGGTGCGAGGGTTTCGCATGCGGTTCGGATTGATGGGAACGGGTTTTGCCCAGCCGAATCCCGTCAGCAGCAGCAGGATTGCCCCGAATGGGTCAACGTGGGAGAACGGGTTGAGGGTCAGCCTGCCCTTTGAATCTGCGGTATCATCGCCGCAAAGACGGGCGACCCAGGCATGTGCAAATTCATGCAGCGGTAAAATCAGCAGAATGATGATGACACGGGCAATCAGCATCGTCAGGAGCTGTTCCTTACTCATGGATAATAGATTCATAGTATGGTTCACCTCTTATTTTTAGTATTCTTTTTATTATACCGGATTTTCCTTGTTTTTTCAAGTGAAAAATGCAGATTTCCGATGTTCAAAAAAAATTTTCAAAAAATGAAAAAAAGGGCTTGCATTTTTTGTTGCAATATGATATAATAGAGTCCGTTAGTTTGTTTAAGGAGGTGCAGTAGAATATGGCAAAATGCGAATTTTGCGGTAAGGGTGTTACATTCGGTATCAAGGTGTCTCACTCTCACAGACGCTCCAACAGAACATGGAAGCCCAATGTAAAGCGAGTAAAGGCAGTTGTGAAGGGTACTCCCTGCCACGTATATGTTTGCTCCAGATGCCTCCGTTCCGGAAAAGTAGAACGTGTGTAAGGTATAAAACATCGCTTTCTTGTATGTATGCGAAAAAGATTCGGGAGTTTTCAGATGACAGATTGCTGTCAGAGGAACTTCCGATTTTTTTTAAAATGAGAAGATGAATAATCTTTGCAGAAAATTGGAATTTTTGTCGAATTGCTGAAAAAATTTACAAGTTGCACGCCCGGAATATAAAAAATTTTTTTGGAAATCCTGTGGAAATTGCCGGAAAAATCGGCGGTTTTTTCATGAGATTCCGGTTTGCATAAAATTTTTTTTGATTTTCACTTGCAATTTTGTGCATAATGTGCTATACTGAATCTATCCATTTCGGGTGAATAATAAAATGAGGTGAACGAAATTGGCAAAATTAAAGAAACCAACTGTTAAGAATCCACAGCTCGTGGAAGCTTTGGCAGAACTTAAAGAACACAACACACAGGGAGCTGCTAAGAATCTGATGGAAACCCTGAAGGGTGCACAGCTGATCGCACCGGTTATTATTGATAATATGCCGGAAGATCTGGACTTGAGCGACGGCAAACAGTTCCAGACCAATGCAAAGTTTACAATGCTGCAGCAGAAGGACGGCAGCCGGTATTTTCCGGCATTTACCGACTGGCTGGAAGTGTTGAAGTGGAGAAATGACCCGGAAATCAATACCGTTGTCATGACCGTAGAACAGTATGCAAACCTGATGCAGCGTTCCGGCGAAGCTTCTGGTATCGTGATCAATCCGAGCGAACAGGGTTACCTGATTGACCGTCCGCATCTGGCACAGCTGACGGGTCTTACGCTGCCGCCGGCAGCTTCGGAATACCGCAACGAACCGTTGCCAGAACCGACGCTGAATCCGAAGGTTGCTTTTGCAGATGCTTCTACTTTGTCGAACCCGCAGCTGGTGGGTGCAATTGCAGCATTCCGCAAGAAGAGCACACAGGAAACCGAACTGCCGATGATTGACGCTCTGTTCCGGTCGCAGGTCATTGCTCCGGTACAGCTGATTAACGCAGAACAGGATTTGAACATGGAAGACGGCGAAAAGCACCAGACACAGATTAAGTTTGTGATGGTTCAGAATGGCGATAAGAAGTTCTTCCCGGCATTTACCGACATGGAAGAACTGAATCGCTGGCAGAATCCGCCGGAATACAGAACCATGATTATCCCGTTCTTGCAGTATGCAGCAATGTTCCAGCAGAACGGCGATGCAGAAGGCATTGTAGTAAACCCGTTCCGGGAAGGTGAATCCGTTGCTATGCCAAAGGCAAATGTCATTGACCTGGCAAAGCGGTTTGTACATTATCAGCGGCAGCAGCAGCAAAATCGGGTACAGTTGTTTGACCTGAAGGACAAGCCAATTGACCTGATGAAGGAACTCTCCGCACACTTTGAAGAAGTGCCGGAAGTACATGCTGCTTATATGACTGGTATGCGGGTTGGCAACAAGGAAAGCGTGATGCTGGTTCTGGATTGCGACCAGGTAGAAGATACCAAGAGCCTGTTCCAGCCGGCTGCACAGATTGTAAACCGTCACACCAACGGAAACCCACCGGGAATCATCACCACACAGCATGACATGAGCAAGAGCATTCTGGAGAGAACAAAACCGTTCTATCAGGAATAAGAAAAAAGAAAACGAAATTTTCTCCGCTGTGGACAAGAAATCTCTGTTCACAGCGGTTTCTTTTTATGAAATCCAAAAAATAAAAATAAAAAATAGAAACAACAAGGAAGCGGAATGATGGGAAAACAGAATCGGATACGCATTGGAAAAAGAACGATTGCGATTTTATTAGCAGGTGTTTTGTGCCTGCTCAGTGGGGTTGTGATTTGGTATCAGAATTATTATGATATTCCAGCCCTGACGATGGCGGATTTGGCACAGCTGGATTTGAGCCAAGCAAAAAAGTTGATGATTGTCGCCCATCCGGACGATGAAACGCTTTGGGGCGGAGCACATCTGTTAGAGGGCGATTATTTGATTGTCTGCCTGACACATGGCAGCGATGCGGTGCGGTCGGCGGAACTGCGTTCGATTGCAGCAGCAACCGGAAATGCCTGCTTAATTTTGCAGTATCCTGACAAGACCTTTGGGCGGCGGGACGACTGGAGCAACGTAGAAGAGCAAATCGAACAGGACATCACATTGATTTTAGAGGATAAGCCGTGGGAATCGGTTGTCACGCACAACAAAGCCGGCGAGTATGGGCACATCCACCATAAGATGACACATGAACTCGTGACGGAGGCGTACCAACACGAACAATTGCAAATGCCGCTCTATTGTTTCGGGACGTATTACAGTGCGAAACGGCTGCCGGAATTTGAAGCACAGCTGCCGAGAATTTCCGAGGAGGACTTGCAAAAGAAAGAAGCCCTGTTACAAAATTACAAGTCGCAGGAACGAGTTGTGGAACATCTATCGCATATGAACCCCTATGAAAATTGGACGCTATATGACCCAGCAGAAGAAGCGGAATCGTGACCATCGCCGCAGGCGAACTGCGGTCGAGCTGGCTCAGCTCGGCGGAGGGGAATTGTTAAGGGGGACAAGCTGTCCCCCTTAACAAAGGTATTGATGAGAGAAATTTGAAATCCAAGAGAGAACCGCAGAAACCGCAATTGCCTTTCAAAATAAAAAGGCTGTAATCAGACACAAGGTTTCAGGGGCAATTGCGGTTTCCCAGGCAAGCTGGGGATGTGCCCCAGCCTTGCCGAATCTGATACAATGCGTTTTCCAAGAATCAAGAATAATTTTACAGCAATTTTCAGCAGATTCCCGTCTGATTTTCACACGAATCTGCAAGGATATACTTATCTATCAGTATCATTCAACAAATAAAAGAAAGAAGGGAGTTTCTACATGGAAACCTTGTTACAAGTGCAGGAAATCTGTAAATATTACCGAATGGGCGAAGTACAAATTACTGCCGTAGACCACGTTTCTTTTTCCGTGGAAAAGGGAGAATTTGTCGTCATTGTCGGGGCATCGGGTGCAGGAAAGACCACCGTCTTGAACCTGCTGGGCGGAATGGATACCTGTGACAGCGGTTCGATTCTGGTCGATGGAACAGACATCACAAAACTGCGAAAACGAAAGCTCGCTGCCTATCGCCGTTTCGACATCGGCTTTGTGTTTCAGTTCTATAACCTGATTCCCAACCTGACCGCTGTGGAAAATGTTGAACTCGCAGGGCATATCAGCCGAGATGCAATGCCAGCAGCAGAAGCCCTGCAATATGTGGGACTAGGCGACCGTCTGCGGCATTTTCCAGCACAGCTTTCCGGTGGGGAACAGCAACGGGTTTCTATTGCCCGTGCACTTGCAAAGCGTCCAAAGCTGCTGCTCTGCGATGAACCGACCGGAGCACTGGACTATGAAACCGGAAAATCCGTCTTGAAGTTGTTGCAGGATACCTGTCGGGATACGCAAATGACCGTGCTGCTGATTACGCACAATCAGGCAATCACCCCGATGGCTGACCGTGTGATTACGATGAAAAATGGAAAGATTGCAGCGATGCAGCAGAATGCAGAGCCCGTTCCCGTATCTGAGATTGCGTGGTGATGGCGATGGCTGGATTATTAGGAAAAGAATTGTGCCGTACCGTGCGGCATACGTTCGGACAATTTACGGCGATTGCAGCGATTGTTGCCTTGGGCTGCGGATTTTTTGCCGGTATTCAGGCAACGACCCCCGATATGAACGAGATGGCAGACCAGCACTATCGGGAAACCAACCTCATGGATTTGCAGATTCGTTCCACCATTGGATTGGATGAGCAGGAAGTACAGGCGGTGGAACAGCTGCCGGATGTGAAAACGGTTGTAGCTGGATATCAGGTGCAGTGTTATCTGCCACAGGATGTGCATAGCTATTCGATGAGCGTTTCTTCTATGAATATGGAGCAGGCAGCCGATGGGGCAGGCATCAACCTGCCCACGCTGACCGCCGGAACGTATCCCTCTATTTCCACAGAATGCCTGATGGATGCCAACTTTGCGAAACGCAGAGGGTATCAGGTCGGTGATACGATTACCTTACAGGCAGCAGAGGACACTACGCTTTCCGACTATTTGCAGGAAGATACATTCACCATTTCCGGCTTGACCAACTGGAGTATGTACATCAGCTTTGAACGGGGAACGGCTCAAATTGGAACAGGGGCACTGGATGGCTATTTGCTGGTCGATGATTCTGCTTTTTCCATGGATGTCTACACGAATCTATATGTTACCCTAGATAGCACAGCAGACTTGGCAGCCCAGAGCGATGCCTATACAACCGCTGCAAACGATGCGAAAGCTGTTATGGAGCGAGAGGGAACAGCGATTCTCAAGCAGCGAGTCGAACGGGAAACCGCAGATGCACAGGAACAGTTGACGGAAGCCCGTTCCAACTTAGAAGCTCAGCAGGCGGAATATGCAAAGAATTTTGCACAGTTGGCGGATGCCTACGGAACAGAGGCAGCCAGTCAACAGCTATCCGATGCAGAACAGCAGCTGAACGATGCAGAAAAACAGATTCAGGAGCAACAGACTGCCTTAGACGACTTTGCAGACAGTGCAAAATGGTATGTACAGACCCGAGAGGACAATGTTGGCTATTCGGAATTCTGGGAGAATACGGAACGGGTGCAGAACGTCGTAGCCGTCTTTCCGGTGTTCTTTATTCTGATTGCAGCGTTGGTTTGCCTGACCACGATGACCCGTATGGTACGGGAACAGCGTGTGGAGATGGGTACGAAAAAAGCGTTGGGTTATGGAGCGTTTCCGATTATGGCGAAATTCCTGCTATATGCCGGAATTGCCACCCTGATAGGAGGAATAACAGGATTGCTGATCGGCTTTCAGGTGTTCCCACGGATTTTGTGCAATGCCTATGCAACGATGTATTATCTACAGGACATTCCGTGCCCGTTCCGCTGGAAGTCTGCACTTGCCTGCTTGGGCGTGGGGCTGCTCTGTACTTGTCTGTCCAGTGCAATTGCCTGCCGGAATGCCCTGCGGGAACAGCCTGCACAGCTGATGCGGCCGAAGCCGCCGAAATCCGGAAAGCGGATTTTACTGGAGCGAATCCCGTGGTTGTGGAATCGCATTAGCTTTATGGGAAAGCTGACGTTGCGGAATGTTTTCCGGTATAAAAGCCGCTTCTGGATGACAGCGGTTGGTGTTGGCGGTTGTACAGCTTTGATTTTAGCCGGCTTTGGACTGCGGTATGACATCACCAGCATTGCAGATTTGCAGTATAGCGAAATCATGCAATATGATTTGCTGGCAGTTTATAGCGACGATGCCGAGCAGACTCGAACAGAAGCCCTTTCTAACTGGGAGGAAAATCCGCATACCATGCTGCTGCAATGTTCGGAGCAGGTAGGGGAGTATGATGTCACGTTGATGGTGACCGCAGAGCCGGAACAGCTTGGAAACTTTATTACCATGCGAAGCCGTTCTGACCATACGCCGTATACCTTGGATGATAGCGGTGTGATTCTGACGGAAAAATTGGCGAAGCTCTTAAAAGTATCGGCTGGCGATACGCTGCAATTAAAAGATGCGAAGAAACCAGTCCGCATTGCAGCGGTAACGGAGAACTATGCGTATCATTACATCTACATGACCGAAAACACCTATCAAAGTCTGTATGATACAGAACGAGCACCGAATACCATGCTGGTACAGCTGAACAATCTGGACACCGCAGACGAACACGCAACGGCACTCATGCAGCAGGACGGTATGTTGACTGTGCAATCTCTGCACCGCAGTGGAAATGTATTTTCGGATTTGATTGACAGTATGAATTTGATTGTCATCGTGCTGATTGTCTGTGCAGGAGCGTTGGCAGTGGTTGTTCTTTATAACCTCTCGAATATCAACATTACAGAGCGAATGCGAGAGCTGGCAACGGTGAAAGTACTGGGCTTTTACGATGGCGAGAGTGCTGCCTATATCTATCGGGAAAATTTCTTCTCTATGACCGTTGGCATTCTATTTGGATTGGTCGGTGGTGTATTCCTGACAAGATTTGTCGTTTCGATGGCGGAAGTAGATGTTGTCATGTTTGCCCGAACGATTCCGCCGTATGCATTTGTCTTTGCAGCAGGGTTGACAGTGTTGTTCACGCTGCTGGTAAACTTGATTCTTTATCCAAAAATCAACCGAATTGACATGGCATCCGCCTTGAAAGCAATTGAATAAACAGAAATCCCTGCGGTATCGGTTATATACCACAGGGATTTTTTTCATCTTAAAAAGTGGATTCTTTAAAAGGCAGCCGTTGAAACAGATTCTGTGTGCGGTGTTGCGGAGAACAGCAGCACTTTTCGAGGGTTTGCCTTTTCGATTTGGAATTGATAGCCGTGCAGCAGCAGCGTTTCCCCAGTATGCGGAATCCGTCCAAGCTGTTCCACAATCCATCCGCCGGCAGTAGTGGCATCGGTTTCCGGTAGCCGCATCCGAAGCGTTTCTTCCATTCGTTCCAGTTCGCAGTTACCAGCAATGCGATAGATACCGTTTTCCTCCTGCAATTCAGAGGCATCTGCTGCCTCGTCCAGCGAACCAACCAGCCGTTCCATCAGGTCGAGCATCGTTAAAACGCCGTCTGTACCGCCAAATTCATCCAGTACAATGGCGTAACTCTGTCCCGCTTTTCGCATGCTGTGAAAGACATCGTTCGCCTTTGCCGTAGAGGGAATAAAGAAAGCCGGAACAACCGCTGTTTTCATGACACATTCTTTGGTCTGTTCGGCAACGGCAAACAGTTTTCGGGTATCCAATACGCCAAGGATGTCGTCGGTATGCTCGCCACAGATGGGGTAATAGCGGTGTGGAGTCTGTCGAATGGTCTGCTTCCAGCTGTCCAGCGAGTCCCGTTCCCAGAGAAGCTGTAATTCTGTCCGGTGGGTCATGATTTCTTCTGCTGTCCAGTCGTTAAAGGCAAAGACGTTTTGAATCATCTCGTTTTCTTCCGCAGCAATCACGCCTTTTTCACTTCCGGCATCTGCCATCATCCGAATATTTTCTTCACTGATTTCCTCTTCTTCTGCGTTTGGGTCAATGCGGAGCAGCCGCAACACACCATTGGTGGCAGCTGTCAGCAGCCAAACCAGCGGCGAGCAGAGTTTTGCCAGTACCTGAATCATACTGGAGATGCCCAACGCAATGGGTTCTGCCTTTCGCATGGCAATTCGTTTCGGGACAAGTTCGCCGAAAACAAGCGTCAGGAAGGAAAGCAAAATGGTAATCAAGACAACGGAAATGGTTTGCAAGGTTGCCTGCGGAATGGCAATGCCCCAGCTCACCAATAGCTGTACCAGTGCTTCTGAGAAGTGGTCAGCGGCAAAGGCACTGCCCAAAAAGCCGGAAAGCGTAATGGCAACCTGAATGGTTGCAAGAAATTGTGCCGGACGATTCTGCAAGGCTTGCAGACGTTTTGCCGGCTTGTTGCCCTGTTCTGCCAGCTTGTCAATGCGAGTTTCGTTGCTGGAAATGACGGCGATTTCTGCACAGGCAAAAATGGCATTCAAGGCGATTAAAATCAATTGTAAAAGAATTTGTCCAATCATATGGATTTCATTCACTCCTGTTCTTCTGTAAAAATTTTTTGTATCAAGCTTGCATGATGGGGAGCGAAAGACCGCTACCGCAGCACATGCAGGAACAGAAAAAACAGGCGTTTTTGCAGTGGTGCAGGATTCGCATCACTGTCCGGGTCGTCCATGAAACAGCCTCCTTTTTTTGGTTGAAAGATGGGACGAATGATTTTTTAAAAGACAGTATAACAAATTTGATGCCGTTTGTCAATCCTATGCGAAAAAAATATTTTTATGAATGGAAAAATGACATGGCAGAACAGGGGCTTTCTGAATTCTTTGTGAAAACGGTTGCATTTCCGATAAAATTGTGTTATAATTGCATTCATAGAAGACAGGTTTTTCTACCACACTTCATTTTTACTGTGCATTTTATGCAGAAATGCCACGGAATCCAACAGGAGGCGTACAATTATGAAAATACAAGAATCCGCTGAAAACTATCTGGAAACCATTTTGATTTTACAACAGAGAATTGGTGAAGTGCGTTCGATTGATGTTGTCAATGAACTCTCTTATTCAAAGCCGAGCGTCAGCATTGCCATGAAAAACCTGCGGAATGCGGGATTGGTGACGATGGATGAATCGGGATATCTGCACCTGACCGCAGCGGGCAGAAAAATTGCAGAAACCATGTATGAACGACATACCCTGCTTTCCGACTGGCTGATTTACTTGGGCGTTGACCCACAGAAAGCGGTAGAAGATGCGTGCAGAATGGAACATATTTTGAGTGCAGAATCGTTCCATGCGATTAAACAGCATGTATTAAAAAATCAGGAACAGACCGAAAACGGCCGCCATGCGTGATTGTATGGCGGCTTTGTGTCAAAAAGGAGCATTTTATGAACATCCTGCACATGAGTGACCTGCATTTAGGGCGGCGGTTTTATAACCTTTCTTTTCTGCCGATACAGCAGGCGTTATTACAAGAAGTCCTGCAAATCATAGACGACCAGCAGGTGACCGTGTTATTATTATGCGGTGATATTTATGACAAACCCGTGCCGCCGGCGGATGCGGTACAGCTGCTGGACTGGTTTTTGACGCAGCTGGCAGCACGAAGCGTACACGTTTGCATGATTAGCGGCAACCATGATTCTCCGGAGCGGCTGCAATTCGGCAGTGACTTGCTGCAAAAGAATCAAATCCACATTGCCGGAACATTTTCCGGTAAAATGGAAACGGTTTCTCTTTCCGATGCATACGGCACGCTGACAATTTCCATGCTGCCCTATGTCAAGCTGGCACAGCTATCCGTTCAGTTCCCGGAACAGCCCTTTGCAACGCTGGACGATGGCATCCGTGCCGTTTTGGAGCAGACCCCTCCAGACCCAAACCACCGCAATTTATTATTGTATCATGGCTTTGTCCTGCACAATGGAGCAGCACCGGAAGAATCTGATTCAGAAACGCAGCTGGGCGGATTGCAGCTGGTATCTGACACGCTCTTTGATGCCTATGATTATGTAGCGTTGGGGCACATTCACAAGCCGCAGTGGGTACGGCGTGACCGCATTCGTTACAGTGGTTCTCTGATGAAGTATTCGTTTTCCGAGTGCTTGCAGCAGAAATCTGTGACACTGCTGAAGTGGAATGAAAAAGACAACTGTACCATCACGACCATTCCACTGCATCCAAAACAGGAGATGCGGATTTTGCGTGGAACACTGGAACAGCTTTTGAAACATGCAACGCCGTCCGAAGATTTCATTCGGGCAGAGTTGACCGACTTGGAATTGATTCCCAACGCCATCGAAAAGCTGCGGGTCGTTTATCTAAACACGCTGGAGTTGAGTTATATAGAACGGGAACGCCTCCGGCAGCCAGCAGCGGCAACCGAAGCGGTTCACGTAGAAGAACAATCGCTGCTGGACTTGGTGACGGAATTTTATGAGAACGTGTATCATTATCCGCTGCGAGAACATCCGGAGGAATTGGCACTGATGACAGAACTGGTAGAGGAGGAACAGGAAAGCGAATGAAACCATTGCATTTAGAATTATATGGATTTGGAGCATTTGCAGAACCGTGCAAAATCTCCTTTACAGACTGGCAGGACGGCGAAGTCTTTTTGATTACCGGAGAAACGGGAGCGGGAAAGACAACCATTTTCGATGCGATTTGTTTCGCTCTGTATGGAACGGCGAGCGGCTCAGAACGGGAATCCCGACAGTTCCGCAGTCAATATTTGACCGACAGTACCGCAGAAACGAAAGTTCGCCTGGAATTTCTGGACAATGGGAAACGATATCTGGTAGAGCGAAACCCAGCTTATGAACGGCAGAAACAACGTGGAATTGGAACAGTGGAACAAAAGGCAAATGCAACGCTGTATGAGCTGCTGCCGAACGGAGAAAAGACTTGCATTTGCAGTGGCTTTAAAACGGTTACCTGTGAAATTACCGAACGAATCGGTATGGAAAGCACGCAGTTTCAACAGATTGTGATGATTGCACAGGGGGAATTTCGACGGTTTCTGCTCTCCAATTCGATTGAAAAGGGGCAGATTCTCAGCAAACTGTTTCACACGGAATCCTGTGGGCGGATTCGTGACCGTTTGAAGCAGCGATATGATGCCAAAACACAGGAAATTTCCATGCAGACCATTTCCATTGCAGCAAAGTTGAAAACGGTTGCCCCACACGAAGCAACCCGGAAACAGCAGTATCAGGAATTACTTGCAGAAGAAAAAACGGTTGCCACCAGTCCGATTTGCTGTCAGCTTTTAGAGGAGGACTGTCGGGAACGGTTGGAGCAGCTGCCCTTACTGGAGAAAGAACAGGAGCGATTCCAGCAGAGCGTAGACCAGTTGGTGCAGCAGATGGAGCAGGGCAGACGACACAATCAGAACTGTTTCCGGTTGGAACAGCAGCAGAAAGAATTGCAGCAACTGCAACAACGGCAGACCGTTGCAGCGGAGTTATTGGAACGGGCGGAAATCAATGCCGTACAGATTCCCGAATGGCAGGATGCAGCTGCACAGCTGGAACGGAGCGTTCCGGAATATCAGCATTTGGCAGACCTGCAAAAGGAATTGTTGACCTTACAGAAGCAGAGCCAGCAACTCCAGCAGGAGCAGGTACAGAAAAAGGCAACGCTCGAACAGACCCAGCAAGCTTGCACAATGCTGCAAAAAGCAGTAGAAGAGCATGCAGCCTGTGCAGCGGAATTGGAGAGCACCAAGACAAAAATGGTGCAGAAACAGCAGGCGTTGCAGGTTTTGCAGCAGTTGCAGCATCAGTTTGCAGCCGTTCAGCAGGCGGAGGCAGATTGTGCCGGATTGGAACAGCAGGCACAGCAAGCCCACCAGCAGTATTATCAGGTAGAGAAACCGAAATACGATGCGATGGAACAGCAGTTCTTTCAGAGCATGGCAGGCAACCTTGCAGCACAGTTGCAAGCAGGGGCAGCGTGTCCGGTTTGCGGCTCTCTGGAGCATCCGCATCCGGCAGAGCAGACACAGCAGACCGTTTCGGAACAGCAATTTCAGCGTGCCAGAAAACAGCAGGAAGCGGCTTTGCAGGCGATGCAGAGCCAGAAGAGCCAGTTAGAGAAACAGCAGGCAGTTTGTGCACAGCTGCAAACGCAGAAACAGCAGTTGTTGCAGCAGCATAAATTGAGTGAACAGACCACGGCGGAAACATTGGAAGCGATGCTGAAAAAAATCCGTTCGGGAATCTCCGCATTGACGAACCAGCAAAAACAGTTGCAAGAGCAGTTACAGCAGCGGACAGAACAGCAGGCAGCCTTAAAACGCAAACAAGAGGCATTGCCGATTCTGCAAAACGCTGTAACGGCACAGGAGCAGGCAGTACAAGCATTATTGCAGAAAATCACTGGAAAACGTACCGAGTGTGATTATGTTCAGAACAGCTTGCAATATGGAACATTGCAGGAGGCACAGCAACAGTTGCTTTGTTTCCGGCAGAAAATCGAACAGGCACAGCTGCAACAGAAACGTGCACAGACACAAGTACAAGAGTTGGAAAAGCAGCTGGCAGCTTGTCAGGATGCGTGCAGCCGATTGGAAGCAGAAATTGCAGGGAAGCCGTTGTATGATACCGCAGGGGCAGAACAAACCTTGCTAGAATTCCGCCGGCAGTTGTCGCAGAAACAGCGAGAAATTGCCATGCAGAAGGCAGACTTGCAGCAGGTACAGGAAACGGTAGCAGCTGTTCGACTGTCCCTGAAAACGCTGGAGCAGGCTTCCCAGACGTGGATGACGTACAAAGAACTATATAGCATGATGAATGGAACGAATACCGAGCACGGCGGAGGACGGATTTCGCTGGAACGGTATGTGCAGGCGTATTATTTCACACACATTTTGGAGCATGCCAACCAGAAGTTAGACCAGCTTTCCAATGGACGCTATCAGCTGATTCGCCGAAAAGAGGAAGACCGAAAGAATATTTCCTCCGGTTTGAATCTGAACGTGCTGGATCAATACACCGGAACAGAACGAGATGTGAAAACGCTGTCTGGTGGAGAAACATTTTTGGCATCTCTGTCGCTGGCATTGGGGCTTTCCGAGGCGGTGCAGCAGCAGAGTGGCTGCGTGCAAATCAATGCGATGTTCATTGATGAGGGTTTCGGTTCTTTAGATGAAATGGCGTTGGAGAATGCGATACAGCTGTTGCAGCAGCTTTCCGGTCATGATTGCATGGTGGGAATTATTTCTCATGTGTCCGCATTGGCGGAGCGATTCGACGCACAAATTCGGGTAGAGAAAACGCCATGTGGCAGCCGTGCAGTCTGCGTTGGGAAAAAATAAACATCAAGCGGTATGGGTGGAAGCCCTGCCGCTTTTGTTTTGCGTGAGATGTAGCAGTTTTCCGGATAGGCTTGCACTTGCACGGATGAAAATCTTTCACATTTTGTACCACAAATCGAGTAGAGAAAATCATGCATTGTGTTGGCAAGAAAGAAATCATAGATAGATGCTTTCCGTGTCGCAGCCGTTTCATTATACATAAAACTTGCTTGCACGGTGGAGATTCCAGCCCGTTTCAATAAGAGAAAACAAAACAAGCGATATGGAGAAAAGACCATACCGCTTGTTTTTTATGCTACTATATTTGTAGGAAAGTATTCTCGCAAACAGAGCAATCGGGGAGGGAAAACGAAAAATGGAGAACAAAAAAAGCCCTACTCGGACTTTTTTCATTCTCCATAGAGAAACGATTCTGGAGGCGCCACCCAGATTTGAACTGGGGATCAAGGTGTTGCAGACCTTTGCCTTACCACTTGGCTATAGCGCCGATTGGAGCGGATTACGAGGCTCGAACTCGCTACCTCCACCTTGGCAAGGTGGCGCTCTACCAGATGAGCTAAATCCGCAATGGCGATCTGGATGGGATTCGAACCCACGACCTCTGCCGTGACAGGGCAGCGCTCTAACCAACTGAACTACCAGACCTTAATGGTGGGAGCTACAGGGCTCGAACCTGTGACCCTCTGCTTGTAAGGCAGATGCTCTCCCAGCTGAGCTAAGCTCCCATCATTCTGTCTTCTCCGGAACTTTTGTTTTTCAACCGCTCTTTTCAACCGCTCCGTGACGACATGTATTATTATACACCATCTCGTTCCATTTGTCAACCCCTTTTTTCAATTTTTTCAAAAAAATTTTTTTGGTAGAAAAACAGCGAAATTTCGGGACTTTTTCTATTTTTCAGTGACTTTTTCAAAAAAACTGCAAAAAAATTTTTTTGCGTTGCATCTGAAAAATCGGGAAGAAATACTGGAAACCATTTCAACTTTGCAGAAAAGTAGCGGTAAGATTTACAGAAAATTAACAAATTGAATGGTTCATTTCTGCCTGATGGAACGCACAGAGCAGCTGTGCCAATTGTTTTTGAATTTGAATGGGTTTCTCCGCCACCTGATAATATTGCTGCATGACCGTGCGAACGCCTTGTGCAACTCGCAGCATGCCCGTATAGGCTTTCATATTGTTTTGCAGCAGGGCAGCCGTCAGCTGCATTTGTACCATTTGTGCTTGCAGGGCATGTTCCGGATAGCAGTCTTGCAGGGAACAGGTGTCACATTCCGGAAACTGTTCGCCGAACAAGCTGCCCTGTAAAATATAAGCCTGCTTTCGCTCCGGCAGGAGCAATTGCACGGGCAATTCTAATTGCAGGGGATGGGTGCAGAGAATGGCATGATAGCCCTTTTGGATGGCTTCCATGGAAAGCTGCTCCAAGAAACTGCTTCCGGCAGCATACCAAGGGTCTAATAGAACGGTCGTGTTCCAGTCTGCGGGCAGGGGCTGCATGAGAACGCCTTCCGGTGTGCAGCCTTGCAGCTGCCGTAGTTCCAGCGTGCCGTGTTCGACAGCATGACGGGGAAGGGGATGTTTGGGAAGCTGTTCCGGTGACATTGCCGCTTCTGTCAGGGAACAGAAATGAGAGAACGCCTGTTCTGCTGCCGATTGCAGGAGCAGAGCGTGTTCCTCGTTCTCCTGTAATTCTGCATAGCTGTAGCGAATGGCTTCTGCATGGTTTTGCAGAATCTGGCTGGAATAGCAGTCATGCAGCGAAATAGAATAAGTATCCAGTTCGGGACAGCCCAGACGAGGCAGTACGGTAAATCGGTCTGCATCGAAAAACACAAGATGAAGATTGGGAAAGAACAGACCGCAGAGTGCATTTGCATGGTAGAATTGTTGCTGAACTTGTTGCATCCCAGCTTTGGAAACAGCTTGCAGCAGACGTTCTTTCAGGGCAGCCGTTCCGCCGGATAACAGAAGAAATTGTGGATGTTGTTCAGAAAGGCGGAGTGGAATGGTGTCGTCAAAGAAAAAAGAAAGCGGCTGCATGAAATAACTCCCCTCATCGTGTGATGTTGTTATTCTATGCAAAGCCGCTTCAAAAAGTGTTTGTCTGAATGAAAAATCAGATGGAATTTTTACAGGACTGCTGCAATTGCCAGAACCAAGTCTGCAACTCGTTTTGCAGCAATTTTTTCAAACTGGTCGAATGACATTGCCCCTTCATCGTCGGCATTGTCGGAAATGCAGCGAATGCTAACGAACGGCATTTCGTTCAGATAGCAGCAGTGTCCGACCGCAGCACTTTCCATATCGACTGCCATTGGATGCAGGCGTTCCTGAATCTCCTGCTTGACAGCGTTGTCGGAAATAAATGCTTCGCCGGAAACAATGCTTCCGAAATGATGCTGCATGTTCAGCTGGTCGCAGGTTTTTGCAGCGATTTCCATCAGGTGTTTGTCTGCGGAGAAGATGCCGCAGTACGGCGGATAGTCTTTCAGGAAATGCAAATCCAAATCGTGCGGCAAAACAGCGTTTGAAATGACAATGTCACACACTTTGACATCTCTGTGCATACCGCCAGCAATTCCGGCATTGATAATAGCATCCGGCTGGAAGTTGTCGATGAGGGCTTGTGTGCAGACAGCGGCGTTGACTTTTGCGATACCGCTGCAAACGTGAATGACTTCTGTTCCGTTTTCCAGCTGGTTGACATAGTAATCAAAGCCGGATTTCCGGATGATGTTGGAGTTTGGCAGTGCAGCTCGAATGTCCACCAATTCCGATGGCATTGCACCAATGATACCGATTCTTTTGCTCATGTTGATTTCTTCCTTTCTGTGAAGTACGGTTTTAGTATACCATATTTGAGAACGTGTTGCAAGTAGAAATTGAAATCACGAGCAAACAAAAAACCGCCTTGCCCGAAGACAAAACGGTTTCTTTGGAAAAGCAGGGTTATTTTTTTGCGGGATACGGCTGCTTTTCGTTGGTCATTCCAACCAGATAATCCAGACTGACATGATAAAAGCGTGCTAATTGGATTGCAAGATGTAGCGGCAGTTCTCGTTCCATGCGTTCATATTTGGAATAAAGAGATTGGTCGCACATCAAATAGGCAGCAATCTGTTTTTGTGTCAGGTCATGGTCTTCCCGCAAATCACGAATTCGCAGTTGCATAACAATCACCCTTTTTTATTATAGGGTTGTGAAAATCGTTCAATTGTAATATTGGACAAATAGTCCTAATTCAAACGGAACAACTTTGTAAAATCTGCGAATTGCATTATAGGACTATTTGTCCTATAATAAAAAAGGAAGAACACACTTTCGTCATGAAAAATGGAAAAAGGAGTATGTATGATGAAAAAGAATCGAATCGCAGCCGGAATTTTAGCAATTGCTTGCGGATTCTGTATTTCCGGATGTGGAGATACTGGAAAGAGCAGCAGTGCTGTTTCCAAAACAACCACAACCATTGCAGAAGCAGAAACGCAGGGAGAAACAGAAGCACAGGCTGAAACAGAAGCACAGGCTGAAACAGAAGCACAGGCTGAAACAGAAGCACAAACAGAAAAGCCAGCATCGGATGCAAAATTCACATTTGAAGTTGTAAGTACTGCGATGAGTACGGATTATGAGGGGAAATCTGTTTTGGTAGTGGAATACAATTTCACCAACAATTCTGATGAAACCACCTCTTTCACATTTGCTTGTCAGGATAAGGTATTTCAAAACGGGATTGAATGTGACAGCAGTGTCATTGGCTGTGATGATGTCGATTCCCAGATGCAGTTGACGGACATTCAGCCGGGAACAACCTACACATTAAAAGTCGGGTATCATGCTGAAGCGGGAGCACCTGTAGATATTCAAATTACCAGCTTGTTTGGAGATGAAACCTATCTGGAACAGACTGTAGAAATCTGAGAATCTTATATTTTATCTATAAAAAAGCACCCATCCGGTACAAACATCGGATGGGTGCTTTTGCATGATTATCAATTACTTGTTGCTTGGATGGATGGTTTAGTCCAGAACGGCAATGACTTCTACTTCTACGAGAACGCCCTTTGGCAGTTCTGCAACACCAACACAGCTTCTTGCAGGCTTGTTATCGCCCATTGCTTCTGCATAGATGGCATTGAATGTAGCAAAGTCCTTTGCAACATCTTTCAAAAAGCAGGTGGTCTTGACAACATTGTCAAAGCTTGCACCAGCTGCTTTCAGAACTTCTGCAAGGTTCTGCATGACCTGACGGGACTGACCCTCGATATCTGTTGCTTCTACCTTGCCCGTTGCCGGATTGATGGCAATCTGACCAGAGGAATAGAGGGTGTTGCCAATCTTAACAGCCTGAGAATACGGGCCGATGGCATCCGGTGCAGTTTTGGTGTAAATCGTTTCCATAAAAAACATCCTTTCATTTGTTTCAATCCACAGTTGGTAATTCACAGAGTCTGACAAGTCCGTAGAGGGCTGACTGTGTGTTACCTCGTGTCAGTGGGGGATACTGATTTCTCTCCGTCCGCCACTGATGGTTACTTCTTATTTGCAATTTCTCTCACTACCTGTAGCGGTGGGAGAATCCTTGCTGGTATTCGTTGAAAAATCAGAATGGGAACAGCCGGCAGATCAGTCTACCAACTTTAAACCAGCCTTTGTAAGGGCATCACGAATTTGCTGAATGTGGTTGTAATCTCTCGTTTCCATGGTGATTCGCAGGAAGCAGCCGTTGACATCGCTGCCCTCGTTGGCACGTTCATGGTGAATGGAGATGACATTGCCGCCCATGTCTGCAATGATTTCCGAAACCAGCTTCAGTTGACCCGGCTTGTCGAGCAGTTCAATGTTCAGTATGCTGGTTCTGCCGGACATCAGCAAGCCACGCTTGATGACACGGGACAGAATCGTTACATCAATATTACCGCCGGATACCAGACAAACGGTCTTTTTGCCCTGAATCGGCACTTTGTTGAACATGGCAGCAGCAACAGAAGCAGCTCCAGCCCCTTCCGCAATCAACTTCTGGCGTTCAATCAGAGCCAGGATTGCAGCAGAGATTTCGTCATCTGTAACGGTTACGATTTCATCCACATACTGGCTGACATACTGGAAGGTATGTTCGCCCGGTTCTTTCACGGCAATGCCGTCTGCAATGGTGGAAACGTGGTCGAGGCATTCAATCTTGCCATCCCGAATGGAGTTCCGCATACTCGGTGCACCGCTTGCCTGAACCCCATAAACCTTGATGTTCGGGTTGAGGTTCTTGATGGCGAATGCAACGCCGGAAATCAGACCGCCGCCGCCGATTGGAACAATGACAGCTTCCACATCGGGCATCTGTTCTAAAATTTCCAGACCAATTGTACCCTGTCCGGCAATGACATCTTCATTATCGAACGGGTGTACAAATGTATAATTCTTTTCTTCTTTCAGTTCCAGAGCCTTCTTGTAGGCATCATCATAAACACCGTTGACCATGCAAACTTCTGCACCATAGCTCTTGGTTGCTTCCACCTTGGAAATCGGAGCACCGTCCGGCAGGCAAATCAAGGACTTGATATGATTCTTTGCAGCAGCCAGTGCAACGCCCTGTGCATGGTTGCCGGCAGAGCAGGCGATGACACCTCTTGCCTTTTCTTCTTCCGTCAGCTGCGACATCATGTAATATGCCCCACGCACTTTGAAAGAACCCGTAATTTGCAGGTTTTCGGTTTTCAGATAGATTTCGCTGTCCGGATTGACCAGCGGTGCATGAATCAAGTCTGTTTTACGGATAACGCTCCGCAGCACATGACTTGCCTTATAAATTTTATCCAGTGTCAGCATGATGACTCTGCTCCTTCCGTCACTGTTGGCTCTTTGGTCAGCAGCGTATCAATAAATTGTCTTGCAGCACGGGCACTTCTTCCGCATTTTCCGAGTGCGAATTGTTCGGCTTCCATGTCCAGCTGCGATGCATCCATGTGCAAGCCAGCCTGTTCCGCCAAGCTGTGGACGATTTCCAGATACAGTTCTTTCTGCGGTCTGGTATAAGTAACGGTAATACCGAACCGTTCCGAGAGGGAAATGCGTTCCTGAACGGTGTCGTTCTGGTGCTTGTCCGAACCATCGTCAAAGGTTTCCTTGACCAGATGACGGCGGTTACTGGTGGCATAGATTACCGTATTTTTCATACGAGCAGCAATGCTGCCCTCTAATGTTGCTTTGAGCGTGCCGAAGTTCGGGTCATTTTCCGAGAATGTCAGGTCATCAATAAAGAGGATGAATTTCAGCGGATTCCGGCAGAGATGTTCCATAATGCGAGGAATAAACCGCAACTGGTCTTTGGTCAGCTCAATCAGACGCAGACCTTCTTCCCGATAGGCGTTGGCAATTGCCTTGACGGTTGCAGATTTTCCCGTACCAGCGTCGCCGGCAAGCAATACATTTGCAGCATATTTGCCGTTCAGCAGGGCTTTGGTGTTGTCGATGACAATATTTCGTTCCCGTTCATAGCCGACCATGTGGTCTAAGTCAATCGGGTCTGGGTAACAGATTGGAATAATGTCACCGGTTTCGTCCAGTGTAAACATGTGATACTGGGCATATACGCCATAGCCATGCTTGCCGATGTCTGCAACACGTTTGTGGTAAGCAGCAGCCAAGTCGATTTTCCGGTTGTTCCAAGTTGGCAGGTCTGGGAAATACGGCATTTCTGCCTGCAACTGGGAGGAAGTCAGCATAGCGATTTTCTGGAGCAGATGCAGTTCTGTTTCCAGACACTTTTTCATGGCATCGGAAACCGCTTCGCCTGCACCAATTCGCTGGACATAAACGGTTTCTTCTTCCAGTACGATTTTTTCCATGTAATCCGTGAGATTATCGGTTGCCGGATACAGAGCAGCCACAATGGAGCTATACGTCCGAATCTGGTTTGCCAGGTCACTGGAATCTGCGTGACAAAATTCCATCAGGGCGTGAACGACTGGATTTTGCTGTAACCCCCGAAATAATACAAGGGCATCCAGTCCATATCCTAATTCTTCTTTTAAGGTCATAAAGGTTCATCCTCTTTTCGTTATTGCGAATGATGCCGAACAGTCGGCAGGGAAAACATTACAGCAGTTCGATGATTTTTGCGGTGCATTCGGTGCAGGACAGCGGTGTAACGCCTTCCTTTGCAAGGTCAGCAGTCCGATAGCCAGCTTCTAAGTACTTGTCAACGGCATCTTCAATTGCTTTTGCTTCGTCCATCAGACCGAACGAATACCGCAGCATCATTGCAGCAGAAAGAATGGTGGCAATTGGGTTTGCCTTGTTCTGTCCGGCAATGTCCGGAGCAGAGCCGTGAATCGGTTCATACAGACCCCGCTTGGTGCTGCCCAGAGAAGCAGACGGCAGCATACCGATGGAACCGGTAATCTGAGAAGCTTCATCCGACAGGATGTCGCCGAACATATTAGAAGTAACCACAACGTCAAACTGTCTTGGGTTCTTGACCAGCTGCATTGCTGCATTGTCTACGAGCATATCGGTGCAAGTTACATCCGGATAATCCTTTGCAACTTCGTGCACCACTTCTCTCCACAGACGGGAGCTTTCCAGTACATTTGCCTTGTCGATGGAGATGACATTCTTGTTCCGCTTCTGTGCGGTTTCAAAGGCAACCTTTGCAATCCGTTCGATTTCCATACGGCTATAGCATTCGGTATCATATGCTTCTTCGCCATACTTGCCGGTTCTTCTGCCCCGTTCGCCGAAGTAGATACCGCCAGTCAATTCCCGAACCATCATGATATCAAAGCCCTTGGCAACAATATCTTCCCGCAGCGGGCAGTCACCCTTCAGAGCCGGATAGAGTTTCGCCGGACGCAGGTTGGTAAACAGCCCCAGAGCCTCCCGAATGCCGAGCAGAGCCTTTTCCGGACGCAAATGCGGCGGCATCGCATCCCACTTGGAATGACCAACCGCACCGCCAACCGCACCGAGGAGCACGCTGTCGCTTGCCAGACAGCCATCTACGGTTTCCTTTGGCAGTGGAACGCCAGTTGCATCAATTGCACAGCCGCCAATCAAATACGGGGTGCAAGTAAAGGTATGGTGAAACTTTTCACCGATTTTCTGCAAAACAGCAACGGCACTATCTACGATTTCCGGGCCAATGCCATCGCCCTTGAGTAACGCAATGTTATAATTCATGGGAAGGACTCCTTTTGGTTGAAATTTTCAGAGAGAACCGGTGATTTGCCGGCAAATTCTCCAGATACTTCTTTATTATACATCATATTGGTGGGAATTACAAGGTTTTTGCAAAAATTCTGCCGTTTCTACAAAAAAGCCGATGCAGATTTCTGTTTTCTGCATCGGTTTTTTGAAATCGCAATTCAACATGGAAAAAGATTCATTCCGCTTGGAGATTTGAGCCAAAAACAGATTCAAATGCAAATAGAATTTGTTTCAGCGGTTCGTCCAGATAGGTAATTGCCGTGTCATATAAATCCTTTGGAACGCCGTAATATGCTTCTGCAATGCTGCCCGTAATGGCAGCGAGGGTATCGCTGTCCCCACCGACAGAAATCGCTGTGCGAATGGCATCTTCAAAGGATTCAGATTCTAAAAAGGCTTCGATTGCCTGCGGAACGGTGTCCTGACAAGTTTCGTTAAAAACATAGTCCGGACGAATGGCATCTATGGTGAAAGAAAGCGGATAATAATGCTCTACAATATGGCTGCGGATGGCATCTTTGGAAGCACCGCTTTTCGCCAGAAAGATGGCAGCTGTCGTTGCATTTGCACCCTTTATGCCCTCTGGATGATTGTGCGTCACAGTAGTTACAGCTGTGCTCATCTGCAATGCTGCTTCCAGTGTCTTGGCAGATAGCCCACAAGCACTGACTCGCATGGCTGCCCCGTTGCCGAAACTGTTGTAGGGCTTGGGGTCGTCACTGTAAATCCAGTGATAAAAGTTTCCGCCGAATCCGCAATGGGGGTAAGGTCTGCCAACTTTCTGCATCCAGAATACCGCTGCTTTTGATAAATCAACCGCTTCGGTTTGATGTTGCAGCACTGCTCCAGCAATCGCAAGGGACATGATACTGTCATCCGTTGCAAAACAATCCTCTGTGAACAGGGTGAAATCTTTCTTTCGGTAGTTGTTCCATTCAAACCGAGAACCGACAATATCGCCAATGATTGCTCCAATCATAATTCGTCATCCTTTCCGAATGTTCCGATTGCAATTGCTTACTTGACAGCACCCTTCTTGATGGATTCAATCAGTCCGCCGTTGGTGATGATGGTTTGAATGAATGGTGGGAATGGGGCAGTGTGGAACGATTTTCCGGTAGTCTGATCCAACAGAATGCCGTTGTCCAAATCTGCTTCTACTGTATGTCCTTCTTCAATGGCTTCTGCTGCTTCCGGACATTCCACAATCGCAAGACCAATATTGATGGAGTTGCGGTAGAAAATCCGGGCAAAGCTCTTTGCAATGACCAGAGAGATGCCGCTTTCCTTGATGGCAATCGGAGCGTGTTCTCTGGAAGAACCGCAGCCGAAGTTTTCGCCGGCAACCATAATATCGCCCGGCTTTACCCGCTGGGTAAAGGTGGTATCGAGGTCTTCCATGCAGTGGGAAGCGAGTTCCTTTTTGTCGATGGTGTTCAGGTATCTTGCCGGAATGATGACATCGGTGTCAACATTGTCGCCGTACTTGATGACAGTTCCTTGAAATTTCATTTTGCCAAAACCTCCTTCGGGTCAGTAATTCTGCCGGTGATGGCACTGGCAGCTGCAACAGCTGGGCTTGCCAGATAAACTTCAGAAGTCGGGTGTCCCATTCTGCCGACAAAGTTCCGGTTTGTGGTGGAAACTGCCCGTTCGCCTGCTGCAAGGATGCCCATATGACCGCCGAGGCATGGACCGCAGGTCGGAGTAGAAACAACGCAGCCAGCTTCAATAAAAGTTTTCAGCAAGCCGTTTTCCATTGCCTTGAGGTAGATGGACTGGGTTGCCGGAATGATGATGGCACGTACATTCTTGGCAACTTTTTTGCCCTTGAGAATGGAAGCAGCTTCTTCCATATCCCGATAGAAGCCGTTGGTGCAAGAGCCAATGACAACCTGGTCAATCTTCACATCGCCCACTTCATCAATGGTTCTGGTGTTGCCCGGCAGGTGTGGGAATGCAACAGTAGACTTGATTTCAGACAGGTCGATGACATACTTCTTTTCATAAACAGCGTCTTCGTCTGCGGTGTAGACAACTGGTTTCCGGTCGCTGTGTTCCGCAACATAAGCCAAGGTCTGGTCGTCCACTGCAAAGATACCATTCTTTGCACCAGCTTCAATTGCCATGTTGGTCATGGTCAGCCGGTCGCTCATGGACAGGCTAGCAACGCCTTCGCCGACAAATTCCATGGACTTGTACAGAGCACCGTCTACGCCAATCATACCGATGATGTGCAGGATGACATCCTTGCCGGAGATGTACGGGTTCAGCTTGCCCTTCAATTCAAACTGGATGGCAGACGGTACTTTAAACCAAGCCTTACCAATTGCCATGCCACACGCCATATCGGTTGAACCAACACCAGTGGAAAATGCACCCAGTGCACCATAGGTACAGGTGTGGGAGTCTGCACCGATGACAACGTCACCGGAAACGACCAGTCCTTTTTCCGGCAGCAGAGCGTGTTCAATGCCCATCTGACCAACGTCATAGAAGTGAGTAACTTCCTTTTCGTTGCAGAAATCCCGGCACATTTTGCACTGAGTTGCAGCCTTAATATCTTTATTTGGGGCAAAGTGATCCATTACCATGGTAACTTTGTCCTTGTCGAAAACGTGATCCGTACCGAGTTTGTTGAATTCCCGGATGGCAACCGGAGAGGTGATATCGTTACCGAGCACCCGATCCAAGTTGACCAGAATCAGTTGACCAGCTTCTATATGATCCAAGCCAGCGTGAGCAGCAAGGATTTTTTGTGTCATGGTCATACCCATAGGGAAAACTCCTCCTTTATTTTTTAAAATAGAGAACCTTGTGTTCTCAGATGATTAGTTGTTGTTGGTTGAATCCCATTCGCAGAGAAAACCAAATGAATCTAGCGGAACATCATCGTCCGCATCGCCAGCTCTGTTTGCAATATCATTCCAGCATCCAGCATGTTCGACCCAAGTTTCATAGGTTTGATCGGACTTTCCAAAACGAATATACCATTCATTTCCGGTGTGGTTGTCCGGTTGGCTGAATTCTGTTTCGCCATTGTTCCAGGAATCCCAGTTCGTATAGGTGAATGGCGTTCCATCGACCCATTTCCAGATTTCCCTATTTCGGTCGTAGTAACCGCCAAGCCAGAAATTTGTGCGTTCAGAGCAAGTTTGTGCAAGCTGTTCAACAAATGTCTGTTCTTGTGCATCGGAAATGGTTGCCAGATGTCCGCCAAGAGATTTACAGAATTCTTTTGCATCAACCCAATTCAAAGAATCGGTATAGACAAGATAGGAATGTCCATTTTGCGGATTGACGAGAGCCGAATCCGGAATGTCGGAACGAACCGTCGTCTGACTGGGTTCACGGACTGCATCGTCGGTTGTATTTGTATGATGCAGCCAGAAAAGAGCCGTCAGACTTCCGGCGACCAGCAACAGACAAATGACAATGATGACGACGGCAATGAGCAAGGGCTTTTTGGATGATGGCTTCTGTGAGGACTGTATGGAATCGATTTGTTCTAAATTTTTAGAGAAAACAGGCTCATCGGATTTTTTGAAAAGGTTCATCGGTTGATGATTGCTCCCTTATCCGCAGAAGAAACCAGCTTTGCATACCGTTTCAGATAGCCAGTCAGATGGTCTTTCTTCAGAATCGGCATGGTCTGCTTCCGCTTTTCGAGTTCTTCGTCCGAAACTTCCAGCGTGATGGTATAGTTCGGGATGTCGATGGAAATCATATCGCCGTCCTGTACATAAGCGATGTTACCGCCGCTGACGGCTTCCGGAGAAACGTGACCGATGGCAGCCCCACGGGTCGCACCGGAGAATCTGCCGTCTGTGATGAGGGCAACGTCCTTATCCAGTCCCATACCGGCAATGGCAGAAGTCGGGGAGAGCATTTCCCGCATACCAGGGCCGCCAGCAGGACCTTCATACCGGATAACAACCACATCGCCCTTCTGGATACCGCCGCTGCGGATGACAGCAATCGCTTCTTCTTCGCTGTTGAATACCTTTGCCGGACCTCTGTGCTGCATCATTTCTGCTGCAACTGCACTCCGCTTTACGACACAACGGTCTGGAGCAAGATTGCCCTTGAGGACAGCAATACCGCCAGTTGGGCTATACGGGTTGTCAATCGGACGGATGATGTCCGGATTCTTGTTGATGCAGCCCTGAATATTTTCGCCCAGTGTCTTACCAGTAACGGTCATGGTGTCGGTGTGGATGAGGTTCTTCTTTGTCAGTTCGTTCAGAACTGCATAAACGCCGCCAGCTGCATTGAGGTCTTCCATGTAAGCGTGGCCAGCCGGAGCAAGATGACATAAGTTCGGTGTCTTTGCACTGATGGCATTTGCCATATCCAAATTGATGGAGATGCCGCATTCATTTGCGATTGCCGGAATGTGCAGCATGCTGTTGGTAGAGCAGCCCAGAGCCATATCTGCTGTCAGAGCGTTTTCAAATGCTTCAGCGGTCATGATGTCCCGTGGACGAATGTTTTTCCGGTACAAGTCCATAACTGCCATACCAGCCTTCTTTGCCAGAATGAGCCGTTCGGAATAAACTGCCGGAATCGTACCATTGCCCTTTAAGCCCATGCCCAGAACTTCTGTCAGACAGTTCATGGAGTTTGCGGTATACATACCGGAGCAAGAACCGCAAGTCGGACAAGCGTTGTTTTCAAATTCTTCTACGTCTTCGAGTGTGAACTTACCAGCATCATAAGAGCCGACAGCTTCAAACATACTGGAAAGACTGGTCTTCTTGCCCTTGACGTGACCAGCCAGCATCGGACCACCGCTGACAAATACGGTTGGAACATTGATACGAGCAGCTGCCATCAGCAAGCCCGGTACGTTCTTGTCGCAGTTTGGAATCATAACCAGTGCATCGAAGTGATGTGCCAGAGCCATACATTCGGTAGAATCGGCAATCAAATCTCTGGTGACCAGAGAATACTTCATGCCAACGTGACCCATGGCAATGCCATCACAGACTGCGATTGCCGGGAATACGACCGGCGTACCGCCAGCCATGGCAACGCCCATTTTGACAGCTTCTACGATTTTATCAATGTTCATGTGACCCGGAACAATTTCGTTATAAGAGGAAACGATTCCGACCAGTGGCCGTTCCATTTCTTCTTTGGTCATGCCGAGTGCATGGAAAAGGGAACGCTGCGGGGCTTTTCCCACACCGTCACAATAAAAATTACCTGCCATTTTGATTACCTCTTATCCAAATTCAAATAGGTGTTTCTCCGAACCGTTCAGAGGTGGTTGGAGAAAAAAACTGCTTTCCCGATTGAACCATCAGGAAAGCAGCTTAAAAAGATTCTACGCTACGCTGTCCCGTTCCAATAAGGGGATAGGTTGCTTGCTTCTCTTAGTTGTTGATCAGTTTGTCTTCGCCGTTCCAGCTGTACAGCTTCCGGATTTCTTCGCCGACCTTTTCAGACGGATGTTCAGAAGCCAGCTTCCGCATAGCCTTGAAGTGAACCTGTGCACCAGCATCGGACATATCCAGCAAGAATTCCTTTGCGAAAGAACCATCCTGAATGTCCTTCAGGATCTTCTTCATGGTCTTCTTGGTTTCTTCGGTGATGATCTTCGGACCAGTGATATAGTCGCCGTATTCAGCAGTGTTGGAGATGGAGTAACGCATACCAGCAAAACCGCTCTGATAAATCAGGTCAACGATCAGCTTCATTTCGTGAATGCATTCAAAGTAAGCGTTTCTCGGGTCATAACCAGCTTCGCACAGGGTTTCAAAACCAGCCTGCATCAAAGCACAAACACCGCCGCAGAGAACAGCCTGTTCACCGAACAAGTCGGTTTCAGTTTCTGTCCGGAATGTAGTTTCCAGAATACCAGCTCTTGCACCGCCGATTGCCAGACCATAAGCCAGAGCCAGATCCATAGCCTTGCCAGTTGCATCCTGTTCTACAGCAACCAGGCACGGAGTACCCTTGCCAGCCTGATATTCAGAACGAACGGTGTGACCCGGTGCCTTCGGAGCGATCATGGTAACATCAATGTCAGCCGGCGGCTTGATGCAGCCGAAGTGAATGTTGAAGCCGTGAGCGAACATCAGCATATCGCCAGACTTGAGGTTCGGTTCGATATCCTTCTTATACATAGCAGCCTGCTTTTCATCGTTGATCAGGATCATGATGATGTCTGCCTGCTTTGCAGCTTCTGCGGTTGTAAATACTTCAAAGCCCTGCTTTTCAGCCTTTGCCCAGGACTTGCTGCCTTCGTACAGACCAATGATGACTCTTGCCTTGTCACCGAGCGATTCCTTTGCATTCAGGGCATGTGCATGACCCTGGCTGCCGTAGCCGATGACTGCAATGGTCTTGCCATACAGTAAAGACAGATCACAATCTTCCTGATAAAAAACTCTTGCTGTTTGTTTCATCGTAAAGACTCCTTTATAAAAAATATCGGATAATATATCGGCGGTTATGCGTTTTTCAGGCAATTGCCGCCTCTTTCAAGAGCAACCAGACCCGTCCGGCACATTTCCAAGATGCCGTATGGTTCGAGCAGCTCAATAAAAGCATTGATTTTTGTGGAAACACCACGGATTTCAATGACCAGAGCTTCTGGAGAATAGTCCGTGATTTTTGCACGGAAGACATCGACAACCGACATGATGTCCTGCCGTTCCGCAGCGTTGTTTTTAATCTTGATGAGCAGCAGTTCTCTTGCAACGGTTTCATCCCGCTGCATAACCTGTACTTTCTTGACATCATACATTTTTTCCAACTGCTTGACAATCTGATTACAGATTGCTTCATCGTCGTGCATCGAAATGGTGATCCGGGAGAATTCCGGAGATTCCGTTTCGCCAACAGTCAGCGTATCAATATTGAATCCACGCCGGGTGAACATGCCCGAAACACGGGACAGTACACCGGAATGGTTTGCAACCAAAATCGAAATAATAAACCGTTCCATTGTTTTTTCCTCCTTACAGGGCTGATACATCGGTGATGATGTCTTCTACCGCACCGCCCGGCGGCAGCATCGGGAGAACGAATGCATCACAGTCGATGGCACAATCCACCAGAACCGGTCCCTGTACAGCGAACGCCTGTTTCAGAACTTCCTTGAGTTCCGGCAGGGAAGCGGCACGGAATCCCGGCAAACCGAATGCTTCTGCGAGCTTCACGAAGTCGGTCTTGCGTTCCAGTGTTGTATTGGAGTAATGTTTATCGAAGAAGAGGGTCTGCCACTGCCGAACCATACCCAAAACGCCGTTATTCATGATGAATACGACAACTGGGGTCTGATTGGAAACAGCGGTTGCCAGTTCGTTCAGGTTCATGCCGAAGCTGCCGTCACCAGTAACCAGAACAGTCTTCTTGCCAGTTCCAGTTGCTGCACCGATTGCAGCACCCAGACCAAAGCCCATTGTACCCAGACCGCCGCTGGAAATAAAGGTTCTCGGCTTCGAGAACGGGTAACGCTGTGCTGTCCACATCTGATGCTGACCAACGTCTGTGGCAACGATGACATCTTCGTTTGCATTCTTTGCAGCTTCTGCAACGGCATCCAATGCAGTGAACGGTGTCAGTTCATCGTCTTTCTGTGCTTCGAGTTCCTTTGTGATGGCAACCAAATCCTGAATGCGGGCATCCCATTCCGGATGATACTGCTGCGGAACCATTGCAGTCAATTCGGCGAGAATCTGTTTCATCGAACCAGCAATGCCCAGTTCGACTGTAATATTTTTATTCAATTCAGATGCATCAATATCAATGTGAATGATTTTTGCATGCTTTGCATACTTGGCAGTGTTGCCTGTGCCTCTGTCACTGAACCGGCAGCCAGCTGTTACGATCAGGTCTGCTTCATCCTGTGCAATGGAAGATGCATAGTGACCGTGCATCCCTTCCATGCCCAGATACCGAGGATGGTCGGTCGGAACAGCGGAAATGCCCATCATGGTGCAGCCAATCGGAGCATCCATCTTATCTGCCAGTGCAAGAATTTCTTCGCCAGCATTATCGGTGATTGCACCGCCGCCGATGTAGAGATACGGTCTTTTTGCAGTGGCAATCAATTCTGCTGCCTGCTGCAAGAGTTCCGGGTCTACTTCCGGAACAGGTGCTTTTTCCACAACCGGTTCTACGGTGTATTCATACATCGCCGTCTGAACATCCTTCGGAATGTCTACGAGGACAGGACCAGGACGACCGGACTTTGCAATGCGGAATGCCTCCCGAATGGTCGGGGCAAGGTCTTCGATCTTCTTAACAAAGAAGTTGTGCTTGGTGATCGGCATGGTAACGCCGGTAATATCCACTTCCTGGAAGCTGTCCCGTCCGATCAGAGAGTTTGGAACATTGCCAGTGATGGCAACCAGCGGAACGGAGTCCAGATAAGCCGTTGCGATACCAGTGACCAGATTGGTTGCACCCGGGCCGGAAGTTGCGATGACAACGCCAACTTTTCCGGTTGCTCTGGCGTAGCCGTCTGCTGCGTGGGAAGCACCTTGTTCATGTGCGGTAATAATATGATGAATGCGATCGCTTGCAAGGTACAGAGCATCATAGATGTTGATGACCTGACCGCCCGGATAACCAAAAACGGTTGTCGTACCTTGTTCAATCAGTGTTTCAATGACAATTTGTGCACCGTTTAATTTCATAGTTTCCACCTTTTTGATTTCTTCTTGTGAGATTCGTTTGCTGCCCTTTTCCGAAACCGCCGTTTGCCGGCAGCGGTTTGTAAAAAAAGCCTTCGGCAGCAAACGCACCGGAGGCATTTTGAAAAAGCAATTCCAGATAAAAAAGAATGTCTCTTGTTTGCTTTGTCAATCCGCTGATACCGATTTGTTTGCAGCCATGCCACATGCCCCGAAGCCAATGACTCGGGGAAACAGTCCGATGAGCAGAAACGGAAGTTCTGCGATTTGAAAAATACGACTGATATACATGGCAAACTCCTTCGGGACACGGATACAAAAAAATATATCTGCATTTTAGTATAGCACCTTGTTACGATAAAATCAAGCATTCTGTTCTGATTTTTACAGTTTGTACAAAAAAAGTGTATGGTTTTCCCCTATTTCCGCTAAAAATTCGACCGGACAGAAAAAAATGAGGGAAAATCAAAAAAACACTTGACAAATCCGGAAAAATTCGATAGAATAAAGAAAAGACAGCGGAATTTGGTTTGCTGTCCGTATCAAGAAAAAGGCGTTGACGGGAAAAAAGATGCTGTTCGTTCGTTGCAGAGAGCTGTCGGTTGGTGTGAGACAGTCGAAGAAAAGCAGGATACCTCCTCCCCGAGCCGCAGTGCAGAACTGCTCATGGGCAAAGTAAGCATTGACGGGATTCTCCCGTTACAGAGAAGCACATTATTGCAGAGATGTGACAGAGCGGGTGCAGACTTTGCACCAAGAAAGAGTGGTACCACGGAGAAATCATCTTCTTCGTCTCTTTTTCCAGCCGAATTGCGGCAGGAGAAAGGGACTTTTTTTGTATCCCGATTCGCCCATCACATGAGAAGCAGAACAAAAACCAATTATGATTTTTTGGGAGAAAGGAACGAGTATCATGATGAAAAATGCAAACAAATATACCCGACAGTTTTTTCCGGTAAACCATCCGCCGATGCGGTGGGCAACCAAGAATTATCTGGATAAGCCGCCGATTTGGTGCAGCGTGGATTTGCGGGACGGCAATCAGGCATTGATTACCCCGATGAGTCTGGAAGAAAAGTTGGAATTTTTCAAGGTTTTAGTCGATATTGGCTTTAAGGAAATCGAAGTTGGTTTTCCGGCAGCTTCCGAAACCGAATATGAATTCTGCCGTACTTTGATTGAACAGAATCTCATTCCGGATGATGTCACCATTCAGGTTTTGACGCAGGCAAGAGAACACATCATTGCAAAGACCTTTGAAGCATTGCAGGGTGTTAAGCATGCGATTGTCCATCTGTATAATTCCACTTCTGTGGCACAGCGGGAACAGGTGTTCAAGAAGAGCAAGGAAGAAGTTTTGAACCTGGCTGTAACGGGTGCAGAACTCTGCAAGAAATATCGTGCCATGACACCGGGACATTTTACTTTTGAATATTCTCCGGAGAGCTTTACCGGAACAGAACCGGAATATGCACTGGAAGTGTGCAATGCGGTTTTGGACGTTTGGCAGCCAACACCGGACGACAAGGTGATTATCAACTTGCCGGTAACGGTTTCCCATTCCATGCCGCACGTTTATGCCAATCAGGTAGAGTTCATGAGCGACAATTTAAAGTATCGGGAAAATGTTTATGTTTCGCTCCATCCGCACAATGACCGTGGCTGTGCCGTTGCAGATACCGAAATGGGTTTGCTGGCAGGCGGTGACCGTGTAGAAGGAACGCTGTTCGGAAATGGGGAACGGACAGGCAACGTAGACATCATTACCGTTGCATTGAATATGTATTCGCAGGGCATTGACCCGCAGCTGGACTTCAGCAACTTGCCAGCCATCACGGAAGTATACGAACGGGTTACCAGAATGCACGTTTACGAACGCTCTCCGTACAGCGGTCAGCTGGTCTTTGCAGCGTTCAGCGGCTCGCATCAGGATGCCATTGCAAAGGGTATGAAGTGGAGAGAGCAGCATGACTGCGAACACTGGAATGTTCCGTATCTGCCGTTAGACCCACACGATGTCGGCAGAGTTTACGAAGCAGATGTCATCCGAATCAACAGCCAGTCTGGCAAGGGCGGTATTGGCTACTTGATGGAAACGCGTTATGGATTCAATATTCCGGCAGGTATGCGGGAATCGTTTGGCTATCTGGTCAAGGGTGTTTCCGACCATGCACACAAGGAATTGCAGCCGGATGAAGTATTGAAAATCTTTACCGATTCCTATGTGAACATCGAAACACCGGTTTCTCTGCCGGAAATTCACTATGTTCAGAAGGCAAACGATGAAATCACTGCTTCTGTTACCATTGATTATGATGGCAGACAGGAAGTGGTCACCGCAGACGGCAACGGTCGTTTGGATGCAGTTAGCAACGCATTGAAGGCATATTTAGGTTCTGATTATGCATTGGTAACTTATACCGAACACGCATTGGAAGTGCGTTCCAGCTCAAAGGCAGTTTCCTATGTTGCCTTGCAGAAGGGGAAGGATCTGTATTGGGGCGTTGGCATTCATTCTGATATTATCCGGTCTTCAATCAGTGCATTGGTAAGTGCATTGAATCGGATGATGAGTGAACAGCAGAAGTAAAACCCATATACTATTAAAATAAGAGATTACAAAAACCGCTGTGGAAGCAATTCGTTTCCGCAGCGGTTTTCTGTGCAGGAGATTTTTCATAGTGGTATGGTTAAGAACCAAGAATCGAACCATTTTGCAGGAAGGGAACTTCAAGGCTGAGTTGCCGGAGAGCAGCGTTATAAACTTGATAGGGCTGCACCTGTTTTTGAATCAGGTCATTGACAAAGCAGACGGTTTTTTCCAAGCTGTTGGAAAAGGCATGAATTTCGGCAGTTTCTCCGGAGCGGAGGTCTTGCAGGAAAATACCATAAACGACAGAAAGTTTTTGATTGCGGTGGGTGTTGCTGGCAGTCACCCGATAGAGCACCCGGTTTGCTCCGTACACTTCCATATAGGTGACGGCTTGTTTGGAGCGGCTGCGGCTGGACGATTTCATAGGGACATCCTCCTTTGATGAAAGTACAAAACGAATCTTTTAAAACCATAGCACAAACGAAAGAAAAAGGAAAGAGCGGAAAAGCAGGGAAATGTCTGTTTTGCAAAGTTTCTTTTTGAAACTGCTGCGTTCGTCATGGTTGAAACAACATTCACAAAATTCGACACGCTATACAATTTGCAAAAAAAGAAAGCTTGAAGTTCGTCCAAAATAGCAATAGAAAATTGAGTTGCATGCTGCTATAATAGATGAAGTCGTTTTGGAGCGGAAACTTCCGGAAAAAGCGGCAAATGAATGATGAAACAAAAAGGGAAAACCAAAAACGAAAGGATGTTTGCTTATGACAAAAGAACTCACTCATGGAAAACCATTGCCGTTGATTTTGCAGTTTGCATTCCCATTGATTCTGGGCTATATGCTACAGCAACTTTACAGTCTCTGTGATACGGTCATCGTTGGACGCTGTCTTGGTGTCAACGAGCTGGCTGCTGTCGGGTCTACCGGAGCAGTCAGCTTTTTAGTGGTCGGATTTGCAACAGGGATGTGCACAGGTATGTCGATTCCGGTTGCACAGGCATTCGGGGCAGGGGATTACCAAAAGCTCCGAAAGTATCTTGCGAATTCGTTCTACCTGTCTGCATTGATTTCCATTGTGATGACCGTCGGAACGATAATTTTCACGGGCGACCTGCTCCGCCTGATGAAAACACCAGAAGAGCTGTATGACTTTGCGTATGATTATATCTTTACCGTGTTCGCTGGTATCAGTGCCACAATTCTGTACAACCTGCTTTCCTCCATGCTGCGTTCGATTGGAGATAGTCGAACACCGCTGATTTTCCTTGCAATTGCAGCAGCGTTGAATATTGGTTTGGACTTCCTCTTTATTTTGGGATTCCATACCGGTGTTGCCGGAGCAGGTTATGCAAGTGTTCTCTCGCAGGGTATTTCCGGTATCCTGTGCCTGATTTATATGTTCAAGAAGTATGAAATTTTCCGGATTCGGAAAGAGGAATGGAAGTTATCGCTTTCTTGCTGCGGACGGTTGGTTTCCATTGGTCTTCCGATGGCGTTGCAGTTTTCCATTACTGCAATCGGTTCGATTATCCTGCAAACAGCTGTAAACACCTTGGGAACGGTTTCCGTTACTGCTGTAACAGCTGCTTCTAAGTTGCAGATGATTCTGACAGGTCCGATGGAATGCCTGGGCATCACCATGGCAACGTATTGTGGACAGAATCTGGGTGCACGGGAATTTGAACGGATTCGGAGCGGTATTCGGACAAGCGTGATTGTTTCCATGATTTATTGTGTCGTATCTGCAATCATCATCATTGCACTTGGCGGATGGATGGCACTGTTGTTCCTGGATGCCTCCGAAACAGAAGTTATGGCACAGGTAAAAGAATACCTGCGGTTGAATGCGTATTTCTATCCGACCTTAGGTCTGCTGTTTATCCTGCGGAACGGTTTGCAGGGTATGAGTTACAGTTTTTTGCCGATGATGGCAGGGGTTACGGAACTGATTGCCCGAGTTTTGGTCTGTGTGGCATTTGTTCCGGATTTTGGCTATACCGCCGCTTGTATGGCAAGTCCGGTTGCATGGATTTTTGCAGATACCTTGCTGGTAACGGTTTACTTCGTCAAGATGAAGAGCCTGAAAGTGCAGCTTGCACAACCAGCCTCGGCAGCCTGCTAATTTTATTTTTCGATATCAAAAAAACCGATGCAGTTATGAGATGCTGCATCGGTTTTTTTATTTTATGATGATATGATGTGTATCTTACCACCGGTTATTCCAGATTGGTGTATTTCCGGAGGCAGATTTTGCATAGTGTGTGAGAATCTGCACGGCATCTTCGACACCTAAAACACCGCCGTCTGCACCTTGGTTTTGCGAGCAGGTGTCAATGTCAGATAAGAAGTAGGATAATGTTTCTTGGTCGTTTGTAAAGGAATCGTTGAGTTTCGCAGTGTTGCCAGCTGCTTTCTTTGCATAATAGGTCAGAATACAAACGGCATCACTGACATCCACTGTACCATCTAAATTGCTGTCACCCTTTTTCCCAACCAATACTTTTTTGGTGTAGGGGGCTGCATTGAATTGATAGACTGGAGCAGCCGCATCGCCGCAATAAAACGGAACATCTGCGATGGCATATCCCGGGTTATCAGAAATTGCAAAGAGTTCTGCCGGTGTGGTCTTTGCCGTCAAGGCATCCAGCAGATATCCATTTTTTGTAACATTGTCGGTATAGGTAACCCGTCCTGTGATGGCAGCGTTGGAATACTGAGAGAGCGTCAACGGACGGTCATTCTCTGCAAATGCACAGATGGTAGACAATTTGGAAGTGTCATTGGTGATGGTTGCGGAGGATGCTCCAACCGTAATCGAAGTGCTGACAAAAGACAACGGCAGACGAGTATGAGCAGCCGTGCTCAAGCTGCAATCGGTTTCCGAGAAGGAAACAGTATAGACATCGTTAGGCGTTCCTTGCCGGATGACAATATCAAAAGAGAAGAACGGGAATTCATCTGCATATCCCAAAAATGAAACGCCATCCTGTGCATACGTTCCGGTTAGAATCCAGCTATAGGCATCATGGTAGCCGCTGAGTACCGTTCCAGCTGGGAGCGTTGCGTCATAATGGGGAATTGTGCAGGTATTTGTTTCCAGCGGATATTGCTCCTCTGCACTCTGTTTATAATAGGAATAAGTAAAGGAAACCGTTCCGTCTGTATTTTGTTGCAGGTCAGAAGCAGAAATTTCAATTTTCTCATTGGAAATCCAAGTTTTTACTCCGTCCACGAGTTTATTGTAGGAGCGAGTGAAATAGATGCCGCCAGCCCCATCGCTTCGGATGGAAGAACCGCTGAAGGGTTCTGTCAGCAGGGCACTGGTCAGCGGTGCACAGCTGTAAGGGGTGTAAGTGCCAGAAGAAGTAATTTCCCCGAAGCAGGTCGGCATGACATATTCTGAGAAGAAAGAACCGCCGCTGTAGGATTGCTTGTACATATCCGTTGTGCTGAGAATGTTGCTGCTGTTGGAGAAATAAAGGCTGCTGGAATCGCTTTGATAACGAATGCGTGCCCCGGTGATTTGTTTGGCTGGGTGGGTGTTGCCCTTGATGTAAACTTTGGTTGGAATGCGGACATCTCCAGCTTGTACTTCTTCCGCAGAAACATAGGTTCGTTCCGGAACGAAATAGAATGTATATGGGTCAGTCTGTTCGACAATGGGGTTTTGCAGCAGGGCAGAATCCTCTGTAACAGCATCTGTTGCGGATACTGGCAAACAGACAGCAAACAGTGTGCAGGCTGCCAGCAGGGAAATGATTTTTTTCATGAGAAAAACTCCTTTATTCTGTAATTTCTATCTGTCGGACAAGAATGCTGTCCGGCTGAACAAGGGAATATTTACAAGGGAAAACCGGCATACAGATGTCAGCAGATGGGTGACAAGAGAAAAACTGTATCCCGGTTTTCATATAATTGTTTTGTGTTAGCGGTTGCTCCAAACCGGATGATTTCCGGCAGCAGCCTGTGCATAATAAGTTAAAGTTTGTACGGCATCTTCTACGCTCAGTTCTCCGCCGTCTGTTCCCTGATTCTGAGAGCAGGTGTCAATGTCAGAGAGGAAGTAGGAGAGAATTTCTTCTTCATTGGTTGCTTGTTCCAATAAAGTTGGTTCTAGACCAGCGGCTTTCTTTGCATAGTATTGCAAGACTAAAACAGCATCGTCTACATCCACCTTGCCATCCAGATTGGTATCACCCTTTTTGCCGATGAGCAGGGTCTTGGTGTAGTCTGTACCGTCTGTGTTTTTCAGCGGCTGGGTGTTGAGGGTAAAGGGAACTGGATTTACATAAGCACCGCCAGACTGCTGGGCATAGAGTTCTGCTGGAGATTGTCCGCAGGTAACAGCATCTGTCACATCCTGTGTGGCAGTTGTTCCGTCTGCACTGGTGACAGTCGAAATCAGTTCCCCGCTGCCCTGATTCAGGCGGATTTCCTTGTCATTTTCCGCAAAGAAGCAATAATACGGGCTGGTGCTGTCTTGAGTAATTGTACCGGAAGCAGCTCCCACGGTAATGGTGGTGTTCATCAGTTGCAACGGAACGAGGAAAGAAGTGGTTGCCAGTCGGCAATTATCGTCTAGTTGCACATCATAAGAGCCGGCAGGTGTTCCTTGACGAAGTACAATATCGAATGAAAAGCAGGGGAATTCATCGGTATAACCGAAGAATGCAGGGGTTTCCGTTGCAGCAGGTGTCCAATAACAAGTATTATGAAAGCCCTTGTATGGTGTGTCTGCGGGTAACGTTGTATCATAGTGTGGAAGCTCGATGGTTGCTGTTTTTTGTGCAAGATTTGGGTCGTTCTGGTCGTAGTATAAATAGTCGAACGAAGCACTGCCATCTGCATGTACCTGCATCTGAGAAGCTGGAATTTCTACTTTCTCCTGAACATGTGTCTTAACACCATCTACCATCTTGTTGCAGCTAAGTGTAAAATACGCACCGCCGTTCCCATCACTGCAAACAACATCTCCACCATTCATGCGTTCATAGATGACGTTTCCCAAGATGGAAGAGCCGAACGGCGAAAAGACGGTTTTTCTGGAGAGTTTGCCCAGACAAAATTCTGGATAACGGGAAGTATAAGAACCGCCGCTATAAGTGCGGTCTTCAGCATCGCCCTTAGTTCTTACATCCAAGCTGTTATCAAAATAAACGTGCTCGGAATCAGAGGTATGATAGGTCAGCAGGAATGCACGGGGGCTGATGGAATTGTCCCCATGGAAATAAACTTTGGTGTTGATGTGAACATCGCCCTGTGCCAGTTCGTCTGTAGAAACAAAGGTTCGTTCTGGCTGAAGCGTTACTTGAAACGGAGAAAGATTGGCAGATGCACCCGCAACGGGCAGGTGATCGAAAACACCGTCTGCTTCTGCAACCTGTTCCGCATAGGTGGTAACATCTTCTTCTGCGGAAGCAGAAATGCCAGCAGAAAACGGGGTAGCGAGAGCAGCTGTGAACACGCCGCAAAGGGCAATGGCAGCTATTTTATTTCTTTTAAAAATCATAAAGACTCCTTTCTGTCAACTGGAAATCATCCCAGAAACCAAACATCTTGAAAAAGCATACAGCTTACCTTGATTATACCATGTTCAAATAGGCTTGTCAAGAAACCAAATCAGGTTCTTTTTGGGGGCAGAAGCAGGGATTTTTGTCGAATGAGAGCAATTACAAAAATGAACAAACTGTAAAAACACAGAAAAGGAACTTGACAGAATCGGGTGGTTATGCTATACTAACCATGGTTAGACGGAACTAACCAATCACCTGCAACCGGAATCATGCACACAGCAGGTATAAAAATCCGTAGGAAGGTCAGAATAAAAAGGCATTCGTATGGAAATCACAATCCGGTTTTCCCAATCACACAGATTACCATCAGGAAAGGAACGAATAAAATGGCTTATTTGGAAATTGAAAAGGTCATCGGCAGAGAAATTATGGACTCCAGAGGCAATCCGACCGTAGAAGCAGAAGTTTTGCTGGCAGATGGAACGATCGGCAGAGGTACTGCACCGAGCGGTGCATCCACTGGTGAATTTGAAGCACTGGAACTGCGGGACGGCGACAAGGCTCGTTACGGTGGTAAGGGTGTTACCAAGGCAGTAGAAAACATCAACACCACCATCAATGATGCACTGGTTGGGTTGGATGCTTCTGATATCTATGCAGTTGACCGTGCAATGCTTGCAGCAGATGGCACAAAGGACAAGTCCAATCTGGGTGCAAATGCCATTCTGGCAGTTTCCATTGCAGCTGCAAGAGCTGCTGCAATTTCTCTGGATATTCCGCTGTATCGGTTCTTGGGTGGCGTATCTGGCAACAGACTGCCAGTTCCAATGATGAATATTTTGAACGGTGGTGCACATGCAACCAATACCGTTGATACACAGGAATTCATGATTATGCCAGTTGGTGCTCCAACCTTTAAGGAAGCACTGCGTTGGTGTGCAGAAGTATTCCACAGCCTGGCAAAGATTCTGAAGGCAAAGGGTCTGGCAACTTCCGTTGGTGACGAAGGCGGCTTTGCACCGAACCTGTCCAGCGATGATGAAACCATTGAAACCATTCTGGAAGCAGTCAAGGCTGCTGGCTATGAACCGGGCAAGGATTTCATGATTGCAATGGACGCTGCTTCTTCTGAATGGAAGAGCGAAAAGGGCAAGGGCTATTATCACCAGCCGAAATCCGGCAGAGATTTCACATCGGATGAACTGATTCAGCACTGGGCTGACCTGGTAGAAAAGTATCCGATTATCTCCATTGAAGATGCACTGGATGAAGAAGACTGGGAAGGCTGGCAGAAGCTGACCAAGGAACTGGGCGATAAGGTACAGCTCGTTGGTGACGACCTGTTTGTAACCAATACCGAACGGTTGTCCAAGGGCATTTCTCTGGGCTGCGGCAACTCCATTCTGATTAAGCTGAATCAGATTGGTAGCGTTTCCGAAACACTGGAAGCCATCAAGATGGCACACAAGGCAGGTTATACTGCAATTTCTTCTCACCGTTCTGGTGAAACAGCAGATACCACTATTGCAGACCTTGCAGTTGCTCTGAACACTTGCCAGATTAAGACGGGTGCACCGAGCAGAAGCGAACGGGTTGCAAAGTACAACCAGCTGCTGCGGATTGAAGAAGAACTGGGTGATGCAGCCGTATATCCGGGTATGCAGGCATTCAATGTAAAAAGATAAATCCTTCCTATTTGATAAAAGATGATGGGGAAGCCGGCTGGCGGAAGTAATTCTGCCAGCCGGTTTTCTTTTTATATGATGTTCTGGAGATGCGATTCCTGCAAAAAATCTACATTGACAAATCCCGAAAAATGGGATAAACTGAAAAGGATGCAACGAAGGAGGAAAATTTTTTATGCAGACGTTTACCAACAACTTAATCTTCAGTTTAAACGCAACGATTCCCATTTTTTTAATGATGGCGTTGGGGTTCTTTTTGCAGCGAATCCACCTGTTGGACGACCACACCACCCAGAAACTGAATCAGTTTGCCTTTAAGGTGCTGCTGCCAGCCTTGTTATTTATGGACTTGTCGACCGCAGATTTTCAGTCGGTTTGGGATACCAAATTTGTACTATTCTGTTTTTGTATTACTAGTGTTAGTATTGGCATTGCCTTTTTACTGTCGCTGCTGCATCGGGAACGGGCAGACCGTGGGGAATTTATTCAGGCAGCCTACCGCAGCAGTGCTGCAATTCTAGGAATCGCCTTTGTCAAGAACATTTATGGCGAAGCAACCATGGCAGCATTGATGATTGTCGGAACAGTACCACTTTATAATATCATTGCCGTGGTGGTACTCTCTCTAACTGCTCCGCAGGCAGAGGGGCGACCAAAACCAAACCGGAAAGCGTTACTCTTAAAGACGTTGAAAAATGTTGCAACCAATCCGATTATTTTGGGGATTGTCGTTGGCATGTTGTGGTCAGTTTTGCGGATTCCGCAACCGGTGATTCTCTCGAAGTCGGTTTCCTATCTGGGCAACATGGCAACACCGCTTTCCCTGATTGCCTTAGGAGCATCGTTTCAGTGGCAGGATGCAAAGGGCAAACTTCCAGCAACGCTGGGTATTACAGCAACGAAACTGCTGTTGTTCTGTGCATTGTTTTTACCGCTGGCGGTTGCCTTTGGATTCCGGACAGAAAAGCTGATTGCCATTTTGGTGATGTTGGGCAGTGCAACAACTGGAAGTTGTTTTGTCATGGCAAGAAATATGGGACATCGTGGAACATTAACCGCTTGTTCTGTTATGATGACAACCTTGTGCAGTGCATTCACATTGACAATGTGGTTATTTATTTTGCGGACGCTGCAATACATTTAAAATAAAAAATAGGATTGGAATCAAAACACAAAATCGGCAGCCGTACAAAAGAGGGGTACGACTGCCGATTTTGTTATAAAAAATTGAAAGAGGAGAAGCGAATGATAAATGACGATGTGAATCAATTAAACTGGCAGATTTGGAACGTCTTCACAGTTCAATATAAATCTCATCAGATAATTAACATCTATATCACCGACGTTTCCATCTCGGTCAACATCCGCATTCTTCTGTGCAATATCAGAAAGTACCAGCACATTTGCAAGGAACTTGTTTGTTGTAACGCAGTCCCGAATATCTACAACACCATCCAGATTGACGTCACCATAATTCAGACCTTCTTCATCAATGGTAGTCGTAGTCGTTGTAGTGGCAGTTGGCTTTGTAGTTGGAGCAGCAGTCGTTGCAGTTGTAGTAGTAGTAACAACTGTTCCACCCTGGTCAGCGTATACCATGTAGTACAGGTTTGCAGTATTAGCCTTGGTAATGGTGTGTGTGCCAGCGGATACAGAAACTTGAATGATGCCGTCGCCATTTGCAGTATACTTTGTACCGTCTACCTTAACGGTTGCATTCGGTTCAACAAATACGAGAGTTAAGTCACCATTTGCAGTGTTAGTAAAGCCAACAGAAGTTGCAGATTCCATTTTCAGGCACTGTGTCAGGGTCAAACCGTTGTAAGAAACCGTTCCCTTGTTGGTTGCCAGATTACCAGTGATGGTGTAGAAGCTGCTGTTCTTACCGTTTGCAGTAAAGTCGTGAATCTGTGCACCGGATGGAGTTGGTGTTTCGCTCTGCTTGCCGCTGGTTGTGGTAGTCGGCTTTACAGTTGTAGTAGTTGTTGTTGTGGTTGGATTCTGTCCGGAGGTGGTTGTGGTTGTAACAACTGGCGTATTGCCATTGCTGAGGTGATAGCCCATTGTTCCATACTTGCCATCGGTCTTGGTTTCATACAAACCGCCCAGATTCAAAGAGCCATCTGCATTTCTCCAAACCTTGTGGAAATCTGTTCCCTGTTCCGGAGCTTTCGTCAATGCGATGAAGTCGGAAGCGGTTGGGCCTGTAAACTTCGTGCCAATCTTTGCCCCGTTGGTGATTGCGGTATCGGATTCAACCAGATAATAACCGCTGTTGTAGTAAACACCGTTGTTGTAAGTACCAACATACTTATCATTAGATGCACCGCCCTTCAGCTTTGCATCTGACAGGAAGATAGAAGCGTCATAATAAGACATCAGGTTGTCGAAGTCGCAGCCTGGGTCGGTACAACGATAGCAAGAGAAGTTCGGCTTGCCCGTGCCTTCGCCATTGTTGTTGATGGCGGTGCAGTTGATCAATGTGCCGAGTTTCGGGTTGTTGTTGTCTGTGAAACCGCAGTGCAAGTTTTCAAAGGACAGACAATTCTTTACAACATGAGCAGAGCCAATGCCGCTGCCGCCCAGCTTGAAGCCGTTACCGTCGCAGTTGCCATAGCCTTCGCCAAATTCTGTAAAGCCGTTCCGGAATGCGACGCAGTTTTGAATGGTAACAATACCAATCGGACCTGTTGCAGCTTTCGCAAACAAATCCCAGCCGTCATCGCTGTTGTTGTATGCCATACAGCCATCAAATACATTGCCTTCGCCGCAGGTCAGCTTTGCAGCAAAACCATCCGCATTTTCCATGGAGGCATTGTCGCAGTTGTTCTTAGAAGTACAGTTCAGAATCAGGTTATAGCTCGGCCAATCTGCAATGGTTGCAGCACTGGTATTATACCGGGAAATCTGTAAGCCGGTGTCCTGATTGTCATTGAAGACCATGTTTTCAATGCGGTTGTGATTGCCGGCAAGCAGCATGCCGTTATCTGCAGCCTTAGTGATTTCAAAACCGTAGAATTTCCAGTAGTCGCCATCCAGTACGACACCACGCTTCGAGCCGTCTGCTGCACCCTGTCCGCTGAAGTCCAGCTTTACAGTTGCACCCGGATAAGCAGAAATGGTCTTGTATGCATTTTCTGCACCATTGTTGCTGCTGTCGATGAGAATCATTTCACTTAGTTCATAAGTGCCATCGAGCAGGTAAATGGTCTGACCAGCGGAAACCTTCTGAATGGCTTCGTAGATGTCCATCGGGTCATCCATCGTACCAACACCCTTTGCATTCGGGGCACAGTACAGAGCACCTGCAACCGGAGTCGGTTTTGTTGTTGTGCCAGCTGGAACAGTAGTTACAACGCCACCCTTTGTAGTGGTAATGGTGGTTGTAGTGGTGGAAGTTGTGGTGGTAGCAGGTTTGGTTTCTGTAACCTGCGGTGTATTTCCGCTGTCACTGAATCCGCTGCCGATGCGAGCGATAGAAGAAGTGTAAGCAACCAGAGCATTTTTCAATTCCTGATTGACTGCATAGCTGGTATCATCGACAGCATTGTCGAACTTCCACTGGAAGTCGCCGCCGTCCACACGGCCAGCGTGTGCCGTTACAATGCTCGGAACATCTTCCGGAGCGTCAGCTGTGTAGCTGTACATAATGCTGCTATCGGTATCGAAGTTGTTATAAGTCGAACCACCGGAAAGAGCTGTAACACTGCTCGGAATGGTTTCCGAAGGAGAAGAAACTTCATAAGCATCAAAGCTGGTGTTGTTTTCAGCATATGGAATATAGCTGGATGCACCAACAATGACATTATTATAAGCCTTAATGATACCGCCGGGTTCGCCGGAGAATGTGCCTTCGCCGAGTGCATCTGTACCCTGTCCAGAACTCATCATCGGGTCTTTGCAGTTCCGGAAGTAGTTGTTTTCTACGAATGCAGAAGCTCCCATGGTAACGCCAACACCATACTTTGCATTTCCGTCAAAGTAGTTGTTGTAGCTGTGCACGGAGCAGGTGCGAATCCGAGGGTGACGGGAGTCAGAATGATCGTACCAGTTGTGGTGATAGGTGATATAGTTGGTTTCGGTTTCGGACTTCATGCCTTGCAGGTTGCACTTGCCGTTATCCCAGAAGTGGTTGTAAGAGTGGGTAACATAAGTGGATTTTTTGGTATCCAATGCACCGTCGCCCTTTACCTGGTCGGCATCAGAACCGGCATCGCCATAGAAGAAATCGCAGTTATGTACCCAGATGTGGTCGTTGCCCTGCTGCAAACCGCAATCATCGCCTTCGGAGCTGTTGCAGTTCATGAAGCCCAGATTCCGAACTTCAATGTTCGAGCAGTTCTTCATAACCAGACCAAAGCCATTTAAAACGGCATCGTTGCCGACGCCTTCAATGGTCATGCCAGCCTTTGCGGTGTCCACATACAAATCACCCTTTGTCAAAACAGTCGGGTCAGTGATGTTGCCGATGATTCGCAGGCAGAGCGGACGGGTTTCCTTGCCTTTTTTATAGGCATTGATGATTGCCTGTACACCAGTTACAGTGACATCGCCCTTGCCTTCCGCATTCAGGCTTGCAGTAACGGTATCTTTATTTTCATTCGTAACATAAACAACTACAGCATCTTCTCTTAATGTGCCGTCTTCGTTGTATGCACCGGAAGAAGTGCCTTTTACAAAGCCGAAACCGCTTCTGTCATTGGCTTCTACGGAAACAGTCGCTTCTGCTGCACCGGACAATTCACTTGTTCCCTTGACCGGAACGACTTTCAGGGTGTGGCTGCCAGCTTTCAGACCCAAGGCATCCGCACGGAGATGACCGTCTTTGTACTGCCGGATCAGCATGCTGTCCAGCTGTACGCCGTCACAATAAACATTGTAACCGGTTGCACCGCTGACGGGTTGCCATTCTGCATAAGCCCCTTCAAAATATCCCGCAGATTTTGTGATGGAAACACTGCTGGAAGCCAGCAAGGAAAGATTTTCCTCCCATGTAGCATCGGCTGCCGGAACAGCATCTGCTGCAAATCCCAGCATCTGGGATGGAAGCGAGGCAACCGCTGTGACAGCGGCAACCAGAGCAGCTGCCATGCCCTTTTTGAATGAAAATGTGTGTTTCAAGATAGATCCTCCTCATATACAGCCCCCAGTAATCTGAGTTTGGCTGTGAACCATTTGATTTAAATATACAACTTTTCAAGCGGATTTGTCAATCTGCAAAAACACTGAAAATTTGTGTGTGGTTTTGGCTATTTTTCATAAAAGCTTTCCTGAAAATTTGGATATATCTTTTCACATACAGTATTGTTTTGTCAGAAAATAAACAAAAATGTTATTTTTGTCGTGCTATTTCCACAGAATATTTTTTGTAAGAAGATATTTTGCTTGCTGCCTTGTCGAAATGGCAGAAAGCGGATTGGAAAAACGTAGATTTTTATGGATTCTCTACAAATTCTGCATTCCAATCAAGATTAAATCGAAAACAGTTGACAAATGGTAGGGAAGCGGATATAATAAAAATGATGATTTCCTGTCAGAACAAACGAATATAGACAACCTGTCTGTGTTCCAACAGATAGACGGATAGAAGAAAGGATCGATTGGATTGAACGAAACACAAAAAGACGGTCGCTCTACATACGGCAGTCCGGCTCCGCTTTCCAGAGAACAGATGCAACAGCAAATGCAGGCTGCTTTTCAGGATGGATCGAATCGCCCGAGAAAGAAGAAACAACCCGAACAAAGACGGATTTCTGATATGCCAAACGGCAAGCCAGCTCAAAGGGGAAAACGTGGCAATCAGCCAGAACCAATGCCCCGTTCCGTTGGTCAGGCGAAAGCAGAAAAACTTCGGCAAATCAAAGCGTCCGTTGCCTCTGCTTCGCAGGGGATTTATAATGAAGAAACGCCATCTGCAACCGCAGCTGAAGCACATCGCTATGTGCATCGCCGCAGCAGTGCACCGCCACCGCCTGTTCCGCCACGGAATAGAAACAGCCGTCCGCAAGAACCGGAATATTATGGCGGTTCGGATGTGGCATCTTCCGGAAAAGGCGGAAAGATTGCTGGTATTATAGTATTGGTTTTGGTTGTACTATTATTAATCGGTTATTTGATTGGCTATTTCTCTTACCGGAGCAAGCTGCTGCCAAAAACCTATGTCAATGGTGTCAATGTCAGCGGAATGACATTAGCGGATGCAGAACAGAAGATTTTGAATAGTGCCAGCAATGAAGGCATTACCTTTATTAAAAAGAGTGGCGAAAAGGTGCACTTTGATGGGGCAGAATTTGGCTCGACCGTTTCTTTCCAAGATGGTGCAATGGATGAAGTCACCAGCCAGAGCCATGTACTGTGGTTTACGCACTTGCTGCATAAGTCGGAATATACGGTTTCTGTAGTCAATTCCTATTCGGAATCGAATCTCTCGAACCTGATACTCTCTTACAGCTGGGGCACAACACCGCCGACGGATGCTCACATTCAAAAGGCAAGCGACGGCACGTATTCCATCGTTCCGGAAGATAATGGCGATATGATTGACGCTACGATTTTAATGAATTATACGCTGGAACAGATGCGGGAAGGCAATAACACGATTAAGCTGGAAGATGCAGATTGTTATTTGCAGGCAGAAGTCAAGTCCGAAGACTTGCAAGCTGCTCTGGATGCTGCCAACTCGCTGGCTGGTCTGACGATTACCTATGACTTTGACGACCGACAGGAAGTTCTGGATACCAGCACGATTGCGGACTGGATTACAACAGATACAGACGGAAAAATTTCTGTCGATGAGAATAAGGTCAAGGCATGGGTCAATGAAAACTTGGTCAAGTATGATACCTTTGTACCGGGCTATACCCGTACCTTCCACTCTACCATGCAGGGAACAATTGAAGTACCGCTTGGCGATTATGGGATTTATGGCTGGAAAACGGATGTAGATGCAACCGTTGAAAAGCTGAAAGAATACATCCTTGCAGGCGAATCCGTCACCGTAGAACCGGAATATAGTCAGAGAGGCTATTGTCGTGCAACGGATGACATCGGCGATTCTTACGCAGAAGTAGACATCACGAACCAGAAAGTGTTTGTCTATAAAGATGGCGAATTGGTGATTGAATCCGACTGTGTAACGGGTCTGGCATCTGATCCGGAACGTGCAACACCACCGGGTGTTTATCGTGTCTGGACAATGGAACGGGATGTCATTCTGGGTACTTATGCCGTACAGGGTTACGAAGCACCGGTCAATTACTGGATGAACTTCACAGAAATCGGGATCGGCTTCCACGACCTGGCGAGAGTTGCCTATGGTGGCGACATCTATAAGACCAATGGTTCTCATGGCTGTATCAACCTGCCATTGGATGTAGCCGCAGAAATGTTTGATACCATAGAGGTTGGTTATCCGGTCATTGTAATTCCGTAAGCATCCATAAAAATCAAAATCAAACAGACAACAAGAGCCGCTTTCCAAAAAGGAGAGCGGCTCTTTTCTATTTTTGTCCCTTATTCCAACTGGTGAAAAAATTATTGTACGGCTGCCTTGATTTTGAGCAGAGCACCTTTTTCCAAACGGGAAACCTGTGCCTGTGAGATGCCGATTTCTCCAGCAACTTCCATTTGTGTTTTGCCTCGGAAGAATCGCAGATATAGAATATTTTTCTCTCGCTGTCCCAATCCCTGCATGGCTTCCCGAATGGAGAGTTCCCCCAGCCAGTTTTCCATACTATCTCGGTCGCTGATTTGATCCATTACATAGAGGGTATCGCCGGAATCGGAATAGACGGGTTCATACAGGGAAACGGGGTCAGTGATGCTTTCCAGTGCAATCACAACATCTTCTCGTTTTGCCCCGATTTCCGTTGCAATCTGTTCAATGGTGGGTTCTCGCTGTAGCGTTCCGGTCAGGCGTTCTTTTGCCTGCATGGCTTTATATGCCAAATCTCGCAGGGAACGGCTGACTTTGACCTGATTGAAATCCCGCAGATACCGGCGAAGTTCGCCGCTGATCATGGGAACGCAGTATGTGGAAAATCGTACCTCTTTGCTCAAATCGAAGTGGTTGATGGCTTTGATGAGTCCCACCACGCCGACTTGAAAGAGGTCTTCCATATCCTCGCCCCGTCCTGTAAACCGCTGAATGACGCTCAGAACCAAACGCAAGTTGCCCTGAATGAGTTTATCCCGTGCAGCCTTGCTGCCAGTTTCCTGAATTTCCCGCAGCAGTGCCATTTTTTCTTCTTCTTTTAACACTGTTAATTCCGATGTGTGAATGCCTGAAATCATCACCTTTTGAAATGCCATGCGTTTCACCTCCGCCTTTAGTATGCCCGAGGGAAAACACCTTTAGCCATTTTTTTCATCGACAAATCCCTACAAAAAAGCGGTGTGCAATTAAGACAACAATTCCTGTCGCAAACGGGATAAAATCTTTTTTTCTTTTCTGGAAACCTGTACTTGAGAGATACCAAGCCGCTTTGCGGTTTCGGTCTGCGTGAGGTTTTGAAAATAGCGATATTGCAGCAATTTCCGGTCAGCTTGCGGCAGGATTTGCAGCACTTGCCGCAGAGCAAACAGATTTTCCAGTTCGGTATCCGGTGCAGGAACAGGAATTTCCAAGGGGGCTTCTTCCGCAGCAGTGGTCAGCGAGAGCGGCGGCTGTGCAGCACAGAGGGATTCTGCAATGACTTCTTCCGAAAGCCCGGAACGCTCTGCCAGTTCTGTCAGCGTGGCAGCCCTGCCGTGTTTCTGTTGAAACTGTTCTTGTAACTGTTGGATTTGCATGGCGTGTTCTTTGAGGGAACGGCTGACTTTCACCGCTCCGCCATCTCGAAACAGTCGTTTGATTTCGCCGAGAATGACCGGAACAGCATAGGTGGAGAACTGCACACCACGGGTACAGTCAAACGCTTTGACTGCTTTTAACAAGCCGATGCAGCCGGCAGAATAGAGGTCTTCATATTCCATGCCTCGCCCTCGAAAGCGGTTGGCACAGAGGTGCACTAGCCCGAGGTGTTCTTCGGCGGTGGGAGCATTCATAGAGAAGCCCTCAGTTTTTTCCGCATGATGACGGTTGTCCCTTCATTGGGTTTGCTGCGAACTTGCAGGCGATCCATAAAACTTTGCATCACAGCAAATCCCAGCCCTGCACGTTCTTCCTCCTTTGCAGTGGTATAGAGGGGCTGCATGGCTTGTTCGATGTCCGGAATGCCACAGCCACGGTCTTTGACACGAATATAAACTTCACGGTCTGCTAAAATCTTAATATGTAATTCCACGTCGCCTTTCTGGCTGCGATAGCCGTGTACAATGCTGTTGGTGACCGCTTCGGAAACAGCGGTTCGGATGTCTGCCAGTTCTTCCACGGTGGGGTCGAGCTGCACCAAAAAGGCAGCAACCAGCGAACGGGCAGTGCGTTCGTTGACAGAGATGCCGGGAAAGACCATTTTCATTTGGTTGGTGGTATGCATGACGTTCCTCCTGCTTAAATGTTGGTGATTTCGATGCTGGCGATGCGTTCCATGCCGGAAAGCCGCATCACTCTGCGGATATGCGGGGGCGGATTCTGAATGATGACATGACCGGAACGAGCCTGCATCTGCTGGCAGCGACCCAAAATCAACCCGATTCCGGAACTGTCCATGAATGTGACCTTTTCAAAGTCTAGCCGCAGTTGATGCGGTTCGTAGTCTAAAATCGCTTGGTCGATTTCCTCTCGCAAGCTGCGGGCACAGTGGTGGTCAATTTCGCCGTCTAGTACTGCCGTCAGGCAGGGGTTTTCCAGTTGGATGGTAACAGGCATGGTGATGCTCCTTTCTTCGTCCTGTAGAGAATAGTTTTATTGTAGCAGGAACGGCGAAAAAAATCTGTCGAAGGAGCGGTGTTGTTCTGTCGGGAAAAGCGAAATCCATAGAAGAACGAGCGGAGAATGTTGGCAGTCGTTCTTTCAAAAAGAAAGAATCCCACCTTGAAATTTTGTAAAAATAAGAAAGAATGGGCAAAATTAGCGAGAATTTACAAAATAGATTGGTTTTCTTATTTACAAATCGCAGAAATTGGGGTATAATAAAAAAATATGTAGACCCCGTTGCCGGTTGCGGAGCGGTGTTCCTGCATCTAACACGATGGCAGTACCATGTTGCTTTGTGCAGAATCGTGGAAAATTTGCCGTTGTTCCAAACAAATGAAAAAGCAAGGAGGAGGCTTTTTATGTTTTTTTCAGAATCCGATGTGACGGAATTTATTGAAGACAACGATGTAAAATTTATTCGACTGACATTTTGTGACACCCTTGGGGCAATGAAAAACATTGCCATTTTGCCGAGAGAACTGCCGAGAGCGATTGCTTACGGCATCCCGTTCAATGCAACAGGACTGCTGGAGGAACAGCATCAGAACTTGTTATTGAAACCGGAATGCACGACCCTTTCTGTTTTGCCGTGGCGACCGCAGTCCGGCAGAGTTGTCCGGTTCTTCTGCAATCTGATGACCATGGACGGCAAGCCGTATGCAGGGGACTTGCGGCAAAATCTCCGTAATACCATGCGAGAGATTGAAGAAAACGACTATCAGTGTCAGATTGCAACCCGCTGTGAATTTTATCTGTTTAAGACCGATGTAGAGGGCAATCCGACTAGAGAACCCTATGACCAAGGCGGCTATCTGGATATTGCACCGCTGGACAAGTGCGAAAATACCAGACGGGAAATCTGCCTGTCGCTGGAAGAAATGGGATTGAACCCGACTTCCTCCTGTCACAAGCATGGACCAGGACAAAATGAAATTGATTTCGCATGTAGCAATCCGCTGACCGCAGCGGACAACATGATGCATTATAAAACCGTTGTGAAAACGATTGCAGCTCAGAACGGCTTGTATGCATCGTTCATGCCGAAGCCGCTGCCAAATCAAAACGGCAGTGCCTTAAAAATCAATATCATTGTTCGCAAGCATGGACAAAACATTTTCGGCTCTTGCCCAGAGGATATGACACCGGAAGGGAAGTCCTTTATTGCTGGAATTCTGAACCGCATCTGTGGCTTTACGCTGTTTGCGAATCCGATTGTAAATTCTTATGAACGCTTGCAATTGCACACTGCACCGGCACGGGTCAACTGGTCATCCGAAAATCGAGTGCCATTGATTCGCTTGATGTATGTACCAGGCGGCGATGCCATTATTGAAGTACGGTCTGCGGATGCCTATTGCAACCCGTATATTACGTTCCAGATGCTGTTGCGTGCTGGTATGGAGGGCATTCATCATCAGGAACAGCTCAAGGAAGAATGGGATGCAGCCAACGTGACAACGGTATTCCAGAAGCTGCCAACTTCGTTGGAAGAAGCGTTGCAGATGGCACGGGAAAGCGAATTTGTAAAGGCATATCTGCCGAATGCAATTCTGCATGATTTCTTCCAGAAAACCGAACAGCAGATTCAAGCAGTTTCTGAGGCAGAAGATGCACAGGCATACTCTTATCATCACTTTTTTTAAAACCACGATGAGAAAAAGATGAAAAGGGGGTATGGATGTGTATACAGAACGAACGCTGTTGATTTCCGGTTCAGAAAAGGGATTGGATGCGATTATCAATTTTCTGAAAGGCTGCGGATATGCTGCGGTTTCTGTGGTATCCAGTGGCGATGAAGCCCGCCGGATGTTGCAGCAGGATACATTCAGTTTGATTGTATTGAATACACCGCTGAAAGATGAATTCGGCTATCAGCTTTCGCTGCAATTGACACAAAATACCTGTTCCGGTGTTGTGATGCTCTGCAAGGCGGACATGGCGGAGGAAATGGCGAACAAGACGATTTCCTATGGTGTTTTGGTCGTTGCAAAGCCTTTGAATCGAGCGGCACTGCTGCAAGCGATTCGGATGGGGAAAGCGATGCACGGGCGAATGATGCATATGAAAGCGGAAAACGACAAGCTGCAAAAGAAACTAGAAGAACTGCGGTGTGTATCCCGTGCAAAATGTATCTTGATTGAACGGGAACAATACACGGAAGAGCAGGCACACCGTTACATTGAAAAACTGGCAATGGATACCCGCCGGAATCGGAAAGACGTTGCAATGGAAATTTTGTCCCATTATACGGGAATGTAAAAATTGACAAAAATAATTCGGGGCATTTTGCAAACGCAGCAATGCCCCGAATTTTATAAAATGAACAAAAAAGAATTGTTGTTATTGAGCAGAATAAACAGAGTAGCAGTCTGTTTGTTTGTTCCAGTCAGCATCATAGTACTGAACGTAGATTTCCACTTTTTCAATGGAAGCTGGGTCGATTGGCTGATTGTAACAATAAATGGTTTTCTTATCTTCTCCTGTTCCAGTTCCCTGCACAAAGGCGAATTGCTGATAAGGCGTATCGGTTAGTAAAACACTGCCATCCTGATTTTTTGGCAAATCGGGGAACATGAAGAAATCATCAGATAAGATCGTTCCATCCTTCAGATAGACAACGGGGGAAACGGCACCCAGTTGCTGTATGGTTTCCGGAATCTGCGATACAGAAAGGGACAGTTCATCCATAGAAATTGCAATTCCTTCTGATTCTGCGTTAATTACAGTGGTATCTATGGAATCAATTGGAATTTCTGCTGACCATGCTCCTTCCAGAATAGCTGGCAGTTTTTCAAATGCGGCTTTGCGTGCAGCACGGGTCTTTTCATCAAGATGATGTGTTTGCCAGTAATCTTTCCATTCTTCAACGGGTGTTGTTTCGGAAGAATATGCAGTTCGCCAATGATCTTGTAAATCCACAATTTCATTTTGCACCTGCTGTTCTTGCTCTTTATCATAAACGCCTGTAAAAGATACCTGTAAGGTGCTATTGGAAAAATCAGAATCTACCAGATAATAAGTGGCATAATACACATGGTCAGCAGTTTTGCTTTTTTGGAGATAGCTGCTGAGTGAGCCGCTGTTTGTGAGTGCTTTTTCTGTTCCGTCTGCGGTTTTCAGTGTGAAATATGGCAGCAGTCCCATGGATTCCGTCAGAGCAGTGTCATCCTTTACGGTCAGTTGTACGCTAAGCATTAGCGTATTGTGATCGTGATAAAATCCAAGCAAGGAAACAGTTGCCTGATCTGTTGCTGTAAAAGTGACATCCGGGCAGCGATAATAGGCTTGCATCTGTGCAATGCTGTCTGGTATGCTGGAAGAAACACCAGGCAGATTAATTCCGGAGTCAGAAAGATTAGAACTGGAAACTGTAGAGAAAAACAAGTCCATATTTCCAGTTACAGCGGCGGTTGTGATTGTTCCGCAAGCTAAAATTGCAACAGCAGCAGCAATGCCAAACAAGCGATAAGATTTTTTCTTTTTTGTTTTTACAATTGGATGATAACCAATTTTTGAAAACACTTGGTCGGAAATCGCCTTTTCATTCATCGGTTGTTCTTTTAGATGCGGCAGGGTGTTGTCCTCGGGTGTGAAATGGTCGAAAATGTCATAAAGACTCTGTTTCATATACATAACCCCTTTCTATCAGCAGTTGTTTTAATTTTTTTCTGGCACGATGTAATCGCACTTTGACTGCTGAAACGGATAATTGAAGTTCCTCTGCAATTTCTGGAATGCGTTGATAATAATAGTAATAACGAATTAAAACATCTCGGTCTGTTGCCGAAAGTGTCGTTATTGTATCTTGTAATGCCTCAGATAAGAGCGTATGTTCAACTTCTTGTTCCAAATCTGCTGTTTCTAATAAAATTGCTTCTTCTTCTAAAGGAATTGTTTCGGATAGAGAACGCAGGCGGCTTTTTGCCTTGTTTCGTGCGATTGCTGCTAAGTAAGCACGTACTTTTCCGGCTTGCAGCTTGTCCGTTGTTTGCCAGACAGCAAAAAATGTGTCTGCGGTTAATTCCTCTACATCCTGTTCAGAAAGAGAACTGCGTGTAATATTGCGGATAATTGTGCCAACATAAGCTTGATAAGTAGAAATCAGAGCTTGCAGACCTTCTGGTTTTTGTAATTGCAGCAGGGTAATCAGCCGGCTTTCCCGCATAATGCATTCCTCCTGTTTTTGTTTTTTGAAGATTTCCTGTCAGTGTTGCAGCTGCCTGACATCTATCATAACGCAACGAGAGGGAAAATGGTTACTGCTTTTCAAACAAAATGAAAAATCTGTTGAGAAATAAGGTTTTTATTTGAGGTCTTCATAAGACTCCAATTCATTGATGTGAAAAATGTAGGAAAGTAGAAATCAGCGATAATTTTTTAGAATTTTTTTCAAAAACCGCTTGACAAGATACCCCATTTGGGTATATAATCAAGATACCCCGATGGGGTATTTATCACATGGCAACACCGGAGAGAAAGAATTCAATTGGGCACGTTTTTGGTCGGAGCAATAGTTGTGATTGTCCTAACGGTTGTAGTGGTTTACACCATACGCCACTGTGGAAAATAAAGAAAAAAGAAAGCTGGGTTTTAAAATGGTAAAAACAGTATTAAAGATTGATGGCATGATGTGCGGGATGTGCGAATCTCATATGAACAACTTGATTCGCAATCTGTTTCAAGTGAAGAAAGTGACTTCTTCCGCAAAAGATGGCGAAACCGTCATCATTAGCGAACAGGAACTGGATATGTCGAAGCTGGAAACAGAAATTGCAGGCATTGGCTACAAGCTGCTCTCGCATACCAGTGAACCGTATGTCAAGAAGGGGCTGTTCTCGTTCCACAAATAAGGAAGTATTTGGAATATTGCTGTATAAATACTCAGAAATTTGGTAAGAATGCCAAAAAATGAGGAATTCTCTTGCCCTTCGCTTTCAAATCGGTTATAATAGAATCAATGGAAAATCAATCCAAATGCGATCGATGATGATTTGAATGGGGGTATTTTGGATGCGAAAAACAAGATTGATTTTGGGTGCATTATTGGCAGCAGCCCTTGCTTGTACAGGCTGTGGAAAGGATGCAGATTCTACCGCAAATGTAGACTTGGAAGCCATGACTTCAGAAGCAGAAACAACGCCGGAGGAAGAGCCGGAAGTGATTGTAAAAACTTCGATTGTAACAGAAATCGTGGCGAAACCTGCAACCAAAACGGAAACGGTAGCCGATGCAACACCTGCCGCAACCGCAGCACCTGCTACACCTGCCGCTCCTGCTGCAAATCCAACAACAGGGGACATTTATACGGATGTTGTGGCACAATATCGGGTAGCCAGTGACAAAGAAGTTTATCCATATACTTATGCAATGGCAGATTTGAACTTGGATGGCTATCCAGAATTGATGGTTAAGACCGGAAACTGTGAAGCGAATTTTGTCTATGAGATTTGGACAAAGGGAGCAGACGGAAAAGCAGTCAAAATAGGAACGGCGAGAGGTTTTCATTCTCAGCTGTATTATAATGACCAGACTGGATTATTATATAGCAACATGTGTATACAGGATGCACAGAGCATTTCCAGTTATGCAATGGTATCCGGCACATTACAGGAAACATTGCTTTGCAATTGGGGATTGCGAGACAGCGATTATTACCGCCAGAATGGCTATTATGATTTGACCAGAATGGATCATGTATTCTTGTTGGTAGAGAATGATATTAACGACTATGTTTTCCAAAACAGTGCGTTGCAGAGCGGAAACGACAGTGCAATGACGATTGAGGAATACGCAGCCCATGTAAACGGAGCAAGTTCCAATCAAAATCAATTTGAAGAGGACAAGCACTTAGTTACCGAAGCACCGCAGCAGCAGGAAACCACACCGCCAGCCGCTGCCGCCTCGGAAGACACCTTGAAAGAGCAAGTTCTCTCGAAATGTGGGAACAGTCCGTTGGATTGGTATTATGATGATTTCGATGGCGACGGAAACAAAGAGGCGTTCGCAATGGCATATCGAGATAATGGAATGGGCGGTCATGAGATACTGGGCTTATTCTATGTCAATGCACAGGGAACAGTCACCGATTTAGGGACAGATTTCTGGGGTGCTTGTGGTGCTGGCAGAGTCGTTGCCTATAACAGCAGCAAGAAATTTTTCGTATTTGATACCAATAATGGTGGTTCTGGTTCTACCGATTATCTGTATGGTGTGACGAACGGGGCTTGCTATTCTTCCAATCTGTCTGGTTCTCTGCACGGCTTCCAAGTCGATGAGAACGGGGCATATACATTTGAAGGTGGTTCCGCTGCCCACGAACGTCCACAGATTCGGCTGACCTACGATGAAAGCACCGGCGATTTTCATCAGTAAGCCATTTGAATTTTCTATGAAACAGAAAACGCTCCGGCAAGGTTTTTCCCTGCCGGAGCGTTACTTGTATTGTATTATAAAAGATGAAAAGTTATTGATTTCGATGATAAAGAATCATCAGCCCTTTTAATAAGAGATCATCATCTAAAATCATCGGATGTTTACAAAGCGGAACAATGACTGTCGCAAGTCCGCCCGTTGCAACCACTGTACAGGGTTCGCCAAGCTCTGCTTGAATACGGTCGATCAAACCATCTAAGGAACAAGCAGTTCCAAACAGCAGACCGCTTTTCATACAATCAATGGTGTTTTTTCCAATGATATGCTTTGGCGGTTCGAGTGCAATTTTCGGAAGCTGTGCCGTGCGGGCAATGAGAGAATCATGTGAAACGCCAACACCAGGCATAATGATTCCGCCAAGATATTGTTTGTTTCGATTGATAACAGAAAGCGTGGTTGCTGTTCCCATATCAATGATGATCAGCGGCAGGGAATATTCCTGAATGCCGGCAACTGCTCCGACTACCAAATCACTGCCCAACTGTGCCGGATTGTTGATAACAATACTCAGACCGGTTTTCATGCCCGGTTCTACAACGGTTACAGAAACATTTAAGTATTTTTGCACCGCTCTTTGAAATGTGTTGGTCACAGAAGGAACGACAGAAGAGAGAATTGCCCCCTGTACTTCCTTTGGGTCAATGTTGTGAACATCCAATGCCGTTTTGACATCTGAAGCATATTCCAAGTCTGTGGCTGCCTGATTGGTGGAGATGCGTTCAATAAAGAGAATCGTTTCTCCCTCAAAACCGCCCAGTACAATATTTGTATTTCCAATATCAATCGCAAGAATCATTCCGCATGTTCCTCATTTCTGCTTTTATTCTGCTGCAACCAATTTTGCTTTTGGAGCAGGAACTAATTTTGCCTTTGTCAAAGCTGCCCCGACTGCACCCGTAACTAAAGTGGAAGAAACCCATTCTGCAATGGCATTTATGCCGACAAAGGCACAAACGAACAGAAAGACATTTTTTCCTGGTGCAAGTGTTTCCCGATAGGACAGGATGATATCCGTTTTCCCGAATAACAGAATCAGACTGCTCATATAGAACAGCGTATTCAGGAAAGCAGCAAAAAATCCGGTTACCGCACAGTTTGCGATCGCACTTGTGCAGTGCTTCCGCATGGCATTGGAGAGAAATCCAATGAGCAGACCGTCCAGCATTCTTGGCACAAAGCATTGAAAAACGGTCAGGATCGGACTGATTCCAAACAGTGTCGTTCCCAGTACGCTGCCACCAAAGCATTGTAAGAAGCTGGTCAATCCAAAAACACCGCCGGCAACGATGCCGCCTACTGGGCCAAGAGCAATTGCTGCAATTGCAACTGGAATGGTATTGAATGTAATGGCCAAAGGTCCAATATTCAAATATCCCAGCGGTGTGTAGGCGAGGATGACGAGGACTGCTGCCATTAAGCCCAGCAGTACCATAGATTTGATGTTTTTCTGTGATTTCATACAGAAACCTCCTTGTTATTATTCCCGAAACCGGGATACAATACAATACAGGTGCAGTATATCATATTTTTTTCAAATTTTATATATCTTTTTCTGAATTTTTTGTGTTATACTATGCACAACCCACCGGATAGAAACTGCATCCAATCTGGTGAAATGGAAACCGACAGGAGGAACGCCCATGTTAACAGGAAAAACCGTTGTGCTTGCCGTAACCGGCAGCATTGCTGCTTATAAAATCGCCAACCTTGCCCGTATGCTGAAAAAACTGCATGCAGATGTACAGGTTTTAATGACGCAAAACGCCACAAATTTCATCAATCCGATTACATTGGAAACGCTGACAAATCAGAAGTGTTTGATTGATACGTTTGACCGGAACTTTCAATACAGTGTGGAACACGTTGCCCTTGCGAAACGGGCAGATGTGGTTCTGGTTGCTCCGGCATCGGCAAACGTCATTGGAAAGCTGGCAAACGGCATTGCAGACGATATGCTGACGACAACCATTCTGGCGTGTCCGTGTAAAAAGTGGATTTCTCCGGCGATGAATCACAATATGTATCACAACCCGATTGTGCAGGACAATATCCAAAAACTGGAGCGGTTCGGCTATGGCATCATTCCGCCAGCGACAGGAATGCTGGCAAATGGCGACACTGGGGATGGCAGAATGCCGGAAGAAACGGTATTGTTAGAATATCTCTTGCGGGAAATTGCCTATCCGAAAGACCTTGCTGGAAAGAAGTTCCTGATTTCTGCCGGAGCAACGCAGGAATCATTAGACCCTGTGCGGTTCTTGACGAATCATTCTTCTGGAAAGATGGGCTGTGCATTGGCACGGGCAGCGATGCAGCGAGGAGCAGAAGTGACATTGGTTGCAGCTCACATGGAAGTTGCACCGCCGCCGTTTGTAAAAGTTGTTCGGGTGACCTCCGCAGCAGACATGGCGGAAGCGATTTTACCGGTTGCAGCGGAATATGACTGCATCATCAAGGCAGCAGCTGTTTCCGATTATACACCTGTTGCCACCTCCACGGAGAAAATCAAAAAAGCAGATGGAACATTGACGGTTTCGTTCCAGCGGACAACGGACATCTTGAAAACGCTGGGTGAACACAAGCCGGAGCATCTGTTTTTATGTGGATTTTCAATGGAAACTGAAAATGTTATAGAAAATTCTCGGAAAAAGCTGCAATCAAAACACTGTGATATGATTTGTGCGAACAGTTTGCGGAAAGCAGGAGCTGGATTTGGCGGTGATACCAATATTATCACGATTCTGACAGCAGAACGGGAAATTGAACTGGAGCAGATGACAAAAGACGAAGCTGCCCACCGCATTTTAGATACCATACTGGAAAGCGGACTTTGATTGTGTAATTTTTGCAGTTCGTCCATCTCGGTTTAGGATGTGAAACTTTTAGAAAACCACTTGCCAATCAGAAAAAAATGTTGTATAATAAAATTAGTCACGTTTCGTGCAATCAATTTAAAAAAATGGAGGATTCCCACTATGTATCAGGATATGATGGATACCATCGGATTCGTTGGAAAGTACGATCCGGAAGTAAGTGCAGCAATGGAAAAAGAACTGGCAAGACAGAGAAGAAATCTCGAACTGATTGCCAGTGAAAATATTGTTTCTCCGGCTGTTATGGCAGCAATGGGTTCGGTTCTCACCAATAAGTATGCAGAAGGTCTGCCGCACAAGCGGTACTACGGCGGATGCGAATATGTTGACGTTGTAGAAGAAATTGCCATTGACCGTGCAAAGAAGCTGTTTGGTGCAAAGTTTGCAAACGTACAGCCGCACTCTGGTGCACAGGCAAACACCGCTGTATATTTTGCTCTGTTGCAGCCAGGTGATACCGTACTGGGCATGAGCTTGGCACACGGCGGACATCTGACACACGGTTCTCCGGTCAATATTTCCGGTAAGTATTTCAACTTCGTTTCCTATGGTCTGGGCGATGATGAAACCATTGATTATGACAAGGTAGCTGCTCTGGCAAAGGAACACAAGCCGAAGATGATTGTTGCAGGTGCAAGTGCATATCCAAGAATCATTGATTTCCCGAAGCTGGCAGAAATTGCAAAGTCTGTTGGAGCATATCTGATGGTTGACATGGCACACATTGCCGGTCTGGTTGCAGCAGGCGTGCATCCATCTCCAGTTCCGTATGCAGATATTACCACTACCACAACCCACAAGACGTTGCGTGGCCCTCGTGGCGGTCTGATTCTCTGCAACGATGAAGAACTGGCAAAGAAAATCAACAAGGCTGTTTTCCCGGGCACACAGGGTGGGCCATTGATGCACGTGATTGCTGGTAAGGCTGTTTGCTTCGGCGAAGCCATGAAGCCGGAATTCAAGGAATACGGCAAGCACATTGTAGAAAATGCACAGGCACTGGCAAAGGGCCTGGTGCAGCGTGGATTCAATCTGGTTTCTGGCGGTACAGACAATCATCTGATGCTGGTAGACCTGCGTCCGTTCTCCATTACTGGTAAGGAACTGGAACACCGTCTGGATGAAGTTTATATCACAGTCAACAAGAATGCCATTCCGAACGACCCAGAAAAGCCGTTTGTAACTTCTGGTATTCGAGTTGGAACACCGGCTGTTACGACACGTGGTCTGGGCGTTGCTGAAATGGATCAGATTGCAGAATGCATGTATCTGACTGCAACACAGTTCGATAAGGCAGACGAAATTCGTGAAATGGTAACAGCCATCTGCAAGCAGTATCCACTCTACGAATAACCTACTTTTCTTTTTGCTGAAAAAAGAAAAGTAGGCAAAAGAAAAAAGAGATTGCCGTTCGGCAG
>OIZE01000101.1_pt1 | contig 87903 bp, 104 predicted proteins | sample 1588421 | NCBI WGS metagenome assembly OIZE01 (sample SAMN03283251) | human gut metagenome | biome: human-associated habitat; material: feces | host: Homo sapiens | place: USA | collected 2013 | reverse complement strand
GGCCAGCAGACTACGCACGTAGAAGACTGAGGGTTCGGTCATCGGACCGGGGTTCAATTCCCCGCAGCTCCACTCGCCAAGGGCCGCATGATTCCAACGATCATGCGGCCTCTGCTTTTTCTTTTGCCCACATTTTGCCCACATTTTTTTCGAGGAGCATCCGATTCATCGCGTCACCCACCAGATCCAGGTCGTCATCGAATAGGTCGGCGTAGGTGTCCAATGTCATCGCGGCGCTCGCATGCCCCAGCTGGTTCTGCACCGCCTTGACGTTCGCGCCCGACCTGACCATGAGGCTTGCAGCGGTGTGGCGCAGGTCATGCACGGTCATCTCTCCCTCTATGCCGGCGCGCTGACGCGCCCAGTAGAACCATGACGACGTGGTGTTGGGGCCATGCGTGCGACGGACGTATCCGCCCGTCCGGGGGTCGGTGAACAGCAGGTCGTTGTCCCCGCGGCCACTGCATCGGTCGCGCAGCATCCCGCCAAGGACATCCGGGAAGACCACCTGCCTCCATTCGTCGCTTTTCGGGGTGTCCTCGACGATCCTGTGACTGACCTCGGTGGCGCTGCGACGGACCCAGAGACGATGACGCCGCAGATCCACGTCGCCGACACGCAGCCCGGCCATCTCACCCCATCGTATCCCGCACAGTCCGAGCGTGAGCACCATCGGCCTCCTCCACCCGGATTCGTCGGCCAGCCTCATCAGCTCATCCAGACTCAGATACCGATGCTCCTTTCTCCTTTTCCGGGGCTTCTCCACCCTCTCGCATGGATTCGCGGCGATGAGACGGTCATCCTTGGCCTGCTCCATAATCCCCGAGAGTATGCCGCTCGCCCGCAATATCACGGTCGCGCTCACCGGCTTGGCCACGACCTCGCCTCTCGGGTCTCTCCTGCCCTCATGCAGGACGGTCACCCATTCCTGCACCTCGCGGCGCGTGACGGATGCCAGTTCGCGACTCCCCCACATGGGCTCCACTCGGCATCGCCACTCGCGCTCCAGCGACTCGATGTAACTCGCCTTGCATCTGACACGTTTCGCGGCGACCCATGCCGGCCAGAGCGATTCCACAGTGGCCTTCCCCGCCTGCGGGTCGACATAGCTCCCCGTGGCCTTCGCCAGCGTGACGTGTTCCGCCGCCCAGTTCTCCGCGTCGGATTTGCGTTTGAAGCCACGTTTGTCGGTTTGCGTGCCGTCGGGCTTCCTGTATCGGACGCGGTAGCGCGTCTCGCCTCTGCTGGTCTTGTATCTGGTGACGTTCGCCATTTTTATTACCTGCTTAATAATGGAAGATTCACGTTTTAACCGGTTTTAATGTGATTTAATAGGACTGTTGCTGAATTGAACCAACCGAAAGGCAATCGCGCATGCCGATCGTCTACCCATCGATGAAGGCCTCGGACCTGTTCCGTATCCTTCGTGGTCTGGGATACGGGATTGACCGCGCGAATGGTTCGCATAAAAGAATGAAGGCGGAGGGCCGTCCACCGTTGACTTTTGCCTTCCATGACGGACAGACTGTTCCGCCTGGATTGGTGAAGAAGACACTGGTGAAGGACGTCGGGTTATCCGAAGAGGAGATCCGTAGTATCCTCGGACAGAAATGAAGAGGCGCAACATGGATACACGACAGGTGAATGTCACCTATCACAGGGAAGACGGCGTATGGTGGGCCGAATCCGATGACATGCCGGGATTCTCCGCCGCCGGTGACACGTTCGCCGAAACCCGCAAAAACGTGTGGGAAGGCGTGGACTTCTATTTCAACGACCATCAGCCGACCAGCATCACCGAATACACTGACGATGGGGCCGAGATTCTTTCCGACAATATCGTGCTGTTTAATCCCGATCCCAGGATGCGCGTTAATATGCCCGTTCAGAAGCCTTTGTCCACCTATGTTGCGTCCGTCGTGACGAAGACACCGAAGATGATGGTGGCATAGATTATGAGTAACGTATCCGAACAGGCCGTAATCAATCTGACCATCGCCGATTACGCGAATGTGGATAATGGCGGCAAGGCCAACCTTGTCGGCGTGGGCGGCGGAATCATACCACTGACTCCGACCGGCCTTACCGCCCGTTTTTCCGTATTCGCCGAAATTCGTATACCCGGTAGCCTGTGCCCGTGCGAGATGACCGTGGAATATTCGCTGCGCGACGCTTCCGGAGCCGTCGTTGAAATGGCAGGGCCTGTTCCTCAGCCGGTTCGTGTCGCCAATATCGTCACCGTTGAAAGTGTCGCCGGGCTGAATCTCGAGCAGAAGAACCACATCGGCGGACGTTCGATGAATACGCTCGACTTCGCCAACGGCATGCCGCTTTCCCCCGGCGACTACCAATTCAGAGTCACTATCGACGGCGATGACGCTCATGCCGCATATGTTAATTTCTGCGTACCTGAACAGGCACCTAATCCCGTACTCGGTTAAAACAACTGACGCAAATAGCATTTTCGGGTGTGCTTCGCCCCGTGTAGGATGAGAGGCGAAGCGTCCTCCTTTCCATTTCTCTGGTGGTCTGGCGGTTCTTCACGCCCTGCTGACGTTGCACCGTCAGTGGGGCGATTTTTCATAAAATCACGATGCCTTCGCCGCAGCGTCTTTGACTTTCGCTACGAATTTGATGGCATCTTTAATCTGCTTGCGTGGCACTTCCATTATCATCGCGAAATCCGGCCCCTCCACGGTGATGTATCGCTCGCCGCCTTTTTTCTTTTTGAACGCCCATGCGAACGGCCCAGCGAGGAGTATGCGGGTGACGGTGACGCGGGCTTCGAGTTCAGTGCCGGACTCCAGATGTACGGTCACACCGTCCAGTGGATGCACCTCTGTCGTTAACATCCCCTTTTTGTAGATGATCGCACGCCTGTACAGCTGATACGTTTCCTTCGTTTCCTTGCTGGTGAACTCCGCAATCCGCTCGTTGAGGGGAGTGAGCGCACGATCGGCTTCCGCCTTCGCCTTCGCTTCGGCCATCTGCTCCTGTAATCTTGCTTGAAACTCGGCCTTTTCTCGGGCTTTTTCCTCCGGCGTCTTTCTGCTGAACAATCCCACTTTTTCTCCTTCCTTATACGGCCACACTATCGTGCAGCATTTCCTTGTAATCCTCCACGACCTGTACGGTCACGTCGAGCGCTTGGGCGATGAGGAACGAGTCTCCCTCGTACATGCGTTCGGCGATTGCGTATTCGGTCGGGTTGATGAGTCGGAGCGCGGTTTCGCGTCTGGCTCGTCTCTCGGCCTTTGACCCGTTCGGGTCGCAGCCTCGATCGTGGTATTTGGCGTGTATGAGTTCGTGCACGAGCGTGCAGCGTCGCTGGTAGTCGGGCATGGTCTCGTCGATGATGATGAGTCGTGTCGGCTCGTAGTAGCAGCCGCAGCGTCCGGGCGATAGTTCTCGTTCCCGGACTTTGACGCCGAGTCTCAACGCTTCGGCGAGTAGATCCTCATATCCCATAAAGCCTCTATTCGCGTGGTGTGGTGGCTTCGTTTTCCTTGTTTGGGTCGTCGTTCGCGGCTACGTCGAACTGTTCGGGGTTGGCGGCGATGCGGTCGGCCATCTCGTCGGCGGCGCGTTCCGCCTCGATGCGGCTGGCCTCGGCGATGATGTCCCGCAACGTCTGCACCGGGTCGGCATTGCACACATCACAGATCGCCAAAAATTCAGAAAGACGAACGGGTGACTTCTCGCCGTTGTGAATATATCCGACTCGGACATGGCTGACCACACCACCCATGCGTTCGGCAATCACTCTATACGCCAAGGCGGAATCATCAATTATCTTCGCCAAGGCATCTTTTGCGGCGTAATCCATTGCCGTCCATTCAATCTTTGCTGCCATGGCTCAAACATACGTGTAAGCACATGGAGACACGCCGCACTTGCTTAAATTGTAAGCGTTAGCTAACATTACTTTTCAGTAATCACAAGCTTACATACTGGAGGTGGTTGAGATGTCCTCAACTGATTTCAGACAGCTTTCGACCAAGGAACTGCACTTGTATATGAACCTCGTGATGGGTTTCTGCAAGGACATACGCCGCATGCTCCGTGAAGGCACGTTGACCAAGGATGCCATCGACAAATACGAGGTGACGGTATCCAACAACATCCTTACCGAGGTCAACCGCCGATCTGGGGCGGAAACATCTGGGCGGCGGTCAGAGCAAGAGCCGGAGCCTCAATCATGTACCCGATAGCCAGCTGCTTACCTAAATCCTTGACTTTATCCCACATCGACTGCTTATCTTCGGGGGTCTGCACCATGGCAATGTCCAACGCCTCACGCAAACGGCTCACTGCTCGGTCAAGCACGAAATCGCCCGTGATGGCGTACTCGTCCAATGCGGTCTCTGTTTCTCTCAGAAGCCGTGACAGGTACAAGGCCAGACCATCGGGCATGCCGTCCGCGATTCCTCTGAGGACAGTGTTGGCCTCGCTGACGAGATTCCTGACATTGTTCCGTTGCTCTTCGGTGAACCGAAGCGTGCATGAATCAAGCAGCTCAGCCGCGTACATCAACAAGTCCTTGTCGGCGTCGGACATGAAATCGGACGTGCCAACGGGGCCGCTGATCTCATCCCAACGAATCTCGCCGGTATCCGTGAACGCCATCGTCACGGATTTACGCCACCGAGGCAGAGAAGAGCGAAATCCTTTGACGCGTCGTCCTTCCCTTTCCCACTGGTCAGTCGCTTTCCCGATTTCATCGAGAGCGGCGACCAGATCAGGGAAACGGTATCCGGCTTGGTCGGCATCATAAACACTTTCCTTGTCGAAGAAATCATACAGAAACTCCGCAGCGTTCATTTTCCCCTCCTCTTCGAAAGAAGTTGCACATGTCTAATCTACCAGCAATTGAAGTCGCAAAACGGGCGACCCATGACACCCGCAACCGCGTGCTGCTGTCCAAGACCAAGATAACCAGCATCGCCGACGCCAGCAACCGCAACCGCATGACCATCGCCAAATGGCTCGACGGCGACGACATGAGCCTCGCCGCGTTCGTGGCCGCACAGCAGTTATCGGGCGGAGACCCGGTCAAGACCTTGGCCACCGCGCTCGCTGGCAAGAAGGTATCTCATGCCTGAAATCCAGATTTTCAAATTTAAGAACAACCAACCACGGCTCGACATCGACGCCGCTGGCGAGCCGTGGTTCGTCGCCAAGGACGCCTGCGACATCCTAGCAGTGGAGACCAATCATCTTCGGCGTGATCTTGACTCTGACGAAATCACTGAGGCAACCAACCTCCCCAATTGGGAGGTTGGGAAGAATGGCGGTCGTGCTCCCCTGATCGTCTCCGAGCCGGGTTTGTACAAGTTGATCATGCGCAGCCGCAAACAGGAGGCTAAAGAGTTCCAGCGTTGGGTAACGCACGAAGTCCTGCCCTCTATCCGCAAACACGGCGGCTACATGGCCGGACAGGAATCAATGACGCCGGAACAGATGACCTTGGCGGCGATGAACTGGCTTAGATCCAAAGTCGACGAACAGCAAAGGCAGCTAGAGGCACAAGCTCCCAAAGTGCTATTCGCAGACGCGGTAAGCGCCAGTAAGACCGACATTCTGGTTGGCGAGCTGGCGAAGATACTCAAGGGCAATGGGATTGACATGGGCGGTACGCGCCTGTTCGCGTGGCTGCGCGAGAACGGTTGGCTCATGAAGACGGGCAGCAGCCGGAACATGCCGACGCAGAAGAGCATGGAATTGGGCTTATTCCGCATCAAGGAAACGGAGATTACCCATTCGGACGGTCATATCACGGTGAATAAGACACCGAAGGTGACGGGCAAGGGTCAGGCGTTTTTCGTGAACCTGTTCCTCTGTGGGAAGGCGGTGACGTGATGAAAGTCCGCGATGCATATAGATTGGCCGTTCGATTTATCGGGTATGGCGCAACTTTGCTGTTGGTTGGCGGGGCAATCGCCGTGCACCTTACGGGGTATGTGATGGCGCACGACGAAAGCCTTATGGAACGAATCGAGGAACGGCTACGCCAGTAGAGACTCCCCATAGCCCAAATGCAAACGATTGGTCATTTCTGATTTTTCACCTCCTCCCATAGCTAGTAGTTAGGCAACATCCAGCTTAGGGGAGGTGACCTAACCGAAAGAAGCAAATGATGAACACCAAGGATTACGGCCGTCACGCGAGTGGCCTTCTTCAGGCCGATGGCGGTCCGTCGAAGAGGTTCGTCCGCCGGTATCCGGCCATATCCGGCCTGACTGTGATGGCCGCGGGTGCCGTCACCGCGGTCTGCGCGATGCTGTGGATCCTCTCGCACGACGGCTGCTCGCATCCGTTGGGCGCGATCGTGGCAATGCTGGCGCTCGCCGTCGGCGGCGTGTTCGCGCTGACGCCGCTGCTGCTGCTCGCCGCGAGCGATGCCCCGTGGCTGTTCCCGGAGGACTCCGAGCGCGGATGACAAAGTCTTGGCCGGGTGTCGTCTCTTCTTCATCTTCCGACGCGCGGCCGGCGACAAAGGCCAGTCGTTAAAACCAAATAACCATAACTCAAGATTCTCAAACCGGTGTCGCGCCGGGACCCCTGCGGGGTCGAACCTATCCGGCGCGGCATCATGGGGCGGCGCAGGTAGCCCCCGGCCGAGATCACGCGGGTCATGACGCGGGGCAAAGGCCGGGACCCGGTTCGATTCCGGGCCGTCCACGAAACCACAAGGTTTCAGCCGAAAAAAAAGACAGTCCCCGCTGGCACGGGAACTGTCCGAAAGGAATACCCAAGAGAAAGGATACGCCATGGGCACAGCGGTTTCAAATGCGCTGCCGGGACTGGTCACGGTCAGGCAGCTCGCCGAGCATACCGGCTACAGCCGTTCGACGGTCTACAAGTGGAGCTCCGGGGAGCGTCCCAGCCCCTATCCGGAGCCGGTCCGGAAGAACGGCCGCGTCATCGGCTGGCGGCGCGAGGACGTGGAGGACGCGGACAAACGCAACCGGTGCAGCCGCGCCGAATATCTTTACGGAGGTCAACGATGAACCAGAACAGCACCGATGAATCCAACGATTTCGGCGACGCCGACGACTGGATGATGGCGATGCGACGACTCAGCGAGCAGCTGCTGTACGGGCTGGACTCGCTCACGGCGAAGCCGGACGCGCAGTCCCTCAACAACCTCCTGTTCATCGCGTCGCTCCAGAGCGGCGTGAGCATCGAACCCGGCGTGAAGTCGCTGCTCGACACCGACGAGATCAGGCTGCTCGCACCCCGCTGGCTGCGCATCCTGCGCGATGCGGCCGACGCGCTCCTGCAGGTCGAGGCGTCCATGGTCAGGCAGGGGCAGCAGGGCACGCCATGCACGCAGATACACGCGGCCGCCGGCCACGCATTGCGCGCCATGGAGCCGGTGCTCGCGCTCGCCGCCACGCGGACGGGAGGCGATCAGCTATGAGCCGCATGACCATCGACAAGGCCCGCGAAAGCACCGACATGTTCTCAATCAGGCGCTTCGGCGGGGCGGGCACCACGAAGGAGAGCCGCCATCAGGCGTGGCTCTCCTTCCGCACCGAGGGCGTCGGCGGGTCGGATATGAGCACCATCCTCGGCTTCAACACCTACAAGACGCCCTACGAATTGTGGTTGGAGAAGACTGGCCGTCAGGAGCCGGAGGACATCAGCGGCAGGTGGGCGATCATCAAGGGCAACGCGCTTGAGGTCGAACTGCGCCGCCGCTTCCGCCAGCTCCACCCGGAGTTCCAGGTCATCGACGGCACCGACATCAGCCTCGTGTCTGACGCCCACCCGGTCATGCACGCCTCGCTGGATGGCTTCATCTACGACGAGGCGAGCGATTCGTGGGGCATCCTCGAGATCAAGACGGCGAACGCGAACCGTGGCCGCACCGACTGGCACAACGACGAGGGCGAGCTCATCGCCCCCGACTACTACATGGCTCAGGTCACGCATTACATGGCGGTCACCGGCTTCCGCTGGGGGTATTTCTACGCGGACATCGGCGAGGCGGAGCCGGTCGAGGTGCGCTTCGAGCGCGACGAGGACGACATTCACGCTGTAATCAAAGCCGCCGAGGACTTCTGGGGTTTCGTCGCCCGAGACGAAATGCCAGCGCTCACCGGCGTGGACGTGGCCAAAGCCTACCCGGAGCCTTCGGAGGGCATCGAGGACATGAGCGACAGCACTGATCTGCGCGAGCTCATGGCCGACTACAGGCAGGTGACCAGCGACCTCAACGCACTGAAACAACGCAAGGAGGAGTTGCGGGACTGCATCCTCACCTACATCGGAGACCACGAGGGGGTGCGCTGCGGGAACATGCAAGCCACCTACAAGCACTCGACCCGCAAGGGCTACACGCGCGTGGTCCAGCCATGGGAGGGCCGCACCTTCCGATTTACCGAAATCAAACCGAAGAAAACCAAGTAAGGAGAACCGATTATGGGACAACTCGCAACACAGGCGCAGAACGTGCAGATGCAGGCCATGAACCCCGAACGTGATATCCGAGACATGGTGCGCAGCGCATGGCCGCAGATCGAGAAGGTCATCGGCGGTAACCTCAAGCCCGACATGCTGCTGCAATACTGCATCAGCTCCATCAACCGCGAACCTCAACTGCGCAACTGCACGCCGGTCAGCGTGTTGAGCTGCTTCATGCAGTGCGCCGCGCTCGGCCTGAAACCCTCGAACGTGGACGGCCTCGGCCAAGCCTTCATCCTCCCCTATGGCAACAAGAACCACAAGGGAGGCCAGCCGGACGCCACGTTCGTCATCGGTTATAAAGGCATGTTGAAGCTGCTGGAGAACAGCGGCATCTACGCGCAGCCGGTGGCCGTGTACGAGGACGACGGTGTGAAGCTGAAGATGGACGCGAAGGGCACGCCGTACATCGAATGCCCCGAAGACATCAACCTCGACGCCGATCACTCCCCCGACAAGCTCAAGTTCGTGTTCCTCTCCATCGACCTTCCGAACGGCAACACATACGCGAGCTACATGAGCCGCAAGGACTTGGAGGCGTACCGCGACCGTTACGCGCCACGCAGCAAGTACAAGGGCAACGCGGTAACCGGCCCGTGGGCCACGAACTTCGTGGAGATGGGCATGAAGACGCTTATCCGCCGCAGCTTCAAGTACCTTCCGGTCAGCGTGGAGGCCAAGACCGCCGCGACGGTGGACGAGACCACGCCGGACTATTCCGACGTGCTGGCACCAGCCATCGACGATGCCATGACACCCGCCATCGACGTGGAACCCGCACAGGAGGAAGAACAGCCGCAGGCTCCGGCACCGCAGCAGCCGGAAGCGCAGCCGGAGCCGTCTTCCGTGGATGTGAAGCGTTCTGAGATGATTCGCCGTTTTCAGGGTCTGGGCGTGGCTTCGGACGCGGAGGCGTGCGAGACCATCTCGAAGGTTCTGGACCGTGAAGTGAAAGCCAGCGACGAGCTGACCGAAGCGGAGCTTGACAAGGTGCTGGGCCAGTTGAAGGCCAGCGTGAAGGAAGGCGAGTGACCATGGCGGGCAGGACGAGCATCATCATCCAGGGCACGGCGTGGGGCGTGCAGGAGACGAAGAATGGGAAAAGGTTTCTGCGCGTCTCTGTATCGCCGGGCTATCGTGACCGGAACGGCAACTGGGTCAGCCAGCCGGAGCAGAACTATTCGGTGTGGCCTGCGGGTTACGCGAACCTCAATCCCGTGTTTGACCAGATAGCGCAGTTGCGTCAGAATCAGGACCAGTTCGTGGATGTGACCATCGTGGGCGAGGTCAACGGTTTCAACGGCTACCAGACCAAGCAGGGCGAATTGGCCGCGTCCTGCAACGTCAACGCCAGCGCCGTCGCCATCACGAACGTGCGCTATAAGAACGGCGGGCAGTCTCAGGGTTACGGCGCTCAGGGTGGTTACGGCCAGCAGCCGCAGGGCGGATACCAGCCGTCGCAGCCACCAGCCTCCGACCCGTGGGGCAACGGCGGCGGCGACCCGGAGTTCTGACCATGTTGCACCTGTATCACGATGAGACGCCGACGGACGTGGAACCGGTCTGCCCGAAGCACGGCTGCACGCTGTACCCGGCACGGCCGATTCCATGCCCAGAATGCGAAGAGGAAGCCGAAGAGGAGTATCACATTGAACGCTGAAAAAGACCAATTGATTACGCTCGCACACTCGATGGAGGTGTCCTACAGCGCGTTGGACGCGGAGGCGGGACTCTCCTACGACACCACCGTGCGCGTCAGCGTGCAACCTAACCGCTATTACCCCGACTACGTGGCCGTGACCCTGCTGTGGCTCGCCTCGAGCCATATCTTCCGCGGCATCGAGGAATTCAACCGGTTCCGTGATGATTTCGAGGACCGGCCGAAGGAACGATATCAGCAGATCATGGACTCGTGGCCCTTGGTGTTCGGTTCCACGGAGAAGGCCATGAAGAAGCTGTTCGCGCCGGCCAAACCGGTCGTGAAACGCCCCCCCCTGGTCGCTGTGCCCGCGCTGCAAGAAACCCGTATGGGCTCAGGAAGGCACCACCGACCTGAGGGAGACGCAGCAGCTGCTGAAACGGAACCCGTTGCCGCGCTGGTGCCGTGTCTGCGGCCAGCGTTTCGAGTACACGATGGGCGACCACATCTCATGCAGTTCCGAGTTCTCCATCGCGGAGACGATGGACACGCTCAAAAGCATGTTCCCCACCGAGCAGCCGAACTTCGAGACCATCGCCATCGAAGCCGCACACGAGGACGGTGAGCAGAATGGTTAACCCCGCCAAGAAAAAGGGCACGAGCCTTGAGACGTGGACGGTGCGTTACCTCGCGTGGGCTTTGCAGGACACGCGCATCGACCGCATGCCGTTGCATGGCAACGCCGACCAGGGCGATCTGATCGGCGTCCGGTTCTGTGGCGAGCCGGTGTGCGTGGAATGCAAGGACACGAAACAGCCGAACTACCGCAAACACTGGCGCGAACTGCTGGTGGAGATGGCGAACATGGACACTCCCTACGGGGTGCTCGTCCAGCATCGCAAGGGCGTGGGCGCGAAGAGCCTCAGGGGCATGGCAAGCCAGATGGCGATTCTGAGCGTGGACGTGCTCGAACGGTTCCTCGCCGTGTTTTCGGAGCTGAGCGAGGAGAACGCGCTTTTCGCCGTGCGCCTGCGCCGCGAGTCGAAACCGGTGCCCAACAATCCGACGCTCGTGTGGATGCCGCTCGAACGGTTCGCGCTCCTGCTGAACTGCGGACTCCCGTTGGGGCTTTCCGAGTGACCGCCAACACACATTGGCGGCGGTACTTCTGGATCGCCGCCATACTCATCGCATATCTAGGAGGGAGGAGCTGACATGGCCGGTTACGCGAGACTGAGCAATGACTTCTGGCAGGACAGGGACGTGCTCAAACTGCGCCGACGCAACCCGTCTGCTGCGCTCCTGTACGTCATGGCCATCAGCTGGTGCTCCGACCACGCCTCCGACGGCATCATCGCGGAGGATGAGCTGCTGTATGTCCTCAACGCCTCGGACGAGGACGTCTCCGACCTCGCTGCCTCCGGGCTGCTGCTCAGAGGCAGCGACGAGGGCTGTTACGTGATCCGCAACTATCTGAAGTACCAGAACAGCGCGGAGCAGATCGAGCAGGCGAAGGAGAAGGTGAAGGAACGCCAGCGCCGCAAGCGCGAACGCGACGCGAACAAGACCGTGACCGACTCCGACAATGAGTCTGTCACGCCCATGTCACGCCGTGACAATGAGTCTGTCACGCCCATGTCTTTTAACCAAGAACCAAGAACCAAGAACCAAAAGAATTCTTCTGACGAAGAATTCTCTCTCCCCCAAACCCCCTCGCAAGCCGAGGGGGCCGCAGAGAGCGCCGACGAGGATTATCCGCTCGGGTTCGAGCAGTTCTGGGAAACCTATCCGCGCAAGAACGGCAAACGCAAGGCCTTCGAGGCTTGGCGCAAGGCGCGACGGAAAACCAACAACACGTTCCTGATCTCGAAAGCCGCCCAGTACGCGGCGGACCCGAACCGGGAGCCCGGCTACACGCTCACCCCGGCCAACTGGCTGGACGGCGAGCATTGGGACGACGACCCGCTGCCGGCGAAACCCGAGCCGACCGCACGCCCCTCGCCATCGGCGAAACCCCGTTCGCAGCAGAACCTCGAAGCGAACATGGCGCGCACGTGGCAGTACATGACCCCCGCCGAGAGGGCGGAATACCAGCGAACCCAAGGAGGAAACAATGCTCAGCAAGGGTGAGGCGGCGGCGATCCTGTCGCTCATCAACTCGCATCACGGCAACGCCCAATGGGACGACATCCAGCTTGAAGCGTTCCACTCGGAGCTTCGAGCGGACATGACGCAGGCGGAGGCGCGGGAGGCGGTCAGGCGCTTCTACGCCGCCGACCACGAGGGCCGCTGGTGCGGCAGCGGAGACATCAACGCGATAGTCCGCCGGATGCGCGACGAGGCGAGACCCTCGGAGGAGCAGATCGGCCGTGAGTGCGAGAGGCTGGGCCTATCCGAGGACGAGTCGTGGATGTACCGCCGCCAGCGGATGCTCGGCAACGGCCCGGAGCAGTCGCAGCAGACGGCGCTCACCGGGCGAAACCCGTTCGAACTGCCCGCCGCCAAGCCGAAGAAGCGTTCCACGGTCAGCCGGTTCGCGGGAGCGTCGCGACTCGGCATGGCGTCGCTCGGCTCGATTCTGGGAGGCGCGTGATGGCCGAAAAGTTTCCGACGCCGCAGGAGCGGGCGATGGAGTGGCTGCTCAAGGCCACGGAGATCGGCGGCATGAGCAAACCGGAGACCGCGTTGTACGCCTATCAGGCCGGTTTCACGGCGGCGCTTGATTTGTGCATCGAAATCGAAAACGCTCTGTGCGAGCCCGTCGCGAACGAACAGGCGGAACCCGAACAAGTTCCCGTATCCGCCGAGAACGGACGCGAGAGCATGGCCAGCGCATCCCACAGCACCATCAACGACGAAACGGAGGAACAACAGTGAACAGCATCAAAGTGCAGGCCGACGGTATGGACTGCGACCCGTACCTTATCAGCATCGAGACCACGGAAGGCGTCTCGCCGGCCATGCTGCATACAACGGCACGGCTCTTGGAAGGACTCGGATGCACCGTATCCATAACCTCAGCATCAACGACGAAGGAGTAGACGATGAGCAGTGACGTGACTGCCATGGACATCAATTGCGCACTCGCCTCCCGTTACCGGCGTGACGGTGACGGGTATTGGTCGGAGATTTCGGTCACTGAGCCGAATGACACGGTGCTGCGTCTGGATGGCGTGGCGTTGGAGGTCAACTGGCGCGGGGACACGTGGATCAGCGGCTTCGAGGTCAAGGTGAGTCGCGGCGATTTCCTGCGTGACGCGAAATACCTGCGCTACAAGGATTACGTGGACGATCTCACCCTCGTCTGCCCCGCCCGCATGATCGACCGCAGCGAGGTGCCCGAGCCGGTTGGCCTCATGTACTACGACCCGTCCAAACGCACGTTGAGATACCGGCGCAAACCCAACCCAAGTCATGGTGACACCCGGCAGGTCGAACACCGGCTGCTGAAAAAGCTCGCCGCCAGCGAACGGCCGGACCGGTACGGGCATTACGAGACCGCCGCCGAGTATGTCGCACAGCGAGAGGCGATGAAAGGCATAGGCCGTGCGCTCGGGACGAAGATGGCGTTGCGGCTCCAACAGCTCGAACAGTTGCAGGAACCCACCGAGGCACGGCGTATACAGGCACAGTCCAAGGCGTTCGAACGGGTGTGCGACATCCTCAGCCGCCACGGCTACCAGATCAGCCGGTGGACCCGCACCGAGGAGCTTGAGACCAGCCTGAAGGAACTGGACGAGGCGCTTTCGGGCGTGGTGCCCACCGGCACGGTGGACCGCGAGACCCTGTACGCCATCAGCTGCCTGCAACAGTTGAGAACGACTCTGGGACTCCAAGACCGAAAGGAGCACGGACGATGAGCTATAAGGCGAGGACATTCACCCGTGAGGAGTTTCGAAAGGTCATCGCAGCCGCCGTCTACGACTACGAACATGCGACCGCGAAATGCCTCTACACGACCAAGGATGCGGCAGACCGACTCTACGACCATTACGGCACGGAAACCGAGGTGGAGGAATGAACGGAGTACAGCTTACCAACCATCTGACCGCGCAATTCAGGGCATCAGACCTAAGCCGGTACGAGGCCAGAATCACCGAGGACGGCGACTTCAGAGACTGCATATACGCCATGAGCCTCAAACGTCTCAAACGCAAGTGCGAGAGGTACGCGAAACGTGAACGCAAGGCCATCGAATATGTCGCCACGCTCAAGGAGGAATCATGAGGAAACCATTCAAGGACTGGACGTTGGAGAATTTCGTCGGGTTAGCGATGCTCGCTACTGTGACCCTGTTAGTGGTGTCCGGCCTGACGGCCATCTGCTTCGTCTGCTGGGCCTCCGTGCAGACACCCGACCAGCCGGAACAGACCGTCATCCAGCAGGTCGAAACCACGGGCGACGTGAAACGCCTGTGCATCGAGGCCAAGACCGATGAGCGCATCGACGCCATGAGCTGCCAGCTTATCGACCCAATGACGGGAGGCGTGCAGTGACGAGTCAGACAACACGGGACAAAGTGCTCGTATGGCACAAGCGCGGCTACAGCGCAACGGAAACGGCCCGTCAATCGGGCCTTCCGTTGGAGGAAGTGCGTGCGATCATCCGCGAGGGCGACGGTCGTCCGAAGCCGCCGCGCAAGGTCGAATTCATCGAACCTCCATTGTTCGAGTAATGACCCGCAATACCAAATAAAACGAAGCCCTCCACCAAAATGGCGGAGAGCACGCTCACCAAGCACCAATCATAGCTTAACGTGGAGGGTTTCAAACAATGTTCATCCAAACCGAACCATGCCAATACTGCGGCAGCCAGCAGGTCGAGGCACCGTGGACGCTCTGCCGGGACTGCCGACGACAGTACGCGAAAACACTCCACCAGCTGCGCCGCAACATGCAACTATTGCAGCGGGTCGCGCGGCATGAGTACAAGCTCGGCGAACCCGGAGCGGGCGGCAAACCGCAAGGAGGCGCGGCACCCGCGCCCATCAACCTCCACGCGCAGGACATGCTCGACCAGACCGAGGACGGCCTGCAGGACATGTGGAACGAAACCGGCGTGGAAAGCCGTCCGAGATGGCAGACCCTGCTCAGGGACGCTCCACGACGACTGCCCGACCTATGCCGCGCCAGCCGCTCGGGACATTGGCTGACATGGCTCACCCACGCCTGCGAGCGCATCGAACCGCTCATCGACCGCAAGCCGCGCACACGCAGGATAATCGGCGTATGCCCCGAATGCGGACGCGAGGTGACCGCCGCGAAGGGCGAGACGCTGAGACTCTGCAAATGCGGGGCCGTCATCGACGTGGCCAGACTCAAGACCGAGACCGCCGACACGCTGAGCCGGTACCACAAGACCCTCACTCCCACCGGATGCAGCCAATGGCTCCGCGACGACTACGGACTCGACGTGCCCGCCATGACGGTGAAGAACTGGCTACGGCGCGGCAAACTCCCCTCGAGCAAACCGGTCGGAGACGACGGATACTACGAGTTCGACATCAGGGAGACGGTCAGCATGGCGATGGCGTATGCTAAGCGGCAGTAGGTTGACACCGACCCGTGGTATACTCCGTATCAGGATAAGTGCGAAAGCCTCTGGGACATACATCTCAGGGGCTTTACTCATACCCACCTATGCGCGTAGCTCAGCCGGTAGAGCGGCGGTCTCCAAAACCGCAGGTCGTTGGATCGAAGCCAACCGCGCATGCCACGGCTTGCGTACCGCAGAGGACCAGCCGGCCATGCCGAGACAGCACGGCGACCCGCAAACACGACAACCGGTCCGCGAATTAGAATCTCGCCCAAGCCACCAAACACACAGGATGGGAACATGAGCAACAAGGCAGGCTCAGGCCGATACCAAAATGGAGCAGCCCGCCGCAAATGCAAGGCCAGACACATCGCAACCGAAGGACCAATACCGATCTGCCCGCTGTGCGGCAAACCCATAGACCTCACACTCAAAACACCACACCCACTCAGCTGCGAACTCGATGAGATCATCCCATACAGCCGAGGCGGATCACCAACCAGCTATGACAACACACAACTCACACACAGAATCTGCAACCAAAGAAAAAGCAACAAAATAATCGCCAACACCACAGGCCACCAAAACACAAAAAAACAACCACAAAACACCATCCCAATCAGCCGCCAATGGTAACCGGGGCCATCCCCTCCCCCTCCCATGCAAGGCTCCCCGCAGAACATAGCGCCCGCATCCCCCCGCAACCCGCGTGGAGTATCGTACGTTTGGCCGCTGGGGTGTCTGCGAGCGCCCGTGGAAGCCGTTCCGGCATGGTTTTGATGTTTTTGCCCCGTTGTTTTCCGAGGCTGTTACGTTTGATTTTACGCAGTTTTGATATGTCACGAAATTAGTGTTGCGAATCGTTGGAATATATGCTATAGTAATAGCTATGGTCAACCAATGTAGGAATTGCGGCCACTTCTTCCAACCCACACCTAACCCTAGGCGTCCGAGACTGTTTTGCTCGGACAGATGCCGCAAGGCGTGGAGCCGCAAACATCAGATACCCCAAGCGCTCAGGGCATTGCGCCGTTGGGTGCGGGCCGATGGTAAGCGTCCGATTATGTGCGATGGGTCGCCGGCCAGTTCGACGGACTCAAGTACCTGGGCGTCATATTCGGAGGTCATGCGCTCGAAGGCCGGTGACGGTTATGGCATAATGCTCGGCGATGGGCTTGCGTGCTGGGATTTCGACCATGTTGATTTGACCAGTCCGCCCGCGAAGGCGATGGAGCTGCTGCCGGATGCGATCTATGCGGAGGTTTCGACCAGCGGACATGGGCTGCATGTGTTCGTGTGGTCGTCGGAGGCGAGCTTCCGGCGTGCCGGTGTCGAGTTTTATTCGCATTCGCGGTTTATTCGCATGACGGGAAGGAGGTGGCCGAAGTGACCACGGTTATTCGTAATCAGGGCACGAGTCTCGCGGTGCGTGAGAAGCTGGCCGCTGATGGCAGGCCCGTGTTGTTGGCGTTTTCGTGCGGCAAGGATTCCATAGCCGCGTGGCTGGCGATGCGGGATATGGGCATCGAGGTCGTTCCCGCGTATCTCTACTATGTGCCCGGTTTGAGGTTCGTGGACGAGGAGCTTGATTATTTCGAGCAGAAGTTCCAGACCCGAATCAAAAGGTATCCGCACCCGTCGCTGTACCGTTGGCTGAACAATGCGGTGTTCCAGGCTCCCGAACGTCTGCGCTACATCGAGGCGGCGCGTTTGCCTGAGCCGTCGTATGAGCAGATGTGGGATTTCATCCGCGCCGACGTGGGCTTGGATAAGAGCACGTGGTGCGCGGATGGCGTGCGTGCGGCCGATTCGATTCAGCGTCGTGGCGCGTTCGTCCAGTACGGGTACTGGCGGCGCAATCTCAAGAAGGTCTCTCCTATCGGGGATTGGCTCAAGGGCGAGGTGCTGGACTGCATCAGCGGGCATCATATCGAGCTGCCGTGTGATTATGCGTGGTTCGGGCGTTCTTTCGATGGCATCGACAAGCGTTTCACCAAGGTGCTCAAGGACAAGGCACCGGACGATTACGCGACGCTGCTTGAATGGTTTCCCTTGTTGGAGGTGGATCATGTCAGGTGATTTCCGATTCGACTTTTCCAAGAAGTCCAAGGGCAAGAAGGCTGTGAAGCCGGTGCCGGAAAATCTGGACGAGAACGCGAAGGAGTACCGGGAGCGCGCCCGTGCGGAGCGCAAGCGTTTCGTGGATGCGACCGACACCGAGTTCTGGCTGTGCCTGTGTTTCCCCTCCCCCGCCGAGATGGCGCGGTGGCGTGAACGGTTTGGCTTCGGCGAAAACCACCGGATCTATGCGTACCGTGATATCGAGAAGCTACTCGCCCCGTACAAGCCGGCCAAGTCGTCCGCCGTGGCGTTCGGTGCCGGCGTCGGCTTCGGTGGTGGTCTCGGGTTCGCGGAGAAGACGCCTGACCCGCTCGCCGATGTCAAGTACTCCGATGATCTGGAGAAGGATTGTCTCGCCGAGTTCGCCGCCCTGCACAGGGCGCTGGTTTCGGCTTGCAGTCCCAGGAAGCTCGTGGAGCCGACCGATTCCGAATACTGGTTCGCCATCGCGTTCCCGTTGCGAGACGACAAGGATTCTTTCCTTGCCGAGTATGGTCTTCGCAAACTCGGAGATAAATACCTCGATGGTATGGCCGTAGCTCGGAAGCTGGGAGGTGAGTTATGAGGCGAGTCCGTTATGCGAGCACCAACGATATCCGCTATACGGGGTATGGGCGTCGCTCTTCCGGTTCATCCGGTGGCGGTGTGTCCGCCCTGCGTGTGAGTGCGTCCCGTTCCGCGTCGCGATCGAGCGGATCGTGAACCGGTAAACAATATTTTTTTCGTTCAAGCCGTCCCTATGTGGCGGCTTTTTCATTGGGAGGTTCTCATGCGACGCGGCTCTTCTTCGGCTTCCCGCTCGTCCAGCAGCGGGAGCGGCGGCAACTCATCCCGCTCACGCTCGAAGGGCTCAACGCTTTCCGGCGTCGGCTTCTCGAAAGAGCGAATATCCCAATACCGCAAACAGGGCTTATCCGACGAACGTATATCGAAGCTATGGCAGGATACCCTCAAGATGCGCGCGTTGATGAAGAAACGCAAGGAACAGGGAGTCAGCGATCTTGAAGCCGGCGTTTCTCAGTCATGGAAGAACGCCCAGGCACGCCGAGACCGGGCGTTCGACAAGCGGTTCAACGACGAATGGAACAGATACCGCAGTGCAGGCTGGAAACGGTAGATCCCGATTTTCCTTGTCCACATCGTTACTGGAAAGGAGGTGGATCGTGCGTAACCTGTTCCAGCGCGCCGGCAATGCGGTGCGTAATGTGGACGGTCGTATCCGCAGCGCTTTTTCTCGCGGCGGCTCGCGTTCCTCAGGCTCCTGATTTTCCCGATGGAGGTGGTTGTCATGCGTCCGAGATACGTGCAGGGCGAGTTTGATTTCTCTCGTGCCGCCGGTTCCGCTCGCGCGAGTCGCTCCAGCGGCTCCTAGACATTGATTCGAGGTGATTCAGTTGGCCAAGACCACGATAACGCAGCCACAGTTGCCTGACGGCATCGAGTGGCCGGAGGCGACCGTGCGATGGTGGGAGCATTTGGCTTCCACCCCCGGAGCGGACTCGTGGACGGAGGCCGACTGGGACAACCTCATGAACGCCGCACTGATCCACGCGGACATCTGGGGTTCCGGCAATTTCGCCAGCGTGCCCATACTGAACAAGCTGCTGCAGGATTACGGCATCACACCAGCCGCACGCAGCCAGATCATGCCGGCGAAAGCCCAGAAGCAGGAGCGGCATACGCCGCTCGATGAGATAGCCGAACGACGGAAGCTGAGGGTGATTCAGGGTGGCAAGGCGAAGAGGCGTACAGGAACCTAGCTTCGCTCTGGTTCCCAAGCACGCGCAGTCCGAGGGAGGCGAGGCGTGCGCGCTCGCAGCCGGCTACGACATGAAGCCGGATAAGTGGCAGCGCATCGTGCTCGAGGGGTGGCTCGCCACGGATTCGAAGCTGCAATGGGCGGCGTCGGATTGCGGGTGCGCGGTGCCGCGCCAGAACGGCAAGAACGCGATTCTCGAGTTCACGGAGCTTTATCTCTCCGCGATCCTCGGCATGAAGATCCTGCATACGGCGCATGAGGTGAAGACGTGCCGCAAGCATTTCCTGCGCATGAAGTACTACTTCGAGAACGCGCGCAAGTTCCCCGAACTGTCGGAACTGGTCACCTACATTCGGGCCACGAACGGCCAGGAGGCCATCGTGTTGAAGAACGGCGGCAGTATCGAGTTCATCGCCCGTTCGAAAAGTTCGGGCCGTGGTTTCACGGTGGACGTGCTGGTGTGCGACGAGGCGCAGGAGCTGACCGACGAGCAGATGGAGGCCATACAGCCCGCCATCTCGTCGGCACCCTCGGGCAACCCGTTGACCATCTACACGGGAACGCCGACACCGCCGACCTCACCGGGCACGGTGTTCGCGCGCATGCGCCGCAACGCGCACAGGGACAAGCCGCCGAAGAACCTGTGCTGGTTCGAATGGGCGGCGACCGAGATCGGCGACGTGCACGACCAGCAACGCTGGTACCGGTACAATCCATCGCTCGGCACACGACTGCTGAAGAGCGTGGTCGTTTCCGAATCGGAGAAGATGACGCCGGACGGTTTCGCCCGCGAACGTCTCGGCTGGTGGAACGATCAGGCCGGCGCATTGTCCGATATCGATGTTGACGAGTGGGCCAAGTGCAAGACCGACAACCCCTGCATGGACGGCTACAACTCGTATGCGGTCAAGTTCAGCGCGGACGGCGCGAACGTCACCCTCGTGGCGTGCGTGCGCCCGCCCCGCAAGTCTGGTGAATTGCCGCACGTGGAGGTCATCGCCTCGCGCAGCATGCGCGGCGGCACCGGCTGGCTGGCCGACTGGCTGACCGCCGAGAAGGACGGTGCGGAACGGTGGCGCAACGCCATCGGCATCATCATCGACGGGCGCGTGGGAGCGCCCACCCTGGTCAACAGCCTCATCGACAAGGGCGTGTCCAAAAGAGTGATCGTGGTGCCGCGCCCTTCCGACGTGGCGGACGCTTGTTCGATGCTCGAACAGGCCGTGAACGACCATGGGCTTACCCATTTCGGCCAGCCTCTGCTTGACGAGGCGGTGGGTCATGCGAAGCATAGGAAAATCGGCGACGGGTTCGGCTACGAGCCGTCCATGGAGAACGTCGACGTGAGTCCCGTGGAAGCGGTGGCTCTCGCGTATTGGAACGTCAAGACTTCCAAGCGTCATCCGGGAAGAAGAGCGAAGGCGGTGGCATTCTGATGCAGATTCCCAGTCTTGAAAACGTGCAGGTCGATAATCTGCCCGACGAGTGCCGAGAACCGTGGGATTTGATGATACGTCAATGGTCCCAGAAGCTCGAACGTAACCTGTTGCGCACCAAATACTACGACGGGCGAAACGAGCTTAAGAATCTGTCCATCGCTGTGCCGGACAGCATGGCGGGGATAAGCGAGGTCGTGGGCTGGCCGCAGAAATCGGTGGACGCTTTGGCCGACCGCATCGTGTTCGATGGTTTCGTCGGAGTCGGCGACGACAGCCGCGATCCGTTGGGTTTGGATTCGATTCTTTCAGACAACGACTTCGACGTGGAATTGCCGCAGGCCATCCGCAGCGCGCTCACTCACTCATGCTCGTTCCTGAATGTGCGCAGCGCGGAACCGGAAGACGGTCTGCGTTCCAAGGTGTCCGTGTCGTTCCGCAGCGCACTCTATGAGACCGGCCTGTGGGATTACGCCCGTCGCGGCCTGTCGGCGGCGTTGTCGATAACCGATATCGACCGCTCACAGTACGCGCAGGCGAACACCATCGTGCCGTCCGAACTCATGCTCTACATGCCCGGCTACACGATTCGCATACGCCGCACGCAATCAGGCCGCTATCATGCGGACGCTCCCCGGAACACGTACATGGATCATGTGCCCGTTTACCTGATCCCCTACCATCAGGACCTGAACCGCCCCTTCGGACGCTCGCGCATCAGCCGCGAGGTCATGAGTATCACCGACACTGCGGTGCGCACCATGCTGCGCATGGAGGTAAGCGCCGAATTCTATTCGAGCCCGCAACGCTACCTCATCGGCGCGGACGAGCCGCCCGAGGACAAGAACGGCAAGAAGCTGACCGGCTGGGAAGCCACCATCTCGAAGATGCTCAACATCAGCCTCAACGAGGACGGCCAGGCACCCGCCATCGGCCAGTTCACGCAGATGACCATGCAGCCGCACACCGACATGCTTCGCGCACTCGCGGCACGCATGAGCGGCGCCACCGGCGTGCCGCTCAGCCAGTTCGGCGTCATGACGGACTCCGGCCCTTCCTCGTCCGACGCGATCATGGCGGCGGAAAGCGAACTTGTCATCGAGGCGAAGAACGCCTGCCGCGCCATCGGCGTGCAACTACGCAAGGCCGCGAGGGACATCGCCATACTCAACGGCACCAGCGAGGACAGCGACGAGCTCGACCGCTTGCAGGTCAACTGGCGTGACCCCGAACGCCCGTCTCAGGCCGCGCTCTCCGATGCCATCGTGAAGCAGGTGACGGCCATGCCGTGGCTCGCCAACTCCGACGTTATTCTGGAGAAGCTCGGCTACACGGATTCCGACATCACACGCCTGTTGGTCGACAAGCGCAAGGCCGAGACCCGCAGCGTGCTTGACTCCCTCGTGAACGGAGGCAACAAGGATGACGGACAACAGGCAACTGGACCAGCTGCAAGCCAGCCAAGCCAGAGCGGTGGAACTGGCGCGCCGCGATCTGGCGAAACTGTGGGAGACGCTGCAACAGCTCAGCCCTGAATGGCAGCGTGACATGCTGCTCGACTACGTGCCGCAACTGGTCGCCAAATACGGCGACCTCGCGGCGCAGGCCGCCTACGAATGGTATATGCGCGTCCGCGGCGAATCGGTGCCCGAACCATGGGAGTACGACCTGTCCGACTCGTTCCCCGGCGACGGCATCGACAAGACGATACGCTGGCAGGCCGGCCACCTGTGGACCGACCCGCAGACCATGCAGGCGTATCTGGTCGGCGCGATGCAACGCTGGGTCATGTATTCGGGGCGAGAAACCATCGCCCGCCTGTGCGAGCACGACCCGTCCGAGCCACGGTACGCGCGCGTGCCGAGAGGCGCGAAGACGTGCGCGTTCTGCACGATGCTCTGCTCGCGAGGCTGGGTGTACCACAGCGAGAAGACCGCAAAATACGCCAAAGGCTCGTTCAGCCTGTTCCACGACGACTGCGACTGCCAGATAGTCCCCGAATGGGACCGCGACCAAGCGCACATCGAGGGCTATGACCCCGACCGCATGTACTCGGAATACACGCACGCCCGCAGCCTCATCGAGAACGGCGGCCTGGACGACGACACCTATCGGATGATAAAGGCCACCACAAAAGGCAACCCCGAAAACCCGAACGACCCCAACACGATCACCTATGTGATGCGCCGACTCTACCCCGACCGATACAAGGACGGCTACGGGGTGCCACGACCGTCGCACTCGAACTGAGATTTTCCCCAACCACCCGCACGGGTGGTTTTTTATGCCCGAAACGGGCCCAACCCACTAGGAGGAACCATGACCGAAGAGGCCAACGGCAACCAGCAGGCGGCATCGACCGAGAACGGAGCGAAGCCGCCCGAAATCGACTATGAGGCCAAATACAGGGAGGCCGTCGCCCATTCCCGCGAATGGGAGAAACGCGCCAAGGACAACAAGGCAGCCGCCGACGAACTGCAACAGCTCAAGGAGGCCCAACTGTCCGAAGCCGAAAAGACCGCCAAGCACATCAAAGAGCTTGAAGCCAAGAACGCCGCCTACGAGGCGGAAAAACAGCAGAACGAATGGAAGACGCAGGTCTCCAAGGAAACCGGCGTGCCCACCGGACTGCTCCATGGCTCCACGCTCGAAGAGATGCAGGCCAACGGCAAGGCGCTCGCCGACTACATCGCCGAGAAGACCAAGCCGAAGGTGCACGCCTCATCCGAATCCAACCAGCCGCCCGCACCATCCGGCACATCCGGCGACTGGATCCGTGACCAGTTCCTCAAACAAAAGCAGAAATAACCCACTTCATAGAAAGAAGGTATGACGATGGCTTCCACCGTGAACTCCATCATCACCAGCGGCGACCTCGGCGGCGGACTCATCCCCACCGAATACGCCACCCAGATTATCCAGGACGCCCCCAAGTCGAGTGTGTCCCTCACCCGCATGCGTCAGATTCGCATGAGCACCCGCACGCGCACGCAGCCGGTGCTTGACTCCAAGCCGATCGCCTACTGGGTTGGCGGCGATACCGGCCTCAAGCAGACCACGAAGATGAAATGGTCGGGCCTAAGCATCACGGCCGAGGAGCTTGCGGCCATCGTGCCCATCCCGGAGGCCGTCATCGCGGATTCCGGCATCCCCATCTGGCCGGAGGTCATGCCGCGTCTGACTTCCGCGCTCGGCTACAAGCTGGATCAGGCGACACTGTTCGGCGTGGACAAGCCTTCCAGCTTCCCTGACGGCATCATCCCGCAGGCCATCGCGGCGCACAACACGCTCACCCAGGGCAAGGACCTCGCCAAGGACGTTGCCAGCATGGGCCAGAAGCTCGCCGAACAGGGCTTCGCTATGAACGGCTTCGCCAGCAAGCCGGGCCTGAACTGGGAGCTTATCGGCCTGCGCAACGCCAACGGCACCCCGATCTACGTGCCCTCGCTCGCCGCCGGAGCGCCGTCCACCCTGTACGGTTTCGGTCTCAACGAGGTAGACAACGGCGCGTGGGATGCCACCAAGGCCGTGCTGCTCGGCGCGGACTGGTCGAACTTCGTGGTCGGCATCCGTCAGGACATCACCTACAAGCTGCTCGACCAGTCGGTTATCTCGGACGATAACGGCAAGGTGATTCTGAACCTCGCGCAGCAGGACTGCGTCGCCATGCGCGTCGTGTTCCGCGTCGGCTTCCAGATCGCCAACCCCATCAACGACGTGCAGCCGGACAAGAGCAAGCGCTTCCCCGCGTACGTCATCGCGCCGGCCGCCGCAGTGGCCGCATAGTGATGGCCATGGGACTGAAGCTGCTGGCCGCAGCATGCGGCTTCGGCATCATCGCATCCTGGCATTAAGGAGGCCGTCATGGCCGACGAAACGGAAGAAAAACCATTCGCCACCCACACGGAATTGTCCAAACGCTGGAAGCAGATGCCGGACGACCCGGATTATGTTGACCAGCGACTGGCCGACGCCTCGCAGTTCATCCGCGAGCAGTGTCCCGGATGGCGCGATATCGCATCCGCCACGTTGGAACGCATCGCCTGCGAGCTCGCCAAGGATGTGATCTCGTCCGACATGCAGACCGAGGGTGCCGGTTTCGATACGACCGGTGCCAGCAATCTCAGCCTCACGGCGGGCAGTTTCACCCAGTCCATGACGTTCTCGAACCCTCGCGGCGAATTCTATCTGTCCAAGGGGCAGAAAAAGGCGCTCGGACTCACCGGCCAGCGCTTCTACAGCATCGACCTGTCGAACGGGGAGGCGTCATGAGGGGCGAGACCGTGAAAGTGGTGCGCTGCACGCCCACTGGCGAGACCGACCCGGGCGGCTCGCCCGTCACGAAGGACGATATCGAATCGGTGGGCAACGTGCTCGTCTCGCCGGGTGCCATGTCGAATGCAACCGATTCGCTGCGCCCTGACGGAGTGACCGTGGCGTTCACGTGCCTGTTCCCGCGCAGCTACGCATACCGGAGCCTGCGCGGGGCGAGCATACGCATCGACGAGCATGACTACAAGGTGATCGGAGACCCGAGGCCATTAGACGGCGGCATGAAGCCGACCGCCTGGAACCTCAAGGTCGAAGTCACGGTTTCGGAGGGCTGATGTCCGATACCGTGAGACTCGATTATTCGGCGTTCCTCGCTTACCGCCAAAACGAGGGCGCACGCATTGTCAAGGCCGAAGCCGACAAAATCGCGGGACGCGCCAACTCCACCGCCATGCGTGACGTGCATGTGTCCGCCGGAGAGGATCACGTTCCGCGTTACGAGGCAAGCGTGCGCACCGGCCCCAAAGGTGCCACGGCGAACGTCTATCCGGCCAACCACGCGGCCCACGTCGACAACGCATTGCACAACACGCTTGCCAAAGCAGTGGGAGGTGGCGGCTGATGGCCGTGAACGCGGAGAAACTCGTCATGGACTGGCTCAACGCGGACCCGACGATCAAGGCCGAATATCCGGCGATGTTCGACGTGCCCGCCGGATCGTCGGCCACGCATCCGATGCCGTTCGTCACCGTCGAACAGGTCGGAGGCACGGACGAACCGTTCCGCAGCCTGCCGCTTATCGCGGTGCAGGTGTGGGGCGAGTCGCGCTGGCTGGTCTCCGAGGCTGCGGCGAAACTCATACTCCCCCGGCTCAAACGTATCGTCGAGCTGCCCGAGGTCGCCGACATCGACATCACCGGCCGCACGCATTTCCCCATGCCCGACGGGCGGCCCCGTTACCAAATCATTCTCCAGTTGATTATCAAATCAGACGATTAGAAAGGCTGTAAATCATGGTTGATTCCACAACCAACGATTCCACCATGGTGTCGTTGGGCAAGTTCAAGGTCGGCGGCTACGCCTACTGGGCACCCGCCGGCACCACACTGCCCACCGACTCCGCCACCGCATTGCCCTCCGCGTACAAGCTGCTCGGCTACCTGTCCGAGGACGGCCTGACCAACACGACCGACACCGACACCACCGAGATCAAGGACGCGAACGGTACCACCGTGATGAAGATCATCACCAGCTACGCCGAGTCCTACCAGTTCGCCCTGCTCGAAGTGCTGCGAGCCGAGGCCGCGAAGCTCCGCTATAACTCGGACGCGGTCACCGGCAACGACAAGAGCATGACCATCAAACACCAGATGCCCTCCGACGAGGACTTCGTTTTGGTGTTCGAGATCGCGATGAGCGGAGATGTGAAGGATCGTCTCGTGATCGGCAACGCGACCCGCGCCGAGTTCGGCGACCGTCAGGTGCATGCCGGCGACCCGCAGGTGTACGACATCACCGTCTCCGCCAACGACATGGGCTCCGGCGTCACCGCCATCGAATACGTCGGCATCGCCGCGTCCCGTAGCGTGGCCGTCACCGAGGCCCTGGTCGGCAAGGTCATTGATCCGGTCAACGGCGACGAGACCGCCGAAACCGGCGAAGGGACCCAGGCCGCCGAATAACGGTTCTTCCCGCGTCATGCGTTCGACGACTTCCCCGTGACGCGGGAACCCTCATTTTTTCAACCCTCGAAGTCGTCCATGGTTTTTTTTGGAGAAGTCATTATGTCACGAAACCGTCATCATCGTTACGGTAATACCGCCAGCAACAACGTCCCCGGCAACCGTCCGCAGGATCATAGGCCCGCGCAGGGCAAGCCGCGCACCGTCACCGTCAAGGGCATCTCCCTGACCATCGACCCGAAGGTGCTGGACGATTGGGAGTTCGTGGAATCTCTCTATGACCTTCAGGCCGACCCGAAGGGCAACGCCTTGCAGATCATCCCGTTCCTGCGCCGACTTCTCGGCGACTCATACGGCAAGGCCAAGAACGAATTACGAGGCGCTGACGGTCGTATCGACGGCGAAACCATGGGAGCCTTCCTGGACGAACTGTTCGAGGAGATGGGCAAGGCTTTCCCAAACTCCTGACGCTCGTATACCTGCTCGTCCGCTGCCCCGACCAGCTGGCGGCGGACATGAGGCGCGTATATGGGCTCGGCATCTACGAGCTGGACCCGTTGGAGACGGCCGCGTTTGCCGCGAACCTGCCCGCCGGCTCCCTTATCTGGCAGAAGCTGGACGCCCCGGCCGCGTGGACGCTTGACCAGTATCTGATGACCACGCTGATCGACCAGATGAACATGTGGATGTGGGGCAACGCCGACCCGAAGAAACGCGGCCCACAACCCGAACCGCTGCCACGACCCGGCAACGGAAGCGGCCATGCCGTCGCGAACCCCTCCAAGCCGGAGGACTCCGGGGAAGCCACGCGCAGGACGCGCACCATCAAGCCCATGGCCCTGACCATCGAACAGCTCGACGCGTTCATGAGCCGCGACTTCACGGACGTGGAGACGAAACCCTTCACCCACAACGAATGAACAACTGAATAGAGAGGAATGGTCATGGCATACCAGCTGGCTCAGGCGTACGTGCAGATCGTGCCCAGCATGAAGGGCGTAGGCAAGGCCATCGAGAACGCGTTCGACGGGCCGTCGAAATCCACCGGGCAGAAGGCCGGCCAGAGCATCGGCTCGGGCCTCTCCGGCGGTTTCGCGGCGAAGGTGGGCGCGGTCGCCGGCATCGCCTCCACCGTGTTCTCCAAGGTAGCCTCGGTGGTCACGGGAAGCCTGAACTCCGCGATCTCGCGCGCCGACCAGATGAACAACTTCCCGAAGGTCATGAAGAACCTCGGCTACAGTTCCGAGGACGCGGCCGCCTCCATCAAGAAGATCTCGAGCGCGCTCGACGGCCTGCCCACCACCAGTTCGGCGATGACGGGCATGGTGCAGCAGCTCGCCCCATTGACCAGCAATCTGGATCAGGCCACGAACATCGCCCTCGCGTTCAACAACGCGATGCTTGCGGGCGGCGCTTCGACCATGGAGCAGGAGAACGCGCTCACCCAGTACACGCAGATGCTGAGCGCCGGCAAGGTCGATATGCAGGCATGGCGTTCGATTCAGGCCGCGATGCCCGGCCAGCTCAATCAGGTCGCCGAGGCCATGCTGGGCGCAGGGAAGAACTCAAACGACCTGTATGAGGCCATGAAAAACGGGTCAATCAGTTTCGATGATTTCAACAAGAAGGTCATGGAACTGAACCAGAACGGTTTCGGCAAATACGCCTCGTTCGCCCAGCAGGCCAAGGACGCGACTCAGGGCATCGGCACGGCCATGGAGAACGTGCAGAACCGTGTCGCCAAGGCCGTGCAGAAGGTCATCGAGGCGGTCGGCGTGGAGAACATCGCCGGGGCGATCAACGGTTTCAGCTCCCAGTTCGGCAAAATCGGCGATGCGGCGGCGGGCATGGTCACCGGCGTGAAAGGCTGGTTCGGCAAGGCGGCGCAGGCCGCGCAGCCGCTTGTGTCGATCTGGCAGTCCGATTTCGGCCAGCTCGGAGTGTATCTGAAAGGTCTGGCGTCGAACGCGCAGGCGTTCGGCGGGAGTCTGCTCGATGTCGTCACGAATGGCGGGGGCTTGCAGAACTTCCTCACGGGATTGAACAACATCATCTCCCCTCTCGTCAACTGGTGGATCGCGCTTACCCGCAACGTGAGCATCTTCATCGGCACGCTTTCCGACAGCGGCGGAGTGCAGGCGTTCCTCGCGTCGCTCAGCGAACTCTGGAAGGGGCTCACGCAGCTCGGTCAGGGATTGGCAGACGCAGTAACCGGTTTCCTTGCGGTCGGTCAGAACGGTGGCGTCGCAGCCTCCATCGGCCAGCTCGTGGGCGACGCCTTCAACGCGGCAGCGCCGTTGGTCAAATCCCTCGGCTCCGCCTTGCAGTCGGTCGGTGATTGGGCGAGCGAACACGGCGATGCGATACGAACCGTCATCGCTGGCATCGCAGGTGGTTTCGCAGCGTTCAAGACGGCGAGCCTCATATCCGCAGCCGTCACCGCATTGAAATCGTTCGACGTGGCGGCGAAGATCGCCGCAGCCGGACAATGGGTTCTCAACGCGGCAATGAACGCAAACCCAATTGTTCTCGTTGTCACCGCGATAGGCGCGCTCGTGGCCGCGCTCGTCTGGTTCTTCACGCAGACCGAGACGGGCCGCAAGGCGTGGGCCTCGTTCACCTCGTTCCTCTCCTCCGCATGGCAGTCGGTGGTTTCGTTCGTCACGAGTCTCGGCCAGAACATCGCCAACTTCTTCACGCAGACAATCCCGAACGCGATCCAGTCTGTCATTCAATGGTTCCAGCAACTGCCTTCCGCGATCGGGACGGCGTTGTCGAACCTGATTACGTCGATTGGCACGTGGGCGGTGAGCTTCGGCCAGTCGGCGTTGCAGGCGGGACAGCAGTTCGTCTCGAACATAGCGAACTTCCTCACGAATCTTCCGGCGACGATAGCCTACTGGCTCGCCTATGGCATCACGTTCGTGGTGCTGTGGGCCGCGCAGCTCGGCTCTCAGGCGATTTCTGCGGGCCAGCAGTTTCTCGCGAACCTCGGCACGTTCTTTGTGCAACTGCCGGGCAATATCTGGAACTGGCTGACCTCCACGGTTGCGTCGGTGGCGAGCTGGGCCGCGCAGATGGGTGCCAACGCGCTTTCCGCAGGCTCCCAGTTCCTCAGCAACGTCGGCACGTTCATCTCCCAGCTTCCGTCGAACGTCGGCTCGTGGCTGAGCGGGGCCGTAAGCGCCGCAGCCAGCTTCGTCGGCCGGATGGCGTCGAACGCGGTCAACGCCGGTTCACGGTTCCTCTCGTCCATCGGCTCCTACATCTCGCAGGTGCCCGGACGCATCGGTGCCGGGCTTTCCGGCGCGATAAGCGCGGTCGGCTCGTTCGCCAGCAGCATGGCATCCGGCGCGCTTCGCGCGGGCCAGCAGTTCCTGAGCAATCTGGTCAACACGCTTGCATCCATACCAGGACGCATGGTGTCCATCGGCTCGCAGATCGTGCATGGCATAATCAGCGGCATCACGGGCAGCATCGGCAAAGTTGGCAGCGCCATTCTCGGCGGAGTGAAAGATGCCATCTCCGGCGTGAAGAACTTTCTCGGCATCCACTCGCCGTCACGACTGTTCCGCGACCAGATAGGTCGGAACATCGGTCTCGGTCTCGCCCAGGGCATCAGCAACAGCCAAGCCGCCGTCATGTCCAGCATGAACGGCATGGCATCGGACATCGCCTCCACACGGTTCACGACTCCCGATGTAGCCACCGGCTACGGTCTGAGCCCGACCAGAGCCTCCGTCTCGACTGGCGGCGAACCGTTATCGGGCGAACTGCTCGGCGAACTCCTGTCGGAACTGCGCGCGCTGCACGCGGATATGCCACTGATTATGGAGAAACTTGGCATCGAAGTCGATGGTCGTGAACTCGGAAGGGTGATACGAAATGCGATCGCTTAGTTATGTGTGCGCCTCGACCGGTGAGACGATCCCACTGGAAGGGCCCGATATCTGGGCTCAGACGGCGGAGGGGCTGCGCGGCCGCGAATGGTCGTACACCCTCGGATACCGGAGTCTAACCGGAGTAAGTCGCACGGCGCGCGAGGCCGAGCTTGACCTAACCTATGTCCGCTGCCCCGAGAAGGTGGATTCGACTCGCCGCCTGTTCGACGCGGACGTGGCCGCCGGAACGCCCGGCACGTTCGACGCGGACGGATGGACCACGCGCGCCTACGTGGTCAAGGCGGAACCGCAGACCATCACGCCGGTGATAATCCAACAGAAGCTCACCGTCGTCCTGTTGGACGGCATCTGGCGCAAGGCCGGAGCCGTGCAGCATTTCTGGTCGGACGCGCTCACGCCCGGCCTCGACCTCGACTATCCGCACGATTACCCGCATGATTATCTGATGACCACTCGAAACGCTACCGCGAACAATCCCATGCCTACGGCCATGCCGTTCCAGATGGTGATATACGGGCCCGTGTCGAACCCGCAGTTCACGTTGGGAGGCAACCGGTACGCGCTCAACATGGAGATTCCGTCCGGCTCCTACGTGACCGTCACTTCGATTGCAGGCCGTCGCACCATCGTCATGACCGCTGAGAACGGAGACAAAACCAACGTGTTCGACAAAGGCCGGCGCGGAACCGGGCTCAACGGCGGCGAATACATATTCCAGCCAATTCCGCCCGGCGACAGCACCGTGGAGTGGAATGGCTTCGGTGTTGATCTGACCGTCTACGCGGAGGAAAGCGAACCGCCATGGTCGAACTGATTATCACCGACGCGCAAGGCGTCGACCGTGAAAGCGTCGCTGACTACAAGCTGGACTCCGCATGGGGTTCTGACGAAAACGATTTCGAGCTCACCGTTAGCGGCAGACTCATCGAATCCGGCAGCTACGTCTACCTTGACGGCGGCGAGTGCGGCGGCGTGGTGGACGCGCTGAAGGACTCTCTGAAACGTGGTGAATCCACCCTCACCTATTCCGGCCGCACATGGCACGGCATGCTGGCTAATAAGATTCTCGCCCCCGACTCAGGCATGGATTATCTGACGGTTTCCGGTTCAGCGTCCTCGGTCATCGGCTCGCTCATCAGCCGCGTGGGATTGGATGCCGTGTTCGAGGCGGTGGATTCGCCTACTGCCGGCGCGCAGACCATCAAAAGCTACCAGTTCGACCGTTACGTGGATGCGTATACCGGTTTGCGGAAGATGTGCGCAGCCAACGGACTGAAACTCAAGCTCGCCTATGCGTCCGGTCAGGTCAACATCTGGGCGGAACCCATCGCGCATTACGGCGACTCGATTGATTCGGACTTGATTGATTTCGACGCGACGCGCACGTGGCGCACGCCGAACCACATGATCGGCCTGGGCAAGGGCGATTTGGCCGCGAGAACCGTCGTCCACTGGTATGCGGACGCCAAAGGCAATGTCAGCCAATCGCAATCGCTCAGTGGCGTGGATGAGATAACGCAGGTCTACGACTACAGCTCGGCCGAGGCGAACGAACTGAACCAGAAGACACGTGAGAAGCTGCAGGAACTGCAATCCGAGGGTGATGTGAAGGTCACGGTCCGTGATGACGCGAACGTGGTGTTCGACGTTGGCGACACCGTGACGGCGCGCGACAATCTCACCGGCATCACCGTCAACGCGAGCATCACGAAGAAAATCGTCAAGGTCTCCGACGGCGTCCTGTCCGTCGATTACGAGGCCGAATAAGGAAGGGAGCCATCATGGCGCGTATCGACAACGCGACGGTCATGCAATGCGACCGTTGCGGCAGAAACAAGTGGTACAAGGACTTGACCGACCCGGATATCAAGACGTGGTACAGCGTCAACCGGTTGGACTCCACCGGCGCGGGCCACGACTACCTGTTCTGCGAACAGGATTACGCGGACTATGTGAACAAGCTCAAGGATTACGACAACAGTTTCGACAGTTGGATGCAGAACGGAGGCAAGCAGAATGGCTGAACTCGTAACAGGACACGCGGGCAAGGCGCACGCGACAGCGGAACAGGCCGCGGGCTTGAATGCCGGAATCCTCGGCTTGGACGACTACGTGCTCAACGTGCACGACAAGTTCAAAATCTCGGTCGTCTCGGCCAACAAGGTGACCATCGGCACGGGCGAGCTGGTCATGCAGGGCCGTCACGTCAGCCAGGGCATACCTGAGGACCTGATCGTCGCGAACGGCAGTCAGGGCATGAAACGCAATGATCTGGTCGTCTGCCGGTACACGAAAGGCAGTCAGTCGATCGAATCGGCTCAACTGCTCGTGGTCAAGGGCACTCCCACCACGGGCACGCCCAAGGACCCCGCATTGAACACGACCAGCCCGTTGGACGGCGGAACCACCTACGACATGCCCCTCTACCGCATCCCGCTGGACGGCATCACCATCGGCACACCCGTCGCCCTGTTCAACGTCCTGAAGCCGATGAGCGACGTGTGGGATTCCCTAACCCAGACGCCTCTCATCGCGAAATTCAAGTGGCAGAACACGGGGTCGTTCGTGCCGGACAGTTACGGCGGCGGCATGGGAATCATCGTGGACCGGCGCAACCGGCTCCTGCATGTGGACCTGAGCGGTTTCCGCAGCAAGGTCACAGTCGGCAACTTCCCGGTGTTCCAGTATGCGTCCGGCCCGCGGCCGTCCAAGACAATCAACCTTGGTTGCCTGTGGTCGATCCCGAACGACAATTACGGCAAACAGGCGACGTGGGGCACGGACGGCATTATCGCGGTTATCGGAAGCCTGGCGGATGGTGACCGGTGCATACACACGCCCCGCACGCTACCCATCCCCGACGGGGTCACGTTCGCCTAGGAGCGGTTCCACACGGTAATCCAGCAGCCGGAGACGCCGATGAATCGGCCGACATTGCCGGTGCCGTTCAACCGCATGCTGCCGTCGGGACTCACGACAAGGTAGAATGTGGCGTCGCCGCCGTTGTCGGAGCCGTGCAGCACCGCGTTAGCGCCGTCCGCCGGACGGAATCCCTCGGGAATCTTCTCGTTGACCGCCACGTTGCCGGCGCTCTTGAAACTACCGGTGAGCGTGATGTACGCGTTCGCGACGACCACGCACCCTACCTTGGTCAGGGTGATGGTCCTGTCGCTGTACGGCATCTTGAGCTGCCCCGTCTCAAACTGGGTTAGGGAATCCCACAGGCTATCAAGGCTCGCTCGAAGAGGCGCTGTGCGTCACGCAGGGCTGAGATGTCCGGTTTGAGGTAATACTTTGCGGTGGTTTTGATGTCGCTGTGTCCGAGCATTTTGCTCACGATGGCGATATCGGCTCCCGCCGCCAGCGTGTTCGTCGCCCACGAGTGGCGTAGGTTCCTCGCGGGCACGTGCGGTAGATTATGCCGCTTGCACCATGACACGTAGGCTCTCGCGACCTGCGGGGGCGTGCGCTCGCCGATAAGCCGACCACCGTCGCGCGGTTTGAGCTCGCGCAACCGTTTGACCGCGAAACGCGGCAACGGCAACGTTCGGCGGCTCAGCTCTGTCTTCGGCTCGACGACGACATCGTGGCCTTTGACCCATTGCAGGCCGCGCTCCACGTGCAGGACGCCACGGCGCAGGTCAAGGTCGGCCCATTCGAGTCCCAGTCCCTCCTCGGTGCGCAATCCGCATGATGCGGCGCAGATCAGCCATGCCTCCAAGTCATGCCCGTAGAAGCCGCGCAGCATGTCGCGCGTCTGCCGCGTGGTCAGCAGCCGCGGCTCGTAACGGCGGCGTTGAGGCAGCCGGATGTCACGTCTCGTGATGTCCACGTCCAGCAGGTTCCAGCGTATCGCCTTCCTGAGCATGGCGCGTAGGACTGCCCATGCTTTGCGGGCGGCTCCCGGCTCGTCGAATCGGGCCAGCCACTTGTCCACGAGCTCCACGCTGATCGCGCCCAGATCCATGCCACCGAAAACCGGCATGACATGCAACCGCCATGCGCTCTCGTAGCCGACCCACGTGGACTCGCGCAGATTATCGACGCAATACGGCCAAAACCGGTCGTTCCAAAACTCTTGCAACAACATCTCTCAACCTCCAAAATCCCACACGCATAACGGCCTCATGGAACGGCCGCACCGTGTGGGATTCCCGTTTTTTAGCAGAAAGAAGGCATGATGCCACCATTCCAGGAATTGTTCGCGAGCCAGGAGTTCTGGACGTCGATCATCCTCGCGCTCATCGGCGGCGGCGGTGTCGGCGGTCTTGTGGGAGCGTGGAGCAACCGCAGGAAGACGGAGGCCGACATAGACGGCATCACCGCGGACGCCGCCGACAAGGCCGTGAAGATCCTCACGCAGAGCATCATCGACCCGCTGCAGGAGCAGGTCGCCTATCAGGAGGAGCAGATCAGGCATCTGGAGCGGGTGCAGCACAAGTATTTCACGGCGGTGGGGTACACGCGCCGCCTGTTCCACTGGCTGCAGGATTTCTGCGAGCTGGTCAAACCGGATTTCCTCGTCCGGCATCCCAAGCCGTCGTTGCCGGATGAGCTGCGCGCGGACATCGCGCCCGAAACCATGTCCACCACCGATAGCCAACCAAAGGAGCGGCACAATGACAACGATTAATCTGAGCGTCAAGCGACCGAAGGCTGACGGGAGCCTCGACCCGGTGAGGGGTTCCGCCGAGTTCTCGCCGGTGCGCCGCCGATTCGACGCCCCGGCCTGTTCTCGTTCGTCATGCGCAACTTCGCGCCATGGGACGCGGCCATGAACGGCAACCCCGCCAACCCCGTGCTCACGGCGCACCTCACGGCCGGCAGCTACACGCTCAAAATCCGCGCCAGTTCCGGCAAAACCTACGCGAACGCCCATCTGGGCGCCCGACTCTATAAAACCAACTAAAGCCCCACACCCCGTGGGGCTTCTTCATGTAAGGAGAACCATCATGGCAAACACGCCAAACCAGCCCGACCACAAGGCCGTCAGCCCGTCGATTCCCGGCCTGACCGTGGAACGCACCAAGGCAATCGTCCTGCTGATCGTCCAGCTCTTCAGCGTCGCGCAGACCGGCCTGAGCATCGCCGGCATCAGCCAGCTGCCGTTCACGTCGGATCAGGTGAGCACCGCGATCACCGGCGTCATCGCCGTCATCGCATCCGTCTGGGCGTGGTGGCGCAACAACAACGTCACCACGGCCGCCGTGCAGGGACAGCAGCTCACCAACGCGCTCAAAGCCAACATCGTCGCCACCACTACCGACACCACAGGCGAGGCCACGCAGGTGGCGCACGCCGTGTCCGACTCCAAGGGAGCCGACGCGACCGCCGACGTGGCACCCATCGAGGAGGTGACCTATGGCGACGGCGAGTGATGTCCTCAGGATCGCGGCGGGCGAAATCGGCTACAGCCGCTGGACCGACCCGCAGCCCGGCACCAGATACGGCCGCTGGTACGCGCAATCCCACGGCTCCTACTACGGCGCGTCGGGAGTCCCGTTCTGCGCCATGTTCGTGTCATGGGTCATGAGCAGGGCGGGCCAGCCGTTCCCCGGACTGCCCGCCGCCTACGTGCCCTACGTGCTGTCAGCCGGACGCTCCCGCGCGGTCAGCACGCGCAGCGCCCGCCCGGGCGACCTCGTGATCTTCAACTGGGACGGCGGCGTGGTCGACCACATCGGCTTCGTGGAGGCCAACCACGGCTCGTACATCCAGACCATCGAGGGCAACACCAACAACGGGCGCGTAGCCCGCCGCACCCGCGCATGGAACACGGTCGCGGCCATCCTGCGCCCCGCCTACAACGGCAGCGCCACGTCGTCGGGCGGCGGCTCCGCAAGCAGCGGCGGCACGGGCAAGCTCGCGGTCGACGGCTCATGCGGCCCCGCCACCATCCGCAAATGGCAGCAGGTCATGGGCACCACCGTGGACGGCATCATCAGCGGACAGGTCAGGCCGGACGGCCGCACGTGGGGGCGTCCCGCGCTCGTGGACTCGTGCGTGCGCTACGGGGGCGGCGGCAGCAACCTCATCCGCGCCGTCCAGCACCGCCTCAACCTCACTGCGGACGGGCTGCTCGGCCCCGCCACCATCCGCGCCATCCAACAGCACCTCGGCGTCGCGCAGGACTCATGGTTCGGCCCCGGCACCGCACGCGCCCTACAGACCCGGCTCAACACCGGCAGATTCTAAAACAAACAGCGCCCCTCGACTCCATTTTCCCGGAGTCGAGGGGCGCTATTTTGATGTTACGCGGTTCTCAATCGGGTGCGTTGCCGACCCCTATGCCGGATGGCAGAGCAGCCAGAACTCGTCCAGAGTGACCTGCAGGTTGTCCGCGACATATTTTGATTATACGCCGGTGCGGCGTTCAACCGATCCGCACGTTGATGGTGACGGGCGTGTTGTTGGACGCCTCGATGCCCATGGCATGCGATGTATTATCAAGTAGGCAATACACCGCGCGTGTCGCAATGCCAGACTAACCCTTGCTGACAGATCGAGGGCAATGCCGCGCCGCCACCCATATGACGGCGCGCTCCTTTTTGCCCACATTTTGCCCACATTCCCTCGGAAAAACAGTGTGAAACACGGAAAAACACGGATAAACAGAAAAGCCGCTCAGCCCTACTCGCACAAGGGAAAACGGCTTAACTCATAGCATCCCGGAGCATGGGCGACCGTGGTTCAATTCCCCGCAGCTCCACCAGAAGAGGAAGCGTCGAACTCTTCTTTTACAAAAATGAGTTTGCGCTTGTGTATAGGTTGGGGGACGCCTGATGGCGTCCCCTGTCCGTTCGTATTGTCACGAAACGCCGTATTTTGCGTTTTAAGACGTTTTAAGCCCGTTGGGGTACTCGTGTACCCCTCGGGCTTTTTTCGTGCCTTAAAACGCCTCTGAAGCGGTCTGAGGACGTTCAAGCGCCCATGTGCATCTCGCGTCCGCTCGATGCAAGGGTGGCCGCCCTGCGGGCGGCGGTCGGATGTGGGTGGACGTACAGAAGGGATGCGGCATGGGCTTGGGAGGTTATGCCGATTTGCGCGCTCCGTCGTTCGTGCGCCCATTGTCTGGTCGGCAACTACGGCGCTTCGCGCCTCCGTTGCCTTCGAGAAAGTACGCATGAGGCATGCGAAACCGTATTGGATGGTTCTCATGCTTTTCTGCGTACCCAATATGCGATGAGGCGAGCCGAGGGCGCAGCCCGAGGCGTAACTAGCCTGCATTGAGGACGCGAAGCGTCCGAAATGCGCACCTGCTTAGGACAGAAGAATCACCCGTTCCCTCGTTTATGAGCGTTTTGCCTGACCACATGCTGACCACATGACCACAAGAAAAAATGTCGTGGTCACCATCTGGTCAGCTTTTTCCCTAGGCGCCATCAGGCTTTTTGCAATTCCTGACCAGATGACCACATAATTTAGGACTTATTTTTAAAAATTGAAAAGGACTACGTAATACGCGTAAAGAAATAAAGTTTGTCGGATTTTATCTGGTCATCTGGTCATGTGGTCAGAACGAAAAAAATCCATTGATAAAAGAGGGGATTTTCTTTTCAAGAGCTGACCAGATGCCATTTTGATGTGGTCACACATGTGGTCAGCCCTCACGTGTACCTCTTGTCGCAGTCGTTGTTTTCCGGGTGGTGCGGTGGGTTGCTTTTTCGAGCTTTTCCATTCGTTTATGAGCGGAAATAGGCTCTGAACTGCGGCTACGGGAAAATTGATATTGCTTCAATTGTCTCAATGGTGTACAATTGGATGCATATAGATGAATGGCTCAGCACCCGTCCCGTCCTTGATGCGGGGTTGCTATCGGGAATAGGAGCCGAGCGCTCGGTCGAATAGGGCCGTGCGTCACGGGCGAAATAACGAACACGAAGCTCCCGTGGAAACCGAGATAGGCAAGGCTTTGCGCCTCTGTCCCTCTTTGGTTTCCACGGGAGCTTTTTTTGTTTCGCGAAAAGGACTTTTGAACATGGAGGTGGCTGGTTATGGCTAAAGGAAAGAAGCAGGTAAAAGAGGTAAAGCCCTCTTACATGACGACGCGCGAGGTGGCGGCGTTCCTCGGTTTGAGCGCGGGGACGCTCTGCACCTGGCGCTATCAGGGCAAGGGTCCGAGCTACTACAAGGTCGGAAACGCGGTTCGCTACAAGATTGACGACGTCGAGGCGTGGAAGAATGCGAACGTGAAGCACGTCGAGCTGACGAATTAAGGAGGTGAGAGCATGGAGGCAAAAGAAAAGAGCAGCTCCCCCGCCGCCACAGCAAAGGGAACCGCTCCGTCTAACTATAAATATTTTAGCTCATTACCGCCCATTTTTCAAGTATCTGACCCGCAGACAAAGGATGAGATGAAGAGGGGGCGTGCGTACGACGAGGGGAATCAGGGCGAGGCGTACAACCCTGACTATCTGTACGGCGGGGAGAACTATCACAAGGCGCTCAGCGATGTGGTGAGCTATGTGCTGCGCGACTGCGCGGGCGATGGCCTGTCCGCTCTTTCGGACGTCGTGGTCAAGGTGACGAACGCCCTTGTGGCGTGGGTCAACCTGTCCGAGCCGCCATCCAATCCAGAGGCGGGCAAGATTTACGGCAGGGGCTTTCGCTGGCCGAGGCTCAAGAGCATCGACCCCGTGCAGGCCGCCGAGCTGGTGTTCTCGCAGAAGGTCATCCGCATGGTCTGCGTCAAGGAGACCGTGGACAAGCCGACCTCGGAGGGCGTGCTCGCTATGTACGACCCCGACGAGGGGATTTACCGCGAGATTGGCGACGGTCAGATTGACCTGTGGTGTCAGGAGGTCGTGGGCGCCGTGAACGGCAACTGGAAGAAGAACTTCGTCCAGAAGCTGCACGACATGGCATCGCGTCGGGAGAACCGCGTGTGCGAGTGCGATAACCCGTCTCTGGTCTTCATGGCCAACGGAATCTGGGATTACGAGGAGCGCGTCCTGCGCGAGTTCTCCCCCGAGGTCGTTGCGCTCAGGAAGAGCGCCACGCGCCTCCCCGACAAGGAGCCGCCCGTCCCCGAGCACACGATGCCGGACGGCTCGAAGATTGACTTCTGGCAGCTGCTGGATTCCTACGTCCCCTACGACGGCGGGCGCGACCTGCTCGTCAAGGTGGCGGGGGCGTCCCTGCGCAGTTACCACAACTGGCGCGTCATGGTGACCATCTACAACCAGGCGGGTCACAACGGGAAGAGCACCTTCCTCGATTGCCTCAAGTCGCTCGTCGGCTACGACGGGTGCATGACCTCAAGCCTCGCGCTGCTTGCCGGCGGCGGGGATGGCGGGCGGTTCGGCGTGTCGAACATCGTGGGGGTCTCCCTCATCACGTGCGAGGACTCCGATTCGGGCGCGTACCTGAAGGACAACTCGCGCCTGAAGTCAATCATCTCGCATGACGCGATAGGTGTGGAGCGCAAGAACAAGGGCATGTTCGACTACACGCCCCACGCGCTGATTGTCTGCGCCGCCAACGACATCCCGAAGACCCGCGACAAGGGGGGACGCTTGGCTGGCCCGCAACATCTACGTCCCGTTCACGGGGCAGTTCGTCGGCAAGGCCGACGACAAGACCATCCGTTCCGAGTGGGTCGTGTCCCCCGAGTTCTGCGAATACCTGGCCTATCAGGCGCTGGTGAAGTGGGACCGGTATTACGAGCTGCCCGAGCCTGAGGAGGCCGCGCAGCTGAAGCACGAGTGGGTTCTCGGCAATGACACGGTGGCTGAGTTCTGGGAGGACGTCAAGGATTCGATTACGGCCGACTTCGTGCCGAATGAGTACCTGTCCATGCGCTACGACGAATGGCTGGCCGCGGAGCACAAGGGCATGCGGATGCAGATGAGCCGCAAGGCGTTCATGGCCCGAATCGTCGAGCTTGCGTGCTCCGACGGCGAATGGACGCAGAGCAAGGACGCGAGCGGGTCCGTCCTCAAGACGAGCTGCGAGAAGTGGTGCCCCGGCTTGACGGTCTACCGCACGCGAGATGGCTATGGCGGCGCGGGCGGATTGGTCTACTTCTTGGGCAGACGTCGCGGGATTTTCCGCACGGTCGTCCTCGATTACTGCACCGCCCATGGCACGACTCCCGCAGACCTCGGTGCCGGTTACGCGGCGGTGAGGGAGCAGCTTGGTCTTGCGACGGATACAGAAAACGACGATTAAGGAGGAGTAAATCATGAGCAATTTGACGCCTGATGAGCTGGCTCGACTTCGCCTGAAGGCGAAGCACGGAATGCTCACGCCCGAAGAGCAGCGGGCGTACGACGACTATGCGACGGAGCAGCTTTCCGCTGTTTCGTCGCCGCCCTCGGGTGCTGTGCCGCCTAAGAAGGGTTTCAAATGGGAGAGCGAGAAGATTGCGGAGTGGCGTCTGAAGGCACGCCACGACGGCCTTGATGAGAACGAGCGGCTGCTCTATCAGGATTACCAGCAGACCCTTGCGCTTGCCGAGGCCGAGGTGGACGTCGACGCCTCCGAGGCGAAGTTATCGGAGGGGCGGCTGAAGAAGAGCGCGATTCTGCGCGGCATCATGTCGCTGGCGCTCGTGGTCCTGATTGGGATGTACGTCATGACGGGATGCAAGCTGTCGGAATCGCCTTTCCTGGTTCAGTACACGATGTACGAAATTAACTACAGGCTGACGGGTGAGCTGCCCGACACGAACGAGGTGTGGTCCAACATCATTGACAGGGCGAAATCGCAGGCTGGCGTGCCGCTTGTCGCCATCACCGGAGCTTGGGACTTGGGGAGCTTTTTGCAAAACACACGCTCTTCAGTCGCGCATCTCGAATTGGTGGGAGGGGTTCCCGACCAATGCTTCTTCGACGAGGTGGTGAGCGGTCTTCGGGGCACGTCTGATATGACCGAGGTGCACCGACATATCTTTAGCGATGAGGCGATTTGGAACGGCTTTGTTTATTGGGCACAGAAGGAAGACCCGTCGTTCGACCCCGGTCCGTACGTCCCGTATGACGGGAGCAGTACCGGTCGTCAGACAATCGAAGACCTCGGCGCGAGTAATTAAGGAGGGCAAAGGAATGAATGGTTTAGGTATCAACAAGGCACCTAAGAACGACAAGGACGCGGACATCTTGACGCCCGACGAGGTCGCGTTGCTTCGCACTCATGCGAGTGATGGAACGATAACGGCGGAAGAGCGTGAGCTGTATTCAAAGCACCTTGATGCGATGGAGAAATTGATTCCCGAGCGCTCGATGTCCGACAAGTCGGAGGTCGATGTCCTCGGACTCAGGGTCGCGAGGGCATTGATTACCGTCGCTTTGGTGATGCTCGCCCTGCCCTTCGTCATCAGCGCATTTCAGCTTTGGACGATTCGGATGTAGCGCGGAAGACGGCGGTTATGACATAGACGATTCAACGAACAAGGAGGAGTAAATCATGAGCACTAAGAAGAAGATTTCCGATATCGACAAGGCGATTGAGGAGATGCAGCAGCGCCGCGACGAGTGCTTCAAGCACATCGGCAAGGCGATGTACGAGAGCTGCCCCGAGCTGGGCGACATGAGCGTCGCCGACATGCGCAAGGCGGGGCGCTATCTGCACAAGATGTTGACCAAGAAGGCACTCTCGCAGGGTGCCGCCCCTACCCGAAACGGCGCGCCCGTCGCGTCCGATTCGGGTAGCACGTCCGCCCCGGACGGACGCGAGCCTATGCCCGTGTCGGGCTATGGCGAGGGCATGTAGCGAGGCAGTCGTGCCTCCTGTCCGGCACCCCGCGAGGGGTGTCCGGGGTGCCCCGTTCCGAATGGGATGCTTCGCCGAGTCGTCGGCGGAAGCTGGTTGGGAATGGGGCGCATCTGGGGGTTCGAAGGGGGCAGTGAAAACTGCCCCCTCGCGAGCGGGACGTGTAACGACAAAACGAAGGAATTTTCGACGCAGTAGAAAAATCCGAAGTTTTGTAGGGACAAGTCCCATGCTCGCTCCTTTTTTAGCGTCGATTCTGTCGTAGAAAATCAACGCGCACGTTGCATTAAAAAAGGAGGTGTTTTACGTGGGTGTGAGTTCAGATATGAGGAGCAGCCGCGTGCGCCGTCAGGCGGCCAAGAAGCCGAACAAGGAGCGCACGGTCCAGGTTCGGTTTTCGGACGAGGAGCTTGCCGCGCTGGACGCGATTTGCTCCGAGAAAAAGATGACCCGCTCCGCATTTCTCCGCAGTTGCGTGGAGAAGGTACAGGACGGGGATGTTGAACCGACGTACGTCGTGACGAGGAACGCCGACGCGGAGCGTATGGCATCCGAGGCGAAGAGCATCGGCGTCAACGTGAACCAGATTGCGCGGGCGCTGAATGCGGAGTCCAAGTCGCATCCGGGTTCGCTCTCCCCGGGCGTGCTCGGCGAGTGCAAGACGGGTCTTGCGGAGGTGCGCGGCGAGCTGTCGAAGCTGACCGATGAGGTGGACGGCCTGCGCACCGATTTCGGCAAGGACGTGTTCCGCGCCATGGCCCTGCTGTGGCCGGACGTTCCCGAGGAGTTACAGGAGCTGTGCGATTACTGGTACGGCGAGCGCGGCGAGAAGATTCTTTCTGGAGGGGGTGGAAGCTGATGTCGACGACGCACATACAGCCCCTGCCGAACGTCCGCGGGCGCATGTCGTACACGGAACTCGGCGAGGGCAAGAAGCGCACGCGCAATATCCGCGAGAAGACGAACCGCATCGCCGCCCAGATGGGCGACATGGGCACCCGCGAGGACTTCATCCGGTTCTGCTCCGCCATGCGCAGGCAGAGCCAGGGGACGAGGTTGAACGAGGGCTACGAGCTGCGCGTCTCGTGGTCCCCCGAAGAGCTTTCGAAGGACAGCCCCGAGGACATCCAGCGGGCGTGCGAGTACGGCTATGCCCTGTGCAAGGAAGTGGCCCCGAACGCCCCCTGCTGGGTCACGGTCCACACCGACGGCGAGGGCGGCTGCGTGCACGTCCATGCGACCATCGCGAACCATGACTTGGTGTCCGGCACGGCCATCGCGCACGGCACCGACCATGCGACCGTGAAGCGCAAGAACGACCGGCTGAGCCGCGAGATGGGGTTCACCGTCGTGGGTCCCGAACCCGCCAGGGAGAAGACCACATGGGCCGAGCGCAAGGGTCAGTTCGGCATCGAGTCCTTCGAGCGCGTTCTGGGCAACCGCGTGGCGGACGCCCGCGACCATGCGAGCAACATGGAGGAGTTCCTCGAGGAGCTGAAGGTTCGCGGCGTCGAGCGGACCGAGACCCGCAAGGTCGACGAGAAGACCGGCGAGGAGACCGTGGGCTGGAGCTACAAGTCCCGCGACCCCTACGGCAAGAGCAGGCGCAAGAGAAGGCGCCGTGCCTCCAACCTCGCCGACGACCTGACCCGCGAGGGCATCGAGGCGTACTTCGAGGCGAAGCAGCGCGAACTTGAGGCATCCGAGCAGGACGTCCCGGCACCGGAGGTCCTTACCGACGTGCCCGAGACGGCGGAACCGGCAGAACAGCCCTCTGCGGATTTCGCTCTCGACGTGTACGACCTCGACCGGGCGTACGTGTCGGAGATGGCTTCCGACCTTCAGAAGGCGCACATCCACCGCTCACGCGAGGAGGGTAAGTCCTTCATGGACGAGCGCTACGAGGCGCTCGTGGAGGCACGGAACCACCCGGACGAGCAGCTGGCGAAGCTGCGCGAGGACGTGGACGCCGCAAGGCGCGAGTTCCACGCCTCCAAGGAGGCGCGCGACACCCTGCAAAGGCCGTGTCCGGGGCTTCTGGCCGGCATGCACGTGTTCGCCAAGGCGGGGCGCGACGCCCGTGACCCCGCGTCCCGCATGATGGCCGACATGACCGCCATGATGCTGCGCATGATGATTAAGGAGGCGCTTGACGAGGAGGCCCGCAGGCAGCGCGAGGAGGCGGAGAGACGCGTCTACGAGTCTCGCAGGAGCATGTGGGATGCCGAGAAGCGCCTCAAGGCGGCGGAGAAGGCGCTGTCCAACGAGGATGAGCGCGAGAAGCGTCTGAAGAGCGAGCGCATGCAGCGCCGTGTCAAGGAGGCCGAGCAGCGTGCGCCCGTGAGGACGCCGAGGTCGGCGGACAAGGACACGCAGTTCGACGAGTAGCCGAGAAGACGAGTAGCCGAGAAGATGAGGGAGCAGCGTCAGGCTGCTCCCTTTCTCAAGCTCCCGCTCGCGGGCTACAAAGAGACCTTCAAAAGGGCTGTTGACGGGCGTACGCGCAAGGGGCGGAAAATCGGGGTTTTCGTCGTCCGCTCATTTATGAGCAGGATTCGGAAAACGCGGCGAGACAGATGGAGCGAGGCGAGGGCGTGAAGCCCGTTTGGAGACCAGCAAAAGCCCAGATGAAGCCCAGACAAAGCCCCGAAAGTGGCAGTTGAACATGCGTTTGTCGGCTCATATAATTAAATATGGAAATGCGTAATTGATTAAATACATAGCGAGGTGAGGATATGAAGACGATTCTGGTATGCAATCAGAAGGGCGGCGTTGGCAAGTCCCTGGTCGCCGATGAGATTGCCTTCTCCTTCGAGCGCTCCGGCATCCCCGTGAGCTTCTACGACTTGGACACGCAGGGCGGCACTCTGCACAAGACGCATGAGGCGGACGCCGCACAGGTCGCCGTGGTGGACACGCCGGGGGCCTTGCAGGAGGGGCTGGCGGACTGGCTGAAGGAGGCGGACGTGGTAGTCATCCCGACCAGGACCACGTCGAGGGACATCGAGCCGCTGATGCGCATGCGCAAGGCTGTGTTCAAGAACAGCCACGCGAAGATTGTCTACGTGATGAACGGGTGGAACCGCTTCAAGGCGTCCCGTGACTTCATGGAGTGGTTCGAGGGTCTGGCGGGTGACCAGACGGTGGCCACGCTGCCCCAGTCCGAGGCGTTCGTTCAGGCGGGAGCCGCCGGCAAGTCCGTGGTCGAGTTCGACCGACGCGGCAAGGCGGCGAAGGCGACTCTCGCTCTGGTGGGCACGGTGCGCGAGGCTGCGGGGTTCCCGAAGGAATAACCGCAGGTCAGAGGTGCTGTCCATCTGGACAAATGCGCCTCCATGGTGTATAATTGTACAAATATGTAAATAATTAAAGGAGGTCGAGCCGCCATGGCGAACATGTTCGAGAAATACGCTGCCGACCGCGAGGTCGAGCAGAAGAAGATAGAGAAGGCCGTTGTCGCCGATACAACGAAGGACGAGAAGCGCACGACGCTCTCACTGTCGCTCACCGTGAGCGACAAGAAGGCGCTCAAGATGATGGCGTTGGAGCGTGATACGACGATTGCCGCAATCATCCACGAGTGGGTGCAGGAGCATCTGAAGGAGGTGGATGAGTAAGTGGCACATGTTTCAGAATACGATGTCGAAAGCCTTTTCATAGACAGGCTTGAAAGCATCGGCTATCGGTTCGTCAAGATGGCGAACTACGACGATGTCGTCGCGAACTTTCGCGAGCAGTTGACGGCATTCAACGCTCGGAAACTGGTTGAGGCCAAGGGCGAGGCAGCATTGTCCGACGCGGAGTTCGGACGCGTGATGATTCACGTGGACAACAAGAGCGTCTATGAGTCGGCGAAGATTCTTCGTGACAAGTACGTTCTGGCGCTGGACAACGGCAAGACCGTATATCTGGACTTCTTCAGTTCCGATACCGACCGCAACATCTATCAGGTGACACATCAGGTCACGATGGATAAGGAGCACAAGGACGACGTTGCATACAAGAACCGTTATGACGTGACGATTCTCATCAACGGCCTTCCGGTGGTGCAGGTCGAGCTGAAGCGTCCCGGCGTGGAAATCAACGAGGCAATCAACCAGATTAACCGCTACCGCAAGTTCTCATTCAAGGGGCTGTTCCGGTATTTGCAGCTGTTCGTCGTGTCAAATTCGGTGCAGACGAAGTATTTCTGCAACGAGAACGAGATGGACGGCGGCTCGTACAACCCGATTCTGAAGAGCCTCGTGTTCTTCTGGACGGACGACAAGAACGAGCGCATCAACAAGTTGGATGAGTTCACGGCGGACTTCCTGCGCCGTTCGACCATCACGGAAATGCTGGACAAGTACATGGTCATCAAGACAACGGAACCCGTCTTGATGGTGATGCGCCCGTATCAGATTTACGCCGTGAAGGCGGCAAAGCGGCGCGTGCTGGAGTCGAACCAGAACGGGTACGTCTTCGCCTGCACGGGGTCCGGCAAGACACTGACGTCGTTCAAGCTGGCGCAGCTTCTGCGCGACGAGCCGAGGGTGGACAAGGTCATCTTCCTGATTGACCGCAAGGATTTGGACGACCAGACGGTCGACGAGTACAACTCCTTCGAGAAGGGGTGCGTTGACGGCTCGGATTCGACGGCTGTGCTGGTGAAGCAGCTGGGACAGGCGGACCGGGGCCTCATCGTGACGACGATTCAGAAAATGGCGAACGCCGTCAAGAGCAAGCGGTACGAGAGGCTGATGGATTCGTACCGCGACAAGAAGGTCGTGTTCATCATCGACGAGTGCCATCGTAGCCAGTTCGGCAAGATGCACGGCGACATCGAGCGCCACTTCCGCAACGCGAACTACATCGGCTTCACGGGGACGCCCATCTTCGAGGCAAACAAGGGCAAGGACGGCAGAACGACCGCCGATGTGTTCTATGCTGGCTCGAAGTTGGATTCCTGCCTGCACCGCTACATGATTAAGGACGCGATTGCGGACGGTAACGTCCTGCGTTTCTCGGTGGAGTACCAGCGGACGATTTTCGCGAAGCAGGTGTCCGCGAGCGGTATCGACCCGGAGCGTCTCGGGGACCCCGAGTATTGCAGGCGCCACAATCTGGATTTGGACGCCCTGTATCACGATGACGAGCGCATCCACGTCGTCGCGTCGGACATCTTTGAGCACCACGCACAGCACGTCCATCCGCAGGGCAAGGATGTCTACACGGCACTGTTCGCGGTGGACTCCATCCAGACGCTCGGCAAGTATTACGACGCGTTCCGGGAGCTGAACGAAGCGCGTCCAGATGACGAGCGCTACCGGGTGGCGGCGATATTCACCTATCAGGCGAACGAGGACATGGACGAGGGCGGTGACGAGCATTCTCAAGAGCTGCTGGCCCGCTGTATGGCCGACTATAACGGAATGTTCGGCACGGCATTCGACCTGGATTCATTCGACGCCTACCGCAAGGACATCGCGAAGCGCATGAAGCAGAAGGAGCTTCCGCAGGTCGACATCCTTCTGGTTGTGAACATGATGCTGACCGGGTTCGACGCCAAGCCGCTGAACACGCTGTATCTGGACAAGAACCTCATCTGGCACACGCTTGTGCAGGCGTACAGCCGCACGAACCGCGTGGATAAGGTGACGAAGCAGTTCGGGCAGATTGTGTCCTACCGCGACATCAAGAAGGCGCAGGACGACGCGCTGAAGCTATTCTCCGGCGACGGTGACCCGAACGAATACCTGCTGGAGAGCTACGAGTATTACGTGAACCAGTGGATGAATCAGGAAGTCCAGCTGCGTAAGGCGGCGCAGACGGTCGACGACGCGGGGCAGCTTCAGAGCGAGGAGGACATCCGCAAGTTCGTGGTGGCGTTCCGTGCGATGTCGGGCACGCTGGCGACCTTGAAGACCTTCGGGAAGTTCGACTGGGCGGATTTGTCTGTCGTGCTGGACGATGAGGAATACGAGGGCTACAAGAGCTGGTATCTGTACTATCACGACGAGGCCAAGAAGAAGGACCCGAAGGTCCCCGTGCCGGTGGACGTCGATTTCGACGTGGAGCTGGTGCGTACCGACCGCATTAACGTGATGTACATCCTGAGCCTGCTGAAGTCCGCCAACGACGGGGACAAGTCCGAAGAGGAGCGCGCCCGCGACATCGACTTGGTGATGCGCGAAATCGAGCGCTCAGATAACGACGCCCTCCGTGCGAAGAAGGACATCATGGAGGCGTTCATCCGCACGAGATTCTACGATTTGCCGGACGGCATCGACGTGCAACAGGCATACGAGCAATTCGAGCGCGAGAGCCTACAAGCGGAAATTGAGTCCTTCGCGTACGACAACGGCGTCGAGGCGCAGGACGTCTTGGACATCTTCTCGGAGTACACCTTCGGCGGAAGTATTACCGAAGAGGACATCCGTAAGCGCCTCGCGTCGTACCGCATGGGGCTTTTGAAGATTACGAAGATGACGAACGCCATCAAGGAGTTTGTCGTCAGCACATACAGCCGTTACAAGGCAGAAGGAGAATAGACTTGTATGATTGACTCAACGAAGTATCAGGCGCAGGCGAGCGAGCTGTCCCAGAAACTCTGGGCCATTGCCAACGACCTGCGTGGGAACATGGATTCCACGAAGTTTCGAAACTACATCCTCGGAACGATTTTCTACAGGTATCTGTCGGAGCGCACTGAGGATTACATGCAGGAAATCCTGAAGGAAGACGGTCTGACCTACGAGCAGGCGTTTGCGAATGATACCTATCGCTCGGTGGTTGAGCGGTGGTCCATCGAGCATCTGGGGTACATTATCCGACCCGAGAACCTGTTCGGTGAGCTGGTACGCAAGATTGTCCGTCCAGACGGTGACGCCGACCGCTTCAATGTCGAGGATTACGAGCGTGCCGTGAACGAGCTGACCGGCTCCACTATGGGGCAGGCGTCCGAGGCGGCGTTTTCCGGTCTGTTCAACGACATGAAGCTGCAAGACCCTGATTTGGGTGACACCGTGTCGGCGAGGACATCGCTCATTGCGAAGGTCATCGTGAAAATCAGCGAGATTGACTTCAAGTTGGCGGACTCGCAGTTCGACGTGCTGGGCACGGCGTACATGATTCTCATCGGGCTGTTCGCGTCCGATGCCGGCAAGAAGAGCGGCGAGTTCTTCACGCCGACCGGACCCTCGAAGCTAGTGGCGACGTTGGCGACCGTGGGTCTGGACGAGGCAAGGACCGTAGGCGACTGTACCTGCGGTTCGGCGTCCATGCTGCTGGAAGTTCAGAAGCACCTGACCACGGGACGCGTGGGGCACTTCTACGGACAGGAGAACAACGCTACGACGTACAACCTCGCCCGTATGAACATGCTGATGCACGGCGTTGATTATCAAAACTTCGACATTTACAAGGGCGACACGCTGCGGGAGGACAAGTACGGCGACGTGAAGATGACCGTACAGGTGTGCAACCCTCCCTATTCCCTGAAGTACGACGGGAACCCGGCGCTGCTGGATGACCCGCGCTATTCCGGCGCCGGCAAGCTGCCGCCCAAGTCCCATGCGGACTATGCCTTCGTCGAGCACATGGTCTATCACATGGATGACGACGACGGGCGTGTGGCGGTGCTCCTGCCCCACGGTGTGCTGTTCCGTGGTGGTGCCGAGGAGGTCATTCGCAAGTACATCGTGAAGGACTTGAACCGTCTGGATGCGGTCATCGGACTTGCGCCGAACCTGTTCCATGGAACGAGCATCCCCGTGTGCCTGCTGGTGCTGAAATCCAAGCGCAACGGCAACAGCGGCAACGTGCTGTTCATCGACGCCAGCAAGGAGTTCAAGCCCGGCAAGAACCAGAACACGCTGGAAGACGCGCACATCCAAAAGATTGTGGAGGCTTATAAGAACCGCGCGGACGTGGACAAGTTCGCCCATGTGGCGGACATGGCGGAAATCGAGGCGAACGGCTGGAATCTGAACATTCCGCGCTACGTCGATACGTTCGAGGAAGAGGAGCCTGTGGACCTTGCTGCCGTACGCGACGACCTCAAGCACATCGAGAGCGAGAAGAAGGCCGCTATCGACAAGGTCGAGTCGATGCTGCATCAGCTGAGACTATGAGAGGAGGGGCGTAATTGATTTGTTCAGATTGGATAAGCATAATTTGCGCCTCGATTTCCCTCGTCGTGACCATCGTGATTGCGGGCCTGCAGCTGTGGCAAAGCGGGCGCATGGAGAAATTCGAGCGACGCCAGGATGAGCGCGACGAGCGACGCCACGCTGAGGAAGTGAAGTCTCAGGCGGTTTCCTTCATATCGAAGCATTATGCAGACCGCGGCCTGATTCCTCTGTGCGCGATGGCGGCGATGCATAACGACCTGTATTACTATTCGCGGGAGATGTACCGCGAGTTTTGCTGCATGACGCTCGAAGCACAGAACCGTGTCCTTGAATACTGCGGACTGGATTTGCACGTCACGGAGGAAAAAGGGCTTTTTGAGCGATGCATTAAAGCAGTGGAGGAAGTCTTGCGCACGCATTTCCATGACGATGAGTCTCCGTTCTATGACGGGGGCAAGTACGTGTTGCGCAGCCTCGAATGTTATGGCGGCGAGAAGATTCCCGTTGAGCGAATCAATTATCGTCCTCCATATATGACTGGTCCGCTCGCCGTGAATTTTGATGGCACCTCATCTTATGAACGCTGTATCGCAGATGTTTTAAGCGAATCGTTCCGGGGCGATGGTTCCGAACGCCCTATTTCCGACCTTGAGTGCAAATATGAGTTCAGAGAGGCGCCGGAAAACGAAGCATGTCAGTTTGTAACGGTCCTTGCGCAGTTCATCGCAATATACGGCAGCGAGGATGTGGACTCGGATAAAGAATACGGTGCGCCGGGAGGATATGCGGGAGAAACCATAGACACGATGGAAGATTTGTTTTTACTGGCAGTATTCGAAATGTATATCCATTTGGTTCTGAAGGAGGTGTGAGCATGGGAGAACCGAAACTGAGATTCAAAGCTGATGACGGGTCTGACTTCCCAGATTGGGAAGATAAGACACTTGGAGAGTTGTTCCATATTTCCGCAGGTGGGGATATTGATAAGAACAATTGCGTGGCAAAGCAGTCCAAAGATTATCCTTATCCAGTTTATGCCAATGCATTGGTTAATAACGGAACATATGGATATGCCAATTATTACAAAATTGACGGCGACACATTCACTGTGACGGGACGTGGTGATGTGGGACACGCCGTGGCACGACATTGTATGTACGTACCCATTGTCCGTCTGCTTGTTTGCCGGCCAAACATGGATGATGACGTTGATTTCTTCGCTGAGCAGATAAACTATACGAGAGTTTTTATTGAATCAACTGGTGTTCCGCAGTTGACGGCACCTCAGCTTTCAAAAATTAAAGTCAAGCGTCCTACCCTCCCTGAGCAGCGCAAAATCGCCGACTTCCTGTCCGCCGTCGATGCGGTCATCGCCGCGCAGCAGGCGGAGGTCGATGCGTGGGAGCAGCGCAAGAAGGGCGTGATGCAGAAGCTGTTCAGTCAGGAGGTCAGGTTCAAGGCCGACGACGGGAGCGACTTTCCTGATTGGAATGAAACGCGCTTGAATAAGCTCTGCGAATACGGAACAAATCGTGGTACTGGCGGAAATTATGTCGGCACGGAAAATATGTTGAAGGATTTCGGCGGCGTCGCTGTTGAAAACAGGGAGAGTGAAGGAACTGGTTCTTTGTATGGACCGGGTGACACGCTTATGTCGAATATTCGTCCATATCTGAAGAAGGTCTGGACTGCGGATTGCGAGGGCGCTTGTAGCACGGACATACTCGTATTCCACCCAACGAATGTTGTGCCAGATTTTCTACATTATGTGATTGCCTCTGATTCTTTTGTCGCCTACGTTATGTCAGCTGCGAAGGGGTCAAAGATGCCTCGTGGAGACAAGGCTCATATCATGCAAATGCCTGTTTTTGTTCCTGATAAAGATGAGCAGCTAAAAATTGCTGACTGCCTCACTTCGATGGATGAGGTCATTCAGAAGTCGAAGGACGAGCTTGCGAAGTGGCAGGAACTGAAGAAGGGCCTGCTCCAGCAGATGTTCGTATAGGCGCCAACAGCCCGCCGTTCTGATTCTGGGCGGCGGGCTTTATAATTAAATGCGTATTTACGCAATTCATCATATAGGAGGAATAGACGTGAAAACCTATAAGCAGAAAAGACAGGGGGTGGTAAACCTATGGCACGAAAGAAGAGGTTCGCGCCGAACGACAACAACCTCGCGATAGCGTACTATCGCTTCTCGTCCCACTCGCAGAACGAGGCGAGCATCGACCAGCAGCGCGAGCTTGCCCACGACTGGGCGGATGCGCATGGCTTCAAAATCGTGCAGGAGTATGAGGACGCGGCAATATCCGGCACCACGGACGCACGACCGGGATTCCAGCAGATGCTGTCGGAAGTCGCAAAAATCCGTCCCCATACCCTCATCATGTGGAAGACCGACCGTCTGGGACGCGACAAGTACGTTCTGGCGATGGCGAAGAAGAAAATCCGCGACGCGGGATGCGAGATTCACCTGCTCGCCGAGCACATCCCAACGGAGGGACCCGAGGGCGTCCTCATCGAGGGGCTGATGGAGGCCATGGCGGAGTATTACAGCCGCCAGCTGTCGCAGAACATCCAGCGCGGCATGGACTACAACGCGCAGCACGCCCTGTACAACGGCCACAAGCTGTTCGGCTACGACGTGGACAGGTCCACGAAGAAGTACATCCCGGACCCGAACACGGCGCCGTTCGTGCAGTGGGCGTTTAAGGAATACGCGTCGGGCAAGCCGCTGAAGACCATTGCCGAGGAGATGAACGCGCAGGGCCTGCGCACGCCGAGGAATGCGAAGTTCAGCGTGAACATGCTGAACAAGATGCTCAAGAACCGCGCCTACATCGGCGAGTACCACCACGGCGGCATCACGGTCGCCGGCGGAATGCCCGTCCTTGTCGACGAGGCGACTTTCGATAGGGCGCAAAAGCGGTTCGCCGAGAACAAGCGCAAGGGTTCCCAGCGGGCGCACGGCATGGGCGACGCCGAGGCTCCGCGCTATTGGCTCACGGGCAAGCTCTATTGTGGTGAGTGCGGGAGCACCATGCAGGGCGTGTCAGGTACGAGCAAGACCGGGCGGACGTATTACTACTACTATTGCTCCGCCCAGCGCAGGAAGGAGTGCCACCTGCACAAGGCCCGCAAGCGGGACCTAGAGGACATGGTGCTGTTCGCCCTGCACAACATCGTCGACGACGAGGAGAACGTGACGGCGCTCGCTCTGGATGCGGCGGAGTATTACGAGAAGAACCACAACGACACCGCGTATCTCGAAGCGCTGGAGGCGAAGCGCAGGGAAGTGGAGAAGAGCCTCGCGAACCTCGTGAAGGTCATCGAGAGGGGCGTGGTCAGCGATACGGTGACACAACGTCTCACGCAGCTCGAAGAGCAGAAGAGCGCCCTGAACGATGCCATAGGGACGGAAAACGTCCGCGTGTCGCTGTGCGAGGACAGGCACAGCATCCAGGCGTACTTCGACAAGTTCCTGCACGCCGACGTGAACGACCCGGAGATTCGAGACCAGGTCTTCGAGTATTTCGTGGACAAGGTCTATCTGTACGACGACAAGCTCGTCGTGAGCATGTGGTTCTCCGAGGACGACAAGCAGGAAATCACGTGGCGGGACTGGTTCTCGCTGGATGAGTATTGGACCGACGAATCCCCTTTTGTTAAAGGGGAAGCCGTCGAGTTCGACTGCTTCCCCCTCGGCTCCACGAATAAGAAGCCGCCAGAAATGGCGGCTTCTCCTTTATTACCAACGGTTCCCGCCACTTCCCCAATTCACTGCAAATCACTGCAAATCACTACAATTACCGTCAGGATGTGGGCAAAATGTGGGCACGAATCAAGCCGCCAGACTCCTACCCTCACCAATCGCCCTCACCAGCAATCCATCCATCGCATCGCCGACGGCATCCAAATCATCATCAAACAGATCCGCATACACGTCCAAGGTCATGGTCGCGCTCTTATGCCCCAACTGCCTTTGCACTGCCTTGACATTCGCGCCGGCATGGACCAGCAGCGACGCGCACGTGTGGCGCAGATCGTGAATCGTCATCGAGTCCGCGATCTCGTCACCGAAACTGCGCTTCTTCGCCCAGTAAAACCAGCTCGACGTGCTGCAGGGCCCGTGCGTCTTCCGCAGATACGAGCCGGTGCGCCTGTCGGGGAAAAGCAGGTCGGACTGCCGACGGCCATTGCAGGCTTCTTCGAGGCATGGTCGCAGCAAGAGCGGGAAGATGACGGTGCGCTCCTCCCCTGTCTTCGGCGCGTCCACCACGATCTCGTGATTGACTTCGGTGGCCGACCTGCGCACATGGATACGCTGCCGCTTCAAATCAACGTCTCCGACCTGCAAGCCCACCAGCTCGCCCCAACGCAATCCACACAGGCCGAGCGTGAGCACAATGGGCCTTCGCCAATCGGAAGCGTCAGCCAGGGCCAGCAATTGGTCGATGGTCAGATACACGTGCTTCTCGCGACGCTTCCTGGGCAATTCGAGACCATCGCATGGATTGTCGTGTTATGCACTTGTCGGCCTTGGCTTTTGCGAGCAATGCGCGGAGGATGCCTTCGGCGCGGAGCACGACGCTCGCGCTTTTCGATTCGGCCAGTGCGCTGACCCACACCTGCACTTCATCGTGGGTGATCGACTGGACCTCGCGCATGCCCCATTTCGGTGCCACGTGCACGCGCCAAGCACGTTCCAGCGTCTCGATGTAGCTCGGTTTGGCCTTGGTCTTTTTGCGGCCAGCCATGGCTCCCAGAAGTCTTCGACCAAGCGTCTTCCGGCTTGCGGGTCGATGTAGGCTCCGACGCTTTTCGCGGTGGTCACGTTGGCGGCACCCCATGCGTCGGCGTCCATTTTGCGCTTGAAGCCGCGTTTGCCGGTCGCGCTGCCGTCCGGCTTGCGGTAGCGCACCCCGTAGCGTTTGCCGGATTTGGTCTCATATTGTCGGATTGTGTAGGCCATGCTCGCCCCTTCGTTTGCGTGGCATCAAGTCTATCAATCCGTTGATTTTTTGTGTTTTTCGTGTTCTGACTTGCATTACTTTCATTGTTATAGTATGATAGTTATATCAGGAAAGGAGGTGAACATGACACCATCGGAGATAATCACCAGCATCTCGCTCCTCGTCGCGAGCCTCGCGGCTCTCATCAAAGCTGTGACCGGACTCATCAAGGAGATGAGGCGGAAGCCGAAGAGGAAAAGTGAGAAAGGGTTCCGGCCAGACTTGGGGGCCGGAACCCCATATCTCCGATTATGCCATGGAACATCATGAGAACGGAATCGACAGTCAGCGCGGTATTCGCGCTCGGAACGGCGGCCAGCGCATGGTTCGGCTGGCCGTTCGCGCTCACCGCCGGATGCGCCATCGTCAGCGCCGCCTTCGCACTCATCGCAGGAAGGAAGGACTGACATGCCCATTGAATATCTGAGCTTTACCGAAGTGGCCGGACGCCTCGGCGTCAAGACGGGAGCCCTCGCCACCTACAAGCTCCCCGAACCCGACGCCACGATCGGCCGCACCCGCGGCTGGCTGCCAGAGACCATCGACCGGTGGAACGCCAGCCGCCCCGGCCGAGGCGTCGGCGGCGGACGTCCGCGCAAAAACAAGAACGAATAACAACAAATACCCCGGTCTCCCGCATATCGCGAGCGCCGGGGTATTGCCGTTACCTCTTTTTCCTGATTTCCTGGATTATTTGTGGCCCGGCCGTGACTGCTCCGATGAGCGCGCCGAAAGCGGCCGCCACCGATTGTCCGAGCGCGGCGCAGACGACCGCGCTTCCGAATCCGATGATCGGGAGGATCGAATAGGCGGTAGTGGCGATGATCATGCAGATGTTCTGCGCTTTATGGTCCTTGGCCGCGACCTCGTTCGATGTTCTTTGAGCTTCGATCTCCGCGTCGAGCGATTTCTCGGCCATAGTGATGATCCGGTCCGCGGCTCCTGGCTGGATCCGCTCGTAGCCTGCGAATTCATCGACGGTCGGCAGTGGGGCGGAACGCCATTGAAGGGCTACCTGCTGGACGCCTTCTCCCGTTCCATCGACTCGCGAAGAGTCCGGCCGACCCTGTTCCACGCCGCCATCTGGAGTTCCGTGGCCGATTTCACCTGAATCGGCGACCTGTATTCCACGCGTCCCGTCACCGCTATCCTCGTTCCGGCAGCCGCTCCGCGCCGCATCGATTCCATCATCGTCTTCATGCTCATCGTCCACGGCACCTCCTTGCTTTCGTCTTCAATTTACCGGCGAGCGCGTGGATTCGTCAACGTTTCTTCACAATCCGGATAATCCTGACACATTTTGATGATTTTGGTGAGCGCGGTTCGTCGTGCTCAACTTGCATTACTTTACATACTTTGTTATAATAGTTATGTCAACGGAAAGGAGGTGAGCATGAAATGGACGGACATCGTGACCGCCATCAGCTCGGTGGTGAGCAACATCATCGCACTGGCGGCGCTCGTCATCTCGATACGACGCAGACCGCGCCATAAGAGATGACGAAAGGGTTCCGAGCACTCCAATTGCCCGGAACCCCGGTTCCATCCTATTTCATGGCCATCATGAAAACAAGCACCATATTCGCCGTCTGCGGCATCACATGCGGCCTGCTGTCGGCCACGCTCGGCTTCGCGGGAAAACCATGGCAGGCCGGACTGTTCGGACTCGCGGCCGGCATCTGGAGCCTTGCCACACTCGCCATGGACAGACGGGGCGGCAAGGATGACTGAACGCTATCTGAGCATGACCGAGGTGGCCGAACGCCTCGGAATCACCAAAGGCGCACTGGCACGCTACAGGATGCCCGACCCCGACGTGGTCGTCGGCAAGGCCAGAGGCTGGCGTGAGGAGACCATCGACCGGTGGAACGCCAGCCGCCCCGGCCGAGGCGTCGGCGGCGGCAGGCCACGGAAGAAGGCGGAAGATGGCGACCATTGACGCATACGACACCAAGGACGAACGCCGATGGCGCGTCATCTACCGCAAGCCGGACGGCACGCAGACCAGCCGGCGCGGCTTCCAACGCAAACGCGACGCCCAGGAATGGCTGGCCGAACACGTCACCGTCGCCAAGGCCAGCGGAACGTACATCGACCCGCAGGCCGGACGCCGGAAGGTCGGCGGGCTCTGGCCAGCGTGGATAGCCAAGAAGCGCGTCTCGTCAAAGGCCAGCTACGTCGAATCGCTCGAACGAGCGTGGCGCGTCCATGTCGAACCGCAATGGGGCGCGCGCACGCTCGAATCACTGACCCGCGCCGAAATCCAGGAATGGGTCAGCGGGCAGGCCGAAAGCAGGAGCGCCACCGTCGTACTGCGCAACCTCGGAATCCTGCGCGGCATCTGCGCCGACGCCGCGTCCGACAGACTCATCCCATCCAACCCGTGCGACGGCATCGAGACGCCACGCAAGAAGCGCAAGGAGCACACGTACCTCACCGTCGAACAGCCGTTCCGGCTCGCCGACGAATCCGGCGACCGGCGGACGATGGTGCTCGTGCTTCGGCCTGTGCGGACTGAGATGGGGCGAGATGGCCGGACTGCACGTCGAGGACGTGGATTTCGACAGACACCGGCTTTCGGTCAGACGGAGCGCCACCACAGTCGGCCACGAGGTGGTGGTCGACCTGCCAAAATCCGGCCGGGCAAGGCAGGTCGTGTTCCCCGCAGCTCCACTCGCCAAGGGCCGCATGATTCCAACGATCATGCGGCCCTTTTCGTATTTTCACCCGCGTTTCGCGTCCTGCCCACGGCGAAACGCGCGCTATTTGATGATGGGTCGGCTCGGGGCCGACACGTCGATCTGATGCTTGTCTCCTATCAGCGACGGGTCGCTGAGCAGCTTGTCGACGATCGCCGACTTGAGTTTCAGCTCGGACGAATCACCCCAGACGACGACATATTTGCCGGAACTCAGCTCGGTGGTGATGGAATCCTGCGTTTTCGCGCTCACCTTGGTGATGACGGTGCGCATCGTGTCGGGCAGACCGCCGAGGATGGTCAGTGCCTCCTTGACGGCGCGGCTGTTCAGACCGTTGTCCACCGAGCTCACCTCGATGACCGGAATACCTTTCATGGACGCCTTGCCCACCGCGTTGAGCACGCGGGCCTTACGGTCGACCGCCACCAGGGTTCCATCTGGTTCCTTGAGCATGGCGGCGGGCTGCTGCGCCTTGATGTCAATCTCCAGCGAGCGCGGATACCGTTTGACGACGTTCGCCTGGGTTACGCCGGGGATGTTCTTCAGCTGCGAGCTGACCTTGTCTGCGGAAACCAGGAACAGCGATTTGCCGGATTGCTGGTTCGCGATGTCCAGCACATCCTTCTCGCTCACCCATTCGTTGCCGCCGCTGACGCTGATCTGCGAGGTTTCCAAACGGAACACGGATGAGAACAACAGCAGCCAGATCAGCGCGGATACCAACGCCGCGGCCAATATCACAATCAGCACGCGGATGGCGGCGACCCGGGTGCCCGCCTTCTTCCGCTCCTTCATGCGCGCGTCGAAATCCAGCACTTTGGGACGGGTCGCCACGCCGAGCACGCCGACGTTCTCATCGAGCGTCTTCTTGACCACATCCTCACTGTGCAGGCGACGCGCGTCGACGAAACCTTCGGCGCGTGATACCGACCGGGACGAGGACGACGAAACGCTCCGGGACGCCGTCTTTCCGAACCTCGATTTTCGGGAGACTGTTTTCCCGCCCTTTACCTGTCGGGAAGTCTCCTTTCCTAAGGCCTTTTCCGACTTCCTGCCGGACGTCATCTGCCGGCCCGTCGCCTTCCCGACCGTGGTTCTCCCCGGCGACGCCTTTCCGGATGCAGCCTTCCGGGACACGTCATTCGACGCGGTGCGAGGCTTTTTCCTGGTCTGGCGTTCCCGTGTCACGGCGACGCGATTGGCTTCGGCACCCGACGATGAGGCCCTGTCTGCCGTCGTGCGCGGCTTGCGCGAGCCGGACCCTTGCCCGGCCTCACGACCGGCATCGCCATGTGAGGAAACGACCCGCCGTGCCATCAGCGGTCACCGAGATTGTGCCGGGCCCCCAGTGCGTGCAGGATCACCGCGCCCATGGCGGTAATGTCCCCCGCGCCGACGGTGAACACCACGTCCGTGGGACGGCAGCGCATCGCCAGCATCTGAGCCGCCACCTGCATGTCGTCGACCGCGCTGATCCACGTCCCGTCGCCCTGCGCCGAAGCGTGCGGCACGTCCTGCGCGGCATCGACGATGGTCATGGCGGAAACGTCCGGGAAGTCCCGCTGCAGTTCGCGTGCGGGGAAGATGCCGGTGACGATGACGTCATCGGCCTTGGACAGCGCCTCGGCGAACTCGTGGGCGAACGTACGCGTGCGCGAAAACAGGTGCGGCTGGAACAGCACCCGGATGACGGAACGCGGGTACCGGCGCCGGGCGGCATCGAGCAGCGCGCTGATCTCCGTGGGATGATGCGCGTAATCGTCGACCACCGTCACGCCGTTCTCCTCGCCGCGCACCTGGAACCGGCGCGAGGCTCCGAGGAACGTCGAGGCGGCCTGGGCTGCGGCCTCGGGTGTCACGCCCAACAGCATCGCGGCCAGGATGGCCGCGGTCGCGTTGCGCGCGTTGTGCATGCCTGGGATGGCGAGGCTGACCGGCAAAGCCAGATCGGCGTCGCCGCAGCCGCAGACCGACGCGAGTGACGCCGGCACATGGACGGTGAAGGTCTCCCGGCCGCTGTCGGCGCTCTCATGCTCGGCATCGATGCGCACCAGCGTGGCGCCGCGCAGGTCCCCGATCTGGTCGGCATCCTTGGTGGCGTACACGATCGTTCGACGGGCCACGGACGGGTCGAGGTCGCGCAGCACGGCCACGGCACCCTCGTCATCGCCCGTCATGACGACATGTCCGCTTGCATGCCCCGCATGGTCGACGAACGCGGCGCAGTAATGCGCCTCGTCGCCATAATGGTCGAGATGGTCTGCGAGCGCGTTCGTGATCACCGCGATCGAGGGACGGTACTTGCAGAAGCTGCCGTCGGATTCGTCCGCCTCCGCGACCAATACGTCGCCGCGTCCGGCATGCCCGCCGTCCAGTACCGCTCCCCCGGGTGCCTGGATGGTGCCGCCGATGGCGTAGCTGGGATCGGCCAGCTTCCCGGTTCCGGCATGGACGAGGATGTGGGATAGCAGCGAACTTGTCGTGGTCTTGCCATGCGCTCCGGCGACGGTGACCGCCCGGCGGCCGTTCATCAGCAACGCCAGGATGTCGCTGCGATGCACGATGCGGATGCCCCGCTCGTGCGCCGCGACGATTTCGGGGTTGTCGGGCTTGATGGCGCTGGAGTACACCACGGTGTCGGCACCACGCACGTTGTCGGCCTGCTGGCCGATTTCGACGGTGATGCCGAGGGATCGCAGCCGTTCGGTCTTCGAGCCTTCCTCACGGTCGGAACCGTCGACGTCGACGCCACGCTCATGGAGCATTTCGGCGAGCACGCTCATACCGGCGCCACCGATGCCGATGAAATGGGTCCTTCCCAGTTGCAACACCGTCGCGTCGGGCGCGAACGCGACCCTCATCGGGTCGAGGACGATAGGGGTGGCATTGGTTTGCGCTTCAGACACTGCAGATTCTCCTTGATGATTCATGCTGGTCACCATTATGGTCATACCCGACGCCAATCAGAGCGCCGCATTACGCCAGTTCAAGCACGCGACGGGCCATGGTGTCGGCGGCGTCGCGAATGCCGTACTCCCATGCCTTGTCGCCCAGCTCGCGCAGCCGGTCCGGTTCGGCGAGCAGCGACGGCACATGGGACTGCACCCACTGCGCGGTGAAATCCTTGTCGGCCACCATCAGCCCGCCGCCGGCCTTGACCACGGGAAGCGCGTTGAACCGCTGCTCCCCGTTGCCGATCGGCAACGGGACATACACCGCAGGCAGGCCCAGGGCGGCGAGCTCGGACACCGATCCCGCACCGGACCGGCAAATCACCAGGTCGGCGCATGCGAACGCCAGATCGATGCGTTCCAGATATTCGGCCGCATGATAGTCGCCCTTGCCGTATGAATCAGGGCCCACACCGGTGAAGACCCCGGCATTGGCGCGCTCTCCCACCAACGAGCGCACTTCGTCGATCTTGCCCTTGCCGGTCAGATGGACGACCTGCGCGTGTTCGAGCAGCACCGCGGCACTGGATGCCACCGCCCTGTTCAGGCTGACCGCGCCCAGCGACCCTCCGGTGACCAGCACCATGGGACGCGCCGGGTCGATGCCCATCGCCTCGGCCCCCGACTGGCGCACGGACGCGCGATCGGACGCGAACTGCGCCGCGAGCGTGCTGATCGCCGGCCGCAACGGCAGCCCGACGCGCTCCATACGGCACCCGGATCCCGGCTTGAGGCCGGTGTTCTCGTACGCCGTACCGATGAACGCAGCGTAACGCGCGCCGAGCTTGTTGGCCATGCCGGCTCGGGCGTTCTGCTCATGGATGACGACGGGTATGCCCATCCTGTGCGCCGCGGAATACACCGGAGCCGAGGCATAGCCGCCGAATCCGACCACAACGTCCGCGTGACGCGAACGCAGGATATCGCGGACCTTGCGGGTCTCGCGCATCCACTTGGCCGGAAACTGGAGCGCGGCCTTGTTGGGGCGCCGCGGGAACGGGACCTTTTCGATGGTGTCCAGCTCATAGCCGGCGCGGGGAACAAGGTCGTGCTCCAGTCCTACGGCCGTGCCGATGATGCTGATGGAAGCCTCGGGCCGGATACGGCGAATCGCATCCGCCACGGCCAGCAACGGGTTGACATGACCGGCGGTGCCGCCGCCTGCCAGAACGATATGCACAGGTGATGAACTCATAATCTCCGAGCTTAGCGTGAGTGATGAAAAAACGCGGCTTCGTCAAGCCGACTTTGACATATTTCGTCCTGTTGGAAGGGCCTTATGGCCACCCCAGCTGGCTTCGCCGACAGCCCCGCCTCCGGTCAGGCGCGGGACGAATCGGCCTTGATCTGAGGTTGGGCGCGCATGAGCGAGGCGGCCACGCCGGCCGCCGCCAGACACATGATCAGGGACGACCCGCCCGCCGAGACGAACGGCATCGGCACGCCCATGACGGGGAAAACCCCGACCACGACGCCGATGTTGATCAGCGCCTGCCCGACAAGCCATACGGTGATGCACAGCAGGCTGACCGACGCGTAACGGTCCGCGGTCTGCAGGGCCACGCTGATCATGCATCCTCCCAGCACCACGAACAGTATGATGACGATGGCCGCTCCGATGAAACCGGTCTCCTCGCCGATGATGGCGAAGATGAAATCATTGTGCGCCTCCGGCAGATAGTTCCATTTCTCGCGGGAGTTGCCCAAGCCTACCCCGAACAGACCGCCTTCGGCCAAGGCGTATTTCGCGTGTATCGACTGGTAGCAGACCTTTTGGGCATCGGTGCCGCTGCACTCCTGGTACGCGGCCAGAACGCGGTTCAGCCTGTTCGGACTGTATGCGATCAATCCCACGATGCCGATGATGCCCAGGGCGGCAAAGGCCGCAAGGACCTTGCCTGGATATCCTCCCAGAAGAAACGCGACGAATCCGATGAACAGGACGATCATGGCCGTGCCCAGATCCTTGCCCAACATCACGAATCCCAGGCACAGGAGATACAGAACCGTCAGGGGGGCGTATGCCCGCAACTTGCCGATCTTACCGCTGTGTTTCTTCGCCCAGTGCAGGGCCGCCGGAAGCCATATGCACAAGGCGAGCTTCATCACCTCGGCCGGCTGCATCGTGAACACGCCGCGCTTGCCGATCCAGCCGGCATTGCCGTTGACCTCGACGCCGAGCGGCGTGAATGTCAGCAGCTGCAGCAGCATCGCGAATAACACCACGGCGAAGCTGAAACGCCTGTACATACGAGCCGGAAGGCACATGAAAACCACGCCCACGACCAGACCCATCACGCAGTACATGCCCTGGCTGATGGCCTGCGAAAACGGCGATCGGCCGGCGGAGACCATCGACACGGTGGAACTGGAGAACACCATGATCACGCCGAAGCCGGTGAGCACCACAACGGCGGCCCGGAAGCCGTGATAGCACCACAGCGGGTTGAGCAGGCTGCGCAGTCCGGTGAACCTGCCGAGCCGTTGGGCGTCACGCTCTTCGACCCGCCGAGCCTCGGCCAGTCGGGAGGCGGACGAATCCGGCCCCGTGCGTCTGCCCGTGCCAGTGCCCGCGCCCGCGGAACCAGCATCCGACCGCGAAGGCTGGCCGGATCTTACGGAGCGGGCGCGTCGCCGCGGATCGTCACTTGCCATGCTGCGTCACCCATCGTGAGGACTCCCGCGCGAACTGGGTGCCGCGGTCCGCGTAGGAGACGAACTGGTCCATGGAGGCGCAGGCGGGTGCCATCAGCACCACGTCACCTGTGCCGGCGTATGCGCCTGCGGCATCGACCGCGCGCGCCATCACCGTGTCCGAGGGCTCGGGCTCGATCACGGTAAGAGGAATGCCGGGTGCGCTGGCGGCGAACGCCTCAAGCATCGGCTTCTGGTCCTTGCCGATGATGACGGCCGCCTTAATCGTATGCGCCTGATCCGCCACGAGCTGTTCGAAACGGCTTCCCTTGGCGAGTCCTCCGGCGATCCACACCACGCTCTTGGGGGCGAAGCTGCTCAGCGACGCCCGCGCCGCGTGGGCGTTCGTCGCCTTCGAATCGTCGATGAAGCGTATCGAGCCGTCGTCGCCCGTCGCGGCCGTCGCCACCGTCTGGATGCGATGGCCGCCGGGGGCGAACGCCTTCAGCGCGGCCAACGCCTTATCGAGGTCCACGCCCATTCCCAGCGCCAACGCCAGCGCGGTCATCGCGTCGGCGAGCAGGTGCGGGTACACGGTGCCGTCCGGCTCACACAGGTGGGGGAACTCCTGGACCGGCGCCAGGCGGGTCTCATCGCCGAATGCGCCGCCGGCCACGCCACTGCGGTCGACGATCCAGCCGTCATCCACGCCGATCTGGCCGGGCTGGGGAACGCCGAGCGTGAATCCGATGCGCCGGCATCCCTCGGCGGTATGCGCCGCCGAGGCGAGCGCGCTGACGCGCCGGTCGTCGGCGTTGAACACCAGGGCGCGCCTGACGTTGCGAAACACCTTCGACTTGTCGGCGGCGTACGCTTCGATGCCGCCATGCCAGTCGAGATGGTCGTCGGCGATGTTCGTGATCGCCGCGCAATCCAGCGACAGCGAATCGGTGAAATGCAGCTGGAACGAGCTGAGCTCCACGCACAGCGCGTCGTTGTCCGGATCGACCGCGGCGTGGGACACCGCCTTGCCGATGTTGCCGACCGCCGGTGCAACGAGGCCATCGGCGCACAGCATGGCCGAGGTCATCTCGGTCGTGGACGTCTTGCCGTTCGTGCCGGTGATGCCCACCCACGGGGCGGGGCGGCCGGTGCGGGCGCTGTCCACGCGCAGCCGCCACGCGAGCTCGACCTCGCTGTACACGGGGATGCCTCGGCGTTGGGCTTCGAGGATGAACGGCGTGCGCGGGTTGAACACCGGCGACGTCATGACGATGTCGGCCGAATCCCAGTCGATGTCGTCGAACGAATGCAGGTCGGCCTCCGGCTTATGCTCGTCCACGCCGATTACCCGCGCTGCGCGGGAGCGCAGCACTTCCATCATGCTGCGGCCGGATATACCCAGACCGGCCACCAGAACGGTCTTGTCACTGAGATCCATATCGTCTCCCTTGTCATTGCGCCGCCGGACCGGCGGACGCTCTCATGCGAACCTGCCTATACCGCGGCGGTCACGCCACGCTGTGCGGCGCGGAGCCGTCACGGTACCGTTCAGACAAACAGCAACCCGGATCGGGACACCCAATCGACGTAGAACATCATCAGGCCCACGATCATGAACAGGAACTCGATCATCCAGAAGCGCACGACGACCTTTGATTCGCTCCACCCGAGAAGCTCGAAATGATGGTGGATCGGCGCCATCTTGAACACGCGCTTGTGCGTGAGCTTGAACGAGGTGACCTGGATGATGTCGCTCATTACCTCGATTACGTACAGGCCGCCGATGATGATGGCGAGGAATTCGGTGTGTGTGGCGATGGACAGCGCGGCGAACAGGCCGCCGAGCGCCAGCGAACCGGTGTCGCCCATGAAGATCGTCGCCGGGTTCGAGTTGTACCACAGGAATCCGAAGCAGGCGACGGCCGCACAGCAGGCGATGATGGTCAGGTCGAGCGGATCGGACACCGCATACGAGAACCCTTCGTGCGTGCCGCCCTTGATATGGTAGCTTTCCCAGAACGCGATGATGGCGTATCCGGCGAACGCGATCATCGACGAACCGGATGCCAGGCCGTCAAGGCCGTCGGTCAGGTTGACCGCGTTCGTCCACGCGGTCATGAGGAAATTCACCCAGATGACGAATATGATCGCGGCGACCACGCCGCCGGCGAACCGGAAGTCGAAGAACGGCTTCTCAATGAAGCTCATGCCTGCCTGAGCGCTGGGGAACCCCGATTTGGTGGGGATGATCAGCGCGAGAACCGCGTAGATCGTGGCGAAGATGAACTGGCCGATGAACTTGGCATGCACCGACAGGCCCAGATTCTGTTTTTTGCGCACCTTGGCGAAGTCGTCGATGAAGCCGAGCAGGCCCATCGACAGCATCGCGAACAGCACAAGCATCGCGGACAGGGAGGGAACCGCTCCCGAGCGGACGTAACGGTACAGTGCCGACGCCCCCCATCCGAGCACGATCGCCAGCACGATTGCTACGCCGCCCATGGTCGGGGTGCCGCGCTTGACCAGATGCGACTTCGGCCCGTCCTGACGGATGTACTGCCCGTAGTGCAGCCGATGCACCAGATGGATCAGCATCGGCGTGCCCGCGATGGTCACCAGAAGCGAGACCAGAATGCCAATGATTAACGCGATCAACTCAGATTCCCCGCTTCCTATTCGTGGTCGGACGACTGTCCGTCCGCTGTCGTCCATCGTTGCGCCAGGGCGCTCAGGCCCGAGGCGTGCGACCCCTTCAGCAGCACAACCGTGTCGTCATGGTCTCCGGCAAGAGCTCGGACCAAGGTGTCGGCCTGATCGATGTCGTGAACCCAATGCACCTCCGGCGTGTTGCCGTCACTGTCGTCACGCCGCTTCCGCGCGCCCTTCGCAAGGGCGGAAGCCAGCGCGTCGAAATGCTCGTCATCGTTGCCCACCGCGATGACGGCGTCGATGGGCAGGCCGGCCGCGTACTCGCCGATGCCCTCATGCAGCGCGGACTCGTCACCGCCCAGCTCCAGCATCGCTCCCAGCACCGCGATACGGTACGGGTCTTCACCGGAACGCCACCGGGCGAGCCCGTCGAGACCGGCTCGCATGGAGTCGGGGTTGGCGTTGAATGAATCATCGATCAGCGTGAAAGACATCCCGCCGCGCCGGACCGTGGACACCGCCATGCGGTGCGGGCTGATGCGGGACTGACGCGACAGCGTCTCGGCGATCGACTGCAGCGGCACGCCCAGCAGGTGGGCGACGCTCGCCGCGGCGAGGGCGTTCATCACGTTGTGCGTGCCGCGAATCGCCAGTTGCACATGGGCGGTTCCGCCATCGGCCCGTTCCAAGGTGAACGAGGGGCGGTCGCCGTCGTCGGTCCGCACGTCGCTGGCGAACAGTGCGTCCGACTTCCCGGATGCGGCGTTGCCGGCGCTGGCTTCGGCGTTGTCGCCGGCCATGCCGAACCAGAATACGTGTCCTTGCGGCGCCAGGGGGGCCATCGCCGCCACATGGGCGTCGTCGGCGTTGAGCACCGCCAGCCCATCGGGAACCAGCCCCTGGACGATCTCGCTTTTCGCCTGCGCGATGCGCTCGACGGAGCCGAATTCGCCGAGATGGGCGCATCCGACCTTGAGCACGACGGCGATGTCCGGAGGGGCGATCGTGGTCAGGCGCGTAATCTCTCCGACATGGCTCGCTCCCATCTCGGCGACGAAGAAGCGCGTGTCCCGGCCGACCTTCAACGCGGTCAGAGGAAGGCCGATCTCGTTGTTGAACGAGCCGACGGGCGCCACGGTGGGGCCGAGCGTGGACAGCAGGGCGGCCATGAGGTCCTTGGTGGTGGTCTTGCCCACCGAGCCGGTGATGCCGATCAGGGTGAACGGCGTTCCGACCGCACGCCGCGCGGCGATGTTCGCCTTCGCGAGCAGTCCCAGCGCGTCGACCGTATCGGGAACGACTATCTGCGCCACCGGCGCGTCCACTTCATGTTGTACGAGCGCCACGACCGCGCCGGATTCGCCGGCGCGAGCGACGAAATCATGACCGTCCACACGCTCGCCGGCGATCGCCACGAACACGGAGCCCTCACGGACCTGGCGCGAATCGCTGACCGCCGACGTGGCCAGTGCATCGGCTCCGTCTTCGACGCCGTCGCCCGTCTGCGGGACGATCAGCCTGCCTTGGACCGCCTCGGCCACCTGCCGAACGGTCATAGGCATCATCGTTGCCTCTGCGTTCATGCCTTGTTTTCCTCTCCATGAGCCAATTCGTGAGATACGCGCAGCGCACTGCGAATGTTGTTTCTGCGAATCCCCGCCGCCATAACCATGGCAATGGCGAGCGACAATTCACGGATACTGTCGCGGTCCGAGGCGAACGGGGCCTGCGCCGCGAGCAGGTCGGATTGCGCGTCGGCACGGGCGACGTGGGTCTGCTCGTCGACCTCGAAGCCGAAGCCCGCCCCCAGCTGCCGCGCCTGTGCGAGGTCGTCCCGGGCGTCGCCAGCCGACCCGGCGGGCTCCTCCCCGCTCGCCCACTGCCCGGACGGAGATGCCGCTTCGCCGCCTTCGCCAGCACGCGAATCCTCGCCGGTGCCGCTCGGCGTCGGCTGGCGCAGGTCTCGCGCCGAGTCCAGGCCGATGACGTCGACGTTCACGCTGGTCAGCGCATCGGATTTGAGTGTACGGTCGTTGAGCGCGAACACCATCGCCGCCGCGCCGTCCTCCGCGCAGACCGACAGCGTCTGCTGCACGTCGAGTATCGACAGCGGGTAGGTCAGGTCGAGCTCGCGCTCCAGCGACGTCGAGCCGGATGATTTCACGACGCCGACAGGATTGCCCAGCATGTGCAGGAAATCCGCTACGCATGACGCGTACCGTTCACTGCGTTTCGGGTCATCCGAGCCAACCACGAAAATGGCGAGTGCGTTGGACGGGGTGCCCGCGATGTCGCTGGCGATGTCGCCCAGCTGCCGGGACGTCAGGCGCGCGCGCAGCAGTGGCATCTGCGCGGGGCCGTCCTCGTGCTTCATCGACGGGGGGACCAGCGCAGCGTACGCGCCGCGGGCCCGGGCCTCCTCCAGCCGCTTGACGTCCACGCTCTGCGCGGGAACATACAGGGATCCGGGAGCCACGGAATCGACGTCGTCCGCGATGGATGTGACGGTGACGCCCGAAGCGAAGTCCGGGTCGAGTTCCAGCCCGTACGTGTCGGCCAGATATCCCAACGTCATCCGCCGCGCGACGGCTTCACTGACTGCGCTCATCGCTTCCGCCTTTCTTCCGTATGTTCCTTGTCGACGCCCCGCTGGATTTCCGGCGCGGCCCCTTACCAGTCCACTGCAATAGCATCGTTGCGCGGGCTGGAGGTCGGCACGTTGTACTTCTGCATAAGGAATTCACCAATCTTGGCGAACATCGGGCCAGCCGTCATGCCGCCGTAGGTGCCCTGCGGGTCCTTCATGATCACGGTGATGGCGAAGCGCGGGTTGTCCGCCGGGATCATTCCGGCGAAATCGGCGACGATCGAGGTCAGCCGGCCGTCGCTTCCCGCGACCTCGGCGGTACCGGTCTTCGCCGCGATGCGGTATCCCTTGACGTTCACCACCTTGCTGTATCCCTCGGCCACGGATTCCATGGCGTTCTTGACCTGGTCGGCGACCGACTCGTCGATGACGCGCGTGGAAGAGCCCTCCTGCGGCGTCTCCACCGTGCCGTCGGCGTGGGTGACCGACTTGATCAGCGACTGCTGCTTGCGCACGCCCTTGTTGCCGATAGTCGCGACTACGTTGGTCAGCTGGAGCGCGTTCACGGAGTATCCCTGGCCGAACAGGATCGTGTTGCTGGTTCGCCCGTCCCACGATTCCGGCGTGCCGAGCTGCCCGCGCGACTCGCCCGGGATGGACATGCCGCTGGACTGGCCGATGCCGAACTTCGTGAGGTACTCGTACCGCTGCTTCTTCGTGTACTGCGACGAAGCCATGACCACGCCCACGTTCGAGGAGTTCTTGATGATGCCGGCCAGAGTCCAGTGCTCGTCGCCGTGCGCGGACGAGTCATGGTATTCCTGCCCGTCCTTGGTGTACGAATACGGCACAGTGAACTTGTCGGTCGCCTTGTGCAGCCCGGTCTGCAGCAGTCCGGACATCGTGATGACCTTGCCCACCGAGCCCGGTTCGAAGCTTTCGCTGACGGCGCGAGACGCGTTCAGCTTGGCCTGGTCGCTGCCCGCCTGGTATTCGTCGGTGTCCTCCAGGGCCAGTATCTCGCCGGTCTGGATGTCCTGGACCACCGCCATGGCCCACGTCGCCTTGGTCTTCTTCTGGCCTTCCAGCAGCGCCTGCTTGACGTACCAGTCGACGTCATGGTCCAGCGTCAGCGCCACGTCGGAGCCGTTCACGGCCTCTTGGGAACCGGTCAGCGTGCCGGGGATCTCCTCGCCGCCGTTACCTTGCTGGTAGATGACGTAACCGTCCGTGCCGGTCAGCGCGGAGTTCTCCATGCTTTCCACTCCGGCGACGCCCTTGCCGGAATCGTCCACGCCGCCGAGCAGCGCGCCGAGCTGGGTGCCGTTGGCGTAGATGCGCTGGCTGCTCAACTCGCCATAGACCACGCCACCCAGATTCAGGTCGTCGATGGCCCGCTTGACCGTCGGCGTCACGTCCTTCTTCAGGATCATGTACCGGCTGGTGCCGGTCAGTTTGGCGCCGAGCGTCTTCGCGTCCATCTTCAGCACGGGTGCCAGCAGACGGGCCACGCCCGCGGATCCCTTGACCCCGACCGGCTTGCCGTTGGCCTTGTGGCAGAATCCGGCCTGCTTCGCCTTCTGCGTGTCGCAGTCGATCGGCTCGAACTGCGAGGCCGCCCACGGGTCGGCGATGATCGTGTATCGCTCGACGCTCTGCGCCAGCACGGTGCCGTTCGTGTCGGTGATCTTGCCGCGCATCGAGTGGACGATCACCTTCTTGGTCCGGGCCTGGGTCGCCGCCTGTGCGGCCATCTGGCCGTCTATCAGCTGGATGGAGGCCAGCTTGAACAGGCATGCGGAGGCGACCATCGCGAGTATGACGCCGATGGAGATGCACTGGAAGAGGAACTTGCGGCATCTGGCGAACCGTATCATTGCGGTTATTCGGCCGATCATTGAGCGGACCCCTTACTGGGTTTGTACCCGTTGAGATCGATGGTGACGGAATCCTGCTGGGGCACCATGCCCATCTTCTGCGCCTTGTCGGGCAGCGACGAGATCAGCTCGTCAAGTTTCGCCTGATCGTCCTGCACGTCCTGGGTGAGCATGTTGATGTTTTTTTGCACCGTGTTGGATTCGAAGGAGTTCTGAACCATCTGCGTGCGCAGCATCAGGGTTATCAGCAGCGTGGCGACCAGGAAGACGATGGCGACCGTGACGTGGATCAGTGATGCGCCGCGCGCCTGGGTCCAGGCGATGATACGGGCCAGGCTGCCGGTGGACCGGGAGCCGTTGCGCTGGGAGGAGCCGTCGATGACGTGCAGCTGCGGGCGGGCGGCGGGGCGTGCGGCGCCATCCGAGCCGCGCCCCGCCGGTGCCACGGGCGCCGCGTTGGAGCGGGCGGTTCGCAATGTCGAGGCCATCATCCCCTCCTTCTCGATGTCGTGTTTCGTGCCGTCATGTCGTCATGTCTGCCGCGGCCGCCGTGTCTGCCGCGGTTTTCACCCGCGTCCCGGGCCGACTCATGGTCCCGGGCGACTTGCGCGTCCTGCCGGAAGCGCTGGCGCCAGCGCGCAGGCAGGGGCCTGACCAGCTCGACGCCGCGCAGGCGCACCGACGCCGACCTGGGATTGGCTGCGATCTCATCCGGCCCGGCCTGGACGGCGCCGCGCGTCAGCGGCGCGAAGAACGGCTGCGCGTCGTCGGGGATGACCGGCATGTCGGCCGGCGCGTCCACGCGCAGTCCTTCGTTCATGAACGACTTCACCGTCTTGTCTTCCAATGAGTGGTACGACTCGACCACCAGGCGGCCGTTCGGGGCGAGCCGGCAGGCTATCTGCGGCAGGGTGCCGGCGAGCTTGTCCAGTTCGCCGTTCACTTCGATGCGCAATGCCTGGAACACGCGCTTGGCGGGGTTTCCGGCGGGACGGTGCGCCTGCGGCACCACCTCGTTGACGAGCCTGTTGAGCTGGGCGGACGTCGTCAGAGGTTCCTGCGCGCGACGGCGCACGATCTCGCGGGCGATCTGGCGGGAGAACCGTTCCTCCCCGTATGCGCGGAATATGCGTACCAGCTCGCGCTCGGGGTACTCGGCCAGGACGCGTTGCGCGGTCAGGGGCTGGCTGACGTCCATGCGCATGTCGAGCGGCGCGTCGTGCGCGTAGGAGAAGCCGCGGTCCGTCTCATCGATCTGCAGGCTCGACAGACCCAGATCCATGAACACCGCATTCACCCGATCGATGCCCTGGTCGTCAAGCACCTGGCCGAACGCGTCGAATGCGGCGTGGACAGGTATGAAGCGGTCCGAAAGCCCTTCCCCGGCGATGCGCTCGGTGGCCATGGCGAGTGCTTCCGCATCCCGGTCGATGCCCAGCACGCGGGCCTGCGGCGCAGCTTTGAGGAAGGCGATGGTGTGGCCGGCCAGACCGAGCGTGCAGTCGACCGCGATGGATCCGGGGTCCTGCAACGCCGGGGCGACCAGCGACACGCACTGCTCAAGCAGTACTGGCTGGTGAATCGAAGCATAATCAGTCATCAGAATCCCACCACCGGAAGCACGTCGTCGGCTATGTCGGCATAGCCTTGTTCCTTCTCGTTCAGATATCGTTCCCAAGCCTCGCGGTTCCAGATCTCGGCGCGGGTGCCCACGCCTATCACCACGATGTCGTCGCCGAGGTTCGCGTAGTCGCGCAGCATCTGCGGTACCAGCACTCGTCCCTGCTTGTCCGGGTCTTGGTCGACGGCTCCGGACAGGAACACGCGCAGGTAGTCGCGTGCGGCCTTGTCGCCCATCGACGTGTGCTGGATCTGGATGGCGATGCGACGGAACTCCGATTGCGGCAGGAGGTAGACGCACCGTTCCTGGCCGCGCGCCATGACGAGTCCCGCGCCAAGCTGGGAACGGAGCTTGGCGGGCAGGGCCATGCGGCCCTTCGCGTCGATTTTCGGGGTGTACGTGCCCAGCAACAGCGGGGGCAGGGCCATCGGCTCCGGCTGTGCGGAGGGGTTCGTGGCGTTCTGGACTTGCGAGTCGTCTGCCAACGTTCCACCTCCTAACCGTGAATCCGGATACACCAATCCACCACTGTACCCCACTTCTCACCACAAATCCCCACGAAATGGTTTTTCCACATAGTTTTAATGCGTATCCTCCACAACCGCTTCGGAGCGCCGTTGCGGCAGGACACATCCACACGGCTTCGTATTGCCCTTGCGCTACATTTGAATGCCTGAGTTTTCACCGAGAGAACGGACATCAATGCCGGGATTATCAACGCAATTGCACGAGGAACAGCAAGCGGTCGACCGCGCATACGCCCGCTTGGACGCCCTGCGATCGCAGACGCGCACGCGGTTGGATACGGTACGTGCGGCCGGCTCGCACGGGTCCCCCACCCAGCGCACGGAACGCGACTCGTTCGCCACCATGTACGAGGACCGGCTCACCCAGCTGCGCGCCATGGAAGACCGTCTGGTGTTCGGCCGACTCGATGACGTGAAAGGCGAGCGCCGGTACATAGGCCGCATCGGCCTGTCCAGCGAGAACCACGAGCCGATACTGACCGACTGGCGCGCCGAGGCGGCCCGCCCGTTCTACGAGGCGACGCCATCCAACCACGGCGACATCGTCATGCGCCGCCATATCACACTGAACTTCCGCGATGTCATCGGCATCGAGGACGAGGTGCTCGACGTCCATTCCGAGCAGGTGGACAAGGCCTCGAAGGCCGGGACGCTCACCGGCGAAGGCGCCCTGCTGGCATCGCTCAGTTCGCGCCGAACCGGCAAGATGACGGACATCGTCGCCACGATCCAGGCGGAGCAGGACCGCATCATCCGCTCAGATCTCAACAGGGCTCTGGTGGTGCAGGGCGGACCCGGCACCGGCAAGACCGCGGTCGCGCTGCACCGCGCCGCATACCTGCTGTACACGCACCGGCGCAAGCTGGAGCGCTCCGGCGTGCTGGTCATCGGCCCGAGCACGACGTTCCTGCGCTACATCGACCAGGTGCTGCCCTCGCTCGGCGAGACGGGCGTCGTCAGCCGCACCATCGCCGACCTCATCCCAGGCATCAAGGCGACCGCGACGGACACGCCGCTCGCCGCCAAGCTCAAGGGAGACCGTCGCATGGCGCAGGTCGTGGCCAACGCCATCGCGCTGCGCGAACGGGTTCCGCAGGACCTGCCCACCGTGCACGTGAACGGCTTCGCGGTCCGCATGCTCGACACCGATGTCAGGGCGGCCATCGACCAGGCGAAGCGCACGCGCCAGCCGCACAACAAGGCGCGGGAGACCTTCGTGCGGACCATGCTGATGGCGCTTCGGGACCGTTACGCCGAGCAGCTGGACTATACGCCGTCCGACGACGAGCTGAACGAGGCGCTGACGAACCTTCGCCTGAACGACAAGGTGAGGGTCGCGCTGAACCTCGCGTGGCTGCCGATGAACGGCACGTGGCTGATCGACAACCTGTGGTCCCATCCGCTCCGTCTTCGCGCACTCGCGCCGTGGCTTGACGACGACGGCATCGCCGCGCTCACCCGCCCCAAGGGCGCCCCGATGACGCAATCGGACGTGCCGCTGCTGGACGAGGCCATGGAGCTTCTGGGGCCCGACCCCAAGATCGCGGCGCAGATCGCCGCCAAGAACGCGAAGCGCGCCCAGGAGGAGCAGTTCGCGCAGGACACCCTGAACTCGGTAGGTCTCGGGTCGGGCATCGTCTCCTCGCAGATGCTGGTCGACCAGATGAACGGCGAGGGCGGCGAGTTCATCGCACAGCGTGCCGCGGCCGACCGCGAGTGGACATACGGGCATGTGGTCGTCGACGAGGCTCAGGAACTGACCGCGATGGACTGGCGCATGCTGATCCGCCGGTGCCCGTCGCGCTCGTTCACCATCGTCGGCGACGTGGCTCAGACGTCTGCACTCGGCGGCACGCGCCGCTGGGACCGCACGATGAACCGGCTGTTCGGCGAGCGGCGGTGGGATCTCAACGAGCTGACCATCAACTACCGCAATCCGCAGGAGGTTTCGGACCTGGCCTCGGACTTCGCGCAGAAGGCGGGACTGTATATCTCGACGGTCAACGCCGTGCGCACGATACCGGACGCCGTGCGCAGGATCATCGTCGACGGCGAATCCGACACGATCGCGACCGCGGCATCGCATGTCGCACAGCTAGCCAAGCAGTTCGTGGATGCGGACGGAACCGGTCGCGTAGCGGTCATCGCCCCTTCCCACATGCTCGATCCGCTCCGATCCACTATCTTTTCAACGCTTCCGGGTACGCTGGGACAGCACGAGACGAACCGGCTGTCCGAGCAGCACGAGTGGGACGCGCAGATCAGCGTCGGTTCCACGGAGTCGGTCAAGGGACTTGAATTCGACGCCGTAGTGGTCGTACAGCCAGGACGTATCGAGCAGGATGCTCCCTCGCGCCTGGTGGCGGCTTCGGATCTCTACGTGGCTATGACCAGACCAACGCAGCGATTGGTTATAGTGCGGACAGGGGAAGACGAAACGGCTTTGCAGCTATAAGGTAGGTACCATGGCAAAAGCTCTGTTATTGGAAAACATTCACCCGGATGCGGCGCAATCGCTGCGCGATCACGGTTTCGAAGTGGAGACGCGCAAGGGCGCCCTGGGCGAGAAGGAACTCATCGAGGCGCTTGACGGCGTGAGCCTGCTCGGCATACGGTCCAAGACGCCCGTGACCGCAGCGGTCATCGACGCTTGCCCGTCCCTGACCGCGGTCGGATGCTTCTGCATCGGCACCAATCAGGTGAATCTCGATTATGCGGGCAAGCATGGCATCGGCGTGTTCAACGCCCCGTATTCCAACACCCGTTCCGTGGTGGAACTGGTGATCTGCGACATCATCTGCCTGATGCGCCGCATTCCCGCCCACACGCATCACATGCGCCATGGCTTGTGGGACAAGTCCGCTTCCGGCTCGCATGAGGTTCGCGGCAAGACCTTGGGCATCATCGGATACGGCAATATCGGCTCGCAGTTGTCCGTGCTGGCGGAGGCTCTGGGCATGCGCGTCGTGTTCTACGATATCGAGGAGAAGCTGGCGATGGGCAACGCCCACCGTTGCGAGACCCTTGACGAACTGCTGGAGCAGTCCGATGCGGTGACCCTGCATGTGGACGGCCGCAAGTCCAACACTGGCTTCTTCGGCGAGGACCAGTTCGCCCGCATGAAGCAGAATGCCATTTTCATCAACCTGTCCCGCGGCTTCGTCGCCGACCTGGACGCGTTGAAGCGTCATCTGGATTCCGGTCATCTTTCCGGTGCCGCGGTCGACGTGTTCCCCGTCGAGCCGAAGAAGAGCGGCGATCCGTTCGACACCGATCTCGCCGACGAGGACAACATGATTCTCACCCCGCATATCGGCGGCTCGACGCTTGAGGCGCAGAAGTCAATCGGTCATTTCGTCTCGCAGCGACTTGAGGACTACTGGGACAAGGGGTCGACCATGCTTTCGGTCAACCTTCCCCAGGTGACGTTGGGGCCGTGCAAGAGCGCTGCTCGAATCGCGCACCTGCATGCCAACCTGCCGGGCGTTCTCGCCCGCGTCAACCATGTGCTGGGCGAGGAGAACATCAACATCGCTGCGCAGTCTCTCGGAACCGAGGGCGAACTCGGCTACGTGGTCACTGACGTATCGCAGAAGCCCAGCCAGACCACGCTGGACGCGCTCAGCCACATCGAGGGCACGATTCGCATGCGCGTGATCAGCTGAACAAGCCGGTCATCGGCTTTCCACACGGCCCCTTCCGCTGTTCGATCACGGAAGGGGCCGGTCGCATATCAGGCGTCACATGTCGACGTCGGCATCGACATCAACATTGATTCGTGTCAGTGCAGTTTCGACCAGCGCAGTTCCGCTTCAGCACTGCTTCGCTCCGGCACTGCTTCGTTTCAGCACCGTTCCGTTTCAGCACCGTTCCGTTTCAGCACCGTTCCGTTTCAGTGCTGTTCCGCCTCGGCGTGCTTTTCCTTGCGCAGATCGTCTATGGCTCGCTGGAAGTCCTCAAGACCATCAAAATTCTGATACACGCTGGCGAATCGCAGGTAGGCGACCTCATCGAGCTCCCGTAGAGGAGCCAATATCGCCTTGCCGACATCGTCCGAATCGACTTCGGCAAGCCCCCTCGCCCTCAGATCCTCTTCGACGCGCTGACCGAGTGTGCGTAGATCGTCTTCGTTGATGGGCCGTCCCTGACAGGCCTTCCTCACGCCGGACACCACCTTCTTGCGGTCGAACGGCTCTACGTTTCCGGAACGCTTGCGCACCAACAACATGGTGCTTTCCACGGTGGTGAAGCGTTTGTGGCATATCTGACACACACGCCTGCGACGAATCGAGAACCCATCATCACTGATTCTCGTATCGATGACCTTGGTATCGGAATTCTGACAATAAGGACAATGCATGACCTCAGAATATCGTAAGCGTTGACAAAGCCCCTTCCCCATATGTCAACGGTCACATCCGAATCCGGAAGCGGCCGGCGGTAAATGCCGAAGAAGCGATTCGAAAAAGCACTCATGGGGACGCACCGCTCCGAATTCGCCGGAATCAGACAATCGGCACCTTGAGCTGCTGCCCCACCTGCAACGAGACACCATCGAGATGGTTGAGCGATATCAGATCATCGATGGTGTCGCGCACATCGCCCCCATCAGGAGTGATGGCCGAGGCATATGACCACAAAGTGTCCCCCGGCTGCACGGTATAGCTGTACACTGCGGAGGGATCCGGCGCCGACCGGGCGACCTGCGGCATCAGCAGACCGATCATGCACAGGCACAGCAGGGCGCCCATCATCGAGAACACGATCTTGCCGCGAAGAGTCAAACACATGGTCGAATGACCCTTCTTCGCCATGCGAACACCATGCTCGTCGCACACTCCGATAATCACCCGGGAATCACGCCGTTGCGCATCAGAAGAATCCATATTCCTCGAAAAGGTTGGAACATCGCTGTTTCTGACATCGAACGCCACATCGCGCATCGCATCATGACGACTCGATGCACACTGGAGCCCCGCTGCCTCAATCATTTGTTCCATCATGTCGCCCTCCTTCTCGAACTCATGTTTCATAGAACAACTGTACCCATAGTGACACAGCGGTTCGACAAAAGCAACACGCCATATCGAACGAATGTTTGTTTTCACGGAACAAATCACGCTATGATTGAACGAAGATGAAAGGAGTCGACGTGAGCACACCAGCACCCACCTCGAAAAACGCCACGCGGCAACGCGACGACGCCCTGACCGAAAGGCAGCATCTGGTGCTTGATGCCATACGCAAGCACATTGCGGAACAGGGATTCGCTCCGTCCTTCCGAGAAATCGGCGAAGCCGTCGGGCTGAAGAGCCCGTCATCGGTCAAACATCAGCTTCATGCGCTGGAGCGCAAGGGCTATCTTCATATCAGCGCCAACAAGGGCCGCGCCATCGAGTTGTATGATTCCGGCACGGACTCGCAAACCGCCACGGTACTCCCCTTCCCCGGGGACACGGAGGCCAGCGAGTCGATTCTCGCATCCCGTGACGTCCCGCTGGTCGGGCGCATCGCCGCCGGCGTCCCGATCACCGCCGAACAGCACATCGATGATGTCATGCGGCTACCGCAACGGCTTACGGGCAGCGGCAAACTGTTCATGCTCGAAGTGCACGGCGACTCGATGATCGACGCCGCCATCTGCGACGGCGACTACGTGGTCATACGCGAACAGCCGTCCGCAGTCAACGGCGACATCGTCGCCGCGTTGCTCGACGACGAGGCCACGATCAAGACGTTCCGCAAGGACAATGGCCACATCTGGCTGATACCGCATAACCCCGCATACTCCCCCATCGATGGCACCCACGCGCAGATCATGGGCAAGGTCGTCAGCGTGCTGCGTCGACTCTGACCGCAGCCAACCGTCCCGGACCTTGCAACTCAATACACTCGCGGCTTGATACGACAATGGGTTGGGTAATCGCCCGATTTCAGGCAATCACCCAACCCATTGTCGCATCAAGCCGCGCAATGCGGCGTCCCATTCAGGAGTGCAGCTGTTCGGCGCTGGGCGAACGGTACCCCTGCGGTTCGAGCTGGAACGTGGTGTGGGGAATCGAGACGGGGAAATGTTCGCGCAGACAGTCCTGCAGTTGGCTGAGCACATTCGCCGCCTGATCCATGCTCATGCCGGGTTCCACCACGACATGCGCCATGAGCATGGGCATACCGGTGGACACGGTGCTCGCATGCAGATCATGGACGGCCACGACGTGAGGGATATTCTCCAGATGCGTACGTACTTCGTCGAGATTCAATCCGTCCGGGGTCTCCTCCAGCAGCACTTTCAGCGCATCGCGCAACAGCTTCACCGCACGTGGAATCATCAGCAGCGCGATCAGGCCGCCGGCGATGGCATCGAAGCCATCCCACCCGGTGAGCATCATGACCACGGCCGACGCTATGACCGCCACCGAGCCCAGGGCATCATTCACCACTTCGAGGAACGCGGCTTTCATGTTCATGTTGTCGTTATGCTGCCCGGCGAGGATGATGATCGAGCCGACATTGGCAGCCAGACCCAGAATGCCGAAGAACAGCAGCAGCCCACTGTCCGCCACATGTTCGGCGGATCCTCCGAACAGTCGCATCCCCGCCTCGATCAGCGCATACAATCCGACGAACAGCAGGATCATCGCTCCCGCCTCCGCGGTCAGCACCTCAAGCCGGGCCCAACCCCAGGTGCGGGAGCTGTTGGGCTTTCGACGCATAAGCACCGCCGTCACCGTCGATGCAATCAACACCGACATGTCCGTGAGCATATGCCCGGCATCCACCAGCAATGCCAGTGATCCGGTGATGATGGCGCCGACGATCTCCGCCACGAACACCGTGCCGGTCAAGGTCAGCGTCATCATAAGCCGTCGCTGGTGCGCCTTGCTGCCGCGCGTCACCTCGTTCACCGTTCCATGCGTGTGCGGCATAGTGTACCTCTCCTTCTGCCTGCTATGTGAAACTGTTTCCTACAATCATTTTCAATAGCTCTAGAACGACGAAAACCTCGGCCGAAGCCGAGGTTTTCAAACAACAGGGTTCACTATACACCGAATCGAACGGCGCGCCGACGTTCTCTGTGAGCAGATGCGGGCGAATACCAGGACGAGGAGGACCCCCTGCCGATAAACAAAACCACCCCCAGTCTCGCTTCACTCGATGGCCTTCCCGCCGGGGGGGGGGCAAGATGAGAGCACCGCCGGCTCCTGGCCGACAGCCGCGCCAGCATGGCAAGGCGCGAAGCAAGACTGAGGGCGGTTCATGCGCCGATCTGCACCGGCGCCCCGTCAATCAATCCGATATCAGAAGCCGAACTGGGCAGCGGTTTCCTTCAGCGTCTCAGCGGAGCGCTTCAGGGCGGCAAGCTCGCGGTCGGAGACAGGGGTGTTGATGGCGGTGTTGACGCCCTTACGGTTGAGCAGCGTCGGCACGGACATGCACACGTCGGAAATGCCGTGGAAGTCCTTCAGCATGGAGCTGACGGGCAGGATGCGGTTGGAGTCGCGCAGGATGGCCTCGATGATGTCGACGCCGGACATGGCGATGGCGTAGTTGGTGGCGCCCTTGCCGTTGATGATCTTGTAGGCGGCGTTCTTGACTTCCTGGTGGATCTCCTCGCGCTTGGCGGCATCGAGCGGCTCGTGACCGGGCAGCGGGGTCCAGTCGCACATGGGGACGCCACCGATGGTGGCGGAGGCCCACAGCGGGACTTCGGAGTCACCGTGCTCGCCGGCGATGTAGGCGTGCACGTTCTTGACGTTGACGCCGGTCTGCTGGGCGATCAGGAAGCGCAGGCGAGCGGAGTCCAGGTTGGTGCCGGAACCGAAGATCTGGTTGGTCGGCAGGCCGGACAGCTTCTGGCACACGTGCGTGACGACGTCCACCGGGTTGGTGATGAGCATGTAGATGGCGTTCGGGGCGACCTTCATCATGTTCGGGATGATGGACTTCATGATGTTGATGGTCGCGCCGGCGAGGTCGAGGCGGGACTGGCCGGGCTTCTGACGGGCACCTGCGGTGATGACGACCATGTCGGCGTCACGGCAGATCTCAGGGTCATCGGAACCGTCGATGGAGACAGTGGGGTAGAAGCTGGAGCCGTGCTGCATGTCGAGGACTTCGGCTTCGACGTGCTCCTTGGCGATGTCTTCGAGGACGATCTGACGGGCGACACCGCGCTGGGCGGCGGCGAAGGCGAGCGTGGAACCGACTGCGCCGGCACCGACGATGGCGAGCTTTGTGGGCTTAATGGGTGAATCCACCATGTTTGCTAGACCTCTCTTAGCACAATGCCCCGTGTTTGGCGGGGTTCATTTTGACAACACACTTACTGTATCTACACATGATGACGTTTGCGCTGATTGCCGTAGTCATTATCGCCCCGAAGGCAAGGTGATTTGCGTCACATTGTTGTGAACGCTCACAGACATTGCGTCAGCGGCAATGGGTAGAACACTCAATCGACATCATGCCCGGCATCGATGTGATCGCTGCCATCACCGTCCGTCTCATCGATCGCCCTATCGACGATCTGGGCGGCGAGCCGGCGGTCCACATCCGCCTCGATCCATATGCCATCGGCGCGATAGTCGACGGAATCGACGTTGCCGTATTCGCGCACGCGCGACAGCAGCGAACCGGCGTCGTAGGGCAGCAGCGCAGACACGTGCACGCCCGGAACGGGCAGCAGCGATTCGACGCGCCGCAGCAGGTCGTCAAGGCCCTCTCCCGTGGCGGCGGACACCAGACTCGCCTCCGGTTCGAGCGCCGCCAGCCGCTCGCGTGTAGCCGCATCGATTCGGTCGATCTTGTTGAACACGACGACGCGCGGTATCTCCTCGGCCCCTTCGATGTCGGCGAGCACGTCGTTGACGGCGTCAATCTGCGAGAACGGGTCGGGGTGCGAACCGTCGACCACATGTAGGATGATGTCGGCTTCGGCGACCTCCTCCAACGTGGATTTGAACGCCTCGATCAGCTGGGTCGGCAGGTTTCGCACGAAGCCGACGGTGTCGACGTAGGCATACAATCGCCCGTCCTTGGCCCGGGCTCGACGCACCGCAGTGTCGAGCGTGGCGAACAGGGCGTTCTCGACCAGCTCCGCGGAACCGGTGAGACGATTCGTCAGTGAGGATTTGCCGGCGTTCGTATATCCGACAACGGCGATGGTCGGCAGCCCGTACCGTCGACGCGAACCGCGCTTGACCTCACGGGCCGGGGCCATCTGCGCGATCTGGCGCCGCAATCTGGCTATCCGGCTCCGGATGACGCGACGGTCCATCTCGATCTTCGTCTCGCCCGGGCCTCGCGATCCGATGCCCGCGTCGGCCCCGGCCGCACGGCCGCCCGCCTGACGCGACAGCGACCCGCCCCAACCGCGCAGACGCGGCAGCATGTATTCAAGCTGCGCGAGCTCCACCTGTGCCTTGCCTTCACGGCTGGTGGCGTGCTGGGCGAAGATGTCGAGTATCACCGCGGTGCGATCCACCACCTTGACCTTGGTGGCATCCTCCAGCGCACGCCGCTGGCTGGGCGGCAGATCATCGTCGACGACGATGGTGTCAGCCTCGTTCACGGCGACGATGTCGGCCAGCTCGCGGGCCTTGCCCGAACCCACGTATGTGGCGGAGTCGGGCTTGTACCGATGCTGCAGCAGACCATCGCACACCACCGCTCCGGCGGTCTCGGCCAGTGCGGCGAGCTCGCGAAGCGACTCCTCGGCCTGAGCCGCGGTGGTGGTCATGCTGGACCACACGCCCACCAGCACCACACGCTCAAGGCGGACCTTGCGGTATTCGACTTCGGTGACGTCCTGCAGCTCCCCGAGACCCGCGACATGCTTGAGCTGGTTGCGGGATTCGCGCTCCTCCCACTCCTCGGCGTCCCGTTGCCCGACGTGCCCATCGCCGTTCTCGTCCAGCAAGACGTCCGACTGGTCGGCCAGCACACCGGTCAGCACCGGCTCTTCCTGTTCGCCCGGCTGACCGGCCTGATTCGCATCAACGGTATTCTGTTGGCTCAATGGCACCTCTGCTGTCACTCATGCTCTCTGCTCGTCATCCGCCACTCGGTATCCGTCACTCGACATCTGTCACTCGGCATCCGACACGAAACGCCCCTGCAGGCATGAACCACACCACGGTGGTCCGCATCGCAGGTGATCCGCATCGCATGCACGATGGTGAGTACGGAACGACGTTCTCCAAACGCTTGCCATTATCTGTGGATTGGCAGACAAGGCGTGCGATGAATCGGGAAGACGGTTTCGATGCGCTGGTACCGCTTTCGTGTTCCGTCCTCGCTGTTCGAGATCCGGCGGAACACGCCAACGAATCGATACGCCTGAATCCGCGTCACCGGGTCGGCGGACTTGGCGAACGTTATACGGATGTCATTGGGGTCGCCGTCGTCGCCGACCGGATCCACCAGATCGGCGTCCTCGTTGTATTCGTAGATATAGGTGCCGTCATCGGACAGCCGGTTGTTCCAACCGTTTGCCACGGCCTTCCCGCCTATGGCGAGCTTCGGGAACCAGACTCGATATCGGTCGCCGTACCATTGGCGCATCACGCTGGGGGCGAACCAGGATTTCTGAAATATCTTGTACTCGGAACCGCACAGCGTGTTGACCGCGTCGGCGATTCGGGGAAATCCGACGTCATCCGCAACACTGACGGCGTCCCTCGTCTTGTAGAACTCCTTGTAATCGACATAGGCTTCCGTCCACGGCGTGAACTCGTTCGCCTGCCTGCGCCGTTCGATCTCTGCACGTATCCGCCGCACGCAGTCGTCGATGGATCGCTCCACCTGCTCATACGATCCGGAAACATCCACATGCAACGCCCGATAGTCCTCGCCGCGAATCTGACGCAGCACATCCGTGATGGTTATCTCGCGCTCGCGGTCACGTTCCCGTTGCCCCTGATGATAGGCCTCATCGCATTCCACCCCGATCATCGCCTGAGGAAAATACAGGTCCACGAAAGACCGACGCCCGTCAGGCCACAACACCAGCTGTTGCGTGACCGGCTTGACATCGCCCATCGCCAACCGGTTCCATATGGCATTGACGACGTAATTCTCGTAATCCTTGCGCTTCGTCCTCGAAAGCGCACGAATCAGGTATCCCAGTTTATCCGCACCACTCATGATCCCATCCTTTCGCCATTGATGGCGGAATCCATCCGCCCGACAATTGCATTGTGCACCACGCAATGTCACTGCGGTAGATATCTACCGGATAATTGCGCCAGAAAGCATTCTCGAAGAGGCGCAGCGCTCTCGAAGGCATAGGAATCCGCAGCCCTCCCCCGCTAACCATGCCTTTGACTATCATGGTTCCAAGTCGGAAGCCATCACTCATCTATATGCGGGAGAACGAATGAAAACGCAGCATGCCTCGGACGCCTCGAAGCGGGACGGGAACGCCACCGAACAGTATTTCGCCGCCGAACCGTCCTCCGAGGACGTTCGCCGTCGCATGAAGGTGACGCTGCGCGGGCAGGATGCCGTGGTCGAGGTGTCGAACGGCGTGTTCTCCGGCTCGCGCCTGGATCTGGGCACGTCGGTGCTGCTGCGCGAGGTGCCGGAGCCGCCGGAGATGGGGACGCTGCTGGATCTGGGCTGCGGATGGGGACCCGTGTCGCTTGCGCTGGCGTTCGCCTCGCCCAAGGCCGACGTCTGGGCCGTGGACGTGAACGAACGCGCGCTCGACCTGACCCGCGCCAACGCCAAGTCCAACGGCTGCGAGCACATCCATGCCGCGTCGCCGGAGCAGGTGCCGGCCGATCTGACGTTCGACGCGATCTGGTCGAACCCGCCGATCCGCATCGGCAAGGACGCGCTGCACGACCTGCTGATGACGTGGCTGCCGCGGCTCACCCCCGCAGGCGCCGCGTACCTGGTGGTGCAGAAAAATTTGGGCGCCGACTCGCTGATCCCCTGGCTCGCCACCGCGCTGGGCGACGATTATGAGGTGTCGAAGTATCATTCCGCGAAGGGATATCGCGTCATTGAAGTGTTGAGGAACAAGTAAACGGATGAAATTCACATATCCTTCCGAGCTGCCGGTCTCGGCGGCTCGCGATGACATCGCCAAGGCGGTGTCATCAAGCCAGGTCGTCATCGTCTCGGGCCAGACCGGTTCGGGCAAGACCACGCAGCTGCCGAAGATCCTGCTGGAGCTCGGCCGCGGTACGCACGGCCGGCAGATTGTGCACACGCAGCCGCGCAGGCTCGCCGCGCGAACCGTCGCCGAACGCATCGCCTCCGAAATGGGCGTCCATCTGGGCGACGAGATCGGCTATCAGGTGCGGTTCACCGACGAGACGTCGCCGAAGACCCGGCTGCGCGTCGTCACCGACGGCATCCTGCTGGCGCAGATCCAGCGCGACCCCCAGCTGCGGCAATACGACACGATCGTCATCGACGAGGCGCATGAGCGCAGCCTGAACATCGACTTCCTGCTCGGATACCTCACCGCGCTGCTGCCGAAACGTCGCGACCTGAAGCTGATCATCACCTCGGCGACCATCGATTCGGTGAAGTTTCAGGAGCATTTCGAGCATGCGCTGCACGAGAAGGTTCCGGTCATCGAGGTCTCCGGCCGCACCTACCCCGTGCAGGTCGTCTACGAGCCGCTGGGCACCGCGCCCGCGCTGATGCGGCACGTGCCCGGATTCGAGACCGGCGCGATGCCCGGCGAGGAATCGTATGCCGAACTGTCGGCGGCGCCCTCCGACGGCGGCCGGGACCGTGGCTCATCTCGCGAACCCGACATGGACATGCCCACGGCGGTCGCCAGGGCGTGCGCGGAGCTCATCATCCATTCCAGCCATGAGCGCGGCGCCCGCGACATCCTCGTGTTCGCCTCCGGCGAGCGCGACATCCACGAGTTCGAGAACGCGCTGCGCCGCCATTACGGCCCGCGCGCCGACGACATGCGCCACCCCGACGCCATCGAGATCATGCCGCTGTTCGCCCGCCTGTCGTCCAAGGAGCAGCACCGCGTCTTCGAGCCGCACACGCATCAGCGCATCGTCATCGCCACGAACGTGGCCGAAACGTCACTGACCGTGCCGGGCATCCGCTACGTGGTCGACCCGGGCACGGCCCGCATCAGCCGGTATTCGAAGACCGCCAAGGTGCAGCGGCTGCCCATCGAGCCGATCAGCCAGGCGAGCGCCGACCAGCGGTCCGGCCGGTGCGGCCGTATCGCGGACGGCATCGCCATCCGCCTGTATTCGCGTGAGGACTACGAGAACCGTCCTCGGTTCACCGAGCCGGAGATCCTGCGCACATCGCTGGGTGCCGTGGTGCTGCACATGCTGTCGGTGGGCGTCGCCCGTACGGCCGAGGATGTGACGAATTTCGGGTTCATCGACCCGCCGGACATGAAGGCGGTCTCCGACGGCTTCAACGAGCTGACGGAGCTCAAGGCGATCGGCCGCAAGCGCGGCGAGGTGACGCTGACGCATGTCGGACGGCAGCTCGCCCGCATCCCCATCGATGTCCGTCTCGGCCGCATGGTGATCGAGGCCGCGAAATCCAGCACGCCCGACACGTTGGCTGCCGTGCTGGTGATCGTGGCGTTCCTGAGCCTTCAGGATCCGCGTGAACGCCCGGACGAGGCCCGGGATGAGGCCGACCGCATCCACAACCGGTATGCGGATCCGTCCAGCGACTATCTGACCGCGCTGAACATCTGGGACCGTATCTTCCAGGCCGATGGCGAGCCGAGCAACAATGCGCTGCGCCGTATCTGCAAGAGCGAGTATTTCAGCTGGCTGCGCGTACGCCAGTGGAAGGACCTGGTCAATCAGCTGACGGAGATGTGCCGCGAACTCAAGTTCAAGGTCGGCTCCCCGCAGCCGGCCTCCCGCCCCGATCTGGCGGTACGCCAGCTGCCGATCAACCAGCAGGCGGCCCATTCGCTGTGCTGCTCGTGGGACGACCGCGGCATTCACACGTCGATGCTCTCCGGCCTGCTGTCGATGATGGGCATGCAGATCGTGCGCGAGCCGAAGGCCTCCGATTTCGCCGGTCTCAAGGGCGCGGCGAAGGCCAAGGCCATCAAGCGGGCTCAGAAGATGGCGAAGAACGACTATCAGGGCGCGCGAGGCACTCATTTCGCATTGTTCCCGGCCTCGGCCGTGGCCAAATCCACCCCGCAGTGGGTGATGAGCACGGAACTGGTGGAGACGAGCCGCCTGTGGGCGAGGTACAGCGCCGCCATCGACCCGGCGTGGGCCGAGCCGCTGGCCGGGCAGCTGACCCGCACCACGTATGCGGAGCCGCACTGGTCTGGTTCGCGCGGCTCCGCCGTCGCCACGGCGAAGGTGCTGCTGTACGGTCTGCCGATCATCTCGGACCGCACCGTGCAATGGGGGCGCATCAACCCCATGGAGGCCCGCGACTTCCTGATCCGGCAGGGCCTTGTCGAGGGGGACGTCCAGCAGCGGTTCAGCTATGACGATTTTCTGGCCCGAAACCGCGACATCCTGGACGAGGCGGCCGAGGACGCCAGTCGCACCAGGCAGGTCTCGCAGTCCGTCAGCGACGAGGACCTCTACGACTTCTACCAGTCGGTCATCCCCAATGACGTGACCTGCGTCGCCGACCTGGCGAAATGGTGGAAGCGCGAGCACGGCGAACACCCGCATCTGCTCGATTTCGACCCGGACAAGGTCGAACGCCTGTCATCGGCGGAG